>JABNAD010000135.1_pt1 | contig 65021 bp, 42 predicted proteins | sample 7240381 | NCBI WGS metagenome assembly JABNAD01 (sample SAMN11332834, study PRJNA596920) | anaerobic digester metagenome | biome: digested sludge; isolation source: digested sewage sludge-derived enrichment culture grown on H2/CO2 | place: Germany: Goettingen
CAAGGCCAATAAAATCAAGCATTTCAGAGGATTTCCTTAACTAAACGACATTGATGAATGAATCTTTAATGTCATCCTCTGTAACGAAATTCTCTTGTGTTCGCCCAATTGTTGTGCCTTCAACTAATAAGTAGTCAATACTCTTGGGCGGGTGGGATATTATTTTGCGGAAAAGCGAAGCTTTTCTGCCGTGATTTCTGAAATCACCAGAGTAAAAAAGCCTTTTCCCTTCCGCTTCAACTAAAAACGAGTATGAGTCAAATGCCGAATGGTCATTCAAGTATGGAGTAACTGTGAAGTTCCCTATCCCAAAAGGCTTTTCGTTTTTGAAATAGTAAGGATTTGATATTGTGATATTTTTGTTTTGAAAAATTCTATTTATATCGATAATTTTATGGTTAGCCTTGCTAATCCAAATCGGAATTTCGTTTGAAACAGAGTAAATTAAGCCAAAATGGTCTAAATGAGAATGCGATATTAGAATACCATTAGATGAGTTTGCAATTTCTATTATTCTTTGATTAATAGGGTTTCTTTCTGAATTCAATGCGCTATCTAAAGGCAATCCCAAATCTAATATTATTCGAGTTTCACCTGATTGCAACTCAATGCAAGTGCCGCCAATCTCATTAGTTCCTCTATGGATATTAAGAAGCATTAGGCAATTCTTTTCCAGATATTAGACGTTAAGACTGGAGTATATTGCTCCATATCGCCCTTCTGCTCGTTAAAATTTTCATCATTAGCCTCATAGCAAGCAAGATTTACATCCAGCATTTTAGCCAAATTTGTAACAGTTTTTATAAACTCTGCTTTATTCTCCCTGCCAAACCAGTAGTTCCAGTATTTAGAGTTAGCTGTAAGCATTATTTTCGGAAAGCCATTGTTAACTATTGTACTCCATTTAAAATCTTTAAGAACTAGGCTATGATGTACGCTATACTTATCTAATTTTTCGTAATTGCAATGAATGAAGTAGTAGTAAATGAGAAGTTCAACTACTCCATAAATTGGGTGGTCGGAATTCGAACTTTCAGCATATTTTAGTTCGCAAATAACAGGTATTCCGTCAAGTGCGCCAATCAAATCTATGCAAGGTCGGCGAGGGTTCTTGTTTAAAACGACTGGGAGTTCTAAATCCAACCATATAATTTTTTCGTTCTCTTTTAGTCCGTTATAATCAATAACAACCTCCTTGTTATTGATTATTGCCCGCTGAAATGCTGTTTCGCCCGTGCTTTTAATGTTGTTGAGCGTTGGTTTGCTCGGATTTGATTCGTAGTCGCCTTTAATATTGGAAGCGTCTTCCAGCATATTTTTAAGGTTGTCCAAATTAACCGACTTACAATAGGAAATAAACATCAATAACCTTTCCTTGTACTCTTCTTTTGTTATAAGTGATGTCATAGTAAGAATTTTTATTTGTATTCTCTTGCTCCAATGTTACTTAAAAAACTGTTGTCAAGGTAAAAGCCTTTCTTTTGTGGGTCATACCTAATGTCCTCACCTCCTTCATCCCTTAGAAATTGCAAGTCTCTCATAATGGTTTTTTCAGAAACGTCAAATTCTTTTGATAAATCAGAAACCCTTACATAGTTGCCTTCTGGTTCTAATTTCCTTAGGATTGAAAATAGCCGACTAAGTTTTCTTGTAAGGCTTTTCTTATCGGTTTTTCTTTTCTTAATATTGCTCTGTCTGTTAACAATTTCGGTTCTAAGTTGCGCTTCAAGTTTTCCGTTATGCTGTGCAAATACAGCAAAACGTTTTAGTTCACGGGGTATTTTAATTTGTTTTGAAAAAAATAGGCAAAATTCTTTTGGGTTTCCTATGGTGTTGAACTCTTTCAATGTATCAATGCATTCTGCATCAATTTTCTCAGTATCAATTATACTGAAAAAATTGGGTACAGCATACAAATCAATTATACATTCACCGTAATAAACTTTCAGTTTTAATGATTTCGCAATCTTCTCTACAATCGAGGATATTTCCTTGTCATTGTTGAACAGAAGTATGGTTTCATCTCTAGCAAATGTCTTTCTCATTTCTTGAACTTTTTTTTGCAAATTTATTAGTTCAATCAGACAGCGTATTGTCTCTTGTTTCTATAAATTTTAAATTCTTTTCAGTATTCAGCACAATTGGATTATCAGTGTCTTTGTCTTTTTGCTTGTTGCCAACAATCAATAAATAGTGACGGGTGACGAGTTACAAATGACAAAAGATTAACAGCTCCGTAACTAGTAACTCGTAACCTGTAGCAATCAATAAAAAGTGACGAGTGACAGGTTACAAGTTACAAGTTACAAGTTACAAAAGATTAACAGCACCGTAACTAGTAACTCGTAACCTGTAACAATCAATAAAAAAGTGACTAGTTACGAGTGACAGGTTACAAAAGATTAAGAGCACCGTAACTAGTAACATGTAACCTGTAACCAACAATCAAGTATTGGCAGGTTACGAGTGACTAGTTGCAAATACAATATAGCGCCACAACCGCCAACTGGGAACTTCCTCTTTTTTCCTACCTTTGCAACGTAAAAACAGACAAAACACCTATTAGGTAATAAGCAACAACATACAGTCATGAGCAAGAAACCTCTTTTTGGGTTAACCCTACAGCAGCTTACCACCCTTGTTACCGAGGAGGGGCTGCCAAAGTTCACAGCAAAGCAAATAGCCGACTGGCTGTACAAGAAGGAGGTTACTAGCATAGAGCAGATGACAAACCTCTCGATAAAGACTCGCGAACAGCTATCGGAGAGGTACACCGTTGGGCTTATTAACCCTTCCAAGGTATCGGAGTCAACCGATGGAACCAAGAAGTACCTTTTCCCAACTGATACCCTAAAGTACATTGAGGCTGCCTATATCCCAGAGGCCGATAGGGCAACGCTTTGCGTATCGTCGCAAGTGGGATGCAAAATGGGATGCCTGTTCTGCATGACCGGCAAGCAGGGCTTTCAGGGAAACCTCACCGCAGGCGAAATCATTAACCAGCTACGCAGCATCCCCGAGTGGAAAAAGGTATCGAACCTAGTTTACATGGGCATGGGCGAGCCTTTCGATAATCTGGAGAATGTGCTGGCATCGCTGGAGATACTCACCTCCAACTGGGGAATGGGAATGAGCCCTAAGCGCATAACGGTTTCAACCATTGGCGTAATCCCAGCCATGAAGGAGTTTCTAGAGAAAAGCAGCTGCCACCTAGCCGTAAGCCTTCACAACCCATTTGATGAGGAGCGCCGGTCAATAATGCCAATCCAAAACGTTTACCTCATTAAGGACGTTGTTGATGAGATTCGCAAGTTCGATTTTTCGGGGCAGCGCCGCGTATCTTTTGAGTACATCATGTTTGATGGCATCAACGACACGCCCCGCCACGTAAAGGAGATGGCAAGGCTACTCAATGGGCTAAAGTGCCGCGTTAACCTAATCAGGTTCCACCCCATACCAGATACTCCGCTACTTGGAACACCAGACGATAAGCTGTTTGAGTTTAGGGATGCGCTTACCGCCAAAGGAATATTTACCACAGTTAGGGCATCGCGTGGGCAGGATATACAGGCTGCATGCGGACTCTTATCAACCAAAGAGCTAGTAAAAAAGCAGCGCGAGGCAAAAGGCGAAGAGTAACTTGCTACATTTATCGGCACATTAAGCTACTTTAGCATAGCAATTGTAGGGTTTGATACATTTTAAATCAACAGGCAAAACATCAACCAACAAAATATTTAAGCCATGCAACGTATAGCACTCACCTTGGTTTCCATGCTACTTATAGCATCGGCCAGCGCACAAACCGCCAGCGAATCGGTTAGCGCATTCACATTCCAAATGTACCAGAAGGTTGCCGAAAAGGAGAAGGGCAACATCTTCTTCTCGCCCTACAGCATATCATCGGCAATGGCCATGACCTATGTTGGAGCAGCCAACGAGACGCAGAACCAAATTGCCTCAACCCTGCACTTCACAAAGGACACCAAGGCCCTTGCAACCAGCATGGGAGGGTTACACCAATCGCTGCTAAGCAAAAACGGCAAGGGATTGGAGCTATCCATATCAAACAGGGTTTGGGTTGAGCAAACCTACAAGGTAAAGTGCAGCTACAAGCGCACCCTAAAAAAACGGTTTAAAACATCATTTGGCAAAGCCGATTTTATTGGCAACTTCCAATCGGAGCGCGTTAAGATTAACGATGCCGTTGCAACCGATACCAAATCGCTAATAAAAGACCTTATTCCACAGGGTGGACTTAGCCCAATCACCCGCTTGGTGCTAACCAACGCCATATACTTTAAGGGAAAATGGGAGAAGCAGTTTAACCCTGAGCGCACCCGCAAAGGCGATTTTTATGTTGATAACAGCACAACCGTATCGGCGCAATACATGACCAGCAAGGAGCAGTACAACTACTACGAGGACGAAACCCTTATGGCCGTTGAGCTGCCATACAGCAACGATATAACCATGCTAGTGATTCTGCCTGCTGAGGGAACCACCATATCCGATTTGGGAAAAACGCTAAACCAGCAGAAGTACCAAGCCATTACCCGTGAGCTTTACAGCGATGAGGTAAGCCTAATGCTGCCCAAGTTTAAATCGGAAGCCTCGCTAACCCTAAGCAACACCCTAAAGGAGATGGGCATGCCCATTGCCTTTACCGATGATGCCGATTTTACGGGGATATCCAATCGCAACGACCTTAAAATAACCGACGTATTTCACAAAGCCTTTATTGAGGTTTCCGAAGAAGGAACCGAGGCTGCGGCAGCAACAGCCGTTGTTGTTGGCGTAAAATCAATGCCAATGACTAGAACCTTTAAGGCTAATCGCCCCTTTATTTACATAATCCGCGACACAAAAACGGGCACACCGCTATTCATTGGTCGCCTAATGAATCCAAACAGATAGCACGGTGAGTCGTTACATACAATCGTTAATAAAGCAGGGCGAGCATCAGCAGCTCGATTTTAAGCACAGCATTACCGACTCAAAAAAGATAGCCCGCTCCCTTGCCGCCTTCGCCAACACCGATGGCGGCACGCTTCTTATTGGGGTTAAGGATAACGGGCGTATTGCCGGCATAAACTCCGATGAGGAGTACTACATGGTTGAAGCCGCAGCCCAAATGTACTGCAAGCCCGCCATAAACTTTGAGGTAACCAAATGGGATGTAGAGGGCAAATCCATACTTGAGGTTAGGGTAAAGGCCAGCAGCAAACGCCCGCACAAAGCCCCCGATACCAAAGGCGAGTACAAGGCCTACATAAGGGTAAACGACGAGAATCTGCTAGCATCAGCCATTCAGGTAAAGATTTGGAAGGCAGAGAACAGCAAGCAGGCGCTAACGCTCTCCCTATCAGAGAAAGAGCAAGCCCTATTAGAATACTTGCGCCAGCACAGCACAATTACCACAAACCAATTTGCCAAGGTGGCCTTTATCCCCACCTCCGAAGCCGAACGAACGCTAATTAACCTCACAGTGCTAAACCTAATATCGTTTAACGAGGTTGAGCAGCGATTTGAGGTGAAGGAGGCGATTTTGGATGCTCGATTTTAGACAAAAAAAAAGAAATCTGTACTTTAAGAAAAAAAAAAGAGGGTCTCACATCTCTGCAAGACCCTCTTTTTTAAGGAGCGGAAAACGGGACTCGAACCCGCGACCCTCAGCTTGGGAAGCTGATGCTCTACCAACTGAGCTACTTCCGCGATAAAAAAAAGGCCAACCCTTACGTTGGATTGACCTTTGCGTTGTGGAGGTAAGGGGAGTCGAACCCCTGACCTCTTGCATGCCATGCAAGCGCTCTAGCCAACTGAGCTATACCCCCGAAAAGCATGAAACTTCCTCAAATTTGAGAAGCCAAAAGTAGTAAAATTTTGAATTCACCAACAAACCTTGCAAGAAAAAAAACTTTTTATCAAATCTTACGTTAAATATGATTGCGATAATGAGATATTTTTTGTTGTTTTGTGCTGCTCATTTTTTAACTCTTTTTAAAAGACATTTAGAGAATTTTACGTTGAATTTGTACCTTTAAGGCTCAAAATTTTACCATATGGAAATTAAAAAATCCCCAAAAGCCGATCTAGAGAAGAGGAAACTGATCTTCATTGAAATCGGTCTTGTACTTTCTCTTCTATTCGTGTTTGCCGCGTTTGAGTGGAAGTCTTCTGGAGATGTTAACATCGACACCAACATCGTTCAGGACGTTGCCATGGAAGAGGAAATGGTTCCTATTACCCACCAAGAGGAGATTAAAACCCCTCCAGCACCACCTCAACCAGTTGTTGTTGCTGACATTATCAACATTGTTGAGGATAATGTTGAGATTGACGACAACATGGACATCTTCGACACTGAGTTCAACGAGAATGCAGCAGTTCAGATTGTAGAGTTCTCTGATGCTGAGGAAGAGGTTGAAGAGGCTGAAATTTTCTTGGTTGTAGAGGACATGCCTGGTTTTGGCGATGGCGACTCAAATAAATTCCGTGAGTACATTGGCAAGAACCTTCGTTACCCTGACGTAGCTGCCGAGAATGGTATTCAAGGTCGTGTGTACGTTCAGTTTGTTGTTGAGGCCGACGGTCGCGTTACCAACGTAAAGGTTGTTCGCGGTGTTGACCCTGCTCTTGACAAAGAGGCTGTTCGCGTGGTAGAATCTTCACCAAAATGGAAGCCTGGTAAGCAAAGGGGTAAACCTGTACGTGTATCGTTTACCTTCCCTATTATCTTCGTATTACAGTAAGTAACGCTCTTTAACAATATTCTAAAACCCTGATTTCGATCAGGGTTTTTTTTCGTATCTAGGAATCAAACTATGGCACAAGCAATATCAACAGAAAAAGTACAGGAAACAGCAGTTCTGGTGGGCGTTTTACTCCCACAGCAATCGGAAGCTGATGTTTACGAATACATGGACGAACTCGCATTTCTTGCCGATACTGCTGGAGCCAAGGTTGTGCGTAGGTTTGTCCAGAAAATGACCAGCCTAAACTCCAAAACATTTATTGGAACGGGTAAGGTTCTGGAGATTAAAACCTACGTTGACGAGAATGGCATTGACACCATCATTTTTGACGATGAGCTCTCTGCTACGCAGCTAAGGAATCTTGAGCGGGAATTTGGCAAAAAAGTGCTGGATAGGACCAACCTAATCCTTGATATCTTTGCTCAAAGAGCCCAAACTGCTTACGCTAAAACGCAGGTGGAGCTAGCCCAGTATCAGTACCTACTCCCCAGACTTACCAGAATGTGGACTCACCTTGAGCGCCAACGAGGTGGTATTGGTCTGCGTGGCCCTGGAGAGACTGAGATTGAGACCGACCGCCGTATTATCCGCGACAGGATTACCAAGCTAAAGGAGGAGCTGCGCAAAATCGACAAGCAAATGGCCACCCAGCGTAAGAATAGGGGTAGCATGATTCGCGTGGCGCTTGTTGGTTACACCAACGTGGGCAAATCCACCCTGATGAATCTTATTAGCAAATCGGAGGTTTTTGCCGAGAATAAGCTGTTTGCAACGCTAGACACCACTGTGCGCAAGGTGGTAATAGACAACCTGCCCTTCTTGCTATCGGACACAGTAGGTTTTATCCGCAAATTACCTCACCAGCTGGTTGAGTCGTTCAAATCGACTCTCGATGAGGTTCGTGAGGCCGATCTACTACTTCACATTGTGGATATATCGCACCCATCGTTCGAGGATCAAATACAGGTTGTTAAGGAGACTCTACACGAGATTGGTGCTTCGGATAAACCAACCTTCCTTGTTTTTAACAAGATTGATGCCTACAAATGGGAGGAGAAGGACGAGGACGACCTAACCGAGAGAACCGATAAGAACTTTAGCCTTCAGGACTTGGAGAATAGCTGGATGGCCAAAACCAACTACCCCTGCATTTTCATTTCGGCTAAGGAGAAAACCAACCTAGAGGAGTTTAAAAACAAGGTTTACGACAAGGTAAAGGAGATTCACATTACCCGATACCCATACGATAACTTTTTATACTAGCATAGCGCATAAACAAGGAGAGATGAGCCACACAGGACTCATCTCTCTTTTTTTTATAGCAAAAAACTATGCTATCCATCCTTTCTTCTGAAGTAGCTCTGCTATTTGTACCGCATTTGTTGCGGCGCCTTTCCTAAGATTATCGGACACAATCCAAAGGTTTAGGCCACTAGCAACACTTGGGTCGCGTCTAATCCTACCAACAAAAACATCGTCCTTTCCTTCGGAATACTTAGGCATAGGGTAAATGTTGTTCTTTGGATCGTCCTGAATGGTAACACCAGGAATGGCAGCAAGCTGCTTAACCAGCGTTACAAGCTCATATGGCTTTTGCATCTCAATGTTAACCGACTCCGAGTGACCGCCAACCACAGGAATACGCACCACGGTTGGAGAAACAAGAATGGACTGGTCGCCAATAATCTTGCGAGTCTCATCAATAAGTTTCTGCTCCTCGGTGGTGTAGCCACTATCAAGGAAACTACCGCCATGCGGGAAGCAGTTAAGATCAATTGGGTGAGGGTAAACCATTTCAGGGGTACGTCCAGCCCGCTCATCGTACAGCTGCTTAACCGCATTTACCCCCGTTCCGGTTACCGATTGGTAGGTTGATACCACCACGCGCTTAATGCCATACTCCTTATGAATAAGCCCCAGCACAACAACCAGCTGAATGGTGCTGCAGTTGGGGTTTGCAATAACCAAATCGCCCTTCTCCAAAATACTGCCATTAACTTCGGGAACAATAAGCTTTTTGGTCTGATCCATTCGCCATGCCGAGCTATTATCCACAACGTAAATCCCCTTCTCCATAAAAAGAGGAGCATACTTTTTTGATGTTTCGGCACCTGCAGAGAAAAGTGCAACAGCAGGTTTTCGCTCAATAGCTTCTTCAACGCTAACAACTTTAACCTCTTTACCCTTAAAGGTAACGGTTTTACCAACCGACTTCGACGAAGCGGCGGGGATCAGTTCCGAAACGGGAAAACCCCGTTCCTCAAGTACTCTAAGCATTACAGTTCCAACAAGGCCTGTGGCCCCAATAACGGCAACTTTCATTTTAACGAATATTATTTTTATGCATCATAAAGGTATATTTTTTTGTAACAGGTTCTTTTACTCGCATAGCGATTAAACATTTTTTATCTTGTATTCCAATTCCCGAAAAAAAATTGGCCATGAGAATTATATCTGCAACAATCCTTTTACTGATATCGCTACAGTGCTTTACTCAAACCACATACAACTTTGAGCTGGGCAGCATTGCCCAATGGAGCCAATTCCCTGCCGACAGATGGGACGCATCAACAGATCAACCCATAAGTGGAACCTACTCCCTAAGGCAAATCTTTGATAATAGCGCTGCAGGTCTCGATGCCATTTCAACGCCACTTGTAACAGGAAACCTTGCTACAGGAAGGGCTACTTGGCGGTTCAAGCTTAGGCATGGATACGATCCCTCTGGGTCTAACCGCTGGTGGTTCCTACTTATGGCCAATGGCGATGCCTCCACCATTACAACAGGAACAGCAATGGGTACCGCTTCGGGCTACGCTGTGGGTGTAAACGTTGTGGGATCGACCGATTTGGTTGCGCTATACAAAATTGAGGCAGGTACTCCCACTGCAATTGTAACATCAACAGTTAACTGGCAAACCCAAATAGGAAAGGCTACCCCAGGAGCCATTGAGGTTACCCGTACCGAAACGGGCAGCTTCACGCTAAAAATATCTACCACTGGTGATTTTGGCTCCCTAGTAAACGAAGGAACAGCCTACGACAACACCTTTACGCAAGCAACACACATGGGGCTGGCTTACCAGTACACGGCCAGCGCCGATAGACAAATATGGCTCGACGATGTAGAGTACACATACCAACCACTAAATGCTAACGATGCCACAACAACAGTGGAGCTACCATTTACGCAAGTTACAGCGGGAAGAGTTTCTTCAACGGCTACGCAGCAAAGCATGGCTGTAGAAGTGCTTAGGTTTACAATTAGCGATAAGGGTACAACCGATGGGCTAACAACAAGACCCAAGCAGGTTGAGTTTATACCAGGGGCTAACAACAGGGTAGATTGGGCTACATCGCTTGGCGGAGCAGCACTAAAGAATAGTACAGGGACAGTAGTTTCTACCCATGCAACCATTGGGAGCAATGCCATAACCATTGCTGTTGACTCGCTACTCGCCGAAGTTTCCGATGGCACATCGCGAGAGTTCTCCCTTTGGGTATATTTGGCACCCAAGGCCTTTACCGATGGCGACTCACTTGCTTTTACCATTGATACACAGAATAGTGCTTGGCTTGCTGGCATTAGCGGGTCAAACTTTACCGAGGAGTTTGCCCAGCAGATTGCCTCCCCTATTTTTACGGTTGATGTTGCGGCAACAAGGCTATGGTATGCGCTTTACCCGCAATCTGTTATTGTAAACCAACCATTCAGCATCAGCGTAAACGCCACAGACGAGTACGGGTCGGCTGACGCCGATTTTAACCAACCCGTTACCCTGGCACTAGCATCAGGGGATGGAGTACTAAGCTCATCAACAGGACTCACCAAAAACGCAGTGGCAGGCACCGCTCATTGGAACGATATCAAAATAAACACAACAGGGATACTCTCTATAAACGCATCCAGTAGCGGACTAACTCCCGCTATTGGTGAAAGCGTGGCAGCAAACAACGACACCACAACAGTAATCCTAATTCCAAGCAACCAGCCAACCACAACAGCCATTCCCTCTACCACCAACTTTATTGGACAAGCAGTTGAGGTGTTCCGTTTTAGGGTATTCGACCAAGGAACAGGCGATGGAAAACCAACAATAATAAGACAGATTAAGCTGTACCGAGGCGAAGGAGAGAACCTTATTTCCCTATCAAAAGTTATTGCGGGATTACTAGTTAAGGTTGATGGTTCTATTGTATCGCTCTCCCAACCCGATATAAAAACCGATTACCTAACCATTGCAGCAAGCCCTTCTGGCTGGGTTGTTCCCGATGGTAGCGTTACAGAGTTCTCCATTCTGGTTTACCTTAAAACAAGCGGCATAACCGATAATCAGAACCTAAGCCTTACTATAAAAAACAGTAACCATGGATTTGAGACCGACACACAGGGCTCAAGCATTGTAACCACTCTACCCCAAAGCATATCGTCGGCAGCATTCCCCATAACCGTTACTGGCACAACACTTAAGTTCACCAAACAACCCACCTGGGTTGGTGTAAACACCCCGTTCACAGTAGAGGTTTCGGCAACAGATAGCAATGGGAATATTGATACCGATTATTCAGGCACCATTAAACTAGGCATAGCATCGGGTAACGGAGAGCTTGTGGCGGCAAATGGAGAAGAAATTATAGCAACAAATGGCACAGCTAAGTTTGAGCCGTTAAGCTACAATACCGCCGAGGCATTTACGCTAAAAGCAACCGCAACCAATTTACTAGGAACGCTATCGGGTAGCATTACCTGTGGCGATAAGGATGGTATGGCAAGTGCACCAGGCAGCCAGATAGATTCCCAAACCGTATCGTCCACATCCAACAATACCAGCAGCGCATTCCCATTAATATCATTCAACATCAGCGATGGAGGAACAACAGATGGGCTACCCATCAACATCCAAAAACTTGAGTTTAGAAATTTCCTTTACCCCAACGGGGAATCGCTAAACCAGCTAATTGCAGGTGCTTTTATTGTAGTTGATGGAGAAGAGGTTATGCCATTAGAGGTAAGCATTTCCGCCGATAAACTAACGCTAACCTTTTCCGATGGGGTAGCAACCATACCCAATGGAGACGCCTACGGCATAACGCTATTTGCTTACCTAAAAAACGGCCCAATTCCCGACGGGTCAAGGTTACAACTATACATTGCCAGCCAGAGCCACGGATGGACAACCTACCCATCGGGTTCATCGTTTGCCGATGAGTTTAGCGCTGCCATTTACGGGCTACCTGCTACTATTGATGTAGAGGCAACCGAGCTGCGTTTTCTAAACGTACCCCTTTCGGTTGAAGCGAACCAGCCATTCAGCATCTTTGCTGTTTGTACCGATAGCAATGGAAACCTTGACAAAGCCTTCTCTGGCACTGCCGAAGTAATTATGGCACAAGGTACTGGCGAACTACTGGTTGAGAGCAACGAGGTAACCATTAGTAACGGATTGGCAGAATGGGCCGATGCCTCATTCACTCAAAACGGAACCTACAAAATTGCCGCAAGAGCCGAAGGAGTGACCAGCACCACATCAAACCAAATATTCTGCGGATTCAGCAACAACTGCCCAACAAGTGAGCCATTTGAGTCGAACTCCATTAGCACCTACCCTGGAGCAAACGGATGGTTCATTTCAGACTTATCGCCCATATCGGGTAGCAAATCGCTACAGCATAAGCCAACCACATTAGGAGGTACCAGCTACCTTTCCATGCCAATGGAACCAATAGTAACTGGCGAAGCCGCCATGGAGTGGAAAGTTACGCTCCGCAATGGCGCATGGGATCCTTCATCGGAGAATACCTTCTGGTTCGTACTTGGAGCCAATGGCTCAGACCTTACATCGGCAACGCTAAATGGTTATGCGGTAGGTGTTAGAGCGTTATCGGATGGCGACTGGCTTTCGGTTTGGAAAATTACACAAGGGGAAGTCGCAGAGGTGATAGTGCAATCGGAATTTGACTGGAACGAGAGCCAAACGGTTGATATATCAGTAAAAACATCGCCACTTGGCGACTGGTACCTTGGTTACACCCTTTGGGGAAAGGGCGGATATTCAAGCACCACAGCCCCCGTTAGGTTGGCCGCTACCGACACGCTACGCTACATGGGCCCTGTTTTCTCTTACTCACAGTCGCGCTCAGGTCAACTTTGGGTGGACAATATCAACTTCTGCAAAACCTACTTCCCGCCACAGGTAACCAAGGCAACACCGCTAAGTATGACCGCAGTTAGGGTTAGCCTATCGGCAATTCCAGCAACAATAAACGGCAGCACGTTTGCCATAAAAACAGCAAGTGGACAAAGCATTGCGGTTAAAGATGCAACGCTAACAGCGGGCAAACCCGAGGTTTTGCTTTCGACAGATGTGCTTACACAGGAAAACCTAACGCTAACCGCATGCGGACTAACTAACAGCAATGGCGATGCAGTTTGCAGCAGCATAAATTTCCGCATTGGTGGCGAGGGCTCTTTTAACCGTGTTGTAATTAACGAGGTTATGAGCGACCCCACACCCGTTGTGGGATTACCAGAGGCAGAGTACATTGAGGTTTACAACCCATCGGAGACAGACTCAATAAGCATAGCAGGATGGACGCTAACCGTGGGCAACGCCACCGCTAAACTCCCCGACTCATACATTAAGAGTAGGCAGCACGCCATACTATGCGCTACATCGCAGGTGAGCACATTCAGCGCTTATGGCAAGGCCATAGGTGTAAGCAGTTTCCCATCGTTACCAAACAGCGGAACTCTTGTTCAGCTTCGCGACCAGAACGGGATGCTAGTTTCCTATGTCGATTACCTTGCATCGTGGCACAGCGACTCAACCAAGCGGGATGGCGGCTACTCCCTTGAGCGCATTAACCCGCTTAGCCCCGATGGTGGCGTAGGCAACTGGGCATCATCAAACGCAGCAATAGGGGGAACTCCAGGTAGCGAGAACTCCGCAAAGGGAACCTACACCGATAATGTAGCACCACTTATTACCTGGCACCGATTACCCAATGAGCAAACCATTCTAGTTGCATTTAATGAAGCCATGGATAGCCTATCGGTTTGGAACCCCAACAGCTACTCGTTCCAGAACAATGAGATGACTATTGAAGCGGTTAACGTTACAGGGGCACTATCCAATCAGGTAGAGCTATTGCTTGATGCTGCACTAGAGGTTGGTAAAAGCTACACTCTTTGCATATCGGAAAGTGTAACCGACCTATCGGGTAACGCCTATAGCAACGGCTGCATTACCCTTGTTAGGCCACACCAACCCGAACTAAGTGATATTATTATCAACGAAGTACTTTTTAACCCATACACAGGCGGAACCGATTTTGTGGAGCTGTACAATCGTTCGGAGAAAATATTGGATTTATCCATGCTATCGTTAGCCAATAGGGATTTGGTTAGCCTTGGCATAAAGGAGGTTTATTCCATCTCCACAAACAGCAAGCTGCTATACCCAGGCGAGTACGCAGTGCTATCGGCTAATAGCAGCGCTGTAACAGCATTCTACAATGCGCAAACCCCATCGGCACTTGTTGAGATGGCCAAAATACCCGCCTATGCAAATGATAAAGGCTACGTTGTGCTACTCACTTTTTATGGCGATTTAATTGACGAGATGTACTACACGGAGAAGATGCACCATCCACTTCTGGTAAGCGCCAAGGGCGTTTCGTTGGAACGGGTAAACCCAGAAATAGGTTCAAACGATAGCGGAGCATGGCAATCGGCTTCGCAAGCAGTGGGGTTTGCCACACCAACCTACGCCAACTCCCAGCAGGTTAATCTGGTTACCCCAACCGATGAGTTCACTCTATCGCCCGAAACCTTCTCGCCCAATGGCGATGGAATAGACGATATGCTAACCATAGGCTACTCTCTACCCGAGGCAGGACACATAGCCAACATCAGAATTTTCACATCGGAAGGGAAAGAGGTAAAGCGGCTAGCATCGAATCTGTTACTTGGAACGGAGGGACAAATATTCTGGAATGGCCTTAACGAGCAGAACCAAAAAGTAAAACCAGGCATCTACCTGGTTTACATTGAGCGTTTCGACCTAAAAGGTAACTCAACGCAGTATAAAAAGGTTTGTGTTGTAGCCCAGCGTTTATAACGCGGGCTACACGCTCAACCTATAGCTGTTTAAGCATCTCTTCCATAATAAGGGTCATCTTCTTCTCTGCTTGCTGACCAATTTTCTGAACCTCCTCATGTGTTACCTCCACAATTTTGCCTGGTACACCAAGGTCGGTAATAATTGATATAGCAAACACAGGAAGCCCCATGTGGCGCGCCACAATTACCTCTGGCACGGTTGACATACCAACGGTATCGCCTCCAATTATACGGAAGTACTGATACTCCTTGGGGGTTTCAAAGGTTGGGCCAGTGGTACCAACATAGCAACCCTCAACGGTTCTAATGTTGTTTGCCTGAGCAACCTTTTTTGCAAGAGCCATAAGATCCCTGTCGTAGGCCTGACTCATATCGGGGAACCTAGTTCCTAGCTCCTTAATGTTTGGACCAACTAGCGGGTTTGGCATTAGGTTGATATGGTCGTTAATAATCATAAGGTCACCAATCTCAAAGTCGGGATTTACGCCACCACTCGCGTTTGAAACAAAAAGATTTTTAACCCCTAGGAATTTCATCACGCGAACAGGGAAGGTAACCTGTTTCATATCGTAACCCTCGTAGTAGTGGAAACGCCCTTGCATAGCCACAACCTTCTTTCCGCCCAAATCACCAAAAATTAACCTACCAGAGTGCCCCTCAACGGTTGACACTGGGAAGTTGGGTATGCTTGAGTACTCTAATACTTCTTGGTTTTTGATATCCTTTACTAGTCCACCCAGTCCAGTTCCCAGAATAATACCAATTTCTGGACGAGCCTTAACGTTTGACTCAATAAATGCCGTAGTTTCCTTTATTCTTTCCAGCATACTTTATTAATTGATTGTTAAACATATCCTTTTGATCGCCAAAGAAGCTCACCTCAATGGGAACGTAAAATAAAAAGTCGCCCAGAAGCTCCTTAGCCAAATCAATCTCCAACAGTCGGGAAGCATCCTTTTCGGTAGTAACAATGATTTTGTTTTTACTTTCCAAACGGGAGAATTTTTCAAAGATACTTCTAATTTTTTTCTCGGTAAAAAAGTGATGATCGGGGAAAGCCATTTTTTCCACCACATTGCATTTTTCTTCAAGGAAAGTAAAGAATGGCATGGGCGAAGCAATTCCTGCAAAAACAATGGCATCAACATCATTAGCCAAGCTAATACTAGCGTTACCAAATACAGGCCGAGGATTTCCGTACTTTAGCGAGGTAAAGTAAACTATTTGGTATGGCAAAGGAGCAATCTCCTTGGTTATTACCCGCATATCGATAGGCTTTAGAGCCTGAGGACATTTGGTAACGATAATAATATCGGCACGTCTCATCTCCAGTCGGCCATCGCGTAATCGCCCGTAGGGCATAAAATGGTCGCGGGTGTAGGGCTTTGCGTAATCGGTTAGCAGAATAGAGAGCCCAGGCTTAACGTACCTATGCTGAAACGCATCGTCTAAAAGAATAACGTTAACATCGGGAATCTCCTTTATAATGCTACTAATACCGTTAACCCTATCGGCATCAACGGCAACAGCAACCTCGGGGAACTTGCGCTTTATCTGTAGCGGCTCGTCGCCCACCTCGGTGGCCGTAGAGGTAACCTCAACAAATCTAAACCCTTTGGATTTGCGCTTGTAGCCACGGCTAAGCGTTGCCACCCTCTTTGACTGGGACAAAAGACGAACAAGATACTCAATATGAGGTGTTTTACCCGTTCCGCCAACCGCTAGGTTTCCTATGCAGATAACCGAACGGTTAAAACTGGTAGATTTAATGATATTCCAATCAAAAAGCTTATTTCGAATCTTCACCCCCAGCCCGTAAAGGATTGCAAAGGGAAACAGAAAGATTTTTGCCATGTCAACTCATTTTCGGGTAACGCACCATAACTTAACTTGCGCCACAAAGTAACGAAAAACGAGCAATAAGCAATAGCAAGATTTTGGATATTGGGATGAATGGTTAAGATTGGCTACACTGCAAAAGTACGCTTCTAAACCAAACCTATTTGCACTGTGTTTTTTTACCATGCATGACTTGGCAAGCAGAACAGCAGGTAAGGGATAACCCCTTTACAAAATAAATTACCTCCACATTACATCAATACAAAAAAAGAGATCGCCATGTGGCGATCTCCCTCAGTAATAAATATAAAAAACGAACTAGTACATCTCTACTTCAAAAGGCATACGAGCCTGTACACCCTGGTTCTTAACCATATTGGTAACCTGCTGATACTGCTTGTAGATATAAACAAACTCATCGCCAAGTATCATCATTTTGGCGTTACCCGAAAGGTCTTCCATTAGAGCTTGAATTGGATCCTTTTGCTTTGGAAGGTCAACAACCCTGTACTCCTCAACGCCAGCCTTCTCTGCTGCAATAGCAATGGCACGTTTTAGTCCGCCAAACTCGTCAACCAGTTTAATATCCATTGCATTTGCACCGCTCCAAACACGACCCTGACCAATGGCATCAACCTCATCCTTGGTAATACCACGACCTTCGGCAACGTGACCAATAAAGGTTTGGTAAATATCCTCAACACCTTGTTGGCTAATAGCGCGCTCCTCGGCAGTTAGCGGACGGTACATTGATCCAAAATCAGAATACTTATTGGTTTTAACCACATCAACAGTTAAGCCCAACTTTTTATTCATACCCTCCTTAACGCTAAAGTACATACCAAACACACCAATAGAGCCAGTTAGCGTGGTTGGGCTAGCAAGAATTACATCGCCAGGAGCCGCAATGTAGTAACCACCCGAAGCGGCAAGGTCGCCCATAGAAATAATTACAGGCTTGGTTTGCTTAGCAAGAACAACCTCACGCCAAATAACCTCCGAAGCAAGAGCGCTACCACCAGGAGAGTTTACGCGGAACACAATAGCCTTAATTGAGCTATCCCTACGCGCCTCACGAATGGCTTTTGAAATGGTTTCGGAACCTATGGTACCATCCTGTCCTTCGCCCATGTTAATCTCGCCCTGAGCGTAAACAACGGCAATCTTATTCTTTGCCAAGCCTTTTTTCTTGATAGGCGATGGAGCCTTAATATACTTAGCAAGAGTAATTGTGGTTAAATCGTCTTTATCTTTGGTTTCGGTAAGCTTTTTAAGCTTATCAATAAGCTCATCCTTGTAAATTAGGCTATCAATTAACCCATACTCAACCGAACGCTTAGCGTTTGAGATAAGCATTTCGTCAGCATAACGGTTTAGCTCCTCAACAGAGATGTTCCTGCTCTCAGAAACACCCTTAACCCAATGGTTCCAAATAGAACCCATAAAGGTTAGCATCTGCTCACGGTTGGCATCGCTCATCTTATCCAGCATAAATGGCTCAACAGCGCTTTTGAACTTACCATGACGAATAATTTGTGGCTCAATACCTAGTTTCTCTAGTGCATTCTTGTAGAACATTACCTCGCCACGAAGTCCCATCCACTCCATGCCACCCTCTGGGTTCATGTAGATATTATCGGAAACAGATGCTAGGTAGTAAGCCTTTTGGCTGTAGATATCGCTGTAGCTAATAATAAACTTACCCGACTCCTTAAAGTCGATAAGCGCATCGCGAATCTCCTCAACGGTTGCACCGCCTGCAGCTACTGAAACAGCCTGAATGTAGATACCCTTAATTTTGGGATCTTCCTTCGCATTCTCAATAGCCTTTAGAATATCGTTCAAACCAAGTTGCTTGGCCGATGCAAAGGGACCAAAATTAAGATTGCTGAAAGGATTGTCAACAGCACGATCAACAATAGTCTCATCGAATGTAAGGTACAAAATGGAGTTGTCCTTTACCTCCACTGGCTTGTCGGCCGACGATACCATTGCGCCAAAGATTCCCAACATAATTAGGAAACCTAAGAAAGAGGCGATAAACACCCCTACTATTGTTGCAAGTAAATACTTAAAGAAACTTTTCATCTTCTAGGGTTTTATAGATTAATAAATATTACTGAGCCAAAACATGTAATTTACTGATAATAAAATTAGTAAAAATAACCTCACCAGTAAACCCTGCGACTTTAAATAGAGCTAAAAACATTGGCACGACAGAAAGCTATACGATGCAACCACTAGTACAACCAAACTTTTCTATCGTTACCATGTTATTAGTAGAAGATGGAAAGTAATTTTTACATTTGCGGCTAAATATTTTTTGTAAAAAGAGATGGCACAAGCGGTACTGCTAATTGGGGGAAATTTGGGAGATAGGTTAAAGTACCTAAACCTTGCCGAGGAGCTTATTGGGGAGCGAATTGGAGCTATCGAGGCTAAATCGGCAATATACGAGTCGGAGCCATGGGGATTTCAGCACGAGCAGAACTTTTTAAACAGAGCACTAGTGGTAAATACCGCGCTTACCCCTCTTGATGTACTTGAAAAGATTGGCAGCATTGAGAGTGACCTGGGAAGAATTAGGCTAAGCAATGGATACTCCGCGCGCACTCAAGATGTTGACATAATATTCTATGAACAGCATGTAATGCTTACACCCAAGCTAACAATACCACACAAGTTGCTTCACGAACGCTTATTCGTTCTGAAGCCCCTTGCTGATATTATCCCTAACTACGTTCATCCCTTGTTTGGTGTAACCGTTAAAGAGCTACTGACCGTTTGCTCGGATAAGAGCAGCGTTTGGCCCTACCAAACACAGGGAAAACAGGCAAACTAGCTAAATCTTGCTTCCGTAAGCCAAGTCTCCAGCATCGCCTAAACCTGGAACTATATACGACTTAACGGTTAGCTCATCGTCCACTGCACCAGCCCAAATGGTAACATCCTTCTGGGGCATGTTTTTACGGGTGTACTCAATGCCTTCCTTAGATGCAATAATTGTAACAATATGCGTGTGGCTTGGGGTTCCCCGCTCAAGGAGAGCCTTGTATGCCAAAACCATAGATGCGCCTGTAGCCAGCATTGGATCAACAATAACCAGAACCTTACCCTCCAGCGATGGGCACGATAGGTGCTCAAACTGAATTTTAAATGTGCCATCCTTGCTATACTTACGATACGCAGAGACAAATGCATTCTCGGCCTTATCGAAAAAGTTTAGCATACCCTGATGCAAAGGCAAGCCAGCACGTAGAATTACGCCTAGCACAAGCTCGTCGCTAGGTGTTGACACCTCAGCAACGCCAAGGGGTGTTTGAATTTGACGCTTCTGATAGTTAAGATCTTTGCTCAGCTCATAGGCAAAAATTTCGCCTATTCTCTCAAGGTTTCGCCTAAACCTTAAACTATCCTTCTGAACCTGCTCATCGCGAATTTCGGCAATGAACTGGTTTAAAACCGAGTTCCCTTCACCAAGGATTCTTACCATGATTGCTTTGTGTGATTGTTGATGAAATTTGCCCGAAAATTACAAAAAGTAACGCAAAGAACAGCATGCTTTTGCTTTGGGATAGCAGCTAACCCCAAAAAGGCTAAACCGCTCCATTGTCGGCAAAGCTATAGCAGGTGGAGTCGGTAATAATAACATGATCTAGCAAGTTTATATCAAAAAGTTTGCTGGCGTCGCGCAGCTTATGGGTTATTTCAATGTCCTGCTCGCTGGGTTTGTTATTCCCCGATGGATGGTTGTGGCAAACAATTATTGACGAGGCCAACCGCTCTATTGCCGCCTTAAGAATTAGCTTAACATCGAATATGGTACCGGTAATGCCACCCTGTGTTATGCGCTGCTTATCGATAATCCGGTTTGCCCGGTTAAGGAAGAGCACCCAAAACTCCTCGTGGGGTAAATCGGCTAAAAGGGGCTGAAAAACCTCAACGACATCGGAACTGGAGGTAATTTGCTTTCGGTTAAGTGCCTCGGAGCGCTTTCGGCGCCTACCCAGCTCAATTGCGGCCATTATTGTAATTGCCTTTGCCTCGCCGATGCCCTTTATGGCCGTAAAATCGGTTAGAGTAAACTTACCCAGCTCGTTAAGGTTATTATCGGCCGTTTTAAGGATTCGTTGCCCCAGCGACACAGCAGTTTCGTTGCGTGTTCCCGATCCAATTAGAATTGCTAGAAGTTCAGCGTCACTTAGGCTTCCAAGGCCTTTCTGCATCATCTTTTCCCTGGGCCGATCCTCAAGCGCCCACTGGGTAATTTTGAGGTTTTCGTAATCCATTCCGAAGCTTTTTTTCTTCAAATTACGAAATAGCGCAATACGCTTCCAGAAAAAGTGGGGAAGGATAAAACAAAAAAGGGTTCGCGCAATGCGAACCCCTTATATTGTATTGTGTAGAGACTATTGAAGTCCGTTTACATGCTTTGCAAGAGAACTCTTAAGGTTAGCTGCTTTGTTCTTGTGAATAACATTTCTCTTCGCAAGCTTATCAAGCATAGCCGATACCTTAGGAAGCATCTCAACAGCCTCAGCCTTGTTAACAGAGGTTCTTAGTACTTTAATTGCATTACGAGTAGTCTTTGCATAGTACTTATTGTGGAGTCTTTTTGTTTCAGACTGCTTGTCTCTTTTGATTGCTGACTTGTGGTTTGCCATCTTGATTTTTCTCTAAATGATTGTAGCCCGTAGGGGAATCGAACCCCTGTTACCAGGATGAAAACCTGACGTCCTAACCCCTAGACGAACGGGCCTTATTACTCTTTGCTACTCAAATGTTGTTTTGCTTAGCGGGTGCAAATATAACTCTTTCTTTATTCCCTCCAAACCTTTTTAACAACAGCAGCTAAGTTTTTTTCTTAAAAAAGAACGCGCCTGCTACGGAACATCGACAAAAAAAGGCCCGCATTGCGGACCTTCATGTTTTTATAGTTTAAAAACTATTGTAGTCCGTTTACATGCCTTGCAAGAGAACTCTTAAGGTTTGCAGCTTTGTTCTTGTGAATAACATTTCTCTTCGCAAGTTTATCAAGCATCGCAGATACCTTTGGAAGCATCTCTACAGCCTCAGCCTTATTCTCAGAACTCCTTAGTACCTTAATTGCATTACGAGTAGTCTTTGCATAGTACTTATTGTGGAGTCTTTTTGTTTCAGACTGCTTGTCTCTTTTGATTGCTGACTTGTGGTTTGCCATCTTGATTTTTCTCTAAATGATTGTAGCCCGTAGGGGAATCGAACCCCTGTTACCAGGATGAAAACCTGACGTCCTAACCCCTAGACGAACGGGCCTTACTGTTTGCCAAGCGCAACGTTTGTTTCGTTTAGCGGGTGCAAAGGTAGCTGAATTTTTATTCCCTCCAATATCTCAACAATTTTTTTTGAAATATTTTCAGAAAAAAATCTCAGCAAAACGCCTGTTTATTTGCATCGCATTTATATTCAGAGCTGTATCTACTGGCTCAAACCATCGCCCTCAACCTCAAGGTCGGAGACATCGGTTTCCCTATCGTAAACAGCCTTATAGTAAGTAGATGTAACCTCATTGATACTGGTGTTACACTTTCTAAACCCAAGCTTCTTGAGCGAAGCCATGGCAGCCTTGTTTCCCTCGTCGGCATCAATCAGCACCCTGTGAAACAGCTTGGTTTGTCCACCCCATTTTAACACCTCAATCATAACCTCAGTAGCATAACCCTTTTTGCGAAAAGGCTTCTCAACGCTGAAGAAAATCTCCACATCTGCATCGGGGCTTGGTCGTCCGTTAAAGGAAAACTGACCAACAATTCGCTTGCTTTCCCTATCAACCATAAGCCACAGGGTTCGAAAAGCAAAGTCGGGGTTGGTGTCGCGCCACAAGTTGGGTTCACGCTCCATCATCTCCTTCACCTCCTCGCGATAGGTATCGGGAAAAGTTTCGCCTGACACTGTGAGTCCTCTCCCCTTCTCGTATTCCATCCTTGAATCGATATAAACCGTTAAATCAGCTAGACTTAAGGCAATAATATCAACACGTGTGCTCCTTAACTCAATCATGGTTATTCGGTTTTAAGCATATGATACAGGAAAGGCAGCCCTGTTTTCGTCACAAGTTAGCACATCCTATACAAATAAGCCAATGCTTTTAGGTGTTTACAACCAAATTACCCTACAATTTCCGCCGCCAGCTGCTTAATATCAACACCCGAAAAGTTCCCAGAGGTCATAATTAAGAGATTCTTACCCTCCCACTGCTGCTGCCTAAGGAAACTAGTTAGCTCCATAGAGTTTGTGAAAACAGCAGGTTGTGGATTACCAAAGCTATCTTGCACCTCAGCTGGACTAACAGGTGGCAGCTTTTTGTGCTCTATTGTATGAGGGTCGAAAAACACAATGGGAGTATCGGCACCTGCGAGCTTACCGTTGTAGTGTGGCAAGAAATCCTTATTGAGGCTACTAAAGGTATGCAGCTCAAGACAAGCAACTAGCTCCCTGCTAGGGAAAGCCTGTTTCATGGCCATTACGGTAGCCGCCACTTTTGATGGGCTATGAGCAAAATCGAAGTAAACTCGTGATTTACCATTGTCGGCAAGAAGTTGCAACCTACGGGCTGCTCCTTCAAAAGTGGCAATGGCGCTGTAAAAATTGGGGGCAGATACCCCTAATCGCAAGCACACCTCCATTGCTCCGCTTATATTCATTAAGTTGTGCTCACCAAAAACCTTAATAGGCAGCTCACCCTCTGGGGTTACTAATGAGACACCCGAGTGGCTGTACAATGCGTCATGCGCCTTGTACCCAACCTTTGCAACAGGGCTTTTATGCTCTACTACAAGTGTATTAAGCTCAGTATCGGACTCACAGAAAACCAATGTTCCATTGGGCTCAAAGGTGTCTATAAACTTGCTAAACTGCTCAAGGTATATTGGGTAAGTTGGGAATGCGTTTATGTGATCCCAGGCAATACCCGAAATTAGCCCAATATGCGGACGATAGAGATGGAATTTGGGACGACGATCGATGGGCGATGTCAGATACTCATCGCCCTCAAAAACGGCAATACGAGTATCGGAAGATAAGCTCACCATATTCTCGAATCCTTCCAGCTGCGCACCAACCATATAGTCGAAGGCAATTCCATTGTACTTTAGCACGTGCATAACCATTGAGGTTATGGTTGTTTTTCCGTGGCTACCACCAATTACCACTCGAGTTTTATCCTTTGTTTGCTCGTACAAGTACTCTGGATAGGAGTATATTTTTACTCCCAGTTCCTTTGCCCTAATCAGCTCAGGATTATCGAGCCTTGCGTGCATTCCTAGCACAACCGCGTCTAGGCTGGTAGTAATCCTATCGGGATTCCAACCTATAGCATTGGGTAATAGCCCATGCTTTGCCAAGCGGCTGAGCGAGGGTTCAAAAATCTCATCATCGGAACCAGTAATCTGATACCCCTTACCCTTAAGTGCAATGGCAAGGTTATGCATGGCACTACCACCTATGGCTATAAAATGAATACGCATTGTTTAATAGGATTTACGTTACAGTTGGCTTAACGCAAAGGTATATTGAAGTTTTGGTAAGCCCTTGCCAATTTTTAGAAAAAACTGCTTATTGTTGATTTGAGAAAGAAAATTGTTGCATTAACGCTATTTCACACATCAACATAAACAAGTAGGGCTTTTTTAGGATATATTCACATCTGATTACTAAATTGCAACAAACATAAACTAACCCTAAGAACCCGATGACAATACTAAACCTCACCGCGTGGTGGGAAGGTCTTTCTACCTTTGCCACCATATACTGGATAATTGCACTACCTGCGTCGTTGATATTCGTAATCCAAATTGTGATGACCTTTATTGGCGCCGATGTTGACTCCGATGGCATGGATGCCCTTGGCGACGCCGACCTAAGCGTTGAGGCCGATGCTGGTATAGGCTTCCAGCTAATTAGCCTCAAGAACTTTATAGGATTCTTCACCATTTTTGGCTGGGTTGGTCTGGCATGTATTGATGCTGAGCTGCCCACCTATGCAACCATCATTATCTCCACAATAAGCGGATTCCTTATGATGGTGCTTATGGCTTTTATCTACTACTTTATGGGAAAGCTTACCGAATCTGGTAACCTTAACCTAAAAAATGCCGATGGAAAAACAGGAACAGTTTACCTAAAAATCCCTGCAAAAAGGAGTGGTATGGGTAAGGTTCAGATACAAATACAAGGCTATCAAACCCTTGACGCCATGACCGACGATGAGGAAGATATTCCTACTGGGGGAATTGTTATAGTAACAGGCGTTTACAACAGCGATATCCTTTTGGTAAAGAAAGCCTAGTCTGCATCATAAAAAAGGAGAGCCTTGGTTTCCCAAGGCTCTCCTTTTTTATTTAGAAAATCCACTTATCGCGGGTATTCCAAAGTCCTTCAATCTTATAGGTGAGCATAAACTCGTGCGTTCCGCTATTCACGCGAGACAACTTGTTTAGGGTAAAATCGAAGGCATAGCCAACGGTTAAGTTCTTGTACACAAGCGCATGGAAGAAAACACCAGCCGCATCGCCCAAACGGTAGTGTGCACCCATAAAGAATCGCTCCATGTATATGGCCTTTCCTGCAATATCGGTTGACATGGGTGAACCACCCATAATACCCATTAGCATTGAGGGCTGAACGGACCACTCGGAATCTATCCTAAACATATAACCACCCATAAGGTAAATTTGAGGGTTGTAGGGCTCACTACTCTCTCGATACTCCTTGTTCAAGCGAGGTTCTATTAGCTTGGGAATAGAAAACCCAGCATAGTAAACGGGGGTGTACAAATAAAAACCTACACCCATGTTGGGACTAATTCTATTCTCGTTTTTCTGGAAGTTGGGGTCGGTGGGGTCGTTAACCTTTAAATTTCCAGTCTCTGCATTATAGCTGCTTATACCAGCCTTTAAGCCCATAGAGAGCCTAATCCCATTTAGAACGGTAATTTGATAAGCATACGAACCAGTAATATGCGTATTGCGCAAAGGGCCTGCTTTATCGGTCATCACATTAAAACCAAGCCCCATGTTCTGCCTAATGTAGGGCGTATGCGCACCAAAACTGTACGACGCTGGTGCTCCATCAACTCCAATCCACTGGTGGCGAGTAAGCAGGCTTAGGTTAAGCCCATCAACCGTTCCTGCTATTGCAGGGTTAAAGGCAATGGGGTTTTGCAAATAGTAGGTAAAAACAGGATCTTGCTGTGCCCTTGATTGTAGCGAAACCAAAACCATTAAGGTAGCCACACCCAATCCAAACCATTTATTTAAAGTGAACTTCTTCATACATCCTATCTCCGACTATCGTTTTAAAAATACATTACCAGTATATGACTTTGACTTCTCTCCTTTTACCTCAATAATGTAGTAATACGTTCCAGTTGGGAGCGTTTTTCCTACAGAAAGAGCCACGTTTGACTTGCCGTCCCAATCATTATTGTAATCATCGCTAGAGTAAACAATATTGCCCCAACGGTTGTAAATCTTAACAGAGGCTCGTCCAAAAAACTTAAGTCCCTTTATTTCGAAGTAATCGTTTATACCATCGCCATCGGGAGAGAATCCTTCGGGAATAAATAGCGCATCGGGAACTGGCTCCTCAACAGTAATTCGGACCACAGCCTGAGCACAATTAGACTCGCCCATGCAAATGGAGTAGGTTAGAGAATCGGCACCAACAAAGTCGATATAAGGCGTGTAGGTTAATACTCCATCGCTACTCATTGTGGCATAGCCATTTTTTACATCGTTATGGATATAAATTGTACATGATGATTTTTCGATGCCAGTATCATTCATTAGTACATTGACATCAACAGTGGTGTTCATCATCATGGTAACGGCATCGTCCACAGCCACAATAGTTGGTAGGTTCTCAACAACGTTAACAGTTACCCTTGCAATGGAATAGTCGCCATCAAAATCGGTTATGCGATAGAAGAACACCACACTACCCATATATCCAGACGCTGGAGTAAATAGGATGGTGTTATCGTCATTTACTACAATGGTACCTTCGGTATTACTTGGTGCTGTTTCTACAGTAAGGAATACGGGAGCATCGTTTAATCCTGTATCGTTGGTTAAAGCAACAATATTGATAGGAGTATCAACAAATGTTTCTACCTCATCATCATTGGCATCAGGCAGATAGTTAACATCCTTTTTAACGTTAACCACAACCGTGGCCTCATCGGAGTCACCATTAGCATCAGTTACCATATAGTTAAATGTAGCTGCACCAACATAGTCGCCCGATGGAGTAAATACAATCGTATTATCCTCATTTACCGAAACAGTACCCTGTGCCACATGTGGAGCCTGAGATATGCTAACCAATACAGGTTGATCTTCCAAACCATAATCATTCTCCAGCACGGCAATAGTAACTGCAGCACTCTTAGTGGTTCCCCTCCTATCATCATTAGCAACGGGTTGGTGGTTCACCTCTCCCTCGGCCAACACGGTGATGGTTACAGTGGCAGTAGCATAGTCGCCCTGCGCATCGGTGACGGTGTAGCCGAAGGTGGGTACGCCTGAAAAGCCTGCGGCTGGGGTGAAGGTTACCGTATTATCGGCGTTCACTACCGCGGTGCCATTGGCTGATGCGGCGGATATGGTTACTACTACAGGAGCATCCTCTAAACCGGTATCATTCGCTAAAACGTCAACGGTTACGGCAGTTTGGTACTCGGTGCCGCGGCTATCCGCATTGGCAACAGGTAGGTGGTTCACCTCGCCCTCGGCCAGCACGGTGATGGTTACCGTGGCGGTGGCGTGGTCGCCCTGCGCATCGGTTACGGTGTAGCCAAAGGTGGCTACGCCCGAGAAGCCTGCGGCTGGGGTAAAGGTTACCGTGTTATCGGCGTTAACCGCGGTTGTTCCATTGGCTGATGCGGTGGATATGGTTACTGCAACTGGCGCATCCTCTAAACCGGTATCATTCGCCAAAACGTCAACGGTTACTGGTGTTTGGTACTCCGTACCGCGGCTATCCGCAATGGCCACAGGAATGTGGTTCACCTCGCCCTCGGCCAGCACGGTGATGGTTACCGTGGCGGTAGCGTGGTCGCCCTGCGCATCGGTAACGGTGTAGCCAAAGGTGGCTACGCCCGAGAAGCCTGCAGCTGGGGTGAAGGTCACCGTGTTATCGGCATTAACCGCTACCGTTCCGCTAACTGGGTTTGTTGATATGGTTACTACAACAGGTGCATCTTCCAAACCAGTATCATTCGCCAAAACATCAACGGTTACTGGTGTTTGGTACTCGGTACCGCGGCTATCGGCGTTGGCTACAGGTAAATGGTTCACCTCGCCATCGGCCAGTACGGTGATGGTTACCGTGGCGGTGGCGTGGTCGCCCTGCGCATCGGTAACGGTGTAGCCAAAGGTGGCTACGCCCGAGAAGCCTGCAGCTGGGGTGAAGGTCACCGTGTTATCGGCATTAACCGCTACCGTTCCGCTAACTGGGTTTGTTGATATGGTTACTACAACAGGTGCATCTTCCAAACCAGTATCATTCGCCAAAACATCAACGGTTACTGGTGTTTGGTACTCGGTACCGCGGCTATCGGCGTTGGCTACAGGTAAATGGTTCACCTCGCCATCGGCCAGTACGGTGATGGTTACCGTGGCGGTGGCGTGGTCGCCCTGCGCATCGGTAACGGTGTAGCCAAAGGTGGCTACGCCCGAGAAGCCTGCGGCTGGGGTGAAGAATACCGTGTTATCGGCGTTAACCGCGGTTGTTCCATTGGCTGATGCGGTGGATATGGTTACTACAACAGGTGCATCTTCCAAACCAGTATCATTCGCCAAAACGTCAACGGTGACTGGTGTTTGGTACTCAGTGCCGCGGCTATCCGCATTGGCAACGGGGAGGTGGTTCACCTCGCCCTCGGCCAGCACGGTGATGGTTACCGTGGCGCTGGCATGGTCGCCCTGCGCATCGGTGACGGTGTAGCCGAAGGTGGCTACGCCTGAAAAGCCTGCGGCTGGGGTGAAGGTTACCGTGTTATCGGCGTTCACCGCTACTGTTCCGCTGGTTGCGTTTGCAGATATTGTTACTACCACAGGAGCATCCTCTAAACCGTTATCATTCGCTAAAACATCAACGGTTACTGGAGTTTGGTACTCTGTACCGCGGCTATCCGCGTTGGCCACAGGTTGGTGGTTCACCTCGCCCTCGGCCAGTACGGTGATGGTTACCGTGGCTGTGGCGTGGTCGCCCTGCGCATCGGTAACGGTGTAACCGAAGGTGGCTACACCCGAGAAGCCAGCAGCTGGAGTGAAGATTACCGTGTTATCGGCATTAACCGCTACCGTTCCGCTAGTTGGGTTTGTTGATATGGTTACTACCACGGGAGCATCATCCAAACCAGCATCATTGGCTAGTACGTCAACGGTTACGGCGGTTTGGTATTCCGTACCACGGCTATCGGCGGTGGCTACAGGTAGGTGGTTTACATCTCCCTCGGCCAGTACGGTGATGGTTACCGTGGCTTCTGACACATCTCCATTAAAATCTCTAATTCTATACTTAAAGGTAGCAATACCACTAAAATCCTGCGCTGGGGTAAACTGCACCAGATTTCCAGCAATAACAATGGCATTACCAACGGTAGAAGATGCGTTCTCGCTGATAAACACGGAGATTGGAACATCATTTAGGTTTGCATCATTCTCCATAACATTAACCGTTACAGGAGTTTCAAACTCTGTACCCGCGAAATCATCAGCAGCAATTGGAAGTGAATTCCCGCCATCGCTAACAATAACCGAAACGGTTGCTAGGTCAAAATCGCCATCAACATCAGAGAGCTTATACACAAAGGTCATTGTGCCCACATAGAAGTTTGATGGGGTAAAGGTTATGGTATTATCGGCATTTACAGTAGCCTCACCAAACAGCGGAGGTTCAACAATTGCTATTGCGCCAAAACCATCGTCGAGGTTGGTATCATTACTTAGCACATCTAGCACAGCGGGGGTGTTTACTTGGGTGCTGTACTCATCATCGTTGGCAACAGGCACTGCGTTAACGCCATCCTTAACGCGAACGGTAACAGTAGCAAAGTCGGAATCGCCATCAGCATCAGTAACCTGATACTGGAATCCAGACAACCCAACAAACTCAGCAACAGGAGTAAATGTTATGGTATTATTGGCATTCACCACAACAGCGCCCTGCTCTGCGGCTGGATTCTGCTTTACGGTTAGGGTTATTGGCGTATCATCGGCACCAGTAACATTGGCCATAATATCAATGGTTACTGGGATGTTTTTGCTTGTAGCAACAGAGAAATCGTTAGCATCTGGCAGCGCATTTGGCCTATCAACAACGCTAACGGTTACAGTGGCCACATCGTTATCGCCCTGAGCATCGGCAAGCAGATAGGTAAACGTATCGGTTCCCTTAAACCAAGGGGATGGAACGTACCTTACGGTTCGGTTTGTATTTACCGATGCTGTTCCGTACTGCGGACTAGCGAGTACAGTAATGCTTCCAAAGCCATCCTCTAGACCAGTATCGTTAACCAATACATTAATATCCTTGGCAGTGTTTACGGATGTTTGCTCATTATCATCAGCAGCAACAGGAATGTGATTCACAACGCCCTCTGGCAGAACCTCAACAGAAACGGGAGCTGCGCTGAAATCGCCATTCTTATCGGTTACGGTGTACTGGAAGGTTGCCATACCAACGTAACCCGATGCAGGCGTATAGGTAATGCTGTTATCGGCGTTTACCGCAGCCGTTCCCGATGTTGGGGTAGCGCTTACTGATACAACCAAAGGAACATCATCAATTCCTCTGTCGTTTTGCAGAACACCAATAACAATAGGAGTTTGATACTCGGTTGCGCGACTATCATTAACCGCTACAGGAACACTATTTGGCCTATCAATCACGTTTACGGTGATGGTTGCAGCATCCCATACGCTGTACTTAGCATCAAGAACTCGATATTGGAAAGTTAGAGTGCCCTTGTACAACGGCGATGGGGTATAAAGAATGGTATTCTGAGCCGTGACAGTAGCCGTACCAACTACAGGGGCAGTGTGAACGTACAATCCGCCAAACAGAGTAAGGTTGGTTACATGCTCAAGCGCCTTAATATCTACAGGAACGCCCACATAGGTATTCACCTCAAAATCCGAAGCAACAGGGTAAACAATGGTCTCCCCCTCCCCTAGTACGGTAATGCTAACCGTTGCCGAGGCGCTCTTACCAGCCGCATCGGTTACGGTATAGCCAAGGGTTACGGCACCGCTAAAACCTGTAGCAGGTGTAAAGTGGATTGTGTTATTGGCATTTACCGTTGCGGTACAACCTGCAACACTAGGAGCCGCGGCTATGGTAACCACAACTGGGGTGTTGGACAGATTGGTGTCGTTGAATAGCACATCGATATCCGTTGGGGTCTCATACAGAACAGATGTAACATCATCAACAGCAACTGGAGTTATATCTAAGTTCTCAACAATATTAACGGTTATAACCCCGGCATCCCAAACGTTATAGCGAGCATCAAGCACTCTATACTCAAAGGTTTGTGTTCCCTTGTAGAAGTTCGATGGGGTGTAAGTTATAGTATTATCGGCATTAACTACCGCTGTACCTAGCGCAGGTTGTGTGTGAATAAACAACCCTCCAAACAGGGTTAGGCTGGTTACATGCTCAAGTGCAGGGATAACAACTGGTGTGTTAACCCGTGTTGTAACAGTAAAGTCGGCAGCCACAGGATAAACAACAGTTTCGCCACTAGCCAGAACGGTTACAGCAACACTAGCCGATGCGCTCTTACCCGCAGCATCAACCAAGGTGTAACCAAAGTTTACTGCGCCGTTAAATGCAGCAGCAGGCGTAAACCTTATACTATTATCGGCATTAACGGTAGCGGTGCAACCAGCAACATCGGGCTGGGTTGATACGCTCACGGTAATAGGGGTGTTATCTAGTCCAGTATCGTTATACAGAACGTTGATATCCTTAGGCGTTTCAAACACCACCGTTGCATTATCGTTAACAGCAACAGGAGTAACATCAAGGAAATCAACAATTGATACGCTTACTGTACCTGTATCAAACTGACCATCGATATCCTCAACTACATATATAAAGGTATCGTTACCCTTTATTCCGTTAGATGGTGTATAGATAACGGTATTGCTTGCGGTTACCACTGCTGCACCAAGAGAAGGTGCGGTCTTAATCCAGATTCGCTTAAAGCCATCCTCAAGACCTGTAACATAATCAAGTACGGCAATCTCCTTTGGAGTATTAATTCTTGTTGATACCGATATATCTCCAGCAACAGGCTGATGGTCGGTTCCCGTAGGCTTAACCACTACGGTTATGGTTGCCACGTTGGAGTTATCGTCGTTGTTATCGGTTACCTGATATCCAAACACCTCCGTTCCTATCCAATCGGCCTTAGGAGTGTAGCGCACAAGGGGCTGATTTGTTACTGGGTCCAGTGTTACTGTGGCAACACCGTTGGCTGGCTCGGTTGAGAACGTAATAGCCTTAACTCCATCCTCTAGCCCACTACAGTAGAAGAGCACATCAATATCAACAGGAATATTCATTTCGGTTGCTGTTGATACGGCATTGGCTACAGGTAAAGCGTTTGGCCGCTCGGCAACAGTGATGCTAACCGTTGCAAGGCTCTGGTCGCCATCAACATCCTTTAGAAGATATGTAAAGGCATCGGAACCAACATAATCGGCAGCTGGGGTGTAAACAATGTACCCCGAAGCATTAACCAACGCCGTTCCGTGCAATGGATTAGCATTAACCTCAAGGGTATTGGCGCCGTCGCCAAGCACATCGTTTACAAGTACCATGATGTTCTTGGGGGTATTTTTAAATGCCGTTGCAGCATCGGCATTGGCAACGGGAACAAGGTTGTTCTCGCGCACAGTCATGGTAACCGTAGCCTCACTGCAATCCGACTGCGCATCGCAAACGCGATACTTAAAGGTTGTTACGCCCACAAAATGGGGTGCAGGTGAGAAGTTAACGGTGTTATCGGCATTTGCCTCAGCAAAGCCATTAGCCGATTGCTCTGAGATGGTAACCACAAGGCCTCCATCCCACAAGTTCTGGTCGTTGAACAGCACATCAACTACAACATATGTATTCTTGGATACTCCTCTGTTATCATCATTGGCTATAGGAGTATCGTTCACAAAAGTAGTTTCAACAGAAACGGTTGCCACATCGCAAGCACCATTGGCATCGCAAACGCGATACTCAAAGGTCTCCGTTCCGTTAAACCTCTTATTTGGGGTATAGGTTATAGTGTTATCGGCATTTACAACCACCGAGCCTTGAACCGGAGCAGTAGCAATGGTTACAGCCAGCGAGCCATAATCCAAACCAAGGTCGTTTGCCAAAACATCAATGGAAACAGGAGTATCCTCATCGGTTGTCGCCGCATCATCGGTAGCGCGAGGGCTAGAATCGTCCCTATTTGTAACGGGTACATCGGAAAGAACCAGCGCAGCATAGCCAGCATCAGCAGAGGTAATGCTAAACTGAAGGTTAAAGGCCACATCGCCATCGGGCAGATTATCATCAACACCAGTAACGGTTACCGGCTGCTCTGTGCTCCAGTTAGCAGGAGTAAACACCAACGAAGAGGCATCAACCACACCCTCAGCTGTGTTTGACGACGATACATTAATTGTTACATCGGCTGTTGGCATACTGCTTAACCTTACAGAAACCTGACAGGTTCCACCAGCCTCGGTAGTGCTTAGGTTGGTTATGGGGAAACGGTTAACGCCAGGGCTATCATCATCGGTATTTACAACCTCAACAGAAGTGAGGGTAATACCATTGTAATTCTCGTCGGTGCTTACAGTCTCCGCAAAATCGATGTAATAGGTTGATGGGCCATCGGCAACCATATCGTCAACGCCAGTAACGGTTACAAGAACGGGAGTATCCCAATTAAGCGGGGTAAACTCCACCACCGATGGGCTTACTGTTCCCTCTAGTGTATTTGACGATGAGATTCCTATGGAGACATTTCCTGTAGGCTCACTGTTTAGCACAACAGTAAAGGTTGCAGTAGCACCCTCCTCGGAGGTATTGCCCGAAATTGGCGACACAGCAATTCCTTTAGCGTCATCGTCAACAACCGTAACGGCAACATCAACTGGGTTATGCGTTTTGTACTTACCATCGGTTGAAACTGCAGTTGATATTACTATGGTAACCTCGCCATCGCCATCGTCAATGCTATTGGCAACAGGCGACACGGTAAACTCAACTGGTGTTTTCCAGCTATCGGCATCGGGAGTAAAGGTAACGCTGGTGGGCGTTACTGTTGCACGATTCTCTTTTGACGATGATAGATTAAAGGTAACATCGGTAGTTGGTCTACTATTTAGCCTAACGGTAAAGGGCTTGCTAACCCCAGACTCATCAAGGGTAAGACTAACAGGGCTAACGGTTGAGCCAAAGCTGTCGTTATTCTTATTGGTTAGCGACACATCAACAACATCAAGGTTATTATAGTCGCCATCGGAGCTTTGCGCCTTACCCGTTATAATGGAGTAGGCAATATCGCCATCGTCAACATCGTCATCAACACCCGTAACGGTAACGGTTACAGGGCTATTCCACTCCGATGGTTCAAAGGTTACAGTAGCCTCATTGGTAGCAGTGTTAACGCTCCCCCGTGTAACGCTGGTTACCAAACCCTCACTAATATTACTTGACGATAAGCTAATGGTAACAGGATTTAATGGTTCGCTCCTTAGCGATACCTTAAAGGTTACACTTTCGCCAGCCTCGGTGGTATAAAGTCCTGCCGTAGGGATTACCTCAACGCCCACAACATCGTTATCGGCATTAACCACTGCAATAGACTTGTCGGCTAATGCATCGTAAAGAGCATCGGCAACCGAAGCTACTGAAACAGCTATTTGATATGCGATATCACCATCAAACAGATTATCATCAGTTGCAGTAACGGCAACCGTTTGCTCGGTATCCCATGTTGCAGGGGTAAAGGTAATGGGAAGTGCGGGAACGGTTCCCTCTGTAATGTCGGACGAAGTAACGCTTACCGTTACATCGCCAAGTGGTTTAGACGATAGCCTAACAGTAAACGATGCATTTACATTTGGCTCAGCTGTAGATAGGCTTAAAGTCGATAAAATTACACCTGCATTATCGTCATCAGTATTAGTTACGCTAACCTTTGGTAATGCCAATCCGTGGTAACCGATATCGGAACTCGATACTGATAGCGAGATGGTGTAAGACACATCGCCATCGTCAACAAAATCGTTAGCACCCTTTACGGTAACGGTTTGCGCTACGTTCCAATTGGTATTATCAAAAATAAGGCTAGCACCCAGCGAAACGGTACCCTCGGCGCTATTATCGGATACCGAGGTTATGGTAACCGCGTTCACAGGTTCGCTGTTCAGCTTAACCGAGAAGGTAGCAGTTCCTCCAGCCTCGGTGGTATTGCCGCTAATTGCCGACACGGTAACTCCAACCGCATCGTTATCGGTGTTGGTAGCGCTAATATTTGCTATTGGTATTGCATTGTAATGCGGGTCGGCACTTGTTGCAGCAAAGCTGATGGAGAAGGTTTGCGAACCATCGGCAACATCGTCGTTAACACCAGTAAGGGTTACCGTTTGAGCAGCATCCCAATTGGATGAGTTGAATTTTAGAACCGACTTATCTAGAACGCCCTCCAAAGCATTGCCCGATGTAATGGCAATGGAAACCTCGGCGGTTGGCTCCGATGTTAGCTTAACGGTAAAGGTGTCGGACGTCTCATCTTCTGATGTTTCTAGCCCATCGTTCACATCAATGGTAACCCCAGCGGCATCATTGTCGGTATTAATAACCGCAACATCGGCTAGGGTAAAATCATCATACTTTAAATCGGCGCTAGACACAGCTAGTCCAATGGCATACTCCACATCACCATCAGCTACAAAATCGTTAGCACCAGTAACCGTAACGGTTACAGGAGTATTCCAGTCGGCTGGAGCAATGGTAATGCTGGCTCCTAGCGTTACATTTCCTTCGGTGCCATCTTTTGACAACGAGGTTATTGTAACATCAGACTCTGGCTTACTGTCAAGTTTAACGGTAAAGGTTGCCGTAGTTAGATCCTCGCTAGTGCTCCCGCTTATAGCCGAAACGGTTATTCCTGCAGTATTTATATCGATATTGGTTACAGATACATCGGCAACATCTAGGTTTTTGTAGTTAGGGTCGTCGCTAATGGAATTGGCAAGAACCACGGTGTAGGTTTGGTCGCCATCGTCAACATCGTCAACAACTCCGTTAACGGTAACCGTTTTGGCCGCCCAATCGGTTGATGTAAACGTAACACTCGGCACAGAAAGTGTGCCCTCGGTTAAATCGAACGACGATATATTAATGGTAACATCCTTAACGGGCTGTGAGCTTAGCGAGATGGAGAACGTGTTACTTGCGCCCTCAGTAGTTTGCAACGTGGCCGTTGAAACGGTTATACCCGGTGTGTCATTATCAATATTGGTTACACTAATGGGGCTTCCCGTTACGCCATGGTAATCGGTATCGGCACTGGATGCTGTAGCTGTAAGTGTATAGGTTTTATTGCCATCGGCAACAACATCGTCCTTACCCGTAACAGTAACCACCTGAGCCGCAGACCAGTTTGCCCTTGTAAACTCCAAAGAAGTTTTATCTAGCGAACCCTCAAGCGCGTTAAGCCCTGTAATGCTAACCGTTACAGTATTTTTTGGTTGTGATGATAGGCTTACCCCAAAAGTATCGCTGGTACCGCTCTCGTTAGTGGTTAGAATAGTTTTGGAGATGTTTAGCAATGCCTCATCGTTATCGGTATTGGTTGCATTAACAACCCTGTTGGCAACGGCTAAGTACTTTGCATCGCCAGCCGTAACGGAAAGGGTAATGGTATAAGATGTATTGCCATCAATAGAGCTATCATCAACACCCGTAATGGTTACGGGCTGATTTGTATTCCATGTTGTGCTGTTAAACACCAGCTCGCTTACGGATACAGTTCCTTCATTTGTGTTGCTAGACACAACGCTAATGCGCACCTCTGCCGTTGGGCTAGATGAGAGCTTAACCTGAACCACATCGGTTCCACTACCCTCTGTTGTTGTAACCGTTGTTTTGGAGAGCACAATACCAGCAGTATCGTCGTCGGTATTGGTTACGGAAACCTGAGCCGTTTTGCCAATGTACTTAGCATCGCCCGATGCAACGGAAAGGTTAACCTGATAGGTAATATCGCCATCATCAACATTGTCGTTAACTGGTGTTACCGTAACCGTTTGTGGGCTATTCCAGTTTGTGGGTGTAAACGTTAACGTTGCTGCCGAAACGATTCCTTCGCCCGTATTGCCAGAGGCTACGGTAACAGGAACGTTTATGGTTGGCTTGGTGTCAAGAACAACGGTAAACGAAACGCCACTTCCTGCCTCACTTGTGGTAATGGCCGTTTCGGATACGCTTATCCCTGCATTGTCGTTATCGGCATTGGTTACCGAAACGCTGCTTATGGAGATACCACTATAGTTAGCATCAGCACTAGCAGCCGATAGGTTTATGGTATAGGTAACATCGTCGTCATCAACCAGGTCGTCGGCTCCATTAACGGTTACCAGCTGCTCAGCATCCCAGTTTGATGGGGTAAACGTGTAAACCAGCGGCGTTACGCTACCCTCGGTGGAAACTATGCCAGAAAGGGATATATCAACATTTGATGCTGGCTTCGAGGTAAGAACAAGGGTAAAGGAGTCGTTCCCTCCTACTTCCGATGTAGATAGGTTTGTTTTTGAAACAACCACAGAAGCAACATCGGCATCGGCATTGGTAACGGTTACATCCGCAGCATCAAGTCCGTTATAGTTAGCATCGCCACTAACAGCAGCAGCAACAGTAACGGTGTAGGTCTGAGGGCCATCAACCACCCAGTCCCTAACTGGAGTAACACTTATGCTCCTAGGAGTGTTCCAATCGGCAGCAGTAAAAATAACCGATGCAGGAGAAACTGTTCCCTCTGCAGTATTGCCTGAGGATATGGCAATGGTAACATTTGCCGATGGCTCAGTATCCAGCACAATGCTAAACTGCTTGGCCACTCCACCTTCGGTAGTTGCTATTGATGTTGCAGAAACGGTAATTCCAGGCTGATTAACGGTTATAACGCCTGGATTTGTAAGCTCCACCTCACAATTTCCGTTGTTTGCACCTATTGTGAAAGTGTTTGCACCAATGCTTAGGTTGCTACTAGGCACATTCAGCACTAGGTTCGCTCCAGCAACCGCAACACCCGAGGTAATAAGCGTTACACCACTATAAAGGTTATAGGTAATACCTGCCTGCGGGTTAACAATGGTTACGGTTGCATTCTTTCCTGGGTCAACCGTGCTGCCCTGCACTGTGAGCCCGGCATTAGGAGCCGCAACCACGCTAATGGCAAAGCTAGGCGAGGTGTTCTCGCATCCATCCTTTTTAACGTAAAGCGTGTAGCTGCTAGATGCATCGGTTAGCGCTGCGCTCGATTTTGCAAATGCCCTATCGGTAGATATAACCGTATCATCCTTACTCCACTTATACGCTGCGTTTACCTCTGTAGCAGTAAGGCTAATAGCCTCGCCAACACACACATTTAAATCGCCAGCAAAGGTTGTAAGAGGCGACACCTCCACAGAGAAGTTGCGAGTTGATACGCAACCATCTTTTGATACGGTTAGCGACCAATCGCCAACATTAACGCTACCAGCAGCCTGCTGAACGCTTTGTGTTGTTGACTTAACCGTTGCACCATATTTCCATGTGTAGGTTGCACCAATCTCCTTAGCAATAAGGTAAAGAGACTCGCCAACACAAACGGTGGTATCGCCACTAAACTGAAGATCGGGACCAACATAAACGGTAAACTGCTCAATAACCTGGCTAAAGCCATCGTCAACCATTAGGTAAATAATTGCCCTACCAGAACGATTGGCAACTGGTGTTACTGCAACAGTTCTATTAGTACCTGTGCCTCCAATGGCAATACCAGTATGAGGGACAAAAGTTGGGTCGGCCGAGAAACCCGTTACAACCAAATCCTCAGGAGCCGACTCCGAATCGGAAACGGTAAAGCTAATTGGCACAGTAGTGCTGTTGGTGCAAAGAGTCTGATTGTCAACCTTCGAAATTGCTGGTGGGGTATTAATTATGATGTAAACGTTTTCCTGATTGTTACTCCACTTAACACCATCGCTTGTTGCACGCCAAATAAAGCTAGTTTTACCACCCCAATCTACATTGGGTGTAAACACCAAGTTAGAGAGCTGAGCTCTTGGGATAATTTGGTTTACGGTTACCGCAACTCCCGATAAGCGCAAAATACCATTTGTAGGTAACGATAGCACTTGAATGCTATGAAGGGCAGCCTCCTGAGCGTGAAAAAACTTATAATCAAAATCCTCAATAGTAAAAGCCAAGGGGGTATTCTTTGGGCCTTCAACGTAAATATCGCCAACCCAAGGCGCATTTCCATCCACACACTTCGTTTCGCTGTTCTGAACCTTTAGGTTTATCTTGGAGTACCCTAAATCAATGGCATTAAACCATGTATTCATAGAGTTAAGGTTCCCATTATGATTGGTAAACTCCAACGCAGGGTTCCACGACCATATGCGTGGCACGTCATTATCAATAACCAGCTGCTTTTTCTTGGTGGCGTTCATTAGCCCCGTATTGGTCTCATCGCCCCAACGGGTAATCTGTGTATCGTCCCAATACAGAGTGGTTTTAAGCTTGTTAAAGGGCCTAATTGACGATGTGGTTATACCATCCAGCTGCTCAACATCGTACATTGGGAAATGAGCTGTTCCTCGAGCCAAGAAGCTGGCCGAAGCCCAGTACCGACCGTTCTCCACAATTGCCCCTGCATCCGATTTGAAGTTCCAGAGCACATAGTTCAAGCCCTTTTTTAGCTCCTTGTATATTACCCTATCGCTCCCCGATGTGGAGTACTCATTATCGCCATCAAGATCTATTAGAATGGCCGCAAACCCATCAATATTGGTTTCAATCTTATAAAAGGTGACATCCTCGTAGAGGCAGTCAAGCCTATTTTTTTCTAGTACTACCAAACTGTAGTCAATTGGCTCCAGCAAGGGGTTTCTATTGTAACTGTAATCGTAAACTAATGTATCCTCGGCCCACACCTGCACCTTTGGCGGAGCCAATGTGGTATTAGGCCAAACGGTTCGGTCTGGATCGTTAAGAAAAACCCGATAGTCCGACACATCGCTCTCCATTTGATCTCCCATAAGGCTCTGCGCACGCTCAATGTAGGTCTTCTCGTCGGTATAGGTTTTAACCCCATGATTATTGGCAATAAACACAAAGGAGTAGGGATAAACCTTAAAGTTTACCTTGTTGATAAACTCATCCGAAGTAAAGACATAGAAGTGAGCGTTAACGGGATACTGATCGAAGCTTGTTGTTGTGAAGCTCCACCCATAGGACCAAAGTCTTCCTGCCGAGATATTTGGCTCGCCCGAGTTTGTAATTACATTACTTGCATTATCGGTAACCGTTACATCAAAAAACTCTAGCGCAAAACGCATATCATAGGTGCGTCTATTTAAGCCTCCACCAGATGGATACCAAGTATCAAACTCTATATAGTAGTTTCCAGAAACATCTGCATCTATAACCAAGGGCGCATATCCAGCGCTTATTGTTGTACCGTTTATTTTTGCGCCATTAGGTCCTGTTACGGCCTGGCTCCAGTTGGAAATAAAACCATCACCCGAAGTTGGCATGAACCTCTCAGTTAAGGCTGCTGTTCCATTGGGTCGTTTTACACAAAAGGTGACCCTTTCAGGATTTGTTTCTATACTCCCTGTGTAACTAGTAGTGTTCAACTTTAACCCCAAGTAAAGCTTCTCGCCAGCATTTAGGTAGACATTAATACGCTCACCGGGAGTGCATCCCCTCATTCCAAAATTATTCCCATCAAAAGCGTTAAACTCTAGCCACAATCTGTCGTTTGAATTTGGCATTAGCTGCTTAGTGCCCTCTTGTGCAAAAAGTTGCAGAGACACCAACAAAGCAAGAGCGAGTAAAAGTTTTCTCATATAGTTATTATTAAGAATACGCATAAACACGAATACCACCAGCATTTAAAACACTGGTGGTATCCTCCGTTAAATCAATTCTAATGGTAAGCTAAAGAAACAAACCGCAAAAAAAGTCACCAACATGAACTCTTTAACCTTATGAATAACTAATCCAAAGGCAATTGGAAAAACCAAATTCTGCAAAACAGCACAATATCGCCCCTCCCTATTTTCTGCAACATTCAAGTTTCCAATACAATATTAACAAAAAAAACAATACTAATGATTAAGATTACCTATTTTATTAACGAATATCACCTTTTAGCGTGTAACCCCAATAAAAAGCAGTAACAAAAAACGAAACGAGGGGCTAGCCGCAGGCAACAAGACCCTTAAAAGAGTTTAACACAAAACAAAGGCAGAGAGAGCAAAGAGTAACGGTTTATAGCTATATTTGCTTTAGGGGGAAACACACCCACAAACACTAATAACACTTTGCATTCAATATTTAACCTTAACCTAAATTAGCCATGAGCCAATTTTTACTACTAGCGATTATTGCTGGTGTTGTATTCATCTTCATTCTAATTGTATCGCTATTCAAACGGTACAAACGATGCCCCTCGGACCGAGTACTTGTTGTTTACGGAAAGGTAGGCAAGGGAAAGTCTGACGAAGCACGGTCCGCCAAGTGTATTCACGGGGGTGCTGCCTTTATTTGGCCCGTTATTCAGGACTATGCATTCCTTAACCTTACTCCCCTCTCCATTGAGATTAACCTAACCAACGCGCTTAGCCAGCAGAACATCCGCGTTGACGTGCCCTCTCGCTTTACCGTGGGTATCTCTACCGAGGCTGGTGTTATGGATAATGCTGCCGAACGCCTACTTGGACTTAGCCAGGACGACATCAGCAACCTTGCTAAGGATATAATCTTTGGTCAGCTGCGTTTGGTTGTTGCCACCATGGAGATTGAAGAGATTAACAATAATCGCGATAAGTTCCTTGCTGCTGTATCGGCAAACGTTGAGGCCGAACTTAAAAAGATTGGTCTTAAACTGATTAACGTAAACGTTACCGACATCAACGACGAGTCGGGCTACATTGAGGCTCTAGGTAAAGAGGCTGCGGCTAAGGCTATTAACGACGCAAAGAAGAGCGTTGCAGAGAAAAACCGCGATGGTTCCATTGGTGAGGCAAACGCTTTCCGCGACCAACGTGTACAGGTATCGCAAGCCGATGCAACTGCCGTTGAAGGGGAGAACCAAGCAAAAATTACCATTGCCAACTCTAACGCAACCCGCCGTGAGAACGAGGCCGAAGCAGAGCGTAAGGCGGTTGCTGCCGAAAAGGTGAGCCAAGCAAAAGCTCTTGAAGAGGCATACGCTGCAGAGCGTAGCGCAGAAACAGCCCGTGCCGAGCGTGAAATGGCAACCCAAAAAGCCGATATCGTTGTACCAGCCCAAATCAACAAAGAAAAAATTGAGATTGATGCAGAAGCCATGGCCGAGCAAACACGCCGCCATGCACGTGGTGAAGCCGATGCTATTTTCATGAAGATGCAAGCCGAAGCGAAGGGTATATTCGAAGTCCTTAGCAAGCAAGCCGAAGGTTTTGAAATGCTCAACAAAGCTGCCGGAAACTCTCGCGATGCCGTTATGATGATGATTGCAGACAAACTTCCTGAGCTTGTTAAAACCCAGGTTGAAGCGGTTAAGAACCTTAAAATTGATAAGGTTACCGTTTGGGATAATATGTCGGGTGGTAAAGATGGCAAAACCCCTGCAACAGCAAACTTCCTATCGGGCATGCTTGGCGCAATTCCTCCTTTCGAAGAGCTATTTAAAATGGCTGGAATGGAGCTACCAAACTACCTAAAAGGGAAAACCATAGAGGATGTAAAGACTGAGCCAGTTGACAGCAAGGAGAATAAAGAAGAGTAACCTATAACTTAAACAGAGAGCCCCAGTAAAACACTGGGGCTATTTTATTTTAATAACGCCATACCACGCTAACTATCAATCACTTACACTCACAAGCAATAATTTATCGATAAAAAAAGCAAAAAAAGACTACTCGTTTATGGAAAACCTCCACCATGGCAATCATAGTTACAAAGAGAGCACAAAACTGAATCCCAAGCCGGCGGGTAAGTTAAAAGTCTAAAATGTTAAACCGCTCCTAATAGAGCATAATTCCATAGCCATGAAAACGAAAACCAACAAAACCGACCTTGAGAAGAAAAAATCCTTATTCTTCCAAATTGGAATGATCCTAGCGCTTGGAATAACCCTTTCGGCATTTGAATACGGCACATCAGAAATGCCTAACATTAACGAACTAATGAGGATTTCGGAACCCATCGATATCATAGAGATGATGCCCAACACCAAGCCAGAGGACATTAAGCTGCCTCCTGCTCCACCACAAGTAAACACGTCGGATATTATAGTAATCCATAACAACGATGCGATAATAAACGACAATCCCAATGTTTTTGACGAGCTAGAGGAAGACGAACTCAAGCTTTTCGTAACCCAATACGTAGAGCCAGAGGTTGAGGTTGAAGATGAGGTTGACTATAACGCCATTGAGTTTAAACCCAAATTTATGGGTGGCAATGCAAACGACTTTGCAAAGTATATTGCATCAAAGCTTGTTTATCCTCCTGTGGCAGCAGAGAATGGGGTTCAAGGGAGAGTAATACTCCGATTTACCATTGACAAAACTGGAAAGATTGTAAATATCAAAACGCTACAAGCCGAAGATCCACTACTTGAAGCCGAAGCCATAAGATTGGTTGAAACGGCACCCGACTGGCAACCTGGTTATTTTGGAGGAAAACCCATAAACGTTACCTTCACATTTCCAATAACGTTCCGTCTTCAGTAGAGTTAGGAAGAATAGAAAGAGTTAAATGAGCAAAAACTCTCAATATCGCAAAAGGCCGGGAAACCGGCCTTTTTACACTTTATCACTAGTGGTTACTCTATAAACCTTATAAGCTCCTCAACGGGACGTTTCTCACGGGGTTGCTGCTCGCGCAAAGGCTTACCCACCGCTATAAACGACATCAAACATAGCTTTGGATCAAGTTCCAGAAGCTGCTCAAGTTCACCTTTTGCAATTAGCGGCGCGCTCATCCAACAAGCGCCATAGCCCATATCAACGGCAGCAAGGAGAAGATTTTCGGCACAACCACCCACACTCTGTATATCGGGAGAGTTGCGCATTTCATTTATCTCGGCATGGGTAAGGGTTACCCCCTTCTCTAGAATTGTTTCGTACTCCTGTGTAGCAATAGCAATAAGTGCTGGCGCATTCTCAAAAAAAGTGGCAAAAAACTCAACCTGTTTTTTCACAACTCTGGACATTCTGGAATTATTCTCGGGCAACGCATGTATCTTCTCCCTAACAGCAGCAGCCATACGCTTTAGCAAGTCCTTGTTGGTAATCACCACAAAGTTCCATGGTTGGTAATTGTTTACACTTGGCGCCAAGCTAGCCAGCCGCACCATCTCCATTAAGTCTGACTTGACCACTGGTTCCGGTTTAAACTGTCTAATACTTGTTCTTGCCTCTATAACTTTTCGCAATTCCATATCTTCAATTTTTTTCAGTGCTAAAAAATATCAATACAAACACCATTGACGAAAGATAGTAAAATAAAACGAAAACCGTTTAGACCTTGCATACAGAGAAGATCAAAATAGTGAAGAGGAATAATTATGAATTCCAGTCTATAACTACGCTGTTTGTGGCTTCTCTTTTGTTCTCTTGCTAACCAAGTAAACTCCAACAAAAACAAGAGATGCAGCAAGAACCTTAAGGGTTGTTAAACTATCCTGCCCCACAATTACTGCCACAAGGGTTGCAATTACTGGCTGGGAGTAAATATATATGCTAACTGTTGTGGCTCTTACATACTGTAAACCATAGGTGTTAAAAAGGTAGGCCAAAAAAGTAGGGCCAATTAACACAAAGGCTATAGCAGCATAAATACTTGAGGGGATGGTTTGCCAATTGGTTTTTACCAAATCGGGTAATCCAAATGGCAATACAGCAATAAGTCCTACAAGAAAAACATTCTGCATTACAACAACTGGCTTGTACTTAACCATTAATGGCTTAACCACAACCAAATACCCAGCATAGGCTAGGGCATTAATAAAAGTAAGAAGGTTACCCCAAAAGTACTCGGAGCTAAAGCTAACAGCACCACGAGATGCAATAATCATAAGAGCCCCTGTTGCTCCTATCACAATGCCAACAATGCGCAAAGGAGTTATTTTTTCGCCAATGGCCAATGAGGCAATAAGCATTACCAGCACGGGATTAAGGGTCATAATAATTGCAGAATCTATTGGTGATGTGTACCTAAGACCCGTAAGAAACATAAGCTGATTTATGGCTACACCCAAAAGGCCTGCGGCTATCACACGAGGCCAATCATCCCGCAATATGCGCTCACGTTTCATCCTGAAAAAGTTGAGAGAAAAGAAAAGAGCCAATGCTGTTATTACCCTAAGCAATGTGAATCCGGCTGGTTGCAGGTAGTTTGGCATCACTCCTTTTGCTACAGAATAGTTTAGTCCGAATAAAAGGTTTGCCCCAATTATTGCCAAATGCGCTTTGGCTATGTTACTTTTAAACATCAAGAAGGTGTATAGAGTTAGTTTATGTCATGATGACGCAGTGTAAAGACTTGCACAAAAGGATTAAGCTTAATTAAGCTATAACTTAATGTACCATTCCCAACAACAAACATTTTATTCCTAAATTTGTTCCAAAGCAATTGAAACACATTAACTATGGCAACAAACGGCAACGGAAATCCCTTAAGCAAAATTAAGCCACACAAAATAATCCTACCCGTTATTATTGGATTAGCCGCTGTAGCCTACATGTTCTGGAAAGAGTTTGAGCCAGGTTCATTTAGCGCCATAGAATTTGGCAAGTGGACTGTAATATGGCTAGCCGTTGCAATTGTGCTAATGCTTTTCCGTGATATTGGCTACATTCTTAGGCTAATGATACTAACCGATGGGGAGTTTACCTTTCGCAAAGCCCTAAGGGTTATTATGCTTTGGGAGTTTACATCGGCAATAACACCAAGTGCAATTGGAGGAACAAGTGTTGCTATACTATACGTTAACAAGGAGGGACTAAGCGTGGGCCGGAGCTCTGCGGTTGTAATGGCAACATCCTTTTTAGATGAGCTCTACTTTATTCTAATGTTTCCCCTGCTGCTTTTTATAGTAAAACCTAGCACGCTGTTTAGCACAGGGCTAGCCAACACAGGTGATTTCTCCCTTACAAACAGCCTACTAATTATTGCGGGGGTTGGATTCTTGGTTAAACTTATTTACGTAGCCATTCTAAGCTACGGATTATTTGTAAACCCAAGGGGACTAAAGTGGCTACTGCTATGGATATTTAAGCTACCCATACTTAGACGTTGGAAACATGGGGCTAATGCCGCTGGTTACGAAATCATTTCCAACTCTAAATCATTCAAACAAAAACCATTATCCTTTTGGCTAAAAGCATTTGGTGCAACATTCTTTTCGTGGACATCAAGGTACTGGGTGGCCAATGCATTACTCTTGGCATTCTTCCCAATTGGCGAGCACCTGCTAATCTTTGCCCGCCAACTAGTTATGTGGATTATGATGCTAGTTAGCCCAACCCCTGGTGGCAGCGGCTTTGCCGAGTACGTTTTTACAAAATTTTTAGGAGAATTCATTCCCGTTGAACCCGTTATGCTTGGCTCTGTTGTGGTTGCACTAGCGCTACTCTGGCGCATAGTAAGCTACTACCCTTATCTAATTATTGGAGCCATAATGTTTCCAAAGTGGATTAAGGATAAGTTTATCGACACCGAAACAAAAACTAGCACCGAAGATACCAAGCCAGCAACAGAAAAGGAATTTGCTAAGGAGGAAGAAGTTTACACATAACTTGCCACATTATGAACTTTTATGCAATAACAGGAACTAGCCGCGGAATAGGGAAAGCTATTGCACTAGTTGCACTAGCCGATTCCAACAACCAAGTATTAGGGATTTCAAGAACTTGCACTATTGCAAACGAAGGATACACACATCAATCCCTCGACCTAAACGACACATCCAAAGTTCTGGAATTCAAATTTCCAGACCACAAAAGAATAGAAAAGGCCATTCTTATCAACAATTCGGGTGAGCTGGGCGATGTTAAACCCTTTGCCGAGATAGAGGCTGCAGCCCTTGCAAGAACTATCACCATAAACACTATTGCACCAGCCATTCTAAGCAACCTATTTATAAAATCCTACGCCCACTGTGCCAAGGAACTGGTAATTATCAACATAAGTTCAGGTGCAGGAAGGCATCCCATTAAGTCTTGGTCGAGCTACTGCGCATCAAAAGCGGGGGTAGATATGCTGTCGCTTGTAATTAGCGAAGAAGAAAAAGCCAATCCCCAAAGTAACATTAGAATACATAGCATTGCCCCTGGCATTGTAGATACGGCTATGCAGGAGAGCATTAGAAATGTTCAACCCAATCACTTTCCAGACAAGCAGCGGTTTGTTGAATACAAAGAAAAAGGGTCACTAAGTGACCCTCACGATGTTGCCATCAAAATTATGTCTGTAATTAACAACCCAACAATTACCGATACATTGCTGGACGTTAGAAAGTTCTAAGCAACCCTAATGCGTTCGCGTACAAACTTAAGCATAGACTCAAACATCAACCTTCCATCGGTATTGCCAAGTTCATCGTCGGCAGCACGTTCTGGGTGAGGCATCATGCCAAACACATTCATCCCTCTATTGCAAATTCCAGCAATATTCTCAACAGAACCGTTAGGGTTAACCTGCTCGGAGATATTTCCATCCTCGTCGCTATAGCGGAACATTATTTGGCCATTCATGCGCATCTCAGCAAGAGTATCTCTGTCGGCATAGTAGCGCCCCTCACCATGGGCGATAGGGATTTTAAACGCCATTTCCCGTGGAAGGTATGCAGTAAGCGGAGTGGTTTTTGAATCGGGAACAATGAATACATTCTTACAAATGAACTTCTGGCTGTTGTTATGCAGCAATGCACCCGGAAGTAAACCGGCCTCGCAAAGAATCTGGAAGCCGTTACAAACACCAAAAACAAAACCTCCGTTATTGGCAAACTCAATAACCTTTTCCATAATTGGAGAGAAGCGGGCTAACGCACCGGATCTAAGATAATCGCCATACGAGAATCCCCCAGGCAAAACAACTACATCAACACCCTGAAGGTCCGAATCCTTGTGCCAAAGTTCAACCACCTCCTGTTCCATAACGTTTCGAAGAACATAGATCATGTCCTTATCGCAGTTTGACCCTGGGAAAACTACTACACCAAATTTCATCTGTATAAGATTTTATTAGAGTTTGCCGAACACTAAAGTTAATCAGTCTATATGCGTAGCACGCTATTTAGCACCTCTCAAACCGAAGCAAAGGGCGCGCACCCGCCTATGACGCATCAAAGATAGATATAAAAAATTACCTCACAAAGGTAAAAACACATGGTCATATTACCAGTTTTCAATACCTTAGCTACAAAAAAGATGAGAGCACTCAGAAAAATAGCAACTATTCTGGTTGCAGCCATTCTATTCATAGCAATATTTATTGCCTATTCTACCCTCACTGAGTTCAACCCAGAACCAACAAAAACGGAGTACTCATCAAACTCACCGGACACAATAAACCTGTCTAGCGAAATCTCCTTAACCACATGGAACATAGGGTATGGAGGACTTGGTGCCAACATGGATTTTTTTTACGACAATGGCAAGAAAACCCGCGATACCAAGGAAAACACCATTGCAAACCTCGATTCAATTAAAGGCTGGCTAACCAAAAGAAACAGCACAAACTTCTTCCTCCTGCAAGAGGTGGATTTTGGGTCGCAGCGATCGTACAATATAGAGCAGCTGGGTTACATAGCCGAAAGCCTTACTACGCACAATAAAGTAATAGCATTCAACTACCTTGTTGGATTTGTTCCTGTTCCCATATCATCACCAATGGGGCATGTTTCATCGGGGTTAGCGTTGCTATCGAACCCCAACCCCAAATCGGCAGTACGGGTAAGCTACCCTGGATCGTACGCTTGGCCCAAAAAGCTTTTCATGCTACGCCGATGCATGCTGGTTAACAGGTACCCAACTAGCAACGGTAAAGAGCTGGTAGTAATAAACACGCACAAATCGGCGTTCGACGATGGCAGCCTTAAGCAGCAGGAAATGGATAAGATGAAGCAGCTTATTGAGAATGAATACAACCTAGGCAACTACGTCATTGTAGGAGGCGACTGGAATCAGGCACCCCCCAGCTTTTCGCTCACAACCTTTGGAAGCAACTATCAGGTTGAATTCTTTAAGCTGATGAATATCACCACTAACTTTATGCCGCAGGACTGGCAATGGGTGTACGATGAAAAAAAACCTACGAATAGATACCTAAACGAACCCTACCAAAAGGGCAAAACTTACGAAACAATTCTCGACTTCTTCTTGGTTTCGCCTAACATTGAGGTGATATCATGTAGCACTACAAACCTCAACTTCAAGTACTCGGATCATAACCCTGTATCTATAAGCGTAAGATTAAAAGAGTAGGCGGGTTTTAAAACATTGTTTTAGAACATTCTAAACAGCACTTTGTTGGTTAACGAAATAGCTAATTTTGCGGCAAATTTCAAAACCATGAGAGCAAAGGGACTAATTGGCACAACCCTCCTACTAATGCTTATTTCTGGCGCTTTTGCAGCCAACCCAATAGGCAACATTGTAACCACAGAACCTCCAGACAAACTTCCTGAGGCAACCAAGGATAGCTTGGAGGTAACCCTATCGGCCGATATACGCAACAGGCACACTTGGCGCGGTGGCCTTACTTGCGATGCTTGGAACTTCCAACCCACACTAAATTTCACTTGGAGTAACTTTTTAGTTGGCGCTTGGGGCGTTTACACCGTTGATAACAAGTATGCTGAGGTTGACTTTTACGCATCGTACACCTACAAAAGCTTTACGCTTAGCGTGCTAGACTACTTTTGTCCTAACGAAACGCTTGCCGTTAATAGGTTCTTCGATTATAACGATCAAACCACGCCACACCTAATTGACATCAGCCTGCAGTTCAACGGAACCAAGTCGTTCCCTGTTAGAATTCTGGCATCGACCATTGTTTATGGCAACGACAAAAAAGCAGACGATCCTAACAAGAACAACTACTCTACCTACTTTGAGGCAGGGTACAACTTCGCATCAAAAAAAGGATTCAAATACGACTTTGTGGTTGGGCTAACCCCATTCGAAAGTTTTTACTCAAATAGGCTAAACGTAGTAAACATGGGCTTTAAAGCCTCTAAAAAGATAAAAATCACGCCATCGTATAGCCTGCCAGTATTTGGGCAACTTGTGCTAAACCCATACAAAGAGAACCTTCACTTTGTTTTTGGTATCACCATAGAGTAGGCCATTCGCATCAACATAAAGAAAAGCCGATCGGTTAACCGATCGGCTTTTCTTTTATCACTCTTAAAGCGCCTCCTATCACATCCATTTGCACAAATATAAACTAGCGCTACTTATTTGGCGAACCGCCATCCCAAAAAGGAGATAGAACTTTGCACTTTGCCAAAGTATTTATATTTTTAGCAAGTTTATTGCTTTGAGCAAAATTAAGCATAACCATAAAGGTTAATGCTTCGTAATAAGCATTATTGGCGCCACTTTGGCACTACAATAAACTTCAGACAACTGTTATGAACGTTACCGATCAAGACCTACAATATTTCATATCGGCCCTTAAGAACTATACTAAATATGATTTCAGCGATTATTCTGATAAATCGCTGAAAAGAAGGGTTGAGAAGGTACTTGCAGACCGTAACCTTGATGTAGCAGGTCTTATTACAAACGTTAAGAACTCGCAGGACTTTGCGGAAACAATTGTAAAAGAGATTACGGTAAACACCACCGAACTTTTCCGTGATCCTCAAACATGGCACTTGCTTCGCTCCCGCATTTTACCCAGATTTAAAAACAACAAGAACATCAATATCTGGCACGCTGGCTGCTCAACGGGTCAGGAGGTTTACTCCATGATGATTCTTTTGCACGAAATGGAGCTCTTTGACAAAGCCAAAATATTTGCAACCGATTTGAATAGCGATGTACTTGAAGCCGCCAAGAAAGGCCAATACAAGTACCGATTTAACATAGGATATTTGGATAACTTCGACAAGGTTATAAAGCAGAACCCCTTGAACTACGAGGAGTTTAACGATGTTCCCTACGAGAAGTACTTTGAGATTGATAAAGCAAAGGACACCATCACCATGAAAAAGTTTCTTACGGAGAAGCCCATTTTCCGTAAGCACGACTTGGTTAAGGATGGCAACCTTTTCTTTGCAAAATTTGACCTTATACTTTGCCGCAACGTAATTATATACTTTAACTACAACTTGCAGAATAAGGTTTTTGAGCTTTTCCACTCCAACCTATACCCCAAAGGCTGCTTACTGCTGGGAATGCACGAAACCATACTAGGACCATGGGCAACCAAGTTTGAGAAAATTGGGCAGGCTTACGTAAAAAAATAGATTACCATGAACCAGCTGAAAGGCATGAACTTTTTGAGAAATCTAAAAATGGGACAAAGAATTCAACTCTTTGTCTTTCTCACTGTGGTGGCAACCTACACCATGTCGGGCATCGTGCTTTCATACCTCTCGGTGAGTAGAGCCAAATCTACCTCAGAAAAGCAAATGAGCGTTTATGTTGATAACCTTGAGGGTATGATAGACCTACAGGAGAGCATCACAAAAAACGGATTGGATCAAGCCGACTTTTCAGCACTCAAAAATCATTTCTATAAAGCCGCCTTTCACAAAACCGACTTCCCATTTATACTTAGCAACAACGGCAAGTACCTACTTCATATAACCAAGCAGGATCAAAGAATCCCAAAGGATTTGTTTATTCAAATTTCCAACAACCCCGACAAAAGGGGATACCTTACCATTGAATCGGCCAAAGGAATAGAGGTTATCTACTACAAGTACCTTAGCAACTACGACATTTACCTTGGCATTAGCACTCCAGACAGCGAAGTAATTGAAAGCGTTGCTCAGAACCGTAGCGTTATGATTCTGGTTGTAATTATAGCCATAAGCCTTTTCTTTGTTATTGTTTCTCTAATTATTAAGCCTATAACAAGAACCATCCAGCAAGTTAATAGCTCAATAAAAAAGATGGCTCTTGGACTTGAGGGCGACAGGTTAGAGCGGATACAAAATGACGAGCTAGGTCAAATTATTGGCTCCCTAAATACCCTAACCGAGGGCTTGAGCAGAACGTCGCACTTCGCCAAAGAGCTTGGTAACAAACATCTAAACGCAGAGTTTAGCCCACTTAGCACCGACGATATACTGGGCAACTCCCTGCTGGCCATGCGCGATAGCCTTAAAGTTGCAGAACAGGAAGAGAAGCGCCGCAAACAGGAGGACGAAACCAGAAGTTGGATTACATCGGGGCTTGCCATGTTTGGTGATATTCTTAGGCAGAACAATAACAACCTATCACATCTTGCCGATAGCGTTACTCAGAACCTAGTGAACTACCTAAATGCCAACCAAGGCGGGCTATTCATTTATAACAACGAGGACACTTCAAATCCTCACCTAGAACTTGTATCGGCATTTGCATACAATCGCAAAAAGTTCTTCGAAAAAACGATTGCCCTTAACGAAGGTCTTATTGGAACATGTGCCGTTGAGAAAAACACCATTTACCTAAAGGAGATTCCCAGCGGTTACATTGCAATTACCTCGGGACTTGGCGAAGCCACTCCAACATCGCTACTCATAGTTCCGCTTAAACTGGAAGACACAATATTTGGTGTGATAGAGATAGCCTCATTCACAGAGTTCAACCAACATGAGATTGAGTTTGTTGAGAAGATAGGCGAAAGCATTGCCTCTACGCTCTACTCCGTTAAAAACGCCATACGTACCAACCAGCTGCTGGAGCAGTCGCAGCAACAGCGCGAAGAGATGGCCGCACAGGAGGAAGAGATGCGCCAAAACATGGAGGAGATGCAGGCCACCCAGGAAGAAATGGCACGCAAGACCATCGAAATGGAGGGCATTTCAAAGGCTATAGATCAGGCTCTTATTTACTGCGAATTGGACGAAGAGGCAAACATTTTCCTTCCCAACGATAATCTTGCAGTCGCAATGGGCTACCCTAAGCATGAGCTAGATGGGTTAAACCTTAGCGAGTTGGTACACATTAGCAACAAAAAGGAAATTGCCGCAATTCGTAATGAAATAGCACAAGGCTCACCCTACAAGGGAACCTTACGCATGCTCACTCGCGATGGCATAGATTTATACCTACACATAAACGTAAGTCCCACCTTCGACGATATGGGTGGTATTTACAAAATCATTCTAATTGGGCAGGATATTACTGAGAGCAAACTACTTGAAATAAAGGCCCAAAAGCAAGCCGACGAGATAGAGGCAAATCTGGCAGAGCTACAGGCCGAGCAGGAAATTGCCCGCATGAAAGAGAACGACATTAAGGGTTTACTCCAAGCACTGGACACAACATGCCTAATCACAGAAATTGAACTTTCTGGAAAAATCACCTATATAAATAATAAGAATGTAGAAACACTGGGTGATCCAAAAGATAAGATTGAAGGTAAGTACCACCGCGATTTGGATGGCCTTGCAAAGAAAAGCCCTAAAGATTACGAGGCATTCTGGAACAGCCTACTCTCTGGAATTTCGCAGAATAGGGTGTTTAGCCTAACTGTAAATGGACTTGAGAAATGGATATCGGAGCACTACACTCCTGTAACCGACGATAACGGGAATGTAACCAAGGTAATAAACATTGGCTTCGACATTACCGACAGCAAGGAAAAGGAGAAGGAGATGCAACGCCTTATTTCTGAAATAGCGCAGCTCAAAAAAGACAACAATAAATAATTCACTCAATACAAGCAATGATTAGATTTGAGATAGGCATAGTTGATACAAGAAACGTACTAAAGGCAATCCTTGATGCCTACGGTTACGATTTTAAGGATTATGCCCTAACCTCTTTTAAAAGAAGAATAGAACTCTTTGTTGCCAATGAGGGGCTAAGAAACATAGATACTTTAATAGGCCGATTACAGCAAAGCAAAGAGTACTTTGAACGATTCCTGCAAGCAATTACACCCGAAACAACGGAGATGTTTCGCGATCCATCGCTTTGGCGAAACCTTCGTGACCATATCCTTCCAGAGCTAACCAAGGGTACCACCCGACCCAAAATTTGGGTTGCAGGGTTCGACTCGGGCGAAGAGCTATACTCTCTTGCCATAACCCTTAAAGAGATCAACTTGCTAAACGAGGTTCAGCTCTACTCCTCGTACATAAGCGACTTTACCTTGGAGAAGATTAAAGGTGGTGTTACCGACATAAAACAGCTTGAGGTTAACGAGGCAAACTACTCAAGGCTAGAAGGAAAGGGATCCTTTGCCGATTACTACAAAACAGCAAATGGGGTAGCCTACCTAGACAATCAGCTAATACAGGGCGTTAACTTTGTTAAGCAAACACCCGCCTTTGATCAAGGGCCAGGTGGTGTAAAGATGGTTCTATTCCGGAACCAATCCATTTACTTTAACCAGCTGCTCACTGACAGATCGATCAACGCAATGTACAACGCCTTAGTACCAGGAGGTTACCTTATACTAGGCATAAAGGAATCCTTGGAAAATACAAACTCAAACAATAAATTTACCGTTGTTAACGAGTCTGACCAGATTTATAAGAAAAAAACACTATAACACTAAATGTATAAAGCAGTTATCATAGGTGGTTCCGCAGGAAGTTTTCAGGTAATAACCCGAATTCTTCACTCGTTGCCCCCAACCTTCCCTCTTCCTGTTCTTTTAAGCCTGCATAGGCTAAAGCACGTAAGAAGTGGCTTTGTTGAAGCGCTTTCAATAAAATCGGGCATCCCTGTGCTTGAACCCGCCGATAAAGACCAAATAAAACCAGGGCGAGCCTACCTTGCACCTGCAAACTACCATATGTTTATTGAACTTGGTAACAAGATTGCTTTATCAACAGAGGAACCTGTAAATCATTCCAGGCCAAGTATAGACCTTTCCTTTGTTACTGCCGCGCAGGTTTATAGAGATAAACTTGTTGGAATTATTCTTTCTGGGGCCAATAGAGATGGCGCCTACGGACTAAAAAAAGTAAAAGATTTAGGCGGCCTTACCATTGTGCAAGACCCACTTGAATGCCAAGTAAAAACAATGACCGAGGCATCAATGAAACTTACTAAGGTAGATCACGTTTACTCAACTAATGAGATAATAAAGTTCCTGCAAAGCATAAAATAACGTACCATGAAGCAACTTAAACCACATTCAAGGTTAATTCCCTCGCTACTACTTGCGCTGCTGATGGTAGGCATTCTGCTTATATTTTTAGTTTACCACAACGCTCTTGTTGGCGCCAACGCTAAGGCTAACGAAACGGGCGCCATTGTGTCTATTCTATTAAGTGCTGCTGTTGCCGTTGCTCTGTTTCTACAAACAACTAGAGCTATTAGCAAAAACCAGGGACTATCAGACGAAGTTGCCTCACTCAAACGTACAATAAAAGCATCGCAACAAAAGGAGGTTGTTGTTGAAACTACCACCGAAATTACCATTGACACAAATGCCGAGGCAGAAAAGTTAATTCCCAATGCAGAGGTTGACGATCAGGTTTCGTTCCTCGAGAAACTACTCTCTAACATTGCAAAGCAACACGACATAGTACAAGGACTTGCTTACCTAAAGGATACAGAAACAGGTATATTTAGCTTTAAGGCTGGATATGCATTCTACACAGAAACAGCGCCACCAACCTACACCGAGGGTGAAACCCTATCCGGTCAGGTAGCAAAAAACAAGCAGATCCTTAATATCTCCGATATCCCTAGCGATTATATCACAATACTTTCAGGTCTTGGAAAAGGTTCGCCTAAGCATTTGCTAATTATTCCTATATTGGGGATCGATGAGCAATGCATTGGAATAATAGAACTGGCATCATTCTCTCGCATTAACAGTGCAAACGAGGAGATTTTTGCCCTATTAGGAAAAAAGTTAGGCGTGCTTATTACCAATACACACAAACTCATTGAGGAATAGTATGACATTAATTAGCAGCACGGCAGTAACCAGTGGCAATAACCTTGCAAAGCAACGAGCCATTATTGCAGCAGCAATTGGCCTGTTGTTCCCTATTGCTGCGTGGATAATAGATTTTGCCCTAAAAGACATTGCCTTTAGCTTATCGGGCTTAGCCCAAATACACTCAGTAAATCCAACCCATTGGTTTATTGACCTGCTCCCATTTGTATTTGCGTTCCTAGCATGGAACCAAACCAAACGGCACCAGCAAAAGGTTGAGTTCCTTGAAGAGCAGCTACTTCAGCGCGATGAGGACATCAACAAAAACGCCCTTTTTGCCAAAAAAATTGGCGAAGGAGAGTACACAGCACCATTTGAGGTGAGCGATGAGGAGGATATCCTTGGAAAATCCCTCCTTATGATGCGCGACAACCTTATAGAAAACAACAAAAAGGAATCGGAGCAAAACTGGATCTCTAAGGGCAAGGACGAAATTTCATACATACTGCGCCTACACAACTCCATTGATGAGCTATCGTACGACGTACTAGTAAAGCTCATTAAGTATATTAACATTATACAGGGTGCTATTTACATCTTTGATGAGGATAAGGATAGGCTCACAAATTTGGCAACCTACGCGTACAACCGAAAAAAGTTTGTATCGCAGGAGTTCAAGGTGGGACAAGGGTTAATAGGACAATGTGCCTACGAGCAAGATTTTATTTACCGCACCGAGATTCCCGATGACTACGTAACCGTTACATCAGGTATTCTTGGCGATAAAAAGCCCAAAAGTTTACTTCTTATCCCACTAATTACAGACGAAAAGCTACAAGGCGTTCTAGAGTTTGCCTCGGTTGATGAAGAAATACCAGAGCTAACCATACGTTTCCTTAGAGAAGTAGGCGAAATTATTGCGCGAACCGTATTCAACCTAAAGATTAACCATAAAACGGAAAGGTTGCTACAGGAGGCGCAACAAATGACCGAAGAGCTAAGGGAAAATGAGGAAGAGCTAAGGCAAAATGCTGAGGAGATGCGGGCAACTCACGAAGAGTTGGAAAAATCTAACGCCCAGCTGGAATCAAAAATCCAGGAGGTAGAGAACGCCCAAAAAAGGCTTCACTCGCTTCTAGAGAATGCGTCGGAAATAATCTCCATATACAACAAAGAGCTTAAGCTAACCTTTATAAGTCCTTCGGTTACAAAAATCCTAGGTTACACTCCTCTTGAGATGATGAGCGGGAAGGATATGGATCGCCTAACCAGAAAGGGAGAACAAGAGGTTAAGAGCATGTTTGAGCAGCTACTGGAAACCCCAAGAGTACCAATATCCATCCAGTACACCTTTATGAAAAAGGATGGTGAAAAGATTTTCCTTGAGGTTACTGGACGCAACCTGCTTGACGACCCTGCCATTAACGGAATTATTCTAAACTCACAGGATATAACCGAGCGTAAAAGAGCCGAGAAGGAAGAGCGCATGCGTAGCAAGATGCAAGCCCTTTCCGAGAACTCGCCCGATATGATTATGCGCTTAAACACCGCAGGACAGTTCTTCTACGCTAACCCTATGGTTGAAATTTACCTTGGCATTCCAGCAAAGGACCTAATAAATCAAACCCTGAATACCATAAACATTCAGGATACGCTCTCCAATTTCTTTAAGGATGCCATAAAAAACATCAAAACCAGCAAAGAGAAGTTTGAAGGAGAGCTAACCTTTGATTCTCAAATGGGAGAAACCATAATGCACATTAAGGCAATCCCAGAGTTTAATGAGAATGAGCTGGAAACCATCCTATTTGTTAGCCACGATATTACAGAGGCCAAGCGAATTGAGATGGAGATTCAGGATAAGAACCGCAAAATTACAGAGAGTATCAACTACGCGCAGCGTATTCAAACCTCTATTCTGCCCAACAACAGAATAATTAGGCAATACCTCCCAAAATCGTTTATACTTTACAAGCCACGCGATGTAGTAAGCGGCGACTTCCCATGGTTCTTCCTAAAGGAGGGTAACATATATATAGCTGCCGTGGACTGTACAGGGCATGGCGTTCCGGGTGCGCTACTATCGTTCATTGGCTACTTTATACTAAACAACGTGGTTGACCACGATGTTAGCTACACCGCTGGGCAAATTCTAGACAACCTGCACTATGGCGTTCGTAAAACCTTAAAACAGGATAGACCCGATGCCGACGCAAGGGATGGTATGGATATTGCTCTGTGCAAAATTAACCTAAAGCAAAACGAGCTACAATTTTCTGGAGCACACAGACCTCTTTACCTTTTAAGAAAAGGGGAACTAATAGAGTATAAGGGCGACAGGAAAGCAATTGGAGGTATTCCTCATCCTAAAAAAGGAGAGGTTGACTTCACAAACCATGTACTAGAGATTATGCCAGGCGATAAGATATTCTTCTTTTCCGATGGCCTACCCGACCAAGTGGGGGGCGAAGACAAGAAGAAGTACAGTCCAAGCCGCATAAGGGAACTGATAATGGCAAACCAGCAATACTCTATGCCTCAGTACTCAGATCTGTTCTCTAATGACTTTGAAGCGCATATGGGCGACAACAAACAGGTTGACGATGTATTGCTAATTGGTATTGAATTCTAGAATTGATTATTACTTGCAAATTATATAATTTTACGGGCTATGGATAAGAAAAATGTCAGAGGATTTCTTGAGTTCGTTTACGACTTTTACAAGTCGATGAAAGCTCATGAAATAACCCTTGTTTACGAGGGAGAAATCACGCACCAAATCACCAAGGCCTTTACTTCACTCACCGAGTCGAATATGGCCAAAGAGGAGGAATCCAACTCTGTACAAAAAAAGGTATTCCATGTAATGGTAGAGTGCCTCCAAAACATCAGCAAGCATGCTGATAGCTTTGGGTCAGACGATTTCCTTTTTGCTGGACGCGGCATATTCATGGTAAGCAAAGGCGAGGATGATTACCACGTTACAACAGGTAACGTTATCGAAAACTCAAAGATTGATGAGCTCTCGAGGATTCTCGACAACATCAACCAGCTGGATAAGGAAGGGCTAAAACAGCTCTACAAAACCCAGATGCGCGAAGGAAGGCTCTCCGAAAAGGGAGGTGCAGGGCTTGGCTTTATCGACATTGCACGCAAAACTGGAAGAAAGTTGGAGTACCACTTCCTTCCTATTGATGAGGAAACTCACTTTTTTATCTTAACATCAACCATTTCTAGAAACGGATAAAACACATCTCGATATGGAAACCATAAAAATAATGGGAACCGACGACACCCCAACGGTTATTCTTGACGCTGAAAATGACATTTTTGAAATCTCAGGCCGCTCGCTCCCCGAGGATGTTACTGCCTTTTACGATCCGATTCTAAATTGGCTCGATGAGTACGCTGGCAGCCCGAATGCCAAAACTGCATTCAACTTTAAGCTGGTGTACTTTAATACCGCTAGCTCTAAGCTGCTGCTCGACATCCTTATGAAGCTTGAACAAATGCACGAAGATGGCAAAGACGTTGTTGTTAAGTGGTTCTACCCCGAAGATGACGAGGACATGCAAGAGGCAGGCGAAGAGTATGCCGACATAGTTGACGTGCCCTTTGAGCAAATTGGATACACACTTAACTAACAGCACTAGTACCCTTTAGGCAAACACAACCCTGCATAGAAAATGAGTGAAGAGATTCTGAAAGCGTTAATGCAGCTATTTGCAATTATTGCAAAGCAAGACGAAGGTGTTGAATCTAACGAACGCGATTACGTTGTTAACTTCCTCACTCAACAGCTAAACGATGAGGCCGTTAAGGAATACATCACGCTTTTTGACGAGCATGCAGGGCTTAACGACAAAGACGAAGAGGAGGAGGCTGACGGTAAGCCAAAAAAGCGCAAGCTTACTTCGGTTAAAGACTCGGTAAGGATTCTTGGTATTTGCAAGAAGATTAACAAGACCCTTACCCAGAAGCAAAAGGTTGTTGTTCTTGTTCGCCTTTTTGAACTGGTAAATGCTGATCGGAAATTTACCGATCAGCGTATGGCCATTATCAATACGGTAGCAGAAGTTTTCAAACTCTCCAAAGAGGAGTTTACCGACATTGAAACTTTTGTTATTAACAACGACCCCAAAACGCTTGACTATACAAGCATTCTCGCAATCCATGATAAGCCCGAAAAAGGCGAGAACTGCAAGCATATTCCAACCGAAGCGCTAGATGGCTACATCTACATCCTTCAAATAAAAAGCGTCGATCTCTACTTCCTTCGCTATGTAGGAAACGAGGATGTTTTCCTTAATGGGCTACCAATAAACAACAAACGAATTTACCTGTTTGCCAATGGCAGCTCCATTAAGCTGCCTAAGGGCAAACCAATATACTATACCGATGTAGTCTCTCACTACCTTGCCGATACCAACGCAACCAGAATATCATACCAAGTTGAAAACGTTGGCTTTACCTTTAAAACAGGCGGTATAGGACTTAGAGACATCACTTTCTCCGAAGGCCATGGCAAGCTCATTGGAATTATGGGTGCCAGTGGAGCCGGAAAAACCACATTGCTAAACGTTCTGGCAGGCATAGAAAGCCCCACAAGCGGCAAAGTGCTGATAAATGGTATAGACCTACATTCCGAGAAAGATCAACTGGAAGGTGTTATTGGGGTTATTCCTCAAGATGACCTTCTTATTGAGGAACTTACCGTTTTTGAGAACCTTTACTATAACGCAAAGCTTTGCTTTAAGGATAAATCGGAAGAGGAGCTAACCCAGCTTGTACATAAAACGCTGAGCAACCTTGGACTTTTTGAACGCAAAGACCTAAAGGTTGGTTCTCCTCTTAACAAAATGATATCGGGAGGCCAGCGCAAAAGGCTAAACATAGCCCTTGAGCTTATTCGAGAACCGTCCATTCTTTTTGTAGATGAACCCACTTCGGGACTCTCATCTAGGGACTCAGAAAACGTTATGGACCTTTTGCGTGAGCTCACACAAAAAGGGAAATTAATATTCGTTGTAATCCACCAGCCATCATCAGACATATACAAGATGTTTGATAATATGATGATTCTGGATACTGGCGGGTACATGATTTACTACGGCAACCCTGTTGAAGCGGTTATGTACTTTAAGCGCCTCGACATGCAGATTAACAGCGATGTTGGCGAGTGTCCCACCTGCGGTAACGTAAACCCAGAGCTTATATTCAACATCATTGAAGCCAAGGTAGTTGATGAGTTTGGGCAGTACACACCCACGCGAAAAGTTTCGCCACCAAAATGGGGCGAGTACTTTAATGAGAATATCAAAATAAAGAAAGTGGTAACGGAGGATGTTAAGCCTCCAAAATCGCTTGATATACCCTCCCGGTTCAAGCAGTTTCTTATATACACAACAAGGGACTTCCTGTCCAAAATAAGCAACAGCCAGTACATTGCCCTTAACCTCCTTGAAACACCAATACTGGCATTCATTCTAGCCTACGTAATTAGGTATATTGCCGACCCTAACTCTAGTGTTTACATTTTTAGGGAAAACGAGAATATCCCCATTTACATTTTCATGTCGCTAATTGTAGCCCTATTTATTGGGTTAACCGTTAGTGCCGAAGAGATTTTTAGAGACAGGAAGATACTAAAAAGAGAGTCGTTCCTTAACCTGAGCCGCACAAGTTACCTCTTCTCAAAAATATCTATACTGCTCACCATATCGGCCATTCAAACAATTTCGTTTGTACTTATCGCCAACTCCATTTTGGCAATAAAAGGGATGTACTTTGAGTACTGGTTGGTGCTTTTCTCCACCGCGATATTTGCCAACATGCTTGGTCTAAACATATCTGCAACCTTTAACTCGGCCGTAACTATTTACATAGTAATTCCCCTTATAATGATTCCGATGATGGTTCTTTCTGGAGCCATGTTTAGCTTCGACAAGCTAAACCGGAGCGTTGGAAGCATTAGCAAGGTCCCCCTTATTGCTGAGTTTATGGTAACCAAGTGGGGATACGAGGCGCTTATTGTGCATCAGTTTAAAGACAACGATTTTCAGAAGAACTTCTACGACATAGAGAAAGTTGAGCGCAATGCCAACTACAAAACGGTTTACTACATCCCCGAGCTAACCAAAAGAGCAGAGCAAAGCATATCGCTACTCGACAAAAAGGACGATCCAAAGGCTATGGCCCTACTGGCCGATAATCTTGCTGTACTAAGCAAGGCTCTGTTTACCGAAACAAACTTTATGGCTCCAGCCATTCCCTACAACTACTTAAATGCCCTTACCGTTGCCGATTTTAATGAGGAAGCGGGATTTGCAACGCTAGACTACTTGAACGATCTTAATAAGCACTATAATGCCATATTTGGCTCGGCCAATCAGAAAAAGGATAGGATTATAAACCACCTTGTAAGCACAAACGCAGAGCTTTACGAAGCAAAGAAAAGGGCCTACCATAACGAATCGGTTGCCGATTTGGTTCTTAAAACCTTTGAGAAGAACAAGATTCTACAGTACAAGGATGAGCTTGTGCAGCAATACGATCCAATTTACAGGGATCCAATTCCTAACCATGCACTTGATTTTAGATCTCATTTTCTTGCTCCTAGAAAGCACTTTGCAGGTAACTATTACGACACTTTCTGGTTCAACGTTCTGATTATATGGATAATGACCATTACATTGTACGTTACGCTATACTTTGAGCTACTCAAGAGGTTATTAGATCTATTTGCCAAAATTAAAGTGCCTACCGCATCAAAATAAATATTTTTCCTATCTTTACTTGGTAAGGATTAAGTAAAACCTATAAATATTGGGCTGCGTTATGAGCAGAAACATTGCCATTACCCTAGCGTTTTTATTGCTATTTACATCATGTCGATTTTTTGAGTCCGACAAGACAAGTGATGAGTTTGATATTCCAGACTCACTCCTAATAGACGATGCACCTCTTGCCGTTTCGGCAGATGTTGTTGACGATATGGTTCAGAACATATCATCAACAATAGAGACCGCTGCTATAATTAAAAGCCTTAAAATACCTTTCAACAAGGATTACTTGGCTGAAACTAGGTATTCCGATCAATTTAACACAAACTTTAGGAAAGCATTAGGACTGGGCATTTACGGAGCCGACCTAGGTTATCTTAACATGTACGAGAAAACATCGATGGTTGTGGACTACATATCAACCATAAAATCGTTGGCCGATGGTATTCAGGTTGGACAGTTTTTCGACTTCTCTACACTTAAAAGACTTGCTACCAACAATGAAAACCTAGACTCACTAGTTTTTATTTCTCAACAAAGTTTTAATCGCATCGACACATACCTCAGAGAGACAAACAGATCCAGCCTTAGCTCAGTTATTGTTGCTGGAGTTTGGATAGAAGGATTGTACCTTTCTACAAGAGTGGCACAAGATGTGTATAATGAAAAAATAAATGAAACAATTGGGGAGCAAAAGGTAATTATTTCAACCCTATTGCTACTACTGAACAACTACAAGGCGGATCCAAACATTAAAGCGTTAATTGCGGATCTAGAAGAGATTAAAGTTCTTTACGATCAGGTTAAAATTACCATTGAGGTTGGAGAAACAGTTCCAATTGAAAAGGATGGCGTTTTAACGTTCCAACAAAACGATGTGCAAACTATTCACATGTCGGACGAACTGTTAAAACAGATTGTAGCAAAGGTTCAGAACGTGAGAAATCGAATTATTAAGGGCGCTAACTAGAGAAATTATTGCGGTTATGAGAAATACTATTCTAATACTTCTAACATCCTTTTTCCTAGTAAACTTTACAGGAAAGGCATTTGCTCAAACCGAAGACGAGCTTATTGAAATCTGCGGAATGATAGCAAAGGAAGCTACCTACCTAAAAGATTTTAAAATTAGGTTAGATGCAGGAGATCCACCTCCAACTCAGCGTTTTTCTGTTATTCTAAAGAAAGACATTAAGTACCGTTTCTCTGTTTGCAACTCTAAAGACTTTGAGGGAAAAGTTGTGCTGCAGCTATTCGACAACAATCGCTTACTAGCTACTACACACGTTATTGCTACTGGCAAGGATTACCCCTCTATAGACTTTAACTGCCAAAAAACGGGAGCCTATCACCTATTCTTCCAATTTAAAGATGGAAAGGCAGGATTAGCCGTCGGGCTGCTCTCCTTGGTAGAAACGCTTTAAAGAACAAAACTTATTGGTATAGAAGCGGGGACTTTGCGGTTTCCGCTTTTTTTATTTTCGGCAGTTCATTATAAGGCATCCCATTACTCTAAATATGTGCATGTGGCAACACTCGTCCATTGGGAACCGCTAGCGCGGAATTGCATTCCGTGCGGTAAAGTTAGCAATTCTTGCACCAAACTAGCAGTACGTTACCAAGCCAAATTAGTGGCTATAACTTCTTGTAGGCTTTTGTATTAGTCTAGTTCTGCGCAGGTGTACCTTAATGAGAGAACCGCACGGATTGCAAATCCGCGCTAGCGGGTTGGCTGTGCCGAACTCACTTCGTTCGGTTGCAAATTCGCGCGAGCGGGCGTACAAGGGCAAAACGGTCTTTGTAATATTTTCACCTACTTAATTATCAACAAACCAACATTTTATCACACCAAAATTGTTAATATCGCAGTTGTTTTAAAACCAGAAAGGCCTATTTTCACAAAAACAAGGTTTCGAACACCCAAAATTGCAAATCCGCGCTAGCGGGGAACAGAATAAAAGACAATTTTTCAGGATTAGTTTTCCGCCTTGTTTTCTCCAAAAAAGTCAGCACTATACTTTATTAGATAAAAAAATGACATGGCAGTAAAAACTATACCTATCAAGGTAAAAAACCAGGCCATCCAATATGGTGGCTATTGCTGGCACGGACTTGTAGCCCGTGACAAAAACTTTTTATGCTTTATGA
>JABNAD010000029.1_pt2 | contig 64451 bp, 56 predicted proteins | sample 7240381 | NCBI WGS metagenome assembly JABNAD01 (sample SAMN11332834, study PRJNA596920) | anaerobic digester metagenome | biome: digested sludge; isolation source: digested sewage sludge-derived enrichment culture grown on H2/CO2 | place: Germany: Goettingen
ATATAGATATTGGGTTAACCCTGATAGGCACATTGGGCTATCAGGGTTTTTCTTTTTAATCTTTCTAGTATTACAACCCAAACAATCTCTACCCACTAAAAAGACTAGTAGAAACACAGAGGCTCTGAGGTAAAGGAGAACACAGTGTCTTTTTTATAAGATATAGATATTGGGTTAACCCTGATAGGCACATTGGGCTATCAGGGTTTTTCTTTATACCCCCCTGAACACCACAAAGCATCTCACCACCGAGTTATACAACCAATATTTATGCTAAATTTGACAAAAACAGCATAAAATGAAGTTAACCACCCTTGAAACAGCAGAACAGGTTCCCTTTAATATAGATGGGCGCAAAATGTTTACCTCGGCCAATGCAGAGCTAATACACCTAACCATAAAGCCCAACGAGAAAATAGAGTCACACACAAATCCGTTTGATGTAGTATTTTATGTTATTGAAGGCACTGGCTGCATAAAAGTTGAGAACGAATCGGTAGATGTATCGGCAAACAACACCCTACATGTTAGCGCTGGGCTACAACGCGGAATGTGCAACACGGGTGATACAAACCTAAGGGTACTTGTTGTGAAACTATTTGGATAGCATCATTTTGCATTCCAGCAAAATCACTATTATCAATTATAACCCGAACCTGAATACATAGGTTCGGTTTTTTTGTTGTAATTTATGTCCAATCTCAACCCGCTGCTTACATTCTTTTATTTGCAATAATTTCAGGATGTTTCTGTTAACTAATAATTAGACCTACTGCCTTTACTTTTTTAGCTAAAATGGATTAAAGGCTTATACATTTAAACTTTTTCCACTATTTTTCGTCGAATTTTTAGTTGCTCACAAAACAGTATAACTGCTAGCAGCCAAAAGTTTACCAGCTTTGGATGCTAAAAAAACTTAAAGACAATGGTTGAACTAGATTGGAAAAACCTACCGTTTGGTTATATCAAAACCGATTTCAACGTTCGCTGCACCTATAAGGATGGAAAATGGGGCGAGCTAGAAGTATCAGACTCTGAGTACTTCCCTATTCACATTGCCGCAACCGCGCTACACTACGGACAAGAGGCTTTTGAAGGAATGAAGGCCTACCGTGGCAAAGACGGAAAAGTTAGGCTATTCCGTTGGGACGAGAATGCAAAGCGTATGCAGCGCTCTGCTGAGGGAATCCTAATGGCCAAAATACCCGATCACCTTTTCCACGATGCCGTGGTAAAAGCAGTAAAGCTTAACGAGAAGTTTGTGCCACCATACGGAACAGGAGCATCGCTATACATTAGACCATTGCTATTTGGATCTGGCGCTGAGGTTGGCGTTCGCCCAGCTAAGGAGTACACCTTTATTGTATTTGTTACTCCTGTTGGCCCATACTTTAAGGAGGGTTTTAACCCTGTACGTATTGCCATTGTTCGCGATAGCGACCGCGCGGCTCCACTAGGTACAGGAACCCTAAAGGTTGGTGGAAACTATGCCGCTAGCCTACGCGGTGTTGAAAGAGCGCATAAGGCGGGCTACGGCTCTCCTATGTACCTTGATGCTAAGGAGAAAAAGTTCATTGATGAGATTGGCGCAGCGAATTTCTTTGGGGTAAAGAACAATACCTATATTACTCCAAAGTCGGAATCGATACTTCCTTCTATTACTAACATGAGCCTTATACAGCTAGCTCAGGACTTAGGACTTAAAGTCGAGCGTAGGCCAATTGCCGAGGAGGAGCTAAGTTCCTTTGAAGAGGTTGGTGCCTGCGGAACTGCTGCCGTTATCTCTCCAATTGGCGAGATTGCTGACCTTGATAGCGGAAAGGTTTACCAGTACTGCAAGAATGGAAAACCAGGCCCAATATCAACAAAACTATACGAAACCCTTGTGGGAATTCAGTATGGTGATGTTGAGGACAGGCATAACTGGGTTACCATTGTTGAGTAGTAGTTATAGGATAAAGAAAAACGGACGAGAGATTCTCGTCCGTTTTTCTTTTTTACAAACACCCTTATCTACTTTGTTCTAAATATCCCTACTAAATCAATAAGTTCCTTTGATTTTGCAGCAAGTTCCTCTGCACTTGAAGCCATTTGCTCCGAAGAACTTGCATTGTTCTGAGTAAGATCGTTTAGCTGAAGTATTGCACTATTAATTTGTCCCGCACCGGAGTTCTGCTCTGCGCTGGCAGCCGATATTTCCTGAATTAACTGCGATGTTTTTTCAATTTCAGGAATTAGCTCATCCATTCGCCGCGATGCCGAAGTGGTAATATTCAGAGTGCTCTGGGAGAGTTTGCTTATCTCGTCGGCTGCTAAGCGGCTGCGCTCAGCAAGCTTTCGCACCTCGGCAGCCACAACCGCAAAGCCTTTACCATGCTCTCCGGCCCTTGCTGCCTCAACTGCAGCATTAAGCGCCAACAGGTTGGTTTGAAAGGCAATCTCATTAATAATATCAATTTTCCCAGCAATGGTTTGAACTGAGGTTAGGCTATCCTTTGATGATTTCCCTACAGAGCCTACAACATCAGCAATTTTAACCGATACCTTACCTGTTTCGTGGGCGTTTTGAGCATTCTGCTCAATGTTTGAAACCATCTCCTCCATGGACGACGAAACCTCCTCTACGGAGCTTGCCTGTAGCGTTGCGCTGTTAGACAGCTCCACCGACATGCTTGTTAAAGCATTACTGGCTTGCTCTATCTCGCCCGACTCCCGCTTAACGGCCTCAACCATTTCATTAAGGTTTTCGACCATTTTATTTAGAGCCTGCGCCAAGTCCCCAACCTCATCGTTACGCTTAATGGAGAGATGCTCCGTTAAATCGCCATTGGCAACACGTTGCGCAAAGGTTACTCCTTCCAGTATTGGAGAGGATATGCTCCTTGCAATTAAATATATGGTAATAAAGATTACGATTAAACCAGCAATGGCAATAAACACAATGGCACTAAGAGCCTTATTGGTATCGGCAAGAATCTCTTTCATGGGAATCTCCACCATTAAGGCCCATGGAGTTGGGGTATCACCCACATATATAGGAGAAAAGGCCCTGAGCACATTGGTAGAAAGATAATTGGAGTAGGCGTTATACATGTAGGGCTTACCCTGAGCAATAGCAAGTGCTATATCGCTTTCGGGGGAGATAGCAAGTGCCTCTAGGATGCTCTTGCCCACCAGTTCCGAATTGGGGTGCGCAGCAACCGAATAGCCATTAGACACAACCGCAGAGAATCCCGTTTGGTAAAGCTTTGCGCTCGAATTTATGCTCTGTATTGTTTTTAAATCGATATCGAGCCCAACAATACCAAGCAGAACATCCTTAACAATTAGCGGCACAACCACCGACATTTCAAAGAACTCATCGTCGGTTCTACCTGTATAGCTATAGTAGTATGGCTCAAGGATTGCCTCTTTGCGAGTAGTAGTTGGAACCACATAAAAACCTTCAGTCTCAAAGCCGCTAGGATCGGGCTCGTAGGTAATTTTGCCATCGGCTTTAAACCACCCCACGTTAAGAATTCCCGATTGATCGTACACCCAAGTATTTGCATACTTTTTATCGGCGCCATCAAACGCATTTGGCTCCCAAATAGTCCATGCCGAGAGCACGTAGTCATTCTTTTCCAGCACCTGTTTTAGCATGTTGTTCACATCGTCTCTATTTGCATTCCCATTGCTCCGCAAAGCCACAAGGGAGTTCCCTATTGTTCTGGTTATTTGTAGGGAATTATCTAAATAGCCCTTAACCTGATTGGCAATATCCGACGATTTATTCCATGCCAACTCCTTTGATGCAGCAATGGAGCTCTGCCTATAGCTAAACAGCACATATCCAAAAGACAGTACAAACAGCAGGAGCACCACCGAAAGAATGTACAAGTTCATTTTTGCACTTAAGCCAATACGTCTATTCTTTTTATCCATAACCAGGGTATTTTGTTGCCAAGCAATATATGAAGACATCGTACTCTTTGCAATGAAAAAGGACGAAAAGCGACATAATATTGATGAGTATCACCAATATCCAACACTTTTTTGCCCCTAAAGCAAAAACTGTTAAATAAAGCTACGGCTTAAACCCTGGGAGGAAAGCAATATCAGAGCATTAAGTCTTCCCTAAATTATAAATGTAAACCTATAAAGTAAATGAGAAGAGTAATTGTAACTGCCGTTGCACTTTTATCAATGGCAATAACTACAGCCACTTGGGCAAACAAGGTTTTGGAGGGTAACCCCACCGAGAAATCTACAAACTGGGATGTATCCGACATTTATTCCAGCTGGGATGCATGGCAAGCGGAACTGGAGAACTTTAAAGCCGAAGTTCCCAAAATATTGGAATTTAAAGGAACCCTTGGCACTAGCGCCGAGAACCTGCTAAAGTTTTTTGAGTACACCGCTAAGAACAGCGTAATGCAGAGTAAGCTATACTGGTATGTTGAGCTACAGAATGATGTGGATGGCAAAAACCCCCTTTACCGTTCTAAGCATCAGGAGCTACAAGCCGTTGGTATGCAGTACGGGCTAAACTCCACATGGATTGCCAGTGAGCTTGCAGCCATACCCCAAGCAACGGTTGAGCAGTGGATGAAAGAGAATGAGAAGCTAGCCGTTTATCGCCACGAAATTTTAGACTTTTACAGGACACAGGAGCGCATCCTCGACGAGAAAACCCAATCTATCCTAACTCAGTTTGGAAACTCATTTGGACTGGCATCAAAGGCATACAACACCCTATCGGTTGTGGATATTGATTACCCAACGGTTACCCTTTCAACTGGCGAAGCGGTTAAGGTGTCGCCAGCGGCGGCATCAAAGGTTTACTCAAGCAATCGCAACCAAGAGGATAGACTTGCTGTAAGCAGAGGAACCCACGAGCCCTTTGTTAAGAACAAGAATACCTATGCAGAGCTTATGCTAGGCCTACTACAAACCCGCTGGGCAAGCGCTAAGCTAAGAAACTACAACTCGTGCCTTGAGGCTGTGCTTGATGGAAACAATATCCCCATGAGCGTTTACACCAACCTACTTAAGGTAGCAAAAAGCAATAACCAGCCTCTACAAAAATACTGGGATCTAAGGAGAAGAGCACTTGGACTTGAGAAGTACTACTCATCGGACTCGTACCTTGAGCTGCTAAACTACGAAAAGGATTACAACTGGGTTGAGGCTACCGACATGGTTAAAGAAGCCCTTAAACCACTTGGCGATGAGTACAACAGCCTTCTTGCCAAAGCCCTTAAGGGTGGGTGGATTGATGTTTACGAAAAGCCCGGAAAGCAACCTGGCGCATACAACCTGTCGCTATACGGAGTGCACCCATACATTTTGCTAAACTGGGCAAACACCCGCGATAACGTATTTACGCTTGCACACGAGCTTGGACATGGTATCCACGGTATGCTACACAGCACCTACCAGCCTTACATATACTCAGGTTCAGCATCGATGGTTGCCGAGGTGGCATCAACCTTTAACGAGTTTATGCTACTAGACCACATGCTAAAACAGGCAAAAACCTCTGAGGAAAAAGTTGTGCTACTAATTCAAGCAATCGACAACATTACCCAAACCTTCTACCGTCAGGTTCAGTTTGCCGATTTTGAGTACAACGTTTACAGCCTAGTAGAACAAGACAAACCAGTTAACGCAGAGGTTATTGCAAATCTTTACGCCGATATCGACAAGCAGTTTAACGGAGCAGGTGTTGAGCAGGTAGAATCGGCCAAATATGCTTGGCCCCGCATACACCACTTCTTTAACTACAACTACTACGTTTACAACTACGCGGTATCGTTCTCTACATCGAGTGCGCTATACGACAATATTGCCAACGCTCCCAACGCAAAGGCTCGCAAAGAGGCAACCGAACGCTACCTAACCCTACTAAAATCGGGTAGCAACGATTATCCTGTATCACTTCTTCAAAAAGCTGGAGTTGATTTAACCAAGGAGGATGCTTTCCTTGCAGTTACCCGCCAAATGGAGAAGCTGGTTAACCAGCTAGAGGTGGAGCTAAAAAAGATGAATAAAATTTAGAACCATATACACCAAGTAAGAAAGAGGAGCCCAACAGCTCCTCTTTTTGTTTGCCTCAGCTGTTCACTTTCGGATAAACATTAGGATTTCCTGTACGCATTCGAACATTTGCACCACAAGCTCAGCAGCCTAGAACTGACTTAAAAAACTGAAATACAAACCAAAACCACATATGGCTTAAATATTGAGCAGCAATGGTGCACCTAAAACAACTATGTTATGCTAAAAAACTATTTAATAACAGCGCTAAGAAACATCAACCGCAATAAAGTTTTTTCCATTATCAACGCCATAGGTCTATCGGTGGGAATTGCCACTGCAATAATAATATACCTATACATCTCCCACGAAACGAACTTTGATAAGCATCAAACTAACTACGATAAAATTTATAGGATTGTTGTTGATACAGAACGGAAGCACGGTTCGGAGTACGAGGCAAAAATTCCCTACCCAATGGTTCCTGCCCTTAGGAATGAGCTTACCAATGCGCTGCAAGTATCGCGCTTAATATACTGGGAAACCACCGTTGTTGCCTACGAGGACAACAAGTTAACGCCAAACCACACCATCTACACAGAACCCGAGCTGTTTAGCATTTTTGATTTTGAGTGGATTGTGGGCTCATCGGAGGTAATTAAAGCACCCGATGCTGCTATACTAAGCCAATCGTTTGCAAAAAAGCTCTTTGGCAACACCGACCCTATTAACAAGCTAATAAAAGTTGGAGCCGACAAGCAGTTTACCGTAAAGGCAATTGTTGCCGATCCCAAAGAGCAGACCAATATCCCCTACGAAATAATTCTGCCCATTGAGAGCTTCTCCATGCTTGATATGCCCTTTGATATAAACTCGTGGGGTACCAAAAGCTCCGGTTTCTTTGCTTACATGCTGCTACCAAATAGCCAGGTGGTTGCTGATGTAGAAAAACAGATGAACGAAATTGAGCGCAAGCACAATCCAGATGATGAATCAGGAGCAGTGTACAAACTTCAACCCCTTTCGGAAATAAGAACCACTGCTAAGTATGGCTCCGATAACCTAAACGGCTACACCGATAGCACTACTCTTTTAATAGCAGCAATTGTTGGTCTTTTTGTACTCATTCTAGCATGTATCAACTACATTAACCTCTCCATGTCCATCCTGCTAAAAAGGAGAAAGGAGATTGGAGTAAGAAAAGTAAACGGAGCATCCAATAAGCAGCTAATACACCAGTTCACCATTGAAACGCTTATTACCATAACCCTATCGGTTATTATAGCCATTGTAATAACAGAGCTCACGTTGCCCTCCATTAGCAACTTACTAAATGGGTACATATACACAAACGTATTTAGCCAACCAAGGCTTATCCTATTCCTGCTAGCCCTTATTGCTTCGCTAGAGCTGGTAACGGGAATACTACCCGCCGTAAGGGTTGCAAACTATAAGGCAGTTAACATTTTTAGAGGCGATAAGGATACGCAGGGACAAAAGGGATTCTTGCTCCGAAGCGGGCTTATCATATTCCAATTCCTTGTTACGGCTGCACTTATTACCTCAACGCTAATTATAGCTTCGCAACTTAACTTCCTGTTTAAAAAGGATGTGCGATTTACCACAAAAAATATCCTAAACTTAGTGGTTGTTGAAAACAACAAGGAGCAAAAGAGTAGCATAAGAACCCAGATTGAAGCGCTTCCCGATGTTATAACAACCAGCTACTCTCTTGGTGCGCCCATGGCCGAATCCAATGCTCAGTACTCCTACCAATCGCCCTACCTTGCAGAGGGAGAGCGTAGCCTTGTTAACTTAAAGTGCACCGACTATAGCTACAGGGAGGCCTTTGACCTTCAGGTAGTGTATGGTAGATGGTGGAATAACGAGAGCACAACCGACTCATTAATGGAGTTTGTAGTAAACGAAACATTTATAAAAAAACTGGGATTCCCCGAAAATGGCGAAGCCATAGGCCAAAAGATTGTTGCCGCAGGTAACAATGGAATCATTATTGGCATTGTTAAGGATTTCCACTCACAATCGTTACACTCCGAAATAATGCCCGTTGTTTTTGCCCAAATACCTAGCCTATACTACTTTTTGGCCATCCGATTAGCCGATGGGTTTAACCCCAAAACGGTTGATGCCATTGGCGAGATATGGAAAGCAGCCAACCCTAACGACATTTGGAACTACAAGTTCCTAGATGAGTATGTGGTTGAACAGTATAAGGGCGACCGCAGAACCTTTTACTTGGCAATTGTAGCATCGGCAATGGCCATTGTTATTGCGCTACTTGGCCTTTTGGGAATATCGGGTTACACCATTCAGCAAAAAGCAAAAGCGGTATGCATTCGCAAAATACTTGGAGCAAGTGTTCTGCGACTAATAGGTCAGCTCTCTAGCCGTTTTCTATTACTTATTGCCATTGCTAATGTTATTGGGCTACCCCTTAGCTACTTCGCCATGAAAAAGTGGTTAAACGGGTTTGCGTACCACATAGAAATTTCTTGGTACTTTTTTGCTGCTACTCTATTAGTATCAATGCTACTAAGCTTTCTAATTATAGTTTACCACACGCTTAGAACAGTAAGAGAAAACCCTGCCACTGTGCTTAGACAGGAATAACCATGCAACTTTAAAAAATCGATGGTATATAAAAGTCCAGAGCCAATAAGCTCTGGGCTTTAACTTTTACTTAGCCAGCAAAGTTTATCGCCTTAGCCAACGTAACGCATACCAAACAATAAAACTGGCAATTAGTAGCACAAAACCATACAAAGGTGCAATTAAAGCTACCCTAAACCCTTCCTGCAATCATGGCCAAAGAAAGCTGGCCACTCATTTCTCTTATTACATCCAAAATTTGCCCCAAACCCATAAGGAGTCCCAACATTCCCCAAAGAAATGTAAGACTGCCCAAAAAAAATACCACTTCGCTTAAACGCTTTAGCTTGCCTGCTGCCGCAATTCCCTCTCGCACTAGACGAAAGGCCATGTAACAGCAAAGCCCAATATTGGCAATCCACATAATGTAAATGGGCAGCATAAAATGAATTCCACCTTCAATTAGATGTCTCTGTAGCATAGTTTAAGATTTTAATTGGTTTATGAACCAATATTACTAGCAGCAAATCCCAAGTAAAAACCCAAACCCACGTTGAGATTAATGGGCAACCATTGCCAATAGGTCGAAACTATAGGGATAAAGTTGTTCCGCTACTTAAGTAAAGGCAACTTAAGGTTTTTACACCAAAAAGGACACAAGAACCGCTTTGGGGGTAGGGTACACCACATGCCCAAGTATCTTATGAGTAGAAACAGAGATTTAAACTCTAGTGCTAACCATAAAATACAAGGCCATGAAAACGCTCAGCATCATAACAGCAATCGTTCTAGGAGTTTTCGCCACCAATGGAGCATTGGCCGAAAAACCAGAGAGCACCTATTTTCACTTAGCCAGTAACGCTAAGTACTACAAAACCTCATTTACAATGGCCTCGCACCTTGTTGTGCTACCATTTAGCATAAACGGCTCCGACTCCCTAAACCTGATATTCGATACCGGTGTGGGCCGCACACTAATAACCGATTTACCCAATCCAAACGCTGTGAGCTTTAGCAATGTTCGCAGGGTAAGAATTAAAGGGTTGGGCAACAACGAGGGCGTTGAGGGCTACCTTTCCGATGGCAACGACCTATCCCTTGGCAAGCTTAACGGACAGCAACAGCAAGTGCTGGTTGTACCCAATAATGTTATAGACCTGTCGGCTAAGGTGGGTTACCGCGTGAATGGAGCCATTGGGCAATCCATTTTCGAGAAGTTTATTGTGGAGATAAACTACGCCACACACACAGCTCAGTTTCACAACCCCAAAGAGTTTAGGAAAAGGCTAAAACGCAACGAAGAGGTTATTCCCCTTGAGCTAATTAACGGGAAACCATACGTTACAGCCATTGTAACGGTAAACGGCAAACAAATACCTGTAAAACTGCTATTTGATACAGGCATGAGCTTTGCCCTTTGGCTCGACCCTAATAGCAATGAAGCCATTACCCCTGGCGCATTGCAGCAAAAGGATGTACTTGGTCATGGCCTCAGCGGTGAGCTAACGGGTACAGTATCTAGAATTGAGAAGTTCCAGCTAGGCTCCTTTGAGTTCAACAATGTGGTAACGGCATTCCCAGACTCGTCGTCCATTGGCGAGGCAACCCGATACAACAACCGTAACGGCAGCATTGGAGCAGAGCTATTCCGCAGGTTCAACGTAATTATCGACTACAGCAACCAGCGGCTAATACTCCGTAAGAATGGGCACTACAAGGAACCGTTTAGGTACGATATGTCGGGCATGGATGTTAGCCCAATACTCCCAGGGCTACCCCTTTACAGAATTGCAGTGGTAAAGGATAACTCGCCAGCACAACAGGCTGGGCTAAGGGTAAACGATGAGCTTTACTCCATAAACGGAGTTCTTACACAAAAAATGACACTACACGAAATAACCACCATGCTGAAAAAGAAGAGTGGCAAAACAATCAGAATTCAGGTTTACCGAAACGGGGAACTGGTTAAAGCTAAGTTTAAGCTTATAGAGATGGTGTAACCATGCAAATGCAAAAGAGGTGGGATAAGCCACCTCTTTTTTTATTTTAATACGTTTGAAAAACCACTAACCAGCCATCGTCCAATTCAAGCTTAAACCAGTGGCCCAAGCTCTCATTTAAAGTCCCCATCCAAAGCTCTGGAAGGGGGCTTTTCTCTAATGGATACAATAGGTTATGAGTTGTTACGCGTGTTGTTGGATTTGTTGAGAAAAACGACACCTGTTGCCCCTTATAGCTGGCAAATTGCTTGGTTTTATGCGTTACCGATAGAATGCCATGATCGGTAAACGCCTGCACGCTAACACCAAGCTCATCGTACCGCGATAGCAACCCAATATTGCCCAACGTGTGATCCTCGCGCAAGCCTGTTGCTCCAAGAATGGCAATGTTACCATAGCCCCTCTCCTTGCACCAAAGCACCGCTTTGGTTAGGTCGTTCGAATACTGATCGGGAAAATGGTAAAGCCTATCGGCAAAGCGATCCTTTAGCTCGGATGGAAACGAGTCCAAATCGCCCACAATGGCGCTTGGTTCCATACCAAAGGCTATGAGGTTTGCCACTGCCCCATCGCAGCAAACAACAACCCGTGCGCTACGCAGCACCTGTAAAGGCTGCTCGGCATCGGGAAACTTGCCATTTGCTAGAATTACACAATCCGCTTCACAAAGGCCTTTAAGCCAATCCTCTTTAATCATTGCTGTTACTTACCGTTTATACCTTCTACTGCCTGTTGCTTCATGGTTCTCTTCCATTCAAAATAGCCCACAACCGACATGCTAAAGTAGAAAATAAATAGCACCGATGTTGGATAAAGCCCCTTGTAAACGTAAAGCACCAACGACACCAAGTTAACAACTACCCATAACCACCATTGCTCTAGTATTTTATGCGTTAGCATCCATGTGGCTACAATGCTAAGGGCGGTAGTAAAGGCATCGCCGTAGGGAACAGGAGAATCGGTGTAATTTATAAGCACATAGGCAATAATGGCAAATATTGCAATGGAAATGGGAACTAGAGCAAATAGCTGCCGCAGGGTTATTCTTGTTACTGGCAAATCGTCGGCAACATCGGGCTTAACACCCCTAAACCATTTCCACCAGCCGTAAATGCTAATAAGTACATAGTAAACCTGCAAGCCCATATCGGCATAAAACTTTGAAACGTAGAATACATAAACGAAAAACACCGATGTAAGCAAACCAAATGGCCACAGCCATATGTTCTGCTTTATCTCAAGGTAAAGGTAAATTAGGCCAAATATGACGCCCAGTACCTGTATGTAGTTGTTAATTAGCCATTGCATGGGAAGGAAAATGGTTTAATCGTGAAACGTTAAAGGTGAAAAGTGAAAGGTTAAAAGTGAAAAGTGAAACGTTAAAGGTTAAAAGTGAAACGACAAGACACAAGACACAAGACACCAAATACTAAACAATAGATACAAGTTACTTAAGAAAGTAACTTGTATCTCGTAACCTGTAACTATTTAAAACTCTACGCCAAGTTTAAACATAAAGTTTGTACCGGCTTGTGGGTAAAGTCCAATATCGTCAAAAACAGAGTTGTCGGCTTGGAATGCAGCGCGGTAAACCCAAGCATTTGCCTCATACTTACTATTGAAAACATTGTTGGCGTAAGCCTCAAGTACTATCAACTTTGTTCCCTTAAGCTTAAAGCGAAAATCTACCTTCACGTTATTCACAAAGTAGGCATCAAGCATACGATCTGAGCTAGAGGTGTTATCGATATACTGATCGCCAACATACTTAGATATTAACGATACGCCAAGCCACTTTAGCGGCTCAACCCTTATTTGGCTCGATGCCACCACGTTTGGCGAGAACGATATATCTGTAGTACCCAACTTATTGCTAGTCTGAGCTTGCACGCCATCTACCTCAATGGGGTTCCAATCGGTACTATTATCATACAAATCGATATACTCCACAAAGTTCTCAATTTTGTTCTGGCTTACCGATAGGCTTGCATCCCAGCGGAGCATGCTAAATGGCTTAAAGCTAGAGGCAAGCTCAACGCCTCTCCTATAGCTCTTATCAACGTTTTCCATAAGTGGATAACCCACTTCGCTTAGCTTACCTGTTAGCACAAGCTGATCGCGGTAATCCATATAAAACAGGTTAAGCCCTAGCGCAAAAATCTGCGATTTAAAGCTATACCCCAACTCGTAATCCAGCAGCTTCTCTGCACTTGGCGTGTTGGTTGAACCATATTTCATGGCATCCTTAATGTCGGCACGGGTTGGTTCACGGTGCGCAACGCCCAATGAGGCAAAAGCCGTTTGCTCTGGACTAATTTGTAGCGACACCCCTGCTTTGGGGTTAAAGAATCCCCAGGAGTGCTTCTGTGTAAGATCGGCTAAGTCATCATCAACTCCCGACAAATCGTAGGAGATGCTCCTATACTGCATATCGGCAAATAGCGATAAGCTATTGGATAGCTGCACTATTGCTTTGGCAAAAACGTTAAAATCATCCTTTACACCAGTATTCCTGTACCACTCGTAGTCCTTAGGTACACCAGCGTTAACCGATGTCCACAACAGGTTACCAAAGTGGTCGCCATCGTAGCGGTTCCAGCCTCCACCAATTGTAGCATCAATAGCATCTTTCCTGTAGTTTAGCGATAGGGTTGTACCATAAAACAGGTTATCCATTTGCTTCTGGCGGATAAGATCTGTTCTAGCGTAGGTAACTCCCCCTATTGTAACAGGTTGCAAACCATAATCAGTAAACTTTTTGTTTGCTTTATACTGCTCGTAGTAGCCGTCGCCATCGGTTAGGTGAAGCGCTGTGTTTAGGGTAAGCTCCTGCAGCAACTGGTGGCTATAGGTTAAGTGGTAGTGCGTTTGGGTGTAGTTATCGGTTTCGTTATCGTAAAAACGGGTAACTCCATTAGCATCCTTATACTTTCCTGCTGGGTTGTAGGTACGATCGCTCGCTAACTTATCAGGCGAAATTCCTTCCCAAGTAATGCCTGTATGCTGCTCGCCATGAATTAGGTTAAAGCGCAAAATGCTTTTTGCTGTATGCCACGCACCCGTTGCAAAGAACGAGCGATGATCGGAAAAGCCCCTATCAATGTAACCATCGGACTCAACTTTTGAGTAGCGTGCCTCAAAGCTAAACTTATCATTAATCAGTCCAGTTCCAATTTTGGCTGCCGTTTTAAAGGTTCCAAAGGAACCAGCAGTGGCCTCAACACCGGCAAAAGCCTCGGGCTTTAGGGTTACAGTTTGGAAGTTAACGGTTGCACCAAATGCAGCAGCACCATTAGTTGATGTTCCCACACCACGCTGAACCTGCACGTTATCAACAGAGCTAGTAAAATCGGGCATGTTAACCCAGTAAACGCCTTGCGACTCGGCGTCGTTTAGCGGAATTCCGTTTACGGTTACGTTAATGCGGCTCATATCGCTACCGCGGATACGAAAGGCGGTATTCCCCACTCCTGTTCCCCCCTCGGAGGTTGCCACAACCGATGGGATTAGCTCCAAAAGGTAGGGCACATCAAAGCCCGAGTTCCTGTCCTTTATCTCGTCGGCATTTAACGTGGTTTGGGCAATGGGCATTCTGGAGCTGGCGCGGGTTGCGCTAACCACCACGGCCTCACCCATTATGCTCTCGGGTTTTAGCTGTACAAGAACAAGTTCGTTTGCGGTAAGGTTAATGTCAATTACCTGCTTCTCATAACCTATAAAGGAAACAGCTATGCTGTAGCTCCCCGCACGGAGAGTTGTTAGGGTAAATTCCCCATCGCGATTAGTAGAGACTCCCTGTAAAGAGTTATCTATTACAACCGTTGCACCAACAAGTGCATTGCCATTCTCATCGGTAACCCTACCTGTAATTTTAAGGCTACCATCCACACTATTTGGATTTGCCAAGGTAACAAGGCAAATAAGCTGCATAAGCAGCACAAAAGAAAACCTCTTCATTAAAAAAGCTCCTTTAATTGGTTAATAAATTAACTGCCTAGCTGATAGCGTTTGTATGCAAGCAACGGTGTGCACCGGCCGTTTACAAGCCTATAATTCTATTCAGCAACCAAAAAAAGGGGGAAATAATACTGGGATCGTAAGTAAAGCTCTTTTCCCTTCGCCGGTACTACCCGGATCAGGTTCAAAGGGTATGATCTCAGCCCTACGTATTAAGGCACCCCCAAAAGTAAATCGGCACAAAGTTATACCCAATTAACTTAATAACCCAAGATTTGTTCAACAAAAACTGATTGTTCACCATTTAGCCCTAAAGCGTAAACAGCTCAATTACGAACAACATTTTGATGCATATCGTTTCCCATTCACACCAATTATTACCAAATTTGCAAAGTACCACTACAAATTCACTTTATGATACCTCTACACCAAGCCATAAGCATAGTGCTTGACTCTGTAATACATAAAACTCATACCCAAAAGGTTGATTTTATTCAGTCGTTAGGCCGAGTTCTTGCTGCCAACGTTAGCTCCGACCTTAACATGCCGCCCTTTAACAAAACGGCGGTTGATGGCTACGCCTGCCGCATGGCCGATGCGTATCAAGAGCTGGAGGTTGTTGAGGTTATTCCTGCAGGGAAAGCGCCCACTAAGGTTATACAACAGGGACAATGTGCCAAGATTATGACTGGCGCCATGATACCCCAAGGAGCCGATTGCGTGCTTATGGTAGAGGACACCAAGCAAATATCTGAAAACAGAATTGCATTCACTGGCAAATCGGTTAAATCAAACATTTGCCTCTTAGGCGAGGATATTAAGAAGAACGACATAGCCCTAACAAAAGGCACAACCATTGAGCCTCATCACATTGCCATTATGGCAGCCGTTGGTTGCACCCAACCAGAGGTGAGCGCCAAGCCACGCGTAGCAATCCTATCAACGGGCGACGAGCTGGTTGAACCCAGCATTGCTCCTGCCATGGGACAAATTAGGAACAGCAACGGGCACCAGCTAATTGCGCAAGTGATTAAAGCGGGTGGAGAGCCGCACTACTTTGGCATTATTGAGGATTCCGAGGATGCTACCCGTGCAGCCATAGCAAAGGCAATAGCCGATAACGATATGGTTCTACTAACAGGCGGTGTATCCATGGGCGATTTTGACTTTGTACCCAAAATAATGGCAGAGCTAGGCGTAAAAATCCATTTCGATAGTATTGCCGTTCAGCCCGGAAAGCCCACCACCTTTGGCACCGTTAATGGAAAGTTGATATTTGGGCTACCAGGAAACCCTGTGTCGTCGCTGTTCCAGTTCGATTTACTGGTAAAACCAGCAATACGTAAGGCACTAGGCGCAGCGGAAACCACTCCATCAACAGTAAAGCTGCCGCTAGGCAGCAGCTACAAGCGCAAAAAGACCGAGCGCTTGGCGCTAATTCCTGTTGAGATTAACGATAAGGGCGAGGTAAACCCTGTAAACTTTAATGGCTCGGCACATATATTTGCCATAGCAAATGCAAACGCGGTGGCGCTAATTCCACAGGGCGTTGCAGAGCTTCAAAAAGGAGATTTTGTTGATGTTAGACCACTATAATCGCCACATAACCTACCTACGCATATCGGTAACCGATAGGTGTAACCTTAGGTGCCAGTACTGCATGCCCGAGGAGGGCATAAAATCGCTGCCCCACAACGAGATTCTCACCTTTGATGAGATTGTTTCTGTTGTAAAGGAGGCCGTTTCGCTAGGGGTTAACAAGGTTAGGCTCACTGGCGGCGAACCACTGGTGCGCAAAGGCGTAGTTGAACTGGTTAGGATGATTGCCCAAATTAAGGGCATCACCGATTTTGGCATGACCTCAAACGGCATTCTGCTAAAGCAATTTGCGCAGCAGCTAAAGGATGCGGGGCTTCAGCGTATAAACATCAGCCTTGATACTCTAAACCCCCATAAGTTCAGAGAGCTAACTCGTGGCGGAGAACTTGCTCAGGTATTGGAGGGCATTGATGCCGCAAAAGCGGCAGGACTGCACCCCATAAAGATTAACTGCGTAATAAAGAAGTCGTCGCAGGAGCCCGATGCCCAGCAAGTAAAAGCCTTTGCCGAACAGAATGGGCTTCAGGTGCGCTTCATTCACCAAATGGATTTAGAGAAGGGCGAGTTCTCTGTTGTTGAAGGTGGCGAGGGTGGTAACTGCGCCATATGTAACCGATTACGATTAACGGCAAACGGCTACATTAACCCATGCCTATTTAACGAGGCCGGTTTCAGCGTTAGGCAGATGGGCGTTCGCCAAGCCATACTTGCCGCAGTTGATGCCAAACCCAAGTGCGGAAGCCATAACAATAGCGGAGAATTTTATAATATTGGAGGATGATGGGTTGGGATTTGGTGTTTAGTTTTTGGTGTATAGTGTATTGTGTATTGTCTTTTCTCGTTTAACTTTTAACTTTTAACCTTAATCCTTCAACCATCCAACGTCTCAAATCTAAAATCTAACGTCTCAAATCTAACGTCTAATCATGTCACTAACACATATCGACGATAAGGGCAAAGCCAACATGGTTGATGTTGGACACAAGCCCAACCAGCTTAGGGAAGCAACAGCCAAAGGGCATATAAAGCTTGCCCCTAACACGGTTAAGCTAATTAAGGAAAACAGCCTAAAAAAGGGCGATGTGCTTACCGTTGCCGAAATAGCAGGCATACAGGCGGCTAAGCGCACACCAGAGCTTATACCGCTATGCCACACCCTTTTGCTAACCAAGGTTGATGTTAAGTGCACCCTCACCGATAGCGGTGTTCAGGCCACTGCCACCACCCGATGCATTGGCCAAACGGGCGTTGAGATGGAGGCGCTAACCGCAGCATCGGTGGCACTGCTAACCGTTTACGACATGTGTAAAGCGGTTGACAAGGAGATGATTATTGAACAGGTTTACCTTGTTGAGAAAACTAAAAAGGATTTATAACCCAAATACCCAAAGCCGTGAGCAAAAGAATTAAAGTACTATCGGTAAATATATCAACCCAAAAAGGAACCATTAAGGAACCCGTAAGCGCCATAGAGCTAACAGAGATTGGCGTTGTGGGCGATGCCCACTCAGGCGAGTGGCACCGTCAGGTTAGCCTTTTGGGCAAAGAGAGCTTTGATAGGTTCTCGGCCCAAGCAAATCGCGAAATAAAGTTTGGTGAGTTTGCCGAAAACATCACCACCCAAGGCATTGAGTTGGTTAACACCAAGCCCGGCGATAGGTTTGTGGGTGCAGGCGTTGAGCTGGAGGTAACCCAAATTGGCAAGCACTGCCACGGCGATAGCTGCGCCATTTACCGTGAGGTTGGCAACTGCGTTATGCCCAAGGAGGGGATTTTTGCTCGCGTACTAAAATCGGGTAAGCTAAAACCTGGCGATGAGCTGGAGTTTGTGCCCCGCATCTACAAAATACTAGTTATTACACTTAGCGACAGAGCCTACCGAGGCGTTTACGAAGATAAGAGCGGCCCAGAGGCTGCCCGCCTTGCCATATCGTTCTTCGAGTCCATTAAGTGGGACTACACCATAGAAACGGTAGTTATTCCCGACGATGAGCGCATGCTTAGCGCCCACCTTGCCAAGGCAAAGAATGCGGGGATAGACCTAATTATCACCACTGGCGGCACAGGCATTGGACCTAAGGATATCACCCCTGAGGTGGTAAAGCCGTTGCTGAATAAGGAGATTCCGGGAATTATGGAGATGATTCGCGTTAAGTATGGCGCCGACAAGCCAAACGCACTCCTAAGCCGCGGTGTTGCTGGCCTTATGGGCGATACGTTTATATACACCCTTCCCGGCAGCGTAAAGGCCGTAAAGGAGTACATGGAGGAGATTACCAAAACCCTAAAGCATCTTTACCTAATGAAAATGGGTATCGATAGCCATTAGAATCAGCATAGGTGAACAGAATAGATAGGGTTACAGCAATCCTTGTTTTGCTCCAAACCAAGCAATGGATTACCGCAAGCGAAATGGCGCAGCGCTTTAACGTGAGCGTTCGCACCATTTACCGCGATGTGCAAACCCTATGCGAAGCGGGGGTTCCCATAGGATCGGAGGCTGGTAAAGGCTACTTTATTGTAGATGGGTACCACCTCCCTCCTGTTATGTTCACGCTAAATGAGGCCGGCTCCATGCTTCTGGCCGGTAAACTTATGGAGAAGATGGGCGACCAGTCGGCAGGTGCCGATTTTAGGAGCGCCCTAGACAAGATAAGGGCAATACTCCCTCCCACCGATAAAGACTATCTCCAGCGGCTTGATGGCGGCGTGGAGGTGTTCTACTCCTCGCACTCAAACACCAGCATACCACAGAACACCCTAAGCAACCTACAGCAGGCACTTGCAGGCAGCCTAATGGTTGAACTGGATTACCACTCCATTTACCGCAACCAAACCGTAAACAACAGGCTTGTTGAGCCCATTGTGCTATGCTTTTACAGCATGAACTGGCACCTTATTGCCTTTTGCCGACTAAGGAATGAGTACCGCGATTTTAGGGTTGATAGGATTAGGCAAATCCGCGTTACAGACAAGCCCTGCCCCTCGCGCGACATTAAAACGGCCATGCAGTACTTTAGCACGCTTATAGCCGACGATAACCTTGTTGAGGTTGTGCTAAACGTTGACGATAACATTGCCGCCCACCTATCAACATCAAAGTACTACTACGGTTTTGTTGAGGAAACCCAGCACAACGGATACGTGCAAATGCGCCTGCTCACCTCCGATTTGGAGTACACATCGCGCTGGCTACTCACTTTTGGCGAGGGTATTACCATTATTTCGCCCAAGGAGCTATCAAATCTCGTATCGCAAAAGGGTAGGGTACTTGCTAGTAGGTTTATATAGCGCAACTTCATCAACAAAAAATCATCCCCCAAAAAAGCTACTGACAAACAGCTGTCACACCACCACGTTAGGTTTGTACTCAAATTAACCTAAAGGCGTATGACAACTAAAAACTTCCCAGCAATGAAGCTGCTTAGCTTCACCACAGAGACCACACTTGCAGAAATAGGCCAGTACGTGGGCATAAAGCCCAAAGAACTAATGGACGAAGCCCAACAACTAGGGCTTAGGATTGAAGGCCCCCAGCACTGGATTTACTACGGCATGGACGGGAATCCCCAAACCCGCTTCAAACTGGAAATTGGCATTCCCATAGCAGTGGAAGCATCGGTTAGCGAAACCTTTGCCTACACGCAAACCCAGCCCATTGAGTGCGCCGTTATTACCCACCACGGCGCTTGGGAAACGCTACACGAAAGCTATGCAAAGATTATTGGGGAGATTATGGCATCGGGCAAAACCATGAGCGGCATTACACGTGAGCTATACCACAACGTTGACTTCGAAAAACCTGAGCGCAACATTACCGAGATTCAAATTGGCCTTATGTAGCCACAACACCTCACTTTAACCCCAAAACAGCATTAGAACCATGCAAACCGCAAGCGACAAAGAACTTGTATCATACTGTGGCCTGTTTTGCGCAGAATGCAGAGCCTACAAAAAAGGGAAATGCCCCGGCTGTGCCAAAAACGAAAAGGCCAAGTGGTGTAAAATTAGAACCTGTAACATGGAGAATGGCTTCGCATCGTGTGCCGATTGCACCACGTTTAGCAATGTAAAGGAGTGCAAAAAGTTCAACAACTTTGTGTCACGACTTTTTGAGATAGCATTCCGCTCCAATCGTGTTGCCTGCCTTGAGATGATACGAGCCCAGGGCTACGACAAGTTTACACAGCACATGCGCACCCATGGGCTACAGGTAATAAAAAAGGGCAAACAGTAACAGAAAAGCCGTGCAACAATACGCTGCACGGCTTCCCTTTTCTAACCCCATTTAATCAATCGGCTATCCCAATGGGGAATAGCTCACCCTAACTTTACTCAACCTTTAAAACGTCCTTAAATGCCTGCTTAAAGGAGTCCTTTGGTAGTGCTCCCATTGCCATTTGTGGCTGCGCATCAACAGGAATAAACAGAAGCGATGGAATGCTACGAATACCAAACACCGCAGCCAGTTCCTGCTCAGCCTCGGTATCTACTTTGTAGATATCAATTTTGCCATCGTACTCTTTAGAAAGCTCTTCCAGAATTGGAGCAACCATTTTGCAAGGGCCACACCAATCGGCATAAAAATCAATTACCGCAGGTTTGTTACCCTCAAACTTCCACTCCTGGCTTGCTTCGTAGTTAAATACTTTCTGCTTAAAAGTCTCAACAGTTAAATGCTCAATCATAATCGTATATTTAAATTTACAGTTTTACTTTTCTACATATGTTGATGTATTAATCAAAACATATACCAAACATTACAACATGCCAATTGTTCAACAATAAAATGCACACATCTACACAAGTTAACTCATATATTGCTGTTTATCAACAGTTACAACAACAATTTTTGGCAAACATTATTTATCCCTCAAAAAGGCAAATAAGTTGTAAATTTGTCAGGCTATAAAATATTTGTCAGGCCTGTGCCAAGTAGCCTACATTTGCAAGAATTAAACAACATAAGAGTGAAAGAGTTTTTAGACCACAAGATTTTTACAATCATATCGGAAGTAGCCCACCAAGAGAATTTACAAGCATTTGTTATTGGAGGATACGTTAGGGACCTGTTCCTTAAACGCCCATCAAAAGATATAGACTTTGTAGTTCTAGGCAGCGGCATTGAGCTGGCCCAAAAGGTAGCCAAAAAACTGGGGCACTGCAACCTAAGTGTATTCAAGAACTTTGGCACGGCCCAAATTAAGTATAAGGACCTTGAGTTTGAGTTTGTGGGCGCAAGGAAGGAGTCGTACCGTTTGGATTCCCGCAAGCCCATTGTTGAGGACGGCACCCTTGAGGACGACCAAAACAGGCGCGACTTTACCATGAACGCCCTTGCCATTAGCCTTGCTCACGATACCTTTGGACAGCTGGTTGACCCCTTTGGCGGGGTTAAGGATATTGAGGATGGCATAATTAGAACGCCACTAGACCCAGACCAGACCTTCTCCGACGACCCGCTACGCATGATACGCGCTGTGCGCTTTGCCACGCAGCTAAACTTTACCATTGAGGAGGAGACCCTAAAGGCCATTGCCCGCAATGCCGAGCGCATTAGCATTGTGTCCAAGGAGCGCATAATGGACGAGATGAACAAGATTGTGGCCGCTCCCAAACCCTCCATTGGCTTTATGCTACTTGAAAAAACGGGGCTGCTTAAGCTCATATTCCCCGAGTTCCAAAAGCTAAAAGGGGTTGATACCAAGGATGGGCTTGGCCATAAGGATAACTTCTACCACACCCTACAGGTTGTAGATAACCTGTGCGAGAAAACCGATAACCTTTGGCTGCGCTGGGCTGCCATAATGCACGACATTGCCAAACCCGCCACCAAAAAGTTTATTCCCGGCACTGGCTGGACCTTCCATGGGCACGAGTTTCTAGGAGCCAAAATGGTTCCCGGCATTTTCCGCAACCTTAAGCTGCCGCTTAACGAGAAGATGAAGTACGTGCAAAAGATGGTGCAGCTGCACCTACGCCCCATTATCCTGTCGCAGGAAGAGGTTACCGACTCGGCAGTGCGCCGCCTACTGTTTGATGCTGGCGACGATATTGACGACCTAATGCAGCTTTGCGAAGCCGATATCACCTCTAAGAACGACAACACCGTTAAGCGCCACCTAGCAAACTTTGCGCTGGTTAGGCAAAAGCTAAAGGAGATTGAGGAGAAGGATGCCATACGCAACTTTCAACCACCCATTACCGGCGAAATTGTTATGGAGGCCTTTGGCCTTACCCCTTGCCGACACATTGGCGTAATTAAGGATGCAGTTAAGGATGCCATTCTCGATGGCATAATACCCAACAACCTAGACCGCGCCTACGCCTACATGCTTGAAAAAGGCGCCGAGCTGGGACTAAAGCCCATAACCAACCAGACCGAAGCCCTTGAGCGCGCCGCCAAGCGCCTTGAACAACAGGAGCAAGAGAAGGAGAAAAAGGAGCAGAAGCAGCAACAGCCGCAGAGCAAGAAAAAAACGGTAACGAAAAAGCGGTAACCCGCTAATGAATCCAACCTTTTGCGTTTTTGGGGTAGTATGAGTTGCTACTAGTAAGGCTCAGGCAAGGTAAAACTTAGAATTTTATTCGTTCAGGTTGCAGATGTAAGGCGTATGCCTTTCACTCTAAAAAATTTAGATGCGGTAAATAACTTTTGAATATTTTTAGTAGGTTTGGTCTAGTCATACCTATTCCTTCTAATTTGGCTGTATATGTACGACGTTGTAGTACTTATAAGTAAGTTGTATGCAAGGCTAAAAGGCCGAATTACACAGAAATAACCTAATTATAAATTTGAAAAAACGGATTGAAAATATTGGCTCATTGATTGAAGGTTTGTGCAAGAAAAAATTAGTTTTTGCCTACCCGCTTCTGCCCTTCAGGTCAGTTAGGGAAGCCGACGCACATTGCACACATTTGCAAATCGCACAAGCCTATCTACAAACCAAAATTTGCAAAAGAGTGCAATTCTACCTTACTCACATTAAATAAAAATTGAAGTAATATGGAAATACCTAAACCGCTCATTGACCAAATAAAAGAAGGTAATGTTGTATTATTCTTAGGTTCAGGAGCTTCATATGGAGCTAAGCATCCAAAGAATATTAATCCTCCTTTAGGAAATCAATTGTCAAATCTGATTGTTGAGAAATTCTTGTCAGCTGATTATAAAGACCAATCACTTCAATACACCTCTGAAATAGCTATTTCCGAATATGATTTATTGACAGTTCAACAATATATATATGAGATATTTGAACCCTTTCAACCAAGTGACGACCATTTGAAAATTCCAAATTATGTTTGGAAATCGATTGTAACTACAAACTACGATTACATAATTGAAAGGGCATATTCACAAAATAAAACTTCATTACAGAAACTTGCAAAATTTATAAAAAATGGAGAACGTGTTAGGGATAAGTTAAGATCTGTAAATGATTTACCATTCTATAAGTTACATGGTTGTATATCGGATATCAATGATATAGAAACGCCTCTAATTTTAACACCAGACCAATATATCACCCATAAAAAGAATAGAGATAGGTTGTTTAATCGAGTTCAGGAAATGGCTTATGAATATACTTTTCTTTTTGTCGGTTTTAGTTTTGCTGATTATGATATTCGAGCTATACTTCTTGAATTGAGCAAACTAAAGGAAAGTAGACCAAGGTCATATATGGTTGGACCAAATATAAAGGATGAAGAAACCAGAATGTGGGAGGGTAAGAAAATTAGCTCTATAAAATCAACCTTTAGTGATTTCATATTACAACTTGAAAAAGAGATTAGCCCTGCAAAAGTAAAACTTGCACTTGCAAAACCTGTTGAAAATGATATTCATCCAATTTTTAATAAGTCATCCATTAATCTAAATGATTTAAGACCATCTGATTCTTTATTAAATTTCTTAAATTATGATATTCAGTATGTTCATTCAAGATTAAAAGATAAAAACACTGACCCAAAAGAATTTTATAAAGGATACTTTGAAAATTGGGATCCCATCTTAAAAGATTTAGACGCTAAAAGGAACATTTCTGATACAATAGCTTATGAAGTGTTTTTAGATGATGAAAATCACAATAAAAATGATTTTCAATTTTATTTAATACAAGGATATGCTGGTTCTGGCAAATCAGTTTTACTTAAAAGGTTAGCTTGGGATGCAAGTATTGAATTTGAACGTGTTTGCTTATTCTATAATAAAAATACCGTTATTAAATATGAACCAATAATAGAACTATGTAATTATATCAAAGAAAGGATTTATATTTTTATTGACAATGTATCTGATTCAGACAACGAAATAGTTCTCTTAATTTCAAAAATTAAAAAAGAAAATTTACCTATTACAATTATTGGCGCAGAAAGAGTAAATACATGGAACACAGAGTGTGAAGAGCTTTATAATTATTTAACAGATGAATATAAACTACAGTATTTGAATGACAAAGAGATTGTTGGACTGCTTGATAAGTTGGAAAAACACGATTCTCTTGGATATTTAAAGACTAAATCTGTAGCAGAACGTATTGAAGCTCTTTCATATAAAGCAGGGAGAGAACTCTTAGTTGCCCTTTATGAAAGCACTATGGGTAAACCCTTTTCAGAGATAATTGTAGATGAATATAATTCTATAACTGATGAGACAGCCAAATCCTTATATTTAACTGTCAGTATTTTGCATAGATTAGGCACAGAAACTAGAGCAGGTCTTATATCAAGAGTACATAATATTTCATTTTCAGATTTTAAAGAGAAATTATTTAAACCTTTAGAATTTATAGTATTTGATAGTAGGGACTATCGTATTAACGATTTTGTTTATAGAACCAGGCATAAACAAATTGCGGAAATTATTTTTTCAGAAGTTTTATCAAATAAACAAGATAGATACGACGAGTATTATAGAATTCTATCATGCCTTGATGTTGATTATGAAAATGATAGGACGGCATTCTTATCAATGACTAAGGCTAAGAACTTAATGGATAATTTTTCTGACCCAGCTATGATTCGAGAACTATATAATCTTGCTTCTGAAAGTAATTTAGATGACCCTAAACTTATGCAGCAAGAAGCAATCTTTGAAATGAATTCTAGTGGTGGTAATATGAATAAAGCCGAAAGTCTTCTTTCAGAAGCTATTAAACTCTCTCCAAAAGATTCTATAATCCAACATTCATTTGCTGAAATAGCCCTCGCAAAAGCGGAAAAGTCAAAACATAAATTAGAAATTGATAAGTATTTATCAGAAGCAGAATCTATATGCAAAACATTAATTTCTAGATATAAGGATAAACCACATCCACTTCATACTTTATTAAAGGTACATCTATTTAAAATTAAGCGAATAATTAATGATAACGACCCTCCTTCTATTGAAAGAGCCATTAAGGATACTGAAAAAACGTTTTCAATTGCAAGGCAGCAATTCCCAGAACAAGAATTTATTCTAGAAGCCGAGTCACAGTTTAATAAATTGTTAAACAATCGTCCCGAAGCGATAGAACTTCTTGAAAGAGCATTTGAACTAAATAAAAGAAGTCCATATTTATGTTTGAGACTGGCAAATCTATATGAACAAAATAGGCAAGATGACAAGGCAAAAGCCATAATGGTAGACACATTAAAACTAATACCTAATGACAAAGATGTGAATTTTAGGTATGCTATGAATTTAACTAAAGATAAGGTGCCTGACCTAAATACAATAAAACATCACTTAAAAAGGTCCTTTACAAAGGGAGATAGTAGATATCAATCTCAATTTTGGTATGCACGTACAATATACTTGTTGGGTGAAATAGATGATGCAAATCTAATATTTGATACACTTAAGAATATAAGTATTTTACCAAGTCTAAAAAGTAGACCTAGAGGGAAAGTTAGACAAAATGGTCATTTAATTTCATTCAAAGGAAGTATTTACAAAATTGAATCAAAATATGGATTTCTTACGCGTGATGCGATCGGAGATAGAATCTATTTTTATCGGTATGAATTTGCAGCAAATTATGATTCAATTTGGGATAAAATAAATACTGGAACAAGGGTAACATTCAATTTAGCTTTTAATTACAGAGGAGCTGTTGCTGTAAATTTAAAACTAGAATGACACCCCCGTTCGACTCAGGCTCTGCATGAGTCGGATTATTCCCACAGGTTGCACCAGCAATGCATCCGTCTTTTTCCACAAAGAAGTTAGTTCGCAATACGCTTGCTTAATGCCCCGTCAGGGGCAATCTATCGGTAGAACAGCCCGTTTAATAGCGTGTTTTCGCCCCGTATGGGGCGTTCCAGTTAAAGAGAAGCAAAGGCTCACCCTTACGGGGTGTACCACCTATTATGGTCGTGCTACCTACCAATAGTACGTGCCTACGGCACGAAGAGCACAGGCATAATTAAAATTAAGTCCTCGTTCTCCTCGTTCGTTCGGCTCAGGCTCTGCCTGAGTCGGATTATCCCCCCACAGGTTGCACCTGCAATGCAAACTCCTTATCCAGCAAAAAAGTTAGCCACAACAAAGTAACCTGAGTATATTTTTAGTAGGTTTGGTGCATGCCTCAAGACTAGTACTACTCCCATTAGATATTGGTTTATGCGTAGTATGTTGTAGTGAATACATATAAGTTAACAGCACGTAAAATAAAGACCCTGCATATGGATACAGATGATTTATCAAGAGAATCTTACCTCGGAATTTTAGTAGAGGCCGAGAAATTAACTCATGATTTGACATTGCATTATGGTTTGCTTTCGTACGGTTGCAAAAACGAGTCTGAATATATTGACGAAGCAGAAAAACTCACAAAAGAAATAATGCAAGCTGATGATTCCGAGTTAGACGATTTATTTTGGGGTAATCCACCTAACAAAGAGAAACTGAATTACACGCTTCAAAAAATCATTAGTAACATAGAGGAAATTAAGCAAACTCCAATCGAGAAACGACACTATGACTAAACAAGAGATAAAACAAAAAGAAGAAAAACTTATTGAGATAACAAGTGCTTTTTGTACTCAAAAATTAGATGATGACTATTTTCATCTATGCGAGAAACTGGTTAAAAAACTGGGACGAAAAAGGGATGTTCCTTTTCAGAGAGGTAAAATTGAGATTTGGGCAGCAGCTGTTATTCATGCCATCGGTTCAATAAATTTTTTGTTTGATAAATCGTTTGAACCCTACGTAACCGTAGATCAGATTAGTGAACACTTCGGGACAAAAAATTCAACGGTGGCCAACAAATCTCGAGAAATTAGGAATATGCTTAAGATGGGGCATTTTAACCCTGAGTTTTCTACACAAAAAATGAAAGAATCAAATCCATTTAATCAAATGGTTTTGGTTGATGGCCTTTTTACGCATATTGATACTTTACCTGAAGATTTACAGCAAATGGTCAGAGAAGTGAGAGCTAGAGGAGAAGATATTGAATTTTTCACAAACTAGATATAAAAACTGCCATACGCCAGAATACAAAGCCCAGTTCGGCTCAGGCTCTGCCTGAGTTGGATTATCCCCACAGGTTGCACCTGTAATGCAAACTCCTTTCCCCTCAAAAGAGTTAGCCACAACAAAGAAACCTGAGTATATTTTTAGTAAGGTTTAATTATGTTGCATATATAAGTTTATGGATAGGTTTACTAGCCAAATTGTGAAAAATCCCTTGTGGTACGTGACAATTCACCAATCCATAATGCTAAAAGGTTCATGGGAAAGAATCTGCGATTTTTCCAAAGGGCTTTTAATAATTTGGGTTCAAACAGCGTAGTATTCAAACCAGCATTTAAACCTAAACTAAATGAATATTAGCCATTTATGATTATATTTAAAGAAACAATCCTGAAAATTCTTTAATTCTGGGCATAATGATTCAGACATTTTGCATACATTTGCAGCAACATGCTTACCCCGCTTCCCGTAAGAACAGCGCGCTCAGGGTAAGCTTTTTATTTATACACATATGAACAAAGTGCCTTACAACAAAACGGCACTTTCGTATGCCGACCAACTCCAGCAGCTTAAAATCCGTGGCTTAACCATAGAAAACGAGCCAAAAGCCCTCCATTTGCTTGAAGTTGTTAGTTATTATCGCATGAGTGGTTACTGGTATCCATTATTAGCCGATAAACAAAATCACCATTTTAAGCCCAATGCTACTTTCGAAACAGCTTTTAGCATATACAAATTCGATAGGGAACTTCGTTTACTAGTACTGAGAGAACTCGAAAAAATTGAAGTTGCCGTACGTGCCAAAATGATTTATGTGTTATCGCACAGCCTTGGCCCATTTTGGTACCTCGATTCGGCAAACTTTTCTAATCCTGTTAAACACGCCGACACTCTTTCAAAGATAGCCATTGAGTATTCCCGTAGCGATGAAGAATTTGCAAAGGCATTCAAAAACAAGTATTCCGACCCAATGCCACCCAGCTGGATGATGTTAGAAGTATCATCATTTGGTACATTGTCGAGCCTATACAATTATTTGCACCCTTCCTGGGATAAACGGGAAATTGCCCAACATTTTGGTTTGGCCGATAAAGTTTTTTCATCGTGGTTGCACAGCATCGTGTATTTACGAAATATTTGTGCCCACCATGCCCGTTTGTGGAATCGCGAAATGCAAATACAACCTATGATTCCGCGTCACACATACCGCCCTTTTATAACCCAAACAAGTTATGTTTCGCCCGAAACAAATCAAACTTTACCGTTGAACAATAAGACCTATTTCATACTTTCAATGGTAATTTACCTTATGAATACCATAAACCCGAAACATAGCATTCAAAGTAAATTCAAGGCTTTATTGGCAAAGTATCCAAATATTGACACCAGAGCAATGGGGTTTCCTACAATCTGGCAAACAGAACCTCTTTGGAAATAACAGTTAGACAAACGGTAATGCCCCATTAGGGGCAATCTGTCGGTAGAACAGCCCGTTTAACAGCGTGTTTTCGCCCCGTATGGGGCGTTCCAATTAAGGAGAAGCAAAGGCTCACACTTACGGGGTGTACCACCTATTATGGTCGTGCTACCTACCAATAGTGCGTGCCTGCGGCACGAAGAGCAGAGGCGTAATAGAGTATCAATGTTTAGTTTGGAGATGTAATTCGAAGGTTTTATACCCACTCAGCCTATTGCGGCTTGTAGAGGTTGTTGCGTTTGTTATCCCCGTTCGGCTCTGGTGGAGTTAGATTATTGCTACAGGTTGCTCCTGTAAAATCTTATCACCCCATATAAAAAAAGAAAAGGTCGGGAAACCAAAAACCCGACCTTTTTGCTTTAACGAAAACCAAACCTAAATCTTGCTAAATTGCGATAATCTTTTTGTAAACCCAACCCATATGTGTTCTACACTGCAAACATACGGCGCTTTTAAGCTAAAAGGGTTTAACCTCAGTTAAACAAGGTTAAACCCTTTAGGTTTGATTTATGGTGCAATAATTTGCTATCCGCCAAAGTCGTCGAATGCTACCATCTCATCGGGCACGCCAAGGTTGTATAGCATTTTCTGAACGGCATCGTTCATCATAGGAGGTCCGCATAGGTAGTACTCAATATCCTCTGGAGCATCGTGCTTAGATAGGTACTGGTCGTAAATTACCTGATGTATAAACCCTGTGTAACCATTCCAGTTATCCTCTGGTTTAGGTTCGGAAAGGGCAATGTGGAACGTAAAGTTTGGAAACTCCTTTTCAATTTTACGGAAGTGCTCCTCGTAAAAAATCTCTCTACGTGAGCGGGCTCCGTACCAGAAGGTTGCCTTACGTCCGGTTTTAAGGGTGTTAAACAGGTGGAAAATGTGCGAACGCATAGGCGCCATACCTGCACCACCACCAATAAACATCATCTCGTTCTGGGTCTCCTTAATAAAGAACTCGCCGTAAGGGCCGCTAATAAACACCTTATCGCCCGGTTTACGGGAGAAGATAAAGCTGGAGCAAACACCAGGATTAACGTTCATAAAGCCGTTCTTAGCCCTATCCCATGGTGGGGTGGCAATACGTACGTTAAGCATAATGATGTTATTCTCGGCAGGGTGACTGGCCATGGAGTAAGCGCGGTAGGTCTCCTCGGTATTCTTCATCTTCAGATCCCACATGTTAAACTTATCCCACTCGTCGCGGAACTGCTCCTCAACGGCAATATCCTTAGAGAAATCCACCTCAATTTTAGGAACATCAATTTGGATGTATCCACCAGAGCGGAAGTTAAGGGTTTCGCCCTCGGGCAGCTTAACAACAAACTCCTTAATAAAGGTTGCCACGTTGCGGTTTGAAACCACCTCGCACTCCCATTTTTTAATACCCATAACCTCTTCGGGGACGTGAATCTTAATGTCCTCGCGAATTTTCACCTGGCAGCCCAAGCGCCAGTTATCCTGCTGCTGCCTGCGGGTAAAGAAGCCCTGCTCGGTAGGGAGAATGGAACCACCCCCATCGGTTACCTGGCACTTACACATACCGCAGGTACCACCACCACCGCAAGCCGATGGCAGGTATATGCCCGAGTTACTCAAGGTTGACAGCACGGTATTTCCTGGCTCAACGGTAAGCTCCTTCTCCTCGTTTATGGTAAGCTTTACCTGCCCCTGAGGAGTAAGCTTCTTTTTAGCGTAAAGAAGCACTGATACCAGAACAAGAACTACCAACAGGAATACTACAACTGCTGTGGCAATTACTGATCCGTTTATGGCTAAAATTATCATTGTCTTCAAAATTACGGTTCTACAATTTAATACCCATAAAGGTCATGAATGCAATCCCCATTAATCCGGTAAGGATAAAGGTAATACCTAAACCCCTTAGCGGAGCAGGAACGTTAGAGTACTTAAGCTTCTCACGAATTGCAGCAATACCAACAATGGCAAGGAACCAACCCACACCCGAGCCCAAACCAAACACGGTAGCTTCGGCAAGGGTACCATACTCACGCTCTTGCATGAATAGCGAACCTCCAAGAATAGCACAGTTTACTGCTATTAGGGGTAAGAAAATACCCAGCGAGCTGTATAGCGAGGGAGAGAACTTCTCTACCACCATCTCCACCAGCTGCACCATAGATGCAATAACGGCAATAAACATGATAAACGACAAGAAGCTCAAATCTACCGATGCAAAGCTTGGGCTTAGCCACTCAAGCGCACCAGCAGTAAGAACGTACTTGTTAAGTAGATAGTCAACCGGAACGGTAATACCCAATACAAATATTACGGCAATACCCAACCCCGTTGATGTTTTTACGGTCTTTGATACCGCTAGGTACGAACACATACCTAGGAAATATGCAAAGATCATATTGTCAACAAAAATTGACTTGACAAATATGCTTAGTAGATTTTCCATTTCAACAGGGATTTATTAGTTCGACTCAATTAGATTACGGCTGCGGCTACGCTGCACCCAGATTATAACGCCCACAAGGATAAGCGCCATTGGAGGCAAAATCATTAAGCCGTTGTTCTCGTAAAAGCCGCCGTTGGCCATGTAGAACGACTCAGGAATAACGCGGTAGCCCCAAATTGTTCCAGAGCCTAACAGCTCCCTAAAGAAAGCCACAATAACAAGGATTAAACCGTATCCCAATCCGTTACCAATACCATCTAGGAACGATGGGAAAGGCTTGTTGCCAAGGGCAAAGGCCTCAATACGTCCCATGATAATACAGTTGGTAATAATAAGCCCCACGAACACCGATAGCTGCTTGCTCACATCGTAAACATAGGCTTTCAGGATTTCGTCAACAAGAATTACCAGAGCAGCCACAACAACAAGCTGAACAATGATACGGATACGAGCAGGGATACCGTTTCGCATCATGGAAACGATAAGGTTTGCAAAAGCGGTTACAACAATTACAGATAGCGCCATAACAACGGCAGGCTTAAGCTGTACTGTAACGGCTAGGGCTGAACAGATACCTAGAACAAGAACGGTTACTGGGTTCTTTTCGTTAAGAGGATCGGTAAGCAGCCTGAGGTTCTTAGCCGAAAACAAAGGTTCTTTTTCAGTATTTGTACTCATGGCCGATTAGTTCTTTTGATTTTTAAAAAACTCTTGGTAACCACTTAGGCAATCAAACAGCATAGCCTCAAGGCCTTTACTGGTTATTGTACCCCCAGAGATGGCATCTACGGTATGGTCCGAAAGAGGTGCAGAACCTGGCTTTATAACGGTAACCGATACAAATTTGCCATCCTTAAAAATGGTTTTACCCTTAAACTGCTCCTGGAACTTAGGGGTTGATATCTCAGCACCCAAGCCAGGGGTTTCGCCCTTGTGCGCGAAAGTAGCACCATAAATGGTGTTAAAATCGTCGTTTAGGGAGATATAGCCCCAAATTGGCCCCCAAAGTCCACGTCCCCTAATGGGTAGGATGTACTTAGTAGAGCCATCGCTAAGGTTGGCAACGTAAACGGGTAGCACACGCTGGTCGGCGGGCTTATCAAGTTCTACTTTCAAGTCGAGACGGAAAACATCTACGCCATCAACCTTTTCGCCCTTAACGTTAACGGCGTACTGATCGACAATGGTTTTTCCGTACTCCTCGCTCACATACAAGTCCTTACTTGGAGCCGATGCTACCTCTGCAGCAGCACCAACCGATTTAAGTATGTCTAAGCGCTTCTCGGTATCAATATTCTTTTGCTGGGCTGGACGCAGCGATGTTGATGCCAGCGCAAGCACGGCAGCCACAACAACTACCATAACCGAGGCGTAAACGAAAATATAAAGATTACTCTGTTTCATGGCTCGGTAGGTTATTTGGTTTTTGCAGCAACAGCTGCACGTTTTAGTCGGCGGTTAACATTTGCCTGCACAACGTAGTGGTCAATAAGCGGAGCAAATGCGTTCATTAGCAGAATGGAAAGCATCATTCCCTCTGGGTACGCAGGGTTAAGTACCCTAACCAAAACGGCAAATACACCTATGAGGAATCCGTAAATCCATTTCCCCTTACTGGTTTGAGTAGCAGTAACAGGGTCGGTAGCCATAAATACGGCACCAAAAGCAAATCCGCCCATAATTAAATGGTAGTAAGCGGGAATCTCCATGAATGGGTTAACGGCAAACGCGTTTAGGATTAGTCCCATTACCAAACCACCAGCAAAGGTTGATGCAATAATTTTCCAGCTGCCAATACCTGTAATAATAAGGATTGCGGCACCAAGAAGTATTGCAAGCGTTGATGTTTCGCCAATTGAACCTGGAATAAAGCCCATAAACATATCGTAGGCCGATGGCAGCTTTTCGTAAGCAGCAGCCTTAGCCAGTGGGGTTGCACCAGAGAAACCATCAACAATGCTGGTTCCCTTCATTAGGCCTTCAACCCAAACCTTATCGCCCGACATGTACGATGGGTATGCAAAGAAAAGGAATGCACGTGCGGTTAACGCTGGGTTAAACACGTTCATACCCGTTCCACCAAACACCTCTTTGCCTATTACCACAGCAAAAGCTGTTGCAAGGGCAACCATCCATAGCGGTACATCAACGGGAACAATAAGGGGAATTAGCATACCGGAAACAAGGAAACCCTCATTAACCTCGTGGTGACGATACTGAGCAAAAGCAAACTCAATACCCAAACCCACAACGTAGCTAACCACAATAATTGGTAGCACTTTTATAAACCCAAAGAAAAAGGTTTGCCAAAAACTCCAGCTCTCACCAATAGATAGTGCGTGCTGGTACCCAGTATTCCACATACCAAATAGCAGAGCAGGAACAAGTGCAAGAACCACCACAATCATGGTTCTTTTCATATCAACCCCGTCGCGAATGTGACTCCCCCTATTGGTTACCTTATCGGGAACAAAAAGGAAGGTTTCAAACGCATCGAAGGTTGAGTGCAAAAACTCGTACTTGCCACCCTTTTGGAAATTGGGCTTTACTTTGTCGAGATATTTTCTTAACGCCTTCATTAGCTTTCGTAATTATTCTTTGTTTGCGGCAACTAGTTCATCTCTCTAACCATCATATCCAATCCATCGCGGATGATAGACTGAACCTCAATTTTAGAGGTGCATACAAATTCGCAAAGGGCAAAATCCTCCTCCACAACTTCGTAAATGCCAAGCTGCTCCATTTTATCTATATCTTGGGCTAGAATAGCCTTTATAAGATGTACAGGATAAATATCCATTGGCAACACCTTCTCGTACTGCTCGGTCATAACGTAAGCCCGCTCGGCACCGTTGTAGTTTGTGTCCAAACGGTACTTTTTGCCTGGCATAAGCCATGAGAAGAGCGAACGCGATGCGCTAAACTTGGATAGGTTTGGAGTTGCCCAACCCAAAAACTGATGGTAGTTACCCTCTGGTATTGCGGTTACCATGTTATCGTAAAAACCTAAGAATCCTTCGGGCAATACGCGGGTACCGGTAAGTACATTTCCGCTAATTAGCCTAACGCTTGCATCGTCGGACTTTAGGTTACCACTGGTAATGCTCTTTAGCGAAGCCCCAGCAATAAGCTTGTAATACTTAGGCTTAAGAACCTCGGAACCAGCAAGGGCAACATTTTTGGCCGCATCGTAAACGCCTTGGCTAAATAGGCGACCAATAATAACCACATCAAGAAGGCTAACGGTCCAAACCACCTCACCCTTGTTAACTGGGTTTATGTGATGTATTTGGATGCCCACATTACCTGCTGGGTGTGGCCCAGAGAACTGGGTTATTTCTACCCCCTTTGTGCTTGCCACAGAGGCTGGATAATCGGCATTAAGGTTAAGGTGCACCTTACCATCGGTTAAACGCTTAAGCGCGTTTATACCTACTTGGAAAGCGGCCTCGTCGCCCTTAATGGCAAAATCAAGGTCTGGAGCTAAAGGAGCGGTATCGAAACCCGAAATAAAAATTGCCTTTGGCTTATCGGCAGGGTTTGCCACTATGCCATAGGGACGCTGGCGAATGTATGGCCAAACACCACTCTTAAGCAGCACATCGATAACCGATGCCCTATCCATGCCAGATGGCTCGGAAACGGCAAACTTCTCGTACTCCTGAGTAGCCGATGGTTTTACAACAACCTCCAGTATTTTACGACGCTCTCCGCGGTTTACAGCAACAACCTCACCACTCACTGGAGAGGAAAACTGTACTTCTGGGCGGTACTTATCAAAGAAAAGCACGGTCCCGGCCTTTACAGTGTCCCCAACCTGCACGGTTAGCTTTGGCGTTAACCCCGGAAAATCAGTTGGCTTTACGGCATAGGCTTCAGCCATATCAGCCCTAGAAAAGATTTTTTCCGCTTCTCCCTCTAAGCGAATGTTCAATCCTTTCCGTATTTTAACTACTTTAGACATGCGAAACAACTGATTTTGGTTTGGTAAACTTATTTTCTCTATGTAGAATTTACTTAATTCTCTTGGCAAATATACATATCAACAAACAAATATGAAGATTTTTCGATATGTCTGAAAGCAACACTTCCAATAAAAATCGCGTAAAGGTGACCATTAACAGATGGATAAGCAATCACTTTATTTAGATTTATTTCACCTGAAACAATGACCTTTATCATCTAATTTACATAACATGAGCCACAAATCAAACATATCTATCAGCATTATTGCAACTTACGCTCTTGTTGTAACGCTATATGCTTTGGTGGCAACGCAAAAGTGTTACGGAGATAACAGAACTCCCAATAAAAATGTTCTCTACATACCCCACTTTTTTCAGACAAATACGCAAAGCTCATCCATTAAGACGGTTAGGATTTACAAAACGGGCTGGGAGCTTGCAGAACCCATAATTGAACTCAACAGCAACGAGAGCATTACCTTAACCTTTGACGACCTATCTGAATTTGGCGCAAATTACTCCTACCGCATTATTCATTGTGCTTGGGACTGGACCCCATCGGACATTCACTACTCCGATTTTATGGAAGGATTTCAGGAGAACACCATTCCCAACTATAGCAGCTCCATGGGAACTACCATCCCCTACAATCATTACACGCTTACCATTCCCAACAACGATGTTAAGCTTAAGGTATCGGGAAATTACAAGTTACAAATTTTTGATACGTACACACCAGAAGTAACTCTTTTTGAACGCGAGTTTATGGTTGTTGAGCCCATTGCCTCCATTTTTGCCAACATAACTAGGCCTGGCACAGGCAGGCAAATTACCAAAGAGCAGCAGGTTAACCTAAAAGTAAGTACCAACACCCTTAGGATAGACGATCCCTTCTCCGACATTAGAGTTACTGTGAAACCCCTTGCTATTCCCGCATACGAGAAACGAGGCTTACTGCCACTGTTTGTGCGGGGCACCGAGCTGGACTACACACACCCAGACAGCCTTATATTTGAGGCGGGGAACGAGTTCCGATCCTTTAACAACAAGAACATTAGAACCTATGCACCGGGAACAGCCAGCATAACGTATCGCGCAGGGGAGTTCTACACCATTCTTAAAAGCGAAGGGTCTAGGCAAACTGCCGACTACTCCTTCCAATCGGATATAAACGGAAAATACGCCGTTGACTGCGATGGAGTTAGCAATCCGGCAACCGAAGCCGATTATTCCCGAGTACTTTTTCAGCTACCCTACTACGATGAGCTGCCGGGGAAAACCGTACATGTTTACGGCGAGCTTACCAACTGGCAAACCAACCAGCAAAGCCAGATGCAATACAACAAAGGCCTTGGTCGCTACGAACTTGAGCTACAGCTAAAACAGGGTTACTACAACTTTATATTTGTTGTTAAGGACAATGCCACGGGCAAAGTTGATGCAACCTTTTTTGAAGGCAGTCACTTTGCCACTGAGAATAGGTACCTTATTACAGTTTACTACATGCCCATGGGAAGTAGGTACCATAGGCTAGTAGGCGTAAGAAATGTAGGAAGGGATTAGCTACAACTACAAAAAGCCTATTAGTTTTAGTGCTAACGCCGAATCCATTCCCTATCCAGTTCATTCATAAAGTGCTCCATTGTTAGGAATATCTCCTGTGCCGACCCATCCATATTGCGTCGCAACCAAAAGGATACCATTTTAGAAAGAGCCTTAGCGTTTACCTCCTCGCCAGCAAGCATAACGGTGCATAGGCTTAAATCCAGCTTGGATTTTTGGTAAAACGGCCCCAAGGAAGTGGCATCTTCGGTGTAGCCCTCGTCGGTATTGGAGTAGTAAACCGTGCTAACCATTGGCAGCCTAGGCTTTACTATATGATGAAAAACAAAGAGGTCAACATCCCAACCACCTGAGTCCACAAACTCCTTGTAGCGAGAAATGTTGCTCTGCATAGCCTCCAAGTCCTGCAGAAAAAGGTAGGCATTGTAATACCCCCTAAAAACCTTACTAAATAGCAGGCTGTATATTTCTTGCAGCGGCTCACCATTTATAGGCTGAAGCCCATTTACCCTAACCTTAGCCCGCATAGTTCTAAAAAACTGCGGGTTAACCATGTAAAACTTTAAGTACCCGTCCGACCCCCAAAACCAGCTATCAATATCACCCTTGCCATAGGACGCAAACAGGGGCTCGCCCATTAAGTAGCTCACAAAATCGGTGCAATAGGGATAATCGCCATAAAAGTTAGGGCTATAAACAGACTTGGAAAAATCGGAGAGCAAGGAGTATATGTCGAACACATCTATTAGCAAATCCAGCGTCCCCTCCACTTTAGGATAGCTATTCCCCCAAAGAACAACCGACTCTGGTATATCCTCATAGTAATCGTTATCAAACTCCAACAAGGCCCGCTCCAGCAGTCCATAGGGAATAGAGTCGGTGTAATGCTTATCATAAAACTTAATGCTCCATACCGATTCCTTTTTCCCATTCTGGGAAAAGGTGTTGGCATCAACAAAGGTGTTAAAGGTGTAACCTGCTATGCAATGAGAGCCAAAATTGGAGATATGGTTCTCGCGAATGGATATATTCTCCGACTGAGAGTCAACACCCACCGCCTGCCTCACCCCGCCTGCGATATCGCACTTAGAAACTAACACATAACCCGACGTATTTACAGACACCACCTCAGGAGACGACTCTGCAACCAACGATAGGTTTTGAATAACCACGTTACTTGAACCATCAATGGCAACACAAGCCCCCGAACGCGCCCTAAGTAGCGAGCTGTTAGAATGGGGAGCCTTGTCTAGTATTATGTTAGACTTATGAAATATGCTAATGGGCTCAGCCAGCTCAACGTCGCCATCAACCAAAATAGTTAGCGTATCGGAATCGCCCTTCTCCTGAATTAGCTTTGCCAGCTCGTAGCTATCGCTTACCACAAAAGTGTTTAAAGGGAGAATCAGTTTCCGGTTTAGCACCGCACCATCCCTAACGGTTAGCAGTGCAATGGGTTCTCCTTTTGGATTAAACATACGCCAAGTGCCATTGGGGAGCTCACCGTAAAACGATTCGCGCATACGCACAAAACCCCAATCGTGCGAAATAAGATAGTAGTTGGGGTTATCGGCTCGACCCTGCGCAACAACTTTTAAACCCTTATCGGGAGTTTCGTACTTAACGTATAAATCCTCTCTAATCCTAAGTGGGTCTATCTCCTCCACAAGAAAAATGAGTATTGCAACAGCCACTAGCCCCAAAATTGCATTGTGGATAGCAAAAAGTACTCTATGCCACTTATTCTTACGGTAAAACAGCAGTAACGCTATAACAGCAACACTAACAACCAGCAACGAAATTAGAATGTACAACAGAAAAGGAACAATCCCTCTTTCAATTACAAGTACAAATGCCAACAACGCGCAGAAAGGAATATAGCCAATTAGCAAAAGAACTTTTACCCACCCCCGCCTTTCTACAACAAAAGGCCTAATTGCCAGAGCACTAAAAAGCACTATAAAACTTCCTGCTAACGAATAGGCTAAAGCAGGGATAAGCCAAGCCGACCTTACTTCGAGACCTCTAATTAAATCGATGGTTAACAAACCCGATGATGTAACAAGAATTACAAAAATGGCAAACGGGATAAGGAGACCAGTTACTCTTTTCATGCTTATTTAATGATGTTTGTGCCAAAAAGGGCTGACAAATAACGAAATTAACCCTTTTGATTGATAGAGCAACAGCAGGTAGCATTTTAATGCAAGCAAGCAGTACCTGCCACGAAAATATTCAGCATCCTACAACCTAGCAACTATGGCAACACCCTCCAATTGTAACTAGTAAAACATGCAAGGGAATCCAGCTCAGCATTCAAGACTCTATGCGGGAGGCAAAACCCTATCCGCCTCGCTTTTGCGGAACATAAACCAAAGTGATACAAACCACACAGTCCAAGCAAGGTGAAACACCCTCTGCTTTACTCCAAAGAGGTTTTGGAGGATATCGGGTATAAAAATGGTAAACCCAAGAAGCATAAGCACTAGCGCAACACCCGATAGCAACCTAACCCCAGAAATCTTTTTATGAGGCCAAAGCACTAGTGCTAGCAAAGGCGACAAAAACAATAGCATTGAGGGAGAGCCAAGCAAACCGTGCAAGTAGGTTGGGTATGGAAAAATGCCAGCACCCAAAATGGATAAGGTAAATAGCCAGAGAATAAGCACAGGGAACATATACAAACCTCTTGCCCTACACTCCTTTTGCAGTGCTATAATAAAAGGAACGCTAAACAACGCCACAACAACAAGTCCAAATGTAAAATAGTACTGTGTTAAAACGCCCTGTTCACCTAATTCACTCACCATACGAGTTAAATGGCTATAATCAGGTAAAAAGATGCCACAGGCAAAAATAGTGAGCCAAAAGGCTACAGGAGATAAAACCCCAAATCGAAGAAGAACTTTAGCATCCATAAGTCAGTCTAATTATTTTCTAAATAGGTAATTATATGTTTGGGTGAATCGGCGATAAGCAACACGTTGCCATCTTGGGCAACAAGAATATACTGGGGGATAACCAATCCTTGATTCTGACTTAGTAACCAGCGTAAATCGGTGTGAAGATTTGAATTTGCCCTAACATGAACCCCATTCAAGTTATAATGCTTTATTGCGGCAAGCCACTGATCGCCCCTTTTATCATCATCAACAGAGACATACAGCATCTCAACAGCATGCTTGCGCAAAGCCTCATAGCGAAGCGGAACCTCAGAAAAATCATCTAAACAGGAGCTACACCACGAAGCCCAAACATCAACAAAAACCTTTTTGCCCCTAAAGGGTTTTAGTAAAGCGGCAAAAGAGTTTATACTATCATTATCCAAAATAAAAATCTCGGCGCTCAACCTCTTGAGAGAACTCTGTTTGTATAGCACAATATCTGCCACAAGCGGTTCTATATACTTTGTATAGGAACTATTGGGGTACTGGTTTTTATACCGTTCAAATAGAGGTATAAGTTCTGACTCAAAGCGTTTCTGATTGGATGCAGAAAACAAATAAGCTGCGTTATAAAACTCGTGAACTGCACCAGTTAAGTGCTCTTGCGCTTGGTTCAACAAGTAGGTATGATAAGTTCCCTCTGCCCTTGCCTGCTTCAACGTGTCCCATGAAAAGTTACTTGCTACACGATTCTTATAAGTTAAATAACTCTCAATGTAGTAGTAAGCCCATGCTGATTTTAGTAGTAAGGAATCTGATAGAGGTACTGCAGTTACTGCACTTTCCCAAAATTCAAGAGTAGAATCGGATACGGCACCACCGCTAGCAACATACTCGTCCATAAACATAAAAGCAGCAACTGTTCCAGCAATGGTGTTGTAATACAGAGTCCTATCAAGCACACAAAGATTTAAAAGGTCTTTTGATATAACCTTATCGTTATAAAACTGGGTTAACCCATTAACCTCATGGGCAAGCAAAGAGTCTAGCAGCAGCCTCACTTTATAGGGCTTTACGGCTCGGTACTGCATTGCCGCAAGCTGCGGATGACCTGGATTTGGAAGCGATTGCCAGAACTGTTGAAACGCGCTGGTTTTCCCCGTAACAGTAAATGATAGGGAGTCATTCTGCTTATAGATATTAATTGCATACTGCTGCCCAGCATCAACAGCAATAGTTTTATATATAGGATTCAATAATTTCACAAACGAGGGTTTGTAATTATCAAAATCCAACTGAAACCTACCCAACGAATCCACTTCAAGGGTATCGGCAAAGCCCCAATACACAGAGTTTACTAGTGGGTTAACAACAAAAACCTGATTGGGAATTTCGCCTGTAAACTCCCCCGTTACGGTTACCTTAGGTGCTTGCCTTTGTAAGCAGGATAGCATTGTAAAACATAGAATGGCAAAAGCTAATAACGATTTTTTCATAGATGGTATTTGCATAATTGATTGATTATAATTGATACAAATAATAAATATCCCCTAACAATAAATGAAACATTACGCTACCACACATATACTACTATTTAAAATAGCGCTAAAATAAAATTCAATAGAAATAGAAAACGGGCAGGTTCCCCTGCCCGTCTTAAAAAGATAATGCTATACAAATGCGGCAAACAGAAGTCCAAACAGTAACATGACTGCATATATGCTTAAAACAATAATTGCCAAAACACCCATAAACTGATAGTGCTGCTTAAGGAACTTAAAGGCTATTTCGTACTGATTGGCATTGCGCCCCTCAACAGCAAGTTTTGAATGCTTTGAGAACATGTATAGCGTATAAATGGGATACACATACAACGCAATAATAATGATAAACGGAATGGCGGAAAACGCACCAACACCATAAAGCCCCATGGTACTTGTGGAGGCTATCATTACAGGAATTAGAACCACCATTAAACCAATAAAAACAAAACCTAGGATTGATAAAAATTTTGTCCACTTACGAATACCTGAAATATGAGCAATTGCCCCTTCGGTTAGTTCAACAGGTGAGTTTGAGTTAAAAGAATCCATTATAAAAAAATTAGGTTAAATAAGATTTAATTTCAGTTTAAAACTACATCATAAAAACTACACAACAAAACTCATTTTATATTTTGGCTAACATCATGTACAAAAAGGCCATAGTGTACCTTTTGAGCAACAGCTAATGGGGAAAGTGCTACTTGCACTTACTAATTTTATTGTACTATATATCAGAAAAAGGCCATCCAAACACTTTGGACAGCCTCTTTTTCAGCATTATGGCTTTACAATAAGGTTTACGGCTCAACAAAAAGCACCTGTTCCACCTCAATCTCTGTTCCTTCAAGAAAATCATAATCAACCTCTCCTATAAGGATAAGTTCTGTTTTCTCATCGAATGGTTTTGCAGGCAAGTAGCGTTTCTTTATCTCAACAAGAATGTCGCCCGTAGAATCTTTAAACTTATAAGTATCGTTATTTACCTGTTTTACAATAAATCCTTTAACCTTAACAAGTTCCTCAGATCTATCTAGCTTTGCCGCACTGCTCTTAATCTCTTTTACTGTGTACATCTTATCAGTAGAATTTGGCCCGGTAAACTGAGCAAAAGCAGCTGTTTTAACTCCGAATAAGCACAGGGCAAACAGTAAAAACTTAATAAACTTTATCATAGCAATTATTATTAGTAATCAACACGTAAAAAATCCCCACTCATACTAAACTCAAGCTCCAGCCCGCTATTAAATGTAACCTGCTGCTTTCTATCGTCAATTTCCCATGCTATAATATAGTAGTTTGGGAAATTAGCCATTGTGTACTCCAGAATTGCGCTGGGAATAACACTATTGGGCAACTGGTTTACCCCTTTAATTTCTACTACCTTTTTGTCATCATTAAATTCCAGATACAAACCGCCTGCAAGAGTAATTTCGTACGACACCGATTTAAATTCCTTATCCTTTACAGCCCTACTTATAGTGCTTTGTGGGAAGTGTGTTTCCACATAGTTCAAAATCTCGGTAGGAACATCGCTAACAGGCATCACAGATTCTTTTTCGCATCCAATAAACGCTAGCGACAGGAATGAAAGCACAGCTAATATTTTCATAATTTACATTTTTTAAGCATCCTACTCTTTTTTGGATTTTCGGTAATACTCCAGGAAATACGCGAACATTACTGTGTAATTCCACTGCAAACCTACAATCACAATCTGGAGAAAATTTGGATTTTGCGCTTATCCAAAAATAATTTGAATTTGATGGATCGATTTTTCTGAAATGCTGTAAGCTATTTTATATCCATGCAAATCGCAAATTTGCTTAACAATTGCTAAACCTATACCCAAATTTCCATCCTTCCCCTTAGCAAAACGCTCCATAAGCTGAGCAGGGTCGCCACTGTAGGGTTGCCCACTATTGGCAATAACAAGTTGCTTTTCCGTTAGCTCCACATTAATAAACCCATTGGCCACATTGTGCTTTACGGCATTCTTTATTAGGTTATTGACTAGAATATCGGCTAGCCCAGCATCAATTACTTGCCTACAGGGCAACAACCTTACCGATAACGAAATGGCTCTTAGGGCAATTACCTCGTCAAAAAGCGATAACGCCTGCGATAAAACAATTTCAAAATCAACATTCACAGGGTTGCAATACTCCTGATTACCAATTTTACTAAGGAGCAGCAATGACTTTTGCGCTTGCGATAGCTTAAGGGTTGCATTAAGAATGGCGCTAAGCTTATCCGTTTGGCCCTCTGCTTTGGACTGCTGATTCAGCAGCTGCTCTGCATTGGCTCGTATTATGGCTAAGTGGGTTTGCAGCTCGTGCGATGCGTTCTCGTTAAACTCTTTCGTACGTTGGTAATCGCCTGCAATTTTTTTAAGCAGCTCATCTATGGTTGTGTTTAGAAGTTCAAACTCTTGAATATCGGTACTGGGGAAAGTGGGTACTTGTTGCACTATTTTATACTGGGTAAGAGTTTTAAGGGCTACGTAAAAAGGTGTCCATACTTTAGTTGAAATAGTTTTTAGCACAACAACCAATGTAGCAGCAAAAAGCAGCATTAGCCCAACAATAATTATAACGGTACCCTGAAGCACATCATCCTCACCAGGAAGCAAGTGGCGCAAAACGAGGGTAAAGTCGGTTCCCTTATGGTTTATGGTAAAATGCAACTCCCTGTACGGAACCATCTCGTTATCGGCGGGTTCAAGCAACAGAGTATCCTTAAAAACGGGAACAGGATGCGATACGCCCTCAATTATGCTTGCAACTTTATGAAAATCGGGCAAGTCGTTATATGTACTATGATAGGTTACAATGCGATCCATTTCGTAGGTAAGAAATTCATCGGCCTCTTCGTACAGAATGTACTTAATCACAAAAAAGCCAAAGATGCTGCCAACTACAACTAAGGGCAGCATCCATGCAATGGACAACAAATAGGTTTTTGTAATAAGCTTCATAGGGCTTTGCTATAGATTTAACCTGTAACCAATTCCGTAAACAGCCTTAATGGGATCGGCAACTCCTGTGGCAATAATCTTTTTCCGAAGATTTTTTATGTGGGAGTATATAAAATCGAAGGAGTCAGCTAGGTCCATATTATCGCCCCAAATATGCTCGGCAATACTCTCCCGCGAAAGGACTCTAGTGGGATTGGAAAAGAAGAACAGCAATATATCAAACTCACTTTTAGTTAGGTCAACACGCTTATCATCAACAAAAACATCTCTGCTAGAAACGTCCAACGTAACACCGCCTATGGTTATAGTATTACTGCCATAAAAGTTTTTGCGCCGCAACAGGGACTTTACTCTGGCTACCAGTTCGGCCAAATCAAACGGTTTGGTAATGTAGTCGTCGGCTCCCAAATCAAGCCCTTCCAGTTTATTGCTTAGAGAGTCGCGTGCCGATACTACAATAACACCAGTAGCTGGGTTTACTTTCTTTATTTCGGAGATGATATTAAGTCCAGAACCATCGGGAAGGTTAATATCAACAATAAGCACATCGTAGCTATACAGATGCACCTTTTCGTGTGCATCGGCATAAGTACTAACCACTTCGCAATGAAAGTACGCTTGGTCAAGAGCCTCTTTAATTTCTGAAAGAAGATCTAAATTATCCTCAATTACAAGTAGCTTCATAATGGTACATTTTGGCAATGCTAACCAAGAATTCTGGATAAACTTTGGATATCAACACCATTTAGGAATACAAGTTCACTCAGAGGTTGCTACTCCCATCACTCAGCCAAAATTTCAACAATATCATTCATAACCCTGTTAGAATAACCCATTTTGGAATATACAATGTTACCACTACCATCAACTAAATAAAATGTAGGGTAAGCAAATACATTATAATCAGCCTTAACAGACTTGCTTTTCATTAGCATTACCGCTGTAATCCCCTGCTTTTCCGCCACAGACTTAATTTTGCTCTCGGAATCGCCAGTCATGCTGATAAATGCAACCTGCAACAAGGGATATTTATTTTTTAGCTCGTTAATATCGCCAACAGAGGTCATGCAATGGCCACAATTAGCCGACCAGAACTCCAGAAGCAGGTACTTTCCAGAAAAATTGGATAGCGATACAGAATCGCCACCTACACTCTTCAACGTCCAATTGGGTGCCTTAGTACCAACAGAAAGCAACTCGGGGATAGCCTCTGGCTCCCATTCCCTCTTTGTAAAGGACGAGAACTCATTTAACGAGGCAAGAGGAGCAGCATCATTTCCAATCCTAATATCGGAATACTGGAATAGCTGGGATTGCGAACCCTTTACTCCCCTAAATTCAAACTCAAGGTAAGCCCAAAAGCTAACCGGAAGATTATCCTGCGATACACGCAATTTCATTTTGCGAGGAATAACCTTACCTTCCTTATCGTAAATGGTTATGGCAATCTCCTTTACATTGGGAAAAGACTCATCGGCTGAATTAGTAAACTCAAACCTAGTCCTAGCATCTGCAAGGTATTTTTCCAAATCTCGGGATAACACAAACAATGACGAAAGCTCTTCAAAAAGCCCGTTTACCGCGGATTTAAGATTCGGATACCGCTCAATATCATGGAAAACAACGGCAGAATCAGCAAGGTCAACTTTATGGAACATACCATTGTAAATAGATACCGATTTTTCTCTTCTTACAGAAACATCATAGGAAATCTCTCGCTCACGCCCAACATAGCAATACACGTATTGGCTAGCATTAACAAAGGTATCGGTTGTAAAAGGGCGATTCATGGTAGTTGTTGTAACATAGGAGTAGTTCAATGTGCTATCGCCAATATTCTCTAGCAGCTTAACAACAACCTCTCTGGGTGTTTGCGACTTTAGCACCCCGATGCTCAACACAAGGAGCAGGGTAAACAGCAGTTTATTTTTCATACAATCTGATATCTATTAATAATTAAAACACATACCAAAATTAACCAAAATAGCCTGTGTTCCAACAATGACTATCAGACTCCAAATAAAAAAAGCTAAAGCAGAGGGCTCTACTTTAGCTTTATCAATATCAATAAAAAAATCTCCTAAAACCCAAGCTCCGAGGCAATTGGCTTTAGCGCCTCAACCGATATCTCGGCAAACTGGGCTATGGGAATTCCTATCTTTTCGCACTCCATTATGGTTTCGCGGTTTACCGAGGCGGCAAACATCTTCTCTTTCATGCGCTTAGCTACAGATTTTGGCTTAACGCTCTCCAGCTTCTTATCGGGGTAAACCATTGTAGTTGCAAAAATTAGCCCGGCAATGGTCTCTCCAGCAGCCAGTGCGTGCTGGAAGCGGGTTGTACGCGGCTCATTTGTAGCCATCTCGTTGTGCATCCTAATGGCATCAATAGCCTCGGCAGGCAGCTCCTCGCTGGCAAGCATCTCCGCAGCTAAAAGGGCGTGGCGGTGCGGCTCGGCAGCGGTAATCTCCACATCAATATCGTGAAGTAATCCGGCAATACCCCAAACGTCCTCATCCTCGCCAAAGTGACGCGCAAGGGCGCGTAGTATGGCCTCCGATGCAACGCAGTGAGCAATCATACGTGGGTTTGTAACATGCTTAGCTAGTAGATCCAAATAGTGCTGACGGGTTTTCATAAAAGCTTAATATTGAGAGTTTGCAGATGCGCCAATAATACTCGGCGCCACATCACTTACTTTTCATCTGGTTTACTTGCTGCACTGGTATCGTCGGCTTCATTATTGGCAGACTTACCTCTAGACACAACCTTTACTACAATATTCTTACGCAGCAAAAAACCATAGATACTGGATGCCACACTCGATTTCTCCAGCACTGGCACAAGCACACTCGTAAATACTATGCTGAAAAGAATTACGGCATAGGTGATATCGCGAATTAGCTCGCCCCCCTCAATGCCCTGTTGGTATGGTAAACTAGCCAAAACCGCTGCCGCAAGTCCTTTGGGTACCATCACCGACATCATGGTTAAATCCATAGTTGATGCCCTGTTCTTAATGGAGAACTTAACAACGGGTATGCGGAGCAAGTAAACAATTATGGTAACAAACAGACCAAGTATTAGCGCCCAGTAATTATCAAACTGAATGGAAAGTCCGATGTAGATAAAGAAGAAGGTTTTAAGTAGGAATACTATCTCCGAAAAAAAGATTTTTTCTGTTTGATTTAACCCAATTGGTCCAGAGGTGATGTACTTTTTAAGGAAGTTAAAGTTAAAAACCTCAATGTTCGATAGGGTTATACCAAAGGCTAATGCCGATATTGCGCCGCTGTAGCCCAGTGCCTCCGAAATACCAAAGAGCACAAAGACAAAGGCTGGGGTAGTAAAAATGGAGTTCTGAATGGTACGAATCCTATTCAAGAGTATGGACCAAGAGATACCACCCACAACACCAACTACCGCTGCAAGGGCAAACGACGAAATTATTTTGCCAATAACCAACCCTACCTTTACCTCGCCAACACGCAATGCCTCCATAAGCGCCAATGCGAATACAATGCAAAGCACATCGCTAACAGCCGATTCAAGCACTAGAATGGTTTTGGAATCCTCCTTCATGGTAAGGTGCTTCACCAACGGAATAACCACCGCCGACGATGTACCACCCAGTATGGCACCCAGTAAAAAGCCTGCAACAGGACTTAACCCAAACAGAAGCCAAGCAATGAACCCAACAATGAGCATTGTTGCAAAGAAGTTTATGGTTGTTAGCGCCGATGTACCCCTAAGCGCATCGCGAAGGGCATCGAGCTTTAGCTCCAATCCGCCCTCAAAGAGGATAATAACAAGAGTAATGGTAGTAAACATTGGACCAGCAATACCAAAATCCTCAGGGCTTATAAACCTAAAAATTGGCCCCATTAGCAAACCAACCATCATAAGGAGCAGCACATCAGGAATTCGTTTGCGCTCGAATATACCTGCAAAAAGGTGGGAGATAAAAACTATTAACCCCACAAAAACAATGGTTGACGCACCATTCATATTAATTAGCGTTAGAAGGTTGAATCTGTGTGTAAAGCTACAAAAAAATGGCTACCTATTGGATGTCCCCATTACTAAATCCACATAAACGGGCAAGTGATCGCTAAAACCACCATTGTATTTAAAGCCCACGTAGGTTCTAAAAGGCTTGCTGCCAACGTAGGCCTCATCGGGTTCTAGAAGAAAAGGTGCGGAAAAAATACGCTGTCCAGGCGCTAAAACGCGAAGCCTATCGCTAGTTCCATACAGGCTCTGGGTTACCACCATTTGGTCTATTAGCGACCACGTTCCCTGAAACTTATGAGAGCCCAAACCCGCTTGGGATACAGGAATGGATAGGTTAACCAACCCCGATGGGCACTGCTCGCTGGCAGGGTCGCATGCACCCAAGCCCTCTACCAATGGGGTACTTAGCGGCTCATCGTTAAAATCGCCCATGAGCAGCATCTTTGCGTTGGGGTAGAACACCCTAATGGAATCTACCTTATGGCGCAAGGTTGCCGCAGCAGCCATACGTCCTGGCTCCGATTCCAGTTCGCCCCCATACTTCGATGGCCAGTGATTCACAAAAACGTGAAGCGTATCGATACCATCCACAATGCCGCTCACATAAAGTATTTCGCGGGTTTTGCGGTCGTTACCCTCGGGGAACTCAACCCTAAACCAGTGCTTTTCCAAAAGGGAAAACAGGTCGGGACGATATATCAGTGCAACATCAATACCACGTGCATCGGGCGACTCGCGGTGCACCAGCTCGTAACCAAACCTAGCCAATGGGGTCTCCTTTATTAGCCTGTTAACCACAAAGCGGTTCTCAATCTCGCAAAAACCAACAATCATAGGTAAATCCCACTCGCCAACAGCCGTAATGGTTTTATAGGTTTTGTTGATTTTGTCCTCCATCCTATTCCACGTCCAGTACCTTGTACCCCTTGAGGTAAACTCATCGTCCAGCTTAAGGGAATCATCAAACGGGTCGAAAAGGTTCTCCACGTTGTAGAACATAACCCTGTAACGCTCCGTTTGACTCTGTGCAAACGCCTTTACTGCCGCTAGCGCAAGTGCAATAAGCAACAGAATAGGAAGAAAGGAGAACTTTACTTTCATGGTGATATTCGTTTTATACCATTCACTACTTTCGGCTACCGCTTGCAGGTTTCTCTATCCGTTCGTAAGCACCCAAATCGGGTGCAGTATCTGCTGTGCGGCTATTATTATCCAGATCGAAAGGATAGGCCAAGCCCACGCCAATCAAGCCAAAATCCTTAGCCGGGCTAAGGGTATCGAGCCTAAAATTAAGCTCAGAAGGACTAATAAACTTAGGATCCTTATTAGTAACATTTAGAAATTTGGGTGCAGATAAAAAGGAATCGGGCACTTTAACAATGCAATTCTCAAAGCTGTACTCCATCAATGCATCCACGGGAGAGCCATTAAACTTGTAATCGAGTGTAAGTTCCTCGTTTCGGGTTCCATAAATAATGCAATTCTTAAATGTGGCCTCAGTTAAGTCCCGAGGATCAACAAGCCACTGGTCGGCGTCTGGGTTAAGCTTATACTGATAATAGTTGTTTAGCAGCACCGCTGGCCCGTTGCGGTACTTAAACTGCGACCAGTAATTGGCAATGGTTGTTTGGTAAAACTTATAGTTCCCACCAAGGGTTAACGCAAGGCTTACCTGTGCTGCGTTTCCAATAAGGGAGTTGGATACCTCAATCCTTGCCCCTCTACCCCAAAGACCAATATAGCTCATGTTCTCTATCTTGGTGCTACTCATAACCAAGGTGGGATTGCTATTGTAAACGGTATCCACCATTAGGCCAATTATGGCGTTACGAATCTCTGCCCAATCAATCCTATTGTCAACGCTACCCGCAGCAAGGTGAATCCCTCCCCACTGGCCTGCCTTGTTCTGGTAGTAATCTTCTAGCCTATCGCCCTGAAAGATAACAGGATTACCCGCAGCACCGTGCACCTTTAATGAGCCAGAAACAACCAGCTGCGCCGTGTTGTGAAAGTACAGTGCTGCTCCCTCCTCCACTTGCAGTTCAATTCCATTAGGCACCCAAAGGTAATCGTAAATAAGGTATGGCTTATCGGCAGTAAAAACGGTGTTTTGCTTAAGTGTATCGGCTGCAAACAAATGAACATCCTGCCCCCATGCAATCAAATTAACATCTTGCACATTACCGTTTGTTCTAAAAACAATGGAATCGGCAATAAGCAGCGGGGCGTTCTGGTTAGTAGGATCAACTGTTACCTCAACAAAAACGTAAAGACTATCGCCGTTTCGCAGCGGTACGTTACTTAAGCTGGGTGCAGCAACGCCGTCTATGTTAAGTCGGTAGTAGGAACTGCTCCCTCCAGCCAGCTCTATGGACGATATGTTAACATCGTGTTTGCTCCTATTGTAAACCTTAACGTGGCGGGTTGACGAACCTATTTTGGTGAACACCGTATCGAACATAACCGTATCGGCAGAAAAGCTGAGCTTGAGCGATGGGCTCGACGAAAAATTATCGCGCTCGCAGCCAAACGATGCAAGTAGGAAAACCACCAATATACCAAACCAAATATTTCTCATTGCAGCAGAAAAAAGAGATCAAATTGAAAACAGATAAAAGTAGAAAATATTATTGTACCACACGAGTAAATATACGCTCCCAAATAGCTCTTGCAACCACACATTTGCTCAGCTGGAATAAAAATGTAAATTTACGGCTTGTTCCTAAACTAGCATAAGATGAAAGCTATCAGCAAAATATCAGGCATAACAATACTTTCAACCGGATTAGCGCTATTCACCATGTGTACAAAAAATCAAAAAGTAGATACGCTTGTTGTAAATGCCAACATATACACCGTTGACTCTACGTTTAGCAAGCACCAGGCCATGGCCATTGCCAATGGGAAAGTTGTTGAACTAGGCACCACAGAAGATATACAAGCCAAATACTCTGCCCCAAAAGTAATAAACGCACAAGGAAAAAGCATTTACCCAGGGTTACACGATCCCCACTCTCACTTTTTAGGATACGGCTTAACGCTTCGCAATGCCAATCTATCGGGAGCAGGAAGCTGGAGCGAGGTTGTTACCCGCTTGGTTGAGCACCATGCCAAGTTCCCATCCACCTGGGTTGAAGGACGTGGCTGGAACCAAAACGAGTGGGATATTAAAGAGTTTCCTACCAAGGATTTGCTAGACAAGGCATTCCCCAACAACCCAGTCCTACTTATTCGTGTTGATGGACATGCTGCCATTGCCAACTCCAAAGCGCTTGAAATTGCTGGAGTAAATGAGAGTAGCGCAGTTGATGGAGGCAGCCTAATAAAGCAAAACGGCAAGCTAACGGGTGTGCTAATAGATAACGCCATTGAGCTGGTTAGAAAAGTAGTGCCTGCCCCTAGTACTCAGGAAAAGCAAAACGCCCTGTTCCAAGCACAGGCCAACTGCTTTAAGGTGGGGCTAACCTCTGTTTCCGATGCAGGAACCGATTTGGCCGATGTGCTTCTCTTTGACTCGCTGCAAAAATCGGGGGAGCTAACCATGCGTATCTACACCATGCTTAACCCAACCGAGGAAAACATTAAACACTTTGTGGAGAAAGGGGTTTACCAAACCCCAAAGCTCACTGTTAGCTCCATTAAGCTATTTGCCGATGGCGCACTTGGATCTCGCGGTGCATTACTTATTGAGCCCTACTCCGATGATGTTAATAACCGTGGCCTACAGCTAGAACCACCGGCAAAGTACATGGAGATTGCACAGATTGCCCACACTAACGGATACCAAGTAAATACCCATTGCATTGGCGATGCAGCCGTTAGATTTTGCCTTGATGTGTACGCCAACTACCTTGAACCAAACAACGATAGACGCTGGAGAATTGAGCACGCTCAAATAGTACATCCCAATGATCTAAACCGATTTGGCGAGCTAAAGGTTGTTCCCTCTATTCAGTCAACCCATGCCACATCGGATATGTACTGGGCCGACGAGAGGTTGGGCAAACGCATATCCTACGCATACACCTATCAGCAGCTACTGCAGCAAAACGGATGGTTACCCAACGGTAGCGACTTCCCCATTGAGAGCATAAACCCAATGTTTGGTTTTTACGCCGCTGTTGCCCGTAAGGATCAAAAGGGATATCCCGAAGGTGGATTCCAACCAGAGAATGCGCTAACCAGAGAGCAAGCACTAAGAGCCATGACCATTTGGGCTGCCAAAGCAAATTTTGAGGATTCGTTTAAAGGAAGCCTTGAAAAAGGAAAAGTGGCAGACTTTGTGATACTAGATCGCGATATTTTAGCAGCACCCGAGTCCACTCTTTTTGAAACAGAGGTTTTAGCCACCTACATTGATGGTAAGGCTGTTTACCTAAAACAATAACCGATTATGGATATTAGCTTAGCAGAACAGAATCAGCTACTGGAGATACTATACATCATCCGTGAATGCTCAAAACAGCTATCGAGCAAAGGCGTTAAGTACTGGAATAATAGCTATCCCGATTTCCACGAAATATCAAACGATATTGCCCAAAAGCGCGTACTTGTGCTTAGGGTTAACCGGGTTGCAGTGGGCACTGTAACCCTAAAGCCTAGTGCCGAAAACAGTAAAACTAGCGAAATATCGAGGCTAGCCATATACCCAAAGTTCCAGCAAAAGGGATTTGCACGCAAGCTAATTGAACATGCCGAGGCTGTTGCTAAAAGTAGCGGTAGCGAGATTATTAAAGGGCACATCCCTTGCGACGATCAGGCACTTGTGCAGTTGCTAACCGACTGCGGCTACCAAAACAAAGGCAACGAAACACCTATTATACCCGATTTTTTAAGGATTAACTTTGAGAAGAGGCTATAGAAGTTAAAGCAAAGGCCTGTTTTCCCCAAACATCCGTTGCTAATAAATAGATGAGATCAAATAGAAGGGAATGGATGCAGACAATCCAGCCAACATGTAGAGCTATTATATAAGAGGTGAAAATGCCCTTGCGCCTGCTCCACATAACAATCCTCTTATAAAGCCCAATAGATGTTTACTCTTCCAAGTAAACATCTATTAGCCCTTCGGGGACTTCCATAGTTATGGTGCGAGTTTCCTCGTCAACCTCCACAATAAAATCATCGGCGGCTGGTATCATAATACTCTTTCCCGATGTGTGAAGCAGCTCAAATACCGTGTTGGTTGAGTACTCCTCAACGGCGGTAATGGTACCTATAACTCCATCGGCCTGGGAGGTAACAGTGTAGCCAACCAACTTATCAAGGGTGAGCTCATCATCCACTTCCACTTCGTTTTCGGGTAGCAATAGCTTTAGGCCAACAAACTCCTCGGCTGCCTCAATGCTGTTTATTTCATCAAACTTAACAATGGCTTTATCCTCCCCTTTAGAACGAACCAACTCCACAAAAAAAGGAACCGGTATCCCCTCAATAAGAAGGAATACCGATTCAAGATCTTGCTGTTCAAAGTAGAAGTCGTTGTTCCAAGAAACCTGGAACTCGCCATTCACACCATGAGTTCTATGAATAAAACCAATCTCTGCGAACTGGTTCTCCATTGAACTAAGCCTCGGTGTTTTCGCCTTCAGCGGCTTCTTCTGCAGCTTCTTCTGCGGCTGGTTGTGCAGCAGCGTCAGCCTCAGCCCTCTTCTTGGCAATTTCTTGTGCGCGAGCTTCGCGAACCTTAGATTCAGCCTCAATACGTTGCTGCATCTCGTCTTTTGCACCTTTAGCTAAAGACTGCTTCTTAGCTTCAATCTTAGATTCTTTCTCTTTAACCCAAGCTTCGAATTTAGCCTCTGCTTGCTCTGCTGTAAGAGCGCCTTTCTTAACGCCCTCAAGTAGATGCTTTTTCATTAAAACACCTTTGTAAGACAAAATTGCCCTAGTGGTGTCAGTAGGTTGTGCGCCTTTTTGTAGCCAGTCCAGTGCTTTCTCGAAGTCTAGATCGATAATTGCAGGATTAGAAACTGGATTATAAGATCCAATCCTTTCAATGTACTTGCCATCTCGTGGCGCCCTACTATCCGCAACAATGATATGGTAAAAAGGAGCCCTTTTCCTACCATGGCGACTTAGTCTGATTTTTACAGGCATACTAACGCTTTTTATTAAATTTAACCTACAAAATTTGCTCGGCAAAAGTAGCTAATTTCTTTTTATCATCACAACAATACTACAAATATCTTAATTAGTGTTTGGTGTATAGTGTTTAGCCCTCTTGAACCTTGAACCTTAAACCTTAACATCCAGACACCTCCCCTCTGAGGCCGAATTAGAGACAGATGCTTAGTAATTTGGTGTCTTGTGTCTTGTGCCTTGTCGTCTCACGTCTCACGTCTCACGTTTTTTCCCAAAGTTATCAACATCACCCCACCCTTCGCATGCGAATAGCTACATTTGTACCTGACCAAAGTGTTGCCAACCTGCAACGCTTCACACCATATAACTTCATAGATATGAGCAAATTCACCCACCTCCACGTTCACACCCAGTACTCCATTCTCGATGGAGCATCAAACATAAAGAGGCTGGTTGACAAGGCTCGTGCGCTTGGCATGAATGCCCTTGCCGTTACCGATCATGGAAACATGTTTGGCATAAAGGAGTTTGTAAATACCGTTGCCAAGGTTAACGATGCTGCTCTTTCTGAAATAAAAAAGATTAAGGGCGAGATAGACAAAATTAATAAAGCGGAAAGTCCCGAGTCCGATGCCGAAAGTCGCTTGGCCGAGCTAAACCAGCAAAAGGCAGAGCAGGAATCCAAACTTTTCAAACCAATTATCGGTTGCGAGGCTTATGTGTCTAAACGTAGCCGTTTCGACAAGAACGACAGGGACGACCGAGGCGGATTTCACCTTATTCTCCTAGCCAAGAACTTAGAGGGATACCACAACCTAACCAAGCTCGTTTCCTACTCGTGGACCGAGGGTTTCTACCAGAAACCGCGCATGGACAAGGAGCTACTCCGCAAGTACAACAAGGGCATCATTGCCTGTTCGGCTTGCTTGGGGGGTGAAATACCCCAAGCCATAATGTTCGATGGAATGGAACGCGCCGAAGAACTAGTGCACGAGTACAAGGAGATTTATGGCGACGATTTCTACCTAGAGGTGATGCTTCACCAATCGGGAGTATATAAAATAGATACCGAGGTGTATGAGAATCAGCTCAAGGTAAACAAGGCCATACTTGAGCTAGCACAAAAAACGGGCACCAAGTGCGTTGCCACCAACGACGTCCACTTTATTAACGCCGAAGATGCTCTTGCGCACGACAGGCTTATCTGCCTTAACACGGGGAAGGATATTGACGATCCCGACCGCATGCGCTACACCTTTCAGGAGTACCTGAAAAGCGAGGATGAGATGCGCGCACTTTTCCCTGAGTGCCCCGAGGCCATTACAAACACCGCCGAAGTAGTTAGTAAGGTTGAGGTTTACAGCCTTAGCAACAACCCCATTATGCCCCACTTCCCGTTACCCGAAGGATTCACTGACGATAACGACTACCTCCGCCACCTAACATACGAGGGCGCATACAAACGCTGGGGCACCGATCTACCCGAAGCAACAAGGGAGCGCGTTGACTTTGAACTTGGCGTTATCGCCAAAATGGGTTATCCCAGCTACTTCCTTATTGTTTGGGACTTTATTAAGGCCGCCCGCGAAATGGGCGTTTCTGTAGGTCCAGGTCGTGGTTCAGCGGCAGGATCGGCCGTGGCATACTGCTTACGTATTACCGATATAGACCCCATTAAGTACGACCTGCTGTTTGAGCGTTTCCTTAACCCCGAGCGTATATCAATGCCCGATATTGATATTGACTTTGATGAGGACGGTCGCGAGCAGGTTCTGAAATGGGTTGTTAACAAGTACGGGCAAAAGCGCGTAGCGCACATCATTACCTTTGGTACAATGGCCGCTAAGCTGGCCATTAGGGACGTTGCCCGCGTTCAGAAGCTCCCATTAATGGAGGCCGATAAGCTGGCAAAGCTAGTTCCCGAAAGACCTGGAACTACCCTTGCCAGTGCATTCAAGGAGGTTCCCGAACTGGAGCAGGCCAAGCAATCGGATAACGAGCTAATTAGAAGCACCATTCAGTACGCCGAGGTATTGGAGGGATCGGTAAGGCAAACTGGTGTTCACGCCTGCGGTATCATCATTGGCCGCGACGACCTTGAGGAGTACATCCCCATAAGCACCGCTAAGGATGCCGACCTTTTTGTAACCCAGTACGACGGAAAGCACGTTGAGGATGTTGGCTTGCTTAAGATGGACTTCCTTGGGCTAAAAACGCTGTCCATTATTAAGGATGCCATAGAGTACGCCAAAGAATCCAAGGGTGTTGATATTGATATTGACAACGTACCCCTTGACGACCAAAAAACCTTTGAGCTATACTCACGCGGCGAAACCACTGCGCTATTCCAGTTCGAGTCGCCCGGTATGAAAAAGTACTTACGCGCCCTACAGCCAAACCGTTTCGAGGATCTTATCGCCATGAACGCCCTGTACCGTCCGGGTCCAATGGAGTACATTCCCCAGTTCGTTAATCGTAAGCACGGGCGCGAAGCCATTGAGTACGACATACCCGAAATGGAAGAGTACCTAAAGGACACCTACGGTATTACCGTTTACCAAGAGCAGGTGATGCTTCTGTCGCAGAGCTTGGCTGGTTTCACCAAGGGACAAGCCGATGCGCTGCGTAAGGCAATGGGTAAGAAGCTTAAAAAGGTGATGGACGAGCTTAAGGAAAAGTTCGTTAAGGGTTGTCAGGAAAGAGGACACGATGTTAAGAAGGTTGAAAAGGTTTGGAACGACTGGGAGGCATTTGCTCAGTACGCATTCAACAAGTCGCACTCTACCTGCTACGCCTACGTATCGTACCAAACCGCATACCTAAAAGCTCACTTCCCCAGCGAGTTTATGGCGGCTGTACTTAGCCGTAACCTCTCCGATATAAAGAAGATCACCATCTTTATGGACGAGTGCAAGCGAATGGGGATGCAGGTACTTGGGCCAAACGTTAACGAGAGCAACTATAAGTTTAAGGTTCACCCCAACGGCGATGTTCGCTTTGGACTTGGTGCCGTTAAGGGTGTTGGCGAGGCTGCTGTGGCAAACATTGTTGAGGTTAGAAAGCAGGGCGGTAAGTTCAAGGATATCTTTGATTTTGTTGAGCGCGTTAACCTACAGTCCGTTAACAAAAAGAACATAGAAGCGTTAGTACTAGCTGGTGCCTTTGACGAGCTAGCCTCGTACAAGCGCGCTCAGTATTTTGCTGCCGACAGCAAAGGCACTACATTTATTGAGGCGCTAATTAGGTACGGTTCTAAATCGCAAACAGAGAAAAACAACAGCCAGCAATCGCTATTTGGACTCGACAACGGTTTCGACATACAAAAGCCAGAGCCTGTAAATGTTGAGGAGTGGTCCAAACTGGAGAAGCTAAACAAGGAGAAAGACCTTATAGGGATATACCTATCGGCTCACCCACTAGACGACTATAGGCTAGAAATAGAAAACTTCGCCAACGTTTCGTGTGCAGAGCTAAAAGATTTGGAATCGCTAAAAGGGCGTGAGCTAGCAGTAGCCGGCATGGTAACCGCTTCGCGCATAGCCCCAACCAAAACGGGGAAGTATTACGGTAGGCTAACCATTGAGGACTATAGCGATTCCTATGAACTGGTTATGTTTGGGAAGGACTTTGAGGAGTACCGCAAGTTCTTTTACGATGGGTACTCCCTCCTAATAAAGGGAAGTGTTCAGCCAAGAATGTTCAACCAGGAAGAACTTGAGTTTAAGGTTAAGAATATACTTTTCCTATCCGACGTAAAGGAAAATCTTATTAAGAAGCTCACCATAAACGTTGGGCTAGACGAAATTGACGAAACTTTTGTTGATGAGATAAAAAGCATCTCCGAAAGCAACAAGGGAGGAAAAGTAACCCTTTCGCTTCGCATTATCGATCACGAAAGTCGTATCAACATGGAAATGTTCTCCAGAAGCTACAAAATAAACCTTACACCCGAAGTTGTTAGCTTCCTCAAGAAATCGGAGCTCAACTACAAAGTTTCGTAGCACAGGAAACATTTTGAGTACAAATACGTTTTTTTAGTAATTTTACGATTAATAACTAAACAGATTAAATCATGGCATTAGCAATTAACGACTCTAACTTCGAAGAGGTTGTACTAAAGTCAGACAAGCCAGTTGTGCTAGACTTCTGGGCAGAATGGTGTGGACCTTGCCGCATGGTTGCTCCTATTATCGACCAAATGGCCGAGGAATACAAAGACAAAGCAGTAATTGGAAAAGTTGACGTTGATAGCAACCCTGGTATCTCTGCTCGTTTTGGTATTCGTAACATCCCAACCGTTCTTTTCTTTAAAAACGGAGAAGTTGTTGATAAACAAGTAGGTGCTGTTCCAAAAAGCAATTTCGTAGCAAAACTTGAGGCCATTCTTTAATAAATTGGGCTACAACATACAAGAGACTGTCCAATAGCATTGGGCAGTTTCTTTTTTGGAAAACGATTAACGTGAATCGTAAATCGTGAATCGTTAAAAACTTGCACCTCACCTTGGGGTACCCCATCCCGATAATTGACTAAACTAAAAACCCACAGCTAAACACCAAATTCCAATCTCCATGCGTATATGTGTATTCTGCGCGTCGAGCGCAAAGGTTGATAAAGCATACTTTGATGCCACCAAGCGACTTGCCGAAATACTTGCCAAACAAAATCACACCATTGTTTACGGTGGAGGTTCTGCTGGACTAATGGGCTGCCTTGCCGACACAGCGTTACTGCATGGTGGCGATGTGGAGGGCATTCTTCCCCGATTTATGGATAAGGTTGAGTGGGGACATAAAGAGATTAACCGCATGATTCTGGTTGACGATATGCGCGAGCGCAAAAAGCTCCTCACCGAGAATGTTGATGCCGTTGTAACCCTCCCTGGTGGTTGTGGAACCCTTGAAGAGCTTATGGAGGTTTTCACCCTTAAGCGCTTAGGTAAATTCACAAAGCCCATAATTGTGCTTAACACAAAGGATTACTACAAGCACCTAAACCTGCTTGTTGAGCAAATGATAAGCGAGCACTTCCTAAGGCAGGAACACCGCCAAATATGGCAGCTGGTTAACGAACCCGAAGACGTACTTCCTGCTATAGCCAACGCCCCTAAATGGGACTCATCGGCAATAAACTTTGCCACGGTATAAACAAAGCGCCTGCCATTACGTACAAGCAGCCAGAATAACAAATGCGCTAATGCACCAATACGGAGAGAACACCTTACATGAACCAGCATAAGCCATCGTTATTGCAAAGCATAAAAGTAAAAAAGTCATACCTAGTGCTCTTTTCCGGGTTAGTGTGGACAGGTGTAGGTATTATGCTTAACACCCATGCGTTTAAATGGCTAGCATCCTACAACGGTAAATACACTGCTATTTTTGCTATTGTAGGAGTTGTAATAGCCCTACTGGCTCATCATCTGGGCTTTTTGCGCCTTGTTGACAAAAACCTGGGCCGCATAAAGGAGATGGAAAACGACAAAGCAAGCCCATTTGCCTTTATGCCAGTAAAAAGTTACTTTATGGTTATTCTTATGATTGGTATGGGAATAATCCTACGTAACTACTCCCCCATTGCCAAGGAACACCTAGCTATGGTTTACATTGCTATGGGTGGTGCACTTTTCCTCTCTAGCATAAGGTACTACAGAATACTTATTCAGTGTGTTAGAGATAAACGTGAGTGCATCTCTAATAAAGACGCGAAGAAAAGCATTACAGAGCTATAATCTTAGCGGCATCGCGAACAAATAATATCTCGCAAAGGCGCTAAGACGCAAAGAGAAGAGTAGTACAATTTCTTTGGGACAGACTCATTAATTCTATGGTGATTGCGGCTTTTTGGAAGAATATATTTTACCACGGCTCTATGATGCTCATAGAAAATGTTTGCTCCTCCTATTTCTATGAGCCATTGTAATTATATTCTTAGCAATGAATCTTCATTGGGAAATTTTAGAGGTTATTGACAATTCTAATTATTCCATTTTTAATTAGCTTTTCGTTGAAGTTTATCAGCAAACCCAACTTCTTATTCGTTACTTTCAAATATGTTAGAAGTTGCTTTGGGTAAACAGGAGCAATATTTTCTACTGATTTTAATTCAACTATCACTTTATTTTCTACAATTAAATCCGCTCTAAAACCTAACTCCATTTTCAAATTATCCCATATCACAGGAATCATCTTTTGCCTTTCTACCTTTAAACCCTTCTTAATAAGTTCATAACTTAAGATCTCTTCATAAACAGACTCTAATAAACCAGGCCCTAACTCCACATGAATATAATAGGCTGTATTTACAATAATTGCTGCAACCTCATTTTCTGACATAATATTGTTTTATACATTATAATACTACACCAAAAGTTAACTATAAAATATTAATTTTTTAAATCATTATAAATCTTATCAATTAACCACATCGGGGGAAAACATTATCTCGCTAAGGCGCTAAGTCGCAAAGAGAAGAGTAGTACAATTTCATTGGGACTGACTCATTCATTCTATGGGAATTACAACTTTGCGGGAACCCTTATGTAAAAGAAAGAAAAACAAAGCATAACTAATTAGCTATTAGTACATTAACCCTTTCGCTTTGCGTCTTAGCGCCTTTGCGAGAAATTCCCCTAGGGCTGCCTACTTATTCCTGTACGTAAACAGCTTACTATCCCCAATCTCATCGTAGGAATAAAGTTCACCAGTTAGGTTTGGGGCTTTAACTCCATCGCCAAAGAAGGTGTTACCAACAAAAACGCGCGACTCGTCCCAAAGGTTTTTCCGTACAAAGTTGTTAATAAGCGCAGCGCCACCCTCAACAATAACAGAGAGCACGCCACGCTGGTATAGTTCAGTAAGCACCTGTTGTTCTATGCTTTTAGCAAAATCTATAGTAAGTAGTTCTAGCTCTGGAATGGATTGCAGCTCTGGCTTTCGTTGCGATGCACTTGCATTGTTCCCCATAAACACCAATGTGGGAACAGAACCATCGTAAACGCTTGAACTTACGGGCAACCGCAACTTGCGGTCTAGCACAACGCGCAAAGGGCTACTTCCACTCCAATCGCGTACATTAAGCTTGGGATTATCCTTCTCAACAGTATTTGTGCCCACCATAATTGCCTGCTCATCGCTACGCCACTTATGCACCAACCTGCGCGAGAGCTCATTGGTAATCCATATTGGTGCAATAGGGTCGCCCTCTTTACGTATGGCATCAATATAGCCATCGAGGGTTTGCGCCCACTTAAGAATTACGTATGGTCTCTTTTGAGTATGAAAGGTGTAAAAACGACGATTTAGCTCAAGAGCCTCCTGCTCCAGCACGCCAACTGTAACATCGCGACCAGCTTTTCGGAGCGTATCAACGCCTCTGCCAGCTACTAACGGATTAGGGTCGGTTGAGGCAACCACCACCCTAGGAATGCGCATGTCCTTTATTAAATCGGCACAAGGAGGCGTTTTCCCAAAATGAGAACAAGGCTCAAGGTTAACGTAAATGGTTGATTCGGGAAGCAGGCTCTTATCCTTAACCGCCGCAATGGCGTTTACTTCGGCATGAGCCTGTCCATGCTTAATGTGGTACCCCTCGCCTATAATTTTCCCATCATGAACAACAACAGCTCCCACCATTGGATTTGGCGATACACTACCCTCGCCACATCGGGCAAGTTCTAAACACCTAGCCATGAAAATCTCATCAATACGCTGTCTGTCCATAATGTTTGTAAATTTGTAGAAACAAAAACTACTATAAATGCCAATTACTGGAGCACTAAATCTTCTAAACCAAATGGTAAAAGAGCTAAACGGGCACTACAGCTCCGAAGAGCTGCAATCGTTTAAGCGAATAATTGCCGAAGATTTGTTCTGTGCTCCGCTACACCAAATACTTCTTAATCCGAGTTGGCCTGTAACTACAGAACAGTACGAAAAAGCAAGCACTCTGGTTACGGAGCTAAAGTTACAAAAGCCCATTCAATATGCTCTGGGTAAGGCACATTTTTTTGGATTAGAATTTACCGTTAACCCCAGCGTGCTTATCCCTCGTCCAGAGACCGAGGAACTTGTGGATTGGATACTGAGCGACTCCCCATCGGCTAGCACCATTATGGACATTTGTACAGGTAGCGGTTGCATTGCTGTAGCGTTAGCTAAAAACCTTAACCACGCAACTGTTAGCGCCATAGACATTTCGGCCGATGCGCTTAGTGTAGCCAAAACCAATGCAGCCAGTAATGGTGTTGCAGTGAGCTTTGCCCAAATGGATGCACTAACACTGTACAGAGAACTTAGCACTCCACCCTTTTTTGATGTTATTGTGAGCAACCCGCCCTACGTTAGGGATAGCGAAAAGCAGCAGATGCACTCCAATGTTTTGGACTACGAACCACACCTAGCGCTTTTTGTCCCCGATACCAATCCGCTGCTATTCTATAGCGCCATTGCCAAAGCGGCAGCCCATCTGCTTGCCCATGGAGGCAAGGTGTACTGCGAAATAAACGAGGCACTGGGAAAGGAAACAGCCCAATGTTTTGCCACCGAAGGGCTACAAAACATCAGCATAAAAAAGGATATTCACGGCAAGGATAGAATGATTTGCGCCACCAAACCAGCACACAATGGAGAGTAGCACACCCAAAAAGTTTGACTTTAAAAAGGCGCTAGGCAGGGCGCAAGCTCTTTGTAGCCGACAGGAGAAAAGCCCAGGCGACATACGTACCAAGCTACAAAGTTGGGGTGCCGAGCCAAGTGATATCAGCAAAATAATTGAAAGCCTTACCACCGACGGATTTTTGAACGAGGAGCGATTTGCACGCAGCTATGCCAACGATAAGGCTCGCTTTAATCGCTGGGGTCCTGTAAAGATTAGGATGATGCTAGCCGCCAAGGGCATTAGTAACGATGTAATAAACGAAACGCTGGAGGGCATTACCGATAGCTTTTCTACCGAGCAGCTTCAACATCTTATCGCACAAAAAGCTAAAACCACAAAGCATAACACCGTAATGGAGCTCAAGATGAAACTGGTTCGCTTTGTGGTTTCAAGAGGATACAACACCTCCACTGCATTTAAAGAGGTGGATAAATTCCTTAGTTCCAAGTAATTTTATACTCTGTTACCCCTTGGTTTTTGGTGAGCGACTTAACTATATCAACCTTAACGTCTTTACAGCCCGATATCTCTAAAGCGCGCTCCATCCATCCAGCAATTCGGTACTCAATTACATCGTGGGGCTGAGCAAACTTGGTGATTACTACGCTTACCGACTTGTCGGTTCTATTGGCCGTTGTAATCTCTGAGGGCTGATAGTAAGCGGCAAAAATTCGGCTTGTACGCTCTATTATATGACCAGGCGAGCTAAGCTTTACGTAAACCTTGTATATACCAGTTAGCGCAACATCGGCACTGTAGCGACCGCTAAGCCATGCCCCTTTTTTTGAATCGTTATAGAACATATCGCCCAAAGCTTTTGTTGGCACAATGGCGCCATCGTGAATGGGGTACCAATCGGGAGTAGAAACGCCCGTTAGAAAAATCCTACGCGACTTATCGGGCAGAGAGTTTAACCACAAAGTGTACTTCTCGGGGAAGTTCGTTTTAACAAAGTCGCAAATGGACTTAACGGCTGTTCCTTTTACCTCCATACATCATAATATTTTTGTGTTTCACATAATCCCAAATCAAAATCCTTACTGAAATTACAACCATTAGCGATGCCCACAAATAGCAGTAGCAAGCTTTTACATTGAACGGTTGTTTTATTACACTAATAATTGATATAAAGGCTTAAACAGCATAACAAAAGCTAAAACAGCGCTCATTTGTCCTGTTTAACGCTATTAGTAAAAATAAAAGAGTACCTTGCC
>JABNAD010000137.1_pt1 | contig 64250 bp, 45 predicted proteins | sample 7240381 | NCBI WGS metagenome assembly JABNAD01 (sample SAMN11332834, study PRJNA596920) | anaerobic digester metagenome | biome: digested sludge; isolation source: digested sewage sludge-derived enrichment culture grown on H2/CO2 | place: Germany: Goettingen
TCAAGGCCAATAAAATCAAGCATTTCAGAGGATTTCCTTAACTAAACGACATTGAATCATATAAAAGAAAAGGGGCATTTGCCCCTTTTTTAGTTCTTCTTCTCTACTTCCTCTTTTCCTGTGTTTAGCTCCCTGTCGAGAATCTCCTTAACAACTTCTGGGTCAATTCGTTTTGCAATTATCTTTTTATCCTTGTCTAGGATGTAAATAACTGGGGTTGAGTATATATCATAGTTGTTTCGGAAATTCGAGTTCATTTTTGGATCCCAAACGTTTATCCAGTTTAGCTTGTTTTGTTCAATGTACTCAAACCATTTTGGCTGGTCGCCCTGTGTGTACACTGCATATACAACAAACCCCTTGTCTTTATAATCGTTGTAAAGTTTTAGTAATTCAGGGGTTACTTTTTTACAGTGGCTACAAGTAGGATCCCAAAAATAAACAACGCTTACAGGAGCTGCTATTTGATGCAGATTTTGCGTTACTCCCTTGTTATCGGGCAGGATAAGGTTTGCTGCTTTTGCCCCAATTAAATTTGGTTTTAAAGCGTTTACTCGTTCCTCAATCTTGCCCATTACCTTAGTATCGACCCACGATACCTGTCCCGATAGGTAGTACTTCTCCGCTAGGTGAACAAATACGGCATCCATTCCCATTATGTTTGAGGTTTGATACTTATTAAACAGGAATGATAATACGTACTGGTACATCTCGTCATTTACCTTTGACATCTCAATAACCCTGTCGGCCTCATTAGAGATGGTGTCGGGCGAGGGGATAAGCACCTTATCGAAGTACATGTTAAGGCGTCCCTCCAGAATGGGGGTGCGAATTAACCCCGCATCAGAAAAGGTGATGCCATCAAAAAAATGATTCCTGTTAAAATGGTACGCTTTTGCCCACCTTACCGAGTCAGGATTTGCGTGGTTTGGGGAAACATGAAACTCAGGCGTTTCAAGGGGTTTCATTGCCTTGATAATATTAGCTAATAGCGTGTTTGGGTTTTCGTTAATAACCTTGTCCCAGTTGCTTTTAACCTCTCTGTCAATGGCGTCAATTTCATCCTTAATTGTTTTTGCCAATCGGGTGTCGTCGGCATTTTCCTTCATCTTATCCTGAAGTGCTTTTATGCTGGTTTGCTTTTCAACCATGTATCGCTGGTAGTTTGCAAATGCTGTATTTTCTGGGCTATTTACAAAGCTAAGGCTACCTAGTAAATCGTTTTGCTGGGTGGTTAGCTCAAACCTTTGGTTTTCGCTACTTACAAGAATTTCAAAGTAGTTCATTGAGGGGAGTATAACCAGGTAGATTCCGCTTTTAAGCTTCTCTTTTCCTTCAAATAATGCAGTACCATTGGCGCTAATAAGCGAAGTATCCTGAACGTACTTCTTATCGCCAAGGTGGTAGCCAAGTAATAGCTGGCCACTTGTAAGCCCATCAATTTGAACCTTAATGCTATATTCCTGAGCAGTTGATGTTAACTGAAATCCAACTAAAAGGAATAGGATTAAAACTAGTTTGCTAAGATTACTTTTCATTGGTTTCTTATTTATGTTCTCCCTATTTGTTGGGATAGGAAATAGGTGTGTTGCAATTATCTTTGTCTTCTCAAAAACTGTTCCAACGCAAATAGCATAAACAAATTTAGCGCTATTTAAGTTTACCAATATCACTCAAATATGCCTTTATATATGAAAGATGATAATTTGTTAGCGCTTTTTGTCCTTGTATCAACAAAAGTAGCATTTCTATTGTTATTTGGATAAAAAGCATGTAATGGAAAAACATAATAACCGCCTTTCGTTAGAAACTAGCCCATACTTACTACAACATTCTCACAACCCAGTAGATTGGTATCCTTGGGGCGATGAAGCCTTAAGCAAAGCCCGAGCTGAGAATAAGCTACTGCTTATAAGCGTTGGCTACAGTAGTTGCCACTGGTGCCATGTGATGGAGAGGGAAACCTTTTCTAATCCTGCTATTGCAGATGTTATGAATAGATATTTTATTAACATCAAGGTTGATAGGGAGGAGCGCCCAGATATTGACCAGATTTACATGAATGCCGTGCAGATAATTACACGTAGTGGGGGTTGGCCGCTTAACTGCTTTGCATTGCCCGATGGAAGACCTGTATTTGGAGGAACTTACTATAAATCGGATCAGTGGTTAAATGTACTTGAGAGCCTTGCTGCTACTTGGCAGAACGATCCTTCACGGGTGCTAGAGGTTGCAGAGGAGCTTACGATGGGGGTTTCTACTTCGGAGCTTGTAACAACCAAGCGAGAGGTGAAACCGTTTGACCAGAACGCTATTCATATTTATGTTGATAAATGGAAAAAACAGTTCGATAATCATTTTGGAGGAAGCAAGGGGGCACCCAAATTCCCTATGCCCGGAAGTTTGCTTTTTCTGCTTAGGTATGGTAATCTTGCTGGCGATGAGCAGGTGTTATGCTATGTGAATAACACACTAAATAGAATGGCTAGTGGTGGTATTTACGACCATTTGGGTGGGGGCTTTTCACGTTACTCCGTTGATGAGCGTTGGCTTGTGCCTCACTTCGAAAAGATGCTTTACGATAATGCTCAGCTGGTTAGCTTGTACTCGCAAGCCTACAAAAAGGAGTTAAATCCTGTTTATGAGCGGGTTGTAGCGCATACTATTGGGTTCATGCTGCGTGAGCTAAAAGCAAAAACAGGCGGTTTTTATAGTTCTCTTGATTCCGATAGCGAAGGAAAGGAGGGAGCGTATTACACCTTCACAAAGCAGCAGGTTGATGAGCTGTTGGGCGACGATTCAGAGGTGTTCTCTGTTGCTTACGGTGTTTCGGCTGCAGGCACAATTAATGGAACAAATGTGTTAAATAAGTGCGCATCAAGTGGCCAAATATCGTCACTGTTTTCCAAGAGTAAGGAGGAGGTTGCTCAAATAATTGAGCAATCGCTCACAGCACTTTTTGCACATAGGGAATCGAGGCCCAAGCCTAGTACCGACACCAAAATTTTAACCAGTTGGAATGCGTTAGCCATAAATGCTTTTGTTGATGCGTACATTGCTTTTGGCAACGATAGCTATTTACGCGAGGCCATAGAATGCGCTAACTTTTTGATAGGAAACGCTATTGATGAGGAATTTAATGTTAATAGATCCTATTGTGCGGGCAAGTCGTGTGTTAGTGGTTTTCTAGACGATTACGCTTTTACCGCCAATAGCTTTTTGTATTTGTATCGCGTAACGTTTGATGCCAGGTGGCTTACTTACTCTAAGAAGTTGGTAGATCGTATGGTAGATCTGTTTTATCACTCTGCGTCGGGTATGTTTTACTATGCATCATCCAAAAGCAAACAGCTAATTGTGCGTAAAATGGAGCTAATGGATGGCGTAATTCCCTCATCATCGTCTGTTGCAGCACAGGTTCTGCTTGATATTGGTCGCATACAGAATATTCCAACCTATGTTGATATGGCATCGCAAATGGTGGCAAATATATCGGATCAGCTTACCTATGCTGGCCCCTATGTTTACAGTTGGGCCGATTGCGCGGTAAAACTTTTGCTTCCTGTGGCTAGTTTACATGTAGCATCGCAAGGAGGGAATAATGTGTACAATGAGGTGCTTAAGCAATCGTTATATCCCAATATTTATCCGCATGCAGAGTTAGAGAAAAAGGGAAATGAGCTACAGCTATGTACTGGCAATACATGTGGTGAGCCCATAACCTCCGTTGATAATGTGGTGAAAGAGCTCAGTAGGGTTTGGATGGGGAAGTAAGGTGTAAGGCTAAAGGAGAAAGAGGTAGATTTTAATCGTTAGATAGTAGTATTTAGTGTATTGTCGTTTACCGTTTAATCTCGCCTAAGGTCGAGACAAGCCTTTTCACTTTTCACTTTTCACTATTTTAAGAATAGTCTCTGTTGTGGGTGAAATTTTAAAGCGGTTGTCTATACGGTGCCCAACCAGCCAAACAATGTCGTTATTGGAGCAAAGAACCATGATGCACTCCTTCTCGTGTAGTGGGATTTTTTTATCGATTAAGTAGTCCGATACCTTTTTAAACCCCTTCATGCCCAGTGGGCTAAACTTATCGCCCTTTTGCCATGGGCGTAGGGTTAAGGGAAACGATAGCTTTGCAGCATCCAGCATCGCTACCATTGGCGATTTATCAATGGTTTCGTTTGCTAAAGCTTTAAGCTCCAGAGTCAACTCAATGGGACTGGTTATGTGATGTGTTTGCTCATCAATAAAAACCTCTTCTGGATTTATGCTGATAATTGGGCTAACAACCAAGAACTCCCTATCCTTTACCAATTGGTAGTTTTTAATTCTAAATACTTTTCCCGACTGAGCATTTAGGTTGTCAGCTATTTGGTTTGCGATTGCGGCAGAGAAGCCTAGCCGATTTAGGTCTTCGCGCAAGAAGAAATTGCCAAAAGCCTCTTCTTTTAGCAATGGGATAGAGTACGTTCTGGTTAATCCAACTTCACTTACAACCCTTTTTTTTATGCGTTGCATCTCTGAATCAATAATTTGCCAAGCTTCTTGCAGATGTAATGTGGTATTGTAAATGGATTTTTTTGCTGTGCCGCTAATTATGCTAAGCTCGGGCAAAACATTATGCCTAATTCTATTGCGCGCGTACTTAACAGTTGCGTTTGTGGAATCCTCCCTAAACCCAATGCTATTGGCTTTGGCAAAGTCCTTAATCTCGTTTCTGCTGGCAAAAAGGATGGGTCTAATGTACTTGCCATTTACGGCTTTAATACCTGTTAACCCTTTTAATCCTGTTCCTCGGGTTAGGTTTATGAGCACAGTTTCGGCAACATCATCGTTGTTGTGCGCAATGGCAACTTTAGTGTAACCATGCTCTGCGCAGAGCTCTGTAAACCAGCCATACCTTAGCTCACGGGCGGCAACTTGAATGGATAGCTTATTTTCCTTGGCAAAGGCGTTTGTGTTAAACACCTTTGCATGAAGGGGAATACTATATTGTGCGCATTGCTGCTCAACAAATGCTTGATCTCCATTGGACTCATCGCCTCGAAGTGAAAAATTGCAGTGTGCAACGCTAAAGGATATGTTTGCTAATCGGAACAGGTGAAGCATAACCATTGAGTCAATTCCACCGCTAACGGCCAACAGTAGCTTATCGCTTTGCGAAAAAAGCAGGTTTTCCTTAGTGTATTGTAAAAAGTTACTCAGCATGGCTAATTGTTGTATTAAGCGTTTTTAGAATTGCGCTGGCTTTTAGCAAACACTCATCGTACTCCTGTGCAGCGTTTGCCTTTGCAGTAATTGCACTCCCCACAGAGAAGGAGAGGTACTTTTTCTTCTCATTGTATAGCAAGCTGCGTATTACCACGTTAAAATCAAAATCGCCATTGGGGCTTATATAGCCAACAGTTCCAGAGTAAAGACCACGTTGCGATACCTCGTACTCATCAATAATTTGCATAGCTCTAACCTTTGGGGCACCCGTCATGGAGCCCATGGGGAATGTTGCCCTAACTATGCTGGAAAAACTAGCGTTTGGCTCTAGCTTACAGCTAACTGTGGATATCATCTGGTGAACCTGTCGGAAAGGGTAAATACCGCAAAGCTCATCAACGTTAACAGTTCCTTTACTCGCAATACGCGATAAATCGTTCCTAACCAAATCAACAATCATAATGTTCTCCGCTCGTTCCTTAGGGCTTTGGCTAAGAGTTAATTGGTTTGCTGCATCTAGTTCAGAAGTTGCTCCACGGGCAATGGTTCCTTTTATGGGCTGACTAATGAGCGTATTGTTGCTCTTGGCAATATATCTTTCGGGGCTTGCGCACAAAAGGTATCGGCTGTTATCCTTAAAAAAGGCCGAGTAGGGTGTTGGCGATGTGGCCAGCAGCTGCCTCTGCGTATTGTAAGGGTCAAAACCTTTTGGATTGGTAAAAAATTCAATACAGTAGTTTATTTCATAAATATCGCCCTGCTGAATGTGGTTTTGAATTTTGCTAAAATTATCAATGTATTGCTTTCTGCTTACTCTAGCAGTAAAGGAATTTGGGAAGTGTAGAGGTGGAGCGGTTTGTGGTTGCTTGCATAACTCGCCAAGAAAAGCGATAATGGCAGCAGGGGTATTGTTACTTGCATAGTAATGGGCTGTAAGCTCATTACCAGCTACAGTAATTACTATTTCGGGAACAAAGAATTGTAGCGTGGGGAACAATAGGTTATCCCTATTTTTAGACGATAAGTCCTCTATTTCATTTTTTAGGTCGTACGATATATAACCAAAAAGCCAGTCGTTGGTATTATCGGCAGTAAACTTATCCAGCTGCTGCAAGCAGTTGGTATCTACCTCGAGTATGGCTAAGGAGCCAAACCCTGCAACAACCTCGTATTTATTGTAGTTTGTAGTAGTGGGATTTGCTGCTTTAATATCATTTGATAGCAGTACCAATGCATGGCTAAAACCCTTAGCCATGCCTATTAGGTTCTGCCTAATTGTGTTTGTGCAGCTTACGCTTCTTGTAATGGATGCTCGCATGGCACAAAAGTAGGAAAAACGAGTGGTTGGCTCTAATGTATTAGCTCAAAAAAAGAAAGCGGGGAAAATTTGATTCCCCGCTTTTAGTATAGTTCAAAGAACATGTTACCTATTGGACAGATAGCTAGATACACCCTCTTGTGTTGCACTCATGGCCTTGTCGCCCATTTTCCAGTTGGCAGGACAAACCTCGCCATTCTCCTCAAAGTATTGTAAGGCATCAACCATTCTAAGCGCCTCATCGATGCTACGGCCAAGTGGCATGTCGTTTACCAGTTGATGGCGTACAACGCCCTGCTTATCAATAAGGAATAGTCCGCGATACGATTGTGGGGTACCAGAGAACGAAACGTTTCCATTATCGTCGTATTCATAGTTACCGGCAAGTACATCATAGTTCTCCGATATGGTTTTGGCTAAATCAGAAACAAGCGGATAAGTAACTCCTTTAATACCACCATCTTTAAGATCGGTTTGTAGCCATTTCCAGTGAGAGAACTCCGAGTCAACAGAACAGCCAACTATTTCGGTGTTACGTTTTTTGAATTCATCAAGTTTATCCTGGAAAGCAAGAAGTTCTGTTGGACAAACAAATGTAAAGTCGGCAGGGTAAAAGAAGAATATTACATACTTTTTACCCTTAAACTTATCAAGGCTAAATTTATCTACAATTTCGCCACCGTTAATTACTGCTTTTGCGCTAAATTTTGGCGCGCTTTTTCCTACTAATACAGCCATTGTAATATTAATTTGATTTGCGTTTAGATACCATCACAACTCAGAACATTGTAAAATGTTCAATTCTGTTGAAAAGTAAAAGTGCTTTATTTTCCAGATGATGCACTGGGTTATAATCATCGTTATTTTGCCCTATCGGGCGGCATTTATTCATAAGGGGTGATTCTAGGTGCATGTGGGCGGAAGTTTGGGAACCTAGTTCTAGACTCGCTTCCTAACCAGAAAAGTTCTGCACTGGCCCCTTCGGGTAGAACGGGAAAGTAGTTTAGCCTTATTTGTAATGTGCTAAACACTAGGTTCTCGTTACGTATTCTTACCCCAAAGCCAATGGAAGAGTAGGAGGGAGAATCAGAAAGTACGGCGTACTTCTCCGAAATAAATCCAATATCGGTATATGCAAAGAAGGCGAATTTAAAGCCATAAACATATAACGGGCTAAATGCTAGGGTTTCCAAGCTAATTAGCAACCTGTTATTTCCCGATGGTGGTGTGCCGTTCAATCCCCGTAGTTCTACATTTCCATCAAGCAGGAGGTACTCTCTTTCTCCCTCTAAACGGGAATTTCCCTTGGTAAAATCGACTCTAAAAAATTGGCGTATATCAAGTTTTTGAAAATGGAAAAGCCCAGTAACGTAGGTTCCAATCATCCTAAAGGTAACCTGTTCTAGCTTGCCCTTGGTGTTAATGTATGTACCAAATCGGGATAGTCCATATAGGTAACCATACTCACCAACATCGGCAGCGGATAGCTCTGTTCCAACGTAATACCTGTTTTCAAATTCACCCAGTTCGTATCCAGCAGTAGCTGAAACAAGAAATCCAGTAGGAATATCCTCGGTTCTACCATAGGAGTAAATAAGGTTGGCTTTGTAAAGTTTCTGTCGACTAATGCTTATACCCGCGAGGTATGTGGTTTTGTTATGAAAGTATGGGTTAGTTGATGGGGTAACTTTTGGCCTATCGGTGAAATAGGTGGTTTTTATACGGGTCGTTAGGGCTAATTGGTTAGGGAGCTCAGGTTGGGTAATATCCTTATTGTATAGTGCCCAACCAGCCCATAAATCACCAATGGTAACCTTATGCGTTCCCAGCGAGTCTATTCTTTTAAAGTTGTAAGGGCTCCGTCCAAAATGTAAGCTTGCCCCCCCAGCTAGTTTTGTTTTGGATGAGTAAAAGTCTCTTTGTACCGCAATATCTGTAGTGTTATAGCCCAGGCCATGCCTATATGAAAGATTGCCTTTAAAAAAAGTGTTGTAAAGGTTTGAAGAAGTAAGTTCAGCTCTTTGACCCCATGGATTCTCTACATTGCTTGCATCGTAGTATAGATAAGCATTGAATCCAATTCCAAGTCCGGCCAAATTTTTATCGTAGATTTTTGCCCTGCCTTTGTCTTTATCTGATATTGATCCGTCAAAACCAATAGACCAAACATCTTTTGTTATAACAGTTACGCGTACTAGATTGCTTGATAATCCTGTAGAATCGAGCACAATGTAAGCATCCTCTACAAAGGAAAGGTTACGGAGTATCTCTTCTGTTTCGGCAAAATCGATAGGGTCAACTTGTTGGTTGGGTTTAAACAGTAAGTGATTTTTTATGGTAAATTTTCGGGTTTCTACGTGTAGCTTGTTTCCAAAGCGTTCAACTCCACTAACAGGTGATTTAGATGTGTCGGAAACGCTGTAGCCAAAGGGGTCTAACCTAATTATATTTACCTGAGCAATGGTTTTTCCTCTATAGGCGTTAAACTTAGATTCGGCGTCGGTTCCCGCAAAAATTTGTTGCTGGTTATTGGGCCTTGTCGATCTAAAGAAAAGGCCATGAAGCTCTTTTGTTACAATGGATTTTTTTGCGTTATCCTTTAGCTTAATGTAAAACTCGCTTGTCCTTTTCTGTTTCGATGTGTCGGGTTCCTGCATTTTCTCCCTGAAGATACTCAGTGAGTCAGGGGTGTTCATTGGTGCTGTTATAATATTGCCTTGTAGCTGAGCGCGGGTGGTGGTTGATAGCAATACTAAAAACGATACCCCCAGTAGCTGGGGGTAGATAACTCTTTTGATATTTATTTTGTACCCAGTCATAGGCTGGATCCTCGTTTTACAAAACTATAAGTCCTTAACAAATTTCTTAGCATTTATCTCAACCTTAAGTATAAAGAAGTAATTATCCTCATCAAGAGGCAAGAACTGGTAGTTTAGCGTTTCACCTGTTTTTCTGGCTATATCAATAAGTCCCAGGCCTGCACCTCCTTTTTCCGAGAGTCTTCCCTCTTTTATTTGGCGCTTGTACATTTGCTTTAGCTCATCGGGAGTTGCAGTGTTTACGGTAATTAGGGCTTGCTCCAGATGATCTTTATGCTTACTAGCTACTTTGTTTGATGTAATAACGTAGTAAGTGTCGTTTTTCTTGCCTATTATGAATAATCCGTTTCCGATATTTCGTTCTTTAATCTCGTCGGAGTGCTTATTCATATTTTGTAGGGTTTCAACCATTACATGGTAAACCTTTCGTTGCACAGAACGCTCCTCGCTATTCTTCTCCATATCCGATTCAGCCATTTGGGTAAACATCTTGGTTATTTCATGACTGAATTCTCCTAGGTAAACTAATGAGAAGCCATTGTCTATCATCTCATCGTATATGTTGGAGATAGATTTAATGAAGTTAAATGTCAAATTCATCTTTGTTGGGTTTGCTTTGTTATGGCCAAAACACTCATTTAATATGTTTTGTTGCACTAATAATTTCCAAATATATTAATTCAAAAGCTGTTGATGAACATTTATGAGGTAAAAAATGAAAAAGGTCGGATAATTTCCGACCTTTCCATGCAACGTGTTAATGATTATTATTTTACGCCAAGCACCTCTTTGCCTTGGTTAAAGCGAATATCTTTTGGGATATTGGCATCGGCAACCCTATTTAAATCGGCTTGTAGGCCTTCACGAACGAATCCTTTTTCGTCAAATAGCCTTTTTACCTCGTCGTAGTTTCCTTCACCTTGAAGCTTAAGAATCATTCCGCCAAGTGAGTTCACGGCTTCTTTCATCTTATCGTAGTTTATGGTGTAGGTACCCGTTTCTGTGCTGCGGGTAAATGCTCCCTGCTCCTCAAGGTAGTAAAAGGTTAGCATGTTGGCCTTACCATGCGATGATGATGCCCCAAATCTAACAGAACGGAATATACCTGCAACAAAGGTTACGTAGTTATCCATCATGTCTTTGTTTGGAAGTTCGCCCATTTCTGCAAGTTGACCTACAAGATATAAGCCTAGAATATCGGCCTTAGCCTCTTCTATACGGCTATACATTTCTTTTAACGATTCCCTTACGCTACCCTTACCGTTAATGGTTTGTTTAATACCAAGGCCGTGAGCAACTTCGTGGAACATGGTGTTCTCAAAGAAAGCCTCAAATTTGATGTGCTTCTGCTGAGTCTCATCAATAAGGATATTGCTAATAGGTACAAGTATTTTATCGAACTTATACATCATGGAGTTCTTTAGCTGCAACTTGCGGCTACCCTTTTCAACGTGAACCTTAGGGTCGTTGGGAAGGTTAATGGCAATAGTTTTGCTACCTGCATTGCAATCGCCAGCATAGAAAACGGCATCATAAACACCTAGGTCAGAATCGGAACCAGGTACCTCTGCTTTATATGCCGCTTCGGTAGGAAGACTTTCCTGTAGAGCGGGTAAGAGCTCGGCAAAACGCGCTAGCTTTTGGCTCCATTCATTATCCTTAATTAGGATGAACGATTCAAACGCTGCTTTGTAGTTGTAAAGGGCATCCTCATAGTTTTCGATAGGCCCCACCACAAAGTCGATGTTATTGGTTTTCATGTCCATCCATGCCATGTCACTAGCAAGGTACTCGCTGCTTTGGAGGGCATCGGCTCTAAGGGTAAGGTAGTTCTTTAATCCTTCGTTCTCGGCAAGTTGAGCTGCCTGACGAATTAAGTCGGCGGCTTTGTCTAAATGTTCTTTATAGAACACATGGTATGGAATAGATTCTAGCTTTCCATTTGCATCGCGGCGAACGACTGTGTAAAGGCTTGTTTTGGAGTCAGATTCGAAAAGGTCGAACTCCTCTTTGGTCATATCACTAGGATATAGGTTTGCTCCAAGAGGTTTCTCTCCAATTCCCTCAATAAAAGGCGCATTCCCGTTAAGGCGTTCCCATGGGCCGTAGTTAATTAGAATGAACTGGCGAGTGGCTTCGTCGTTTGCCTTGGCAAGGATTTCATCTTTATCGCCATAAGCTTGCAGCCAAAAGAGCTGATCCATAATTTGTGCAGCATCGAAAAGTAGAGGAAGCATCTGCTTCTCCTTTTCAGACAAGTGGCTGATGTCTGTTTTGAGATCAACCGTTACGAATTGATCTACCTTTTTCTGCATGTCTGGCGAGTTTTTTTGCTGGCAGCTTGTAGTAAAAACCATTACGGCTGCAGCATAGATTAAAAACTTTTTCATTGCTATAGATTTATGTTTGCTAGGTTTATTTCTCTTCTAAAACATCGTCGGAGTTGAACGTGAAGCCCAATCGTTTACCCGTTTGAATTTTAGAGTTCTCAATTTTCGTGTTCATTTGCGCTACCGATGCAATTTTAACCATATCGTATGGCGGAACTAAAAGATCGAACTCAAGGGTGTAAAGAATCGCGCTCTCAATAATTTTCTTAACCGATTCCTTGTCAATTATGGCTGATCCAAAATTGTTGTAAAGGAATCCCATTTGGCGTTTCCCCTCAACAAAGTAATGGTGTTCCTGATTTATAAAAACTCTACCTACAAGGTATCCTAAGTCATCTAACCTGTTATACTTAAAGGAGTCGGTAAGGAAGTTATAAATGTTAATTACCCCGCAGTAGGAGTTTAGCCTATCTTGCTGAACATAGGAAAGTTTCCAGATGTTGTGATCCCTATCGAATTCAAAGGTGTTGGAGTGCATGCTAAATATCAGAATATCACCTGCAACCCTTATTTCTGCTTCGAACTTGCCCCTATCCCTATACTCAAGTTTTACACGCTTATCGGCACCTTTTAAGAAAAGGTTATACTCGTTGGCCATTTCGTGCAAAACTTCTTTAATAAGGTTAAATACTTCAAATGTATTGTCGTAAACCTTTTGCTTAAGGGATGATTTTTCAACTAACGTTTTAATAATTAGTTCCCGCGGATCGGATTTAGGATTGTCCATTTCTTTGTTTTTACAAGCAAAATTAAACAAAAGCCCTAAGAATGCGGTGCATTTCCTAGGGCAATATTATTTGTTATTTAGTATGCAATTGCAAATAGAGCTCGCTGTGTTGATGGCTTTCCTGTTACAATGCACTTTCCTTCCTCTTTTTCTCCATCTAACGGAATGCAGCGTATGGTTGCCTTGGTTTCTTCCTTAATGCGCTCCTCTGTTTCTGTTGTTCCATCCCAATGAGCAAGAATGAAGCCTCCCTTAGTGTTTAGCACCTGCTTAAATTCATCGTAGGTTTCAACCTTTGTGGTTTTTTCTTCCCTTAACTTAAGCGCTTTTTGGAAAATATTATCCTGTATCTCGTTTAGCAGCTGTTCAACTCTTTCGGCTACAGCGCTTTGCTCAACATACATTTTCTCCAGAGTATCCCTGCGTGCAATCTCAACGGTTCCCTTTTCTAGATCCTTAGGACCAATAGCAATTCTAACAGGTACGCCCTTTAGCTCATGTTCTGCAAATTTGAAGCCGGGTTTTAAATTATCTCTGTCATCAAACTGAACGCTAATTCCCTTTGCCTCTAGTTGTAATTTAAGTTCTTTAACCTTTTCAGCAACTCTACTAAGTTCCTCTTCACCTTTAAAAATAGGAACAAAAACAACTTGAATAGGAGCTAGTTTTGGAGGAAGAACTAACCCGTTGTCATCGGAATGAGCCATAACCAGTGCACCCATTAGTCGGGTGGAAACGCCCCACGAAGTAGCCCAAACATATTCTAACGCACCCTCTTTTGATGCAAACTTAACATCGAAAGCTTTTGCGAAATTTTGCCCTAAGAAGTGGGATGTACCTGCTTGAAGCGCTTTACCATCCTGCATTAGCGCTTCAATGCTATAGGTGTCAACTGCTCCAGCAAAACGTTCGGAGTCCGACTTGGTACCAATGGTAACCGGAACGCCCATGAAACCTTGAACAAAGTTAGAGTAAACACCAATCATTGTTTTGGCTTCCTCTATAGCTTCTGCTTTAGTGGCATGTGCAGTATGGCCTTCTTGCCAAAGGAATTCTGCTGTGCGAAGAAATAGGCGCGTACGCATTTCCCAGCGAACAACGTTAGCCCATTGGTTTAGCTTTATGGGTAAATCGCGATAGGATTGTATCCATCCGCGATAGGTATTCCATATAATGGTTTCTGAAGTAGGCCTAACAATTAGCTCCTCTTCTAGCTTCGCATCTTCGTCCACAACAACACCTTTGCCATCGGGATCGTTTTTTAAGCGGTAGTGGGTTACTATGGCACACTCTTTGGCAAATCCTTCAACGTGGCTAGCCTCTTTGCTAAAGAATGATTTCGGGATGAATAACGGGAAATAGGCGTTTTGATGTCCAGTTTCTTTGAACATTTTATCAAGTTGAGCTTGCATTTTCTCCCAAATAGCGTATCCATAGGGCTTTATAACCATGCAACCTCTAACAGCAGAATGCTCTGCTAATCCCGCTTTAATCACGATGTCGGTGTACCACTGAGAATAATTATCTTCTCTGCTTGTAATTTCTTTAGCCATTTGTGTCTTTGGTATGAATTTTGTTCTTAATTCGATGTAAAAACAGCAACAAAGTAACGAAATAAAACGATAATTATAAATATCCTAAAATTTAGGAGGTGGATTATGAAAACTAAACTTACACTTTACGGATTGGCTATGGCAGGATTAACCTTGGCATCGTGCGCAGGAAGCCTGTCAGTGAGCCGCTCAACCGTAACTCCTGTTGACGATATTTACTATTCGCCAAATAAGAGTTATGTGGTTGAGGAACGCGTTGAGAAACCTCAGCGCGAGATGACCTCCTCTGCTTTAAAAATGGCAGAAATAGAACAAAAGTATCAAGAAATAATATCTCAGGATACAACAGGGAAAATTGATACAGTTATTTATAAGGCAGAGTCAACCAATCCTTATGAGAGACTTTTATCTGATTCTTATCAGGAATCGTATGAAAGAAGATTAAGGGGCTTGGAGGATCCTTACTATAGAATTAATAACTGGAGTGTTTACTATAGTGATGACTACTGGTATGCATCGAGTTATGATCCAGCATTTTATAACGTGGTAGTTATGGGCAACCAGGTTTGGGTAGAGCCAAACTATATTAGCTCAATGTTTATTTGGCCAAGGGCATCTTGGGGTTGGACATACTCGTGGTGGCGTCCATATAACTCATTCTACACACCATACTGGGGTTATAGCCCTTATGCATGGGGATACGGTCATGGCTATTATGACGGTTATTGGGATAACCATTACCATCACCATGATAACGCGATTTATCGTCCAAGGGGTAACTATAACAATACTGTTAACAGTAATGTTAACGTATCGTATAGAAACAGAACAACGGACAATTATGTAGGAGGAACCGCGGGTACTACTACAAGAACAAGGCTTGGTGATAATTTGAAAACAAATCCAAATGCAGGAACGAATGTGGTTACTAGACGTAGGCCTAATAGCTTAAATGGAAGTAACAATGAGATAACAAGGCAGCGACCAACAAGAGATGTTTCTTCAATAAATGAAACTCGGACTAGGCCAGTTCGTAATACTGACAATGTTAAGAACACCGAGAATATTCGTGAAAGATATAATCCTAACTACAATAAGCCTGGTGCAAGAACTAGGACTGATTATAACAGACCTTCACGAGGAGGAACAGTGGGGACTCCAGCTACAACTCGAACCAGAAATGGCGTAACAAATCCTGCTCCCACCAGAACTAACAATGGTACGCCAAGGGTTTACAATAGACCAGAACGAGTAAATGTACCAACCTCAACACGTAACAATAACTCTTCTGAGCGCTCAAGGAATAATACATCTGGTAGTAGTTATAATAGAGGAAACAATAATAACACAGGAGCAGTTAGATCTAGTTCAGGTTCGAATAACAGCTCAACTCGTTCAACAAATACGAGTTCAAACACAAACTCAACAAGAACAAGAACTAGGTAAGTAGTTACGGTGGTCTTTAAAAAATTGAAACATGTTTTGCTCAGAAAATACACTATGGGTTAACCCATAGTGTATTTCTTAAATTAAAAACAACAAAGCAATGAAAAGAGTTGTTAGTTTTCTATTCTTGGCAATAAACTCCATTCTAGTTTTTGCTCAAACCTCCGCTGATGCTTTAAAATTCTCAGAGGGATTTGTGAATGGTAGTGCCAGATATGTAAGCATGGGAGGTGCATTTGGTGCTTTAGGCGGCGATTTTAGCACCCTTAGTTCAAATCCTGCTGGTTTAGGGGTTTATAGAAGTTCTGAGTTTGTAATTTCTACGTCCTTTAATAAAGGTGTTATTACATCGGATTATACTGGTTTTTCAACAGAGAAAGATAAAAGAAATATACTGCTAGATAATTTAGGTGTTGTATTCGCCTTTAAACCAGAAAAAGGTAGTGAGACAGGTATTGTTGGCGTTAATTTTGGCATAGGATACAACAGAAGTGCAAATTATAACATGGAATCCCGTGTTGCTAATGGCTTGCAGGACTATTCAATAATGAATTCTTGGGCTTTAAGAGCTAATGCTTTGGGCTTAAATCCAATTGATATGCAGCCTAGCACGGATTATGATCCATACTTAAACAGCAATCTTCCTTTGGATTTAGTTGCTGCATGGAATACTTTTTTGTTGGATACTATTGGTGGAAGTTTTTATGCTCCTTTATATGATGGCGATGTGTTTAAACCAACTCAGCGCATTCAAATGGAAGGTGGCAAGCACGAATATGACTTCTCTTTAGGATTAAATATTTCTCATAAGTTGTATCTAGGAATGACCCTTGGTTTACAATCTATAGATTTTTCAAGGTACACAATGTATTCCGAAAAGCTTACAGCAACAACCGATCCATCTATCACTTATCTGTTTGATTATATGTATTATTCAGAAAATCTTTCGGTAAAGGGTAATGGTTTTAACTTTAAACTGGGAGCTATTTATAGACCTACAGAGAGCTTGCGCTTAGGGTTAGCAATGCATACTCCAACCTATTTCTCTTTTGATGAGTACTATTCTTTAAGTATGTTTTCAGAGTTTTGGGATGGAGATAATCTTGTGACGGCGCAACAAACCACTGAAAGTTTTAAGAATGTTTATGACTTGGAAACTCCGTTTAGAACTATCGCTAGTGCGGCATTTGTTATTGGCGACAAGGGGCTAATTAGCTTTGATTATGAGTATTCCGATTATAGTACCATGCGCTTTAAGAATGGAGTTGGCGGCAACATGTACTTAAATCTAAATGACGAAATTGGTGAAGTTTACAGGGTAACCAACAGTTTCCGTATGGGTGGAGAATTTAGGCTTAATAATGTGTTTTTTAGAGTTGGTGGTGCATATTATTCAAGTCCATACAATTCCGATCATCTTAAAAAGAATGCTGATAATCTAATTATATCGGGAGGTATAGGATATAGGCATAAAAGTGTTTACATCGATTTTGCTTACTCTAGATTAATGCATACCGAGAAGTACACCTTCTTTGATATAAGGGATAATGCAGGAAATCTTGCAATAGATCCTGTTTCCCAAAAATGGGCTGTAGGCAAAGCCGTTTTAACATTAGGAATTAAGTTTTAGCTAGTTATTTTAATATAGTTAGTTTCGTTGTTGTTTTTGGATGGGGAGGGCTACAAAGCGTAGCACTCCCTTATTTTTTACTGCTGGATGCACTTTTTAATGATATTAGCACTATCAGGCCCCATATTCATTAGCAGATCTATTATACTTAGGTTGGCAACGAATGAGAATCTATCGGAGAAAACCTGGAAGTAACTCACTTCGCAGAAAGTTTCATCGTTGCTTTCTCTCTTGGGGTGAATGCTATTTCTAAAATCAATGGTATGGGAAGGTGGCGTTTTATCGAATGTAGATGTATAGCTAAGGGGGTGATTAACACCCATTAATTCCATTACGATGCTATGCGATTTGATGTTTAGGTCAAACAGATACTTCTCCTTTTTTTCAAAAACAGGAATTAACTCGTCTATGTAGTGTTGGTAATAGGCCGCTGTTCTATAAGCCGATTCTATGGCTTTTTGATGAATACGTTGCCAAGGCGTACTGTAATCAACTAAAACGTCCCTTATTAGTGTGTGATTCCCGTTAGCCTTTACTACTGGCACCGTAAGCGATTGTAATCCGTTAGCGCTTAGTATTTGACATCTATTTCTGAAAGATTGCTTCTGATAGTTTTCATGTTGCTCAATGATAACATTGCTATACCCTAGAATTTTACTATAGTACTGAATCGGGCCAAAATAATTTGCTGTTAGAAGCACATTTTCTGTTTGCATGTCAACGGTATTGGGAGTAACATCTGCAAAAGTAAAAAACCTCACCTAAGATTTAGGTAAGGTTTTAATATATTGACTAAACTAAAACGAACTATTCTGTTTTCTTTAGTAACATCCAAGCATATACACTAAATGCTATGGTGGTAATTCCTTGAATGTACAGAGGGGTTGCAATCAAATCACCTTGAAGCAGAGAGCTTAGTAAGGTAAATTTCACTAGGTAGTAAAACCCTTTACTAAGTAGTATTGATAGTAATATTGAAGGAAAAACCTTGTTGCTTGTCAGCTTGCTAATAACAAAGAAGAGCCATACATTGAGCGTTAGCTCACTGGCAATAAGTACCATTTTAGGAAAAACAGGATGTGCCGATACTGCATAGGAGAAAAGAGGCAGTAGTAGGGCTAGGATGTACGCATTGCTTTTGTTGGTGTGTACCAGAGCCAATATCACAATAAGCCTCATAGGTTCTATAAAGTAAAGAGGGAGGCTAATCATATGGGATATTGTTGGAACAAAAAAGATAAAAGCAACTGCAAGAGCATCAAAAATATATGCTCTAACGTTCTTCTTTAAAGCAATTCCTATAGCATTCATGTTTTTTGAAGTTTTGTTGTACGTATTAAACTTTCAGATGTAGATTTGATAATAAAGTTTAGCTTAGTAAAGGTTTTTAACATTTCTCATCAGTTTAAGCAAAACTTATTTTGTCTTAGAGTAAACGTTTACCCCCTTAGGGGGTCAATATTAAGTAATAAAACCCTATTCTAGTATGAAACGACGCGAATTTTTAAAAAAAGGGCTAAGTGCTGGCCTTTTTACGGGGGGCTTTTCTAAACATGGGAGGTCTTGATAAAATTGTTGCAGGAAATACATCTAGCTCTAATGCGAATAAGCCAATAGACTTGGTTGCTGTTAAAGGAGGCGCTCCTGCCGCTATGTTTGATAAAGCCATTGCAGCAATGGGGGGCATGCAGAAGTTTGTAAAGAAAGGACAAAAGGTTGTAATAAAGCCAAATATTGGTTGGGATGTACCACCAGAGAATGGAGGTAATACGAATCCTGAACTGGTAAAGAGAATAGTTGAGCAGTGTTTTTCCGCAGGAGCTGCAAGTGTTATGGTTTTTGATAATACCTGCGATGCGTGGAATAGGTGCTATGAGAACAGCGGTATTGAAAAATCAGCAAAGCAGGCTGGTGCAAAGGTTATTCCAGGTAATACAGAGAATTACTATAAGGAAGTAGATATTCCAAACGGTAAGCGATTGACTAAAGCTAAGGTTCACGAGGCAATTCTTGGTGCAGATGTTTTTATTAATGTTCCCGTACTAAAACATCATAGCTCTGCAAAAGTTACTATATCGTTAAAAAATCTAATGGGGGCAGTGTGGGATAGACGGTTCTGGCATAGGAATGATTTACACCAATGCATTGCCGATTTTGCAACGTTTTGCAAACCAACATTAAATGTAGTTGACGCTTATAGAGTGATGACAAGGAATGGTCCAAGAGGTGTTTCTTTGGCTGATGTGGTGGAGATGCAGTCGCTTATTTTATCTACAGATATGGTTGCTGCCGATGCTGCAGCGGCAAAGATCTTTGGAGTGGAACCTACCGATATCCCCCATATTAAAATAGCACATGAGCTAGGAGTGGGAAATATGAATTTAGGCGAATTAAATATTGAACGTATTAAAATGTAATAGACCATGCATTTATTTAGTGTTCCAAAATGGTTTCGTCGTTTTTTTGCCTTGTGTTATTTTCTTTTAGTTGTATTTGTTTTTGTTGATTTTGCAGGGAGCTTAAAGCCACATACTATTAAATGGATTTTGTTCCCCCAGTTTGTACCATCGCTGCTCAACTTCTTTAGTGTGGGTGGAGCATTATCCTTTGGTTTTATTATAGTTTTGCTACTAACACTAGTATTTGGAAGGGTTTACTGCTCTTTTTTATGCCCATTAGGTGTTATACAGGATCTTGTAAGTAGAGTTTCGAAGTGGAAAAGGCGGTATAAGTTTACAAAATCAGTTCCGTGGGTTAGGTATTCCATTCTTGTTGTAGTGGCTGCGTTTGCTATCGGTGGTGGTGTTTTTCTATTATACATTTTAGATCCCTATAGCCTTGCTGGGCGTACCATATCCAATCTTGTTCGACCAGTTTACTTTGGTGTAAATAATTTGATGGTAAAGGTTTTAGGTGTGTTCGATAGCTATGCCTTAGCACATGTTCCCTTTAAGGGTATGCCTTGGCAGGTTTTACTTTTATCGGCACTGCTTATTGCTCCCATAATTTTTATGGCTGTTGGAAAGGGGCGCCTGTACTGTAATTTAATATGCCCAGTGGGAACGTTTTTGGGCTTGGTATCAAAAGTATCTGTTTTTAAGGTAAATATTGCTGCTTCAGCTTGCACAAGTTGCAGAAAGTGTGAAACTGTTTGTAAGGCAGGTTGTATTGATATTAAGTCGCAAACGGTTGATACATCACGCTGTGTTGCATGTTTTAACTGTTTAGATTCGTGTAAGTTTGATGCTCTTAGCTATAGTGCTGTTGGCAGAAAATCTGCTGATAAACCAGTAAGCGAAAAGTCTGAAGGTGTAGTAGGTAACACTTCTCGCCGCGAGTTTTTTAAGGCTTTGGGTGGTTTTGTTGCAACATCGGCCATGCTTAGTAGTGTGAGTGCGCTGGGGGCTCCTACCAAGGTGAAGGAGAAAAAGGAACATCCGGTTGCTCCTCCAGGAGCAGAATCCACAAACCGATTTCTAGATATATGTACTGCCTGTCATTTGTGTGTTTCACAATGTCCAACTCATGTTTTGCAACCATCGCTGCTACAGTACGGCGTTTTTGGTATTATGCAGCCGCACATGGATTACCACTCTGGCTTTTGCAATTTTGAATGTACTTTGTGTGGAGAGGTTTGTCCTACAGGTGCAATACTGCCGCTTATGCTCGAATCAAAAAAGAGAACTCAACTTGGTGTTGCAAAATTTATAAAGGATAACTGTATTGTACATACCGATAAAACTGATTGTGGTGCTTGTTCTGAGCATTGCCCTACAAAGGCTGTAAAAATGGTTCCTTATGGCGAAAAGGGGCTTGTTATACCCTCTGTTGATGAGAGTATTTGCATTGGTTGTGGAGCGTGTGAGTATGCTTGTCCAACGGTTCCGTTCCGGGCCATTTACATAAATGGCAATACATCGCATTTGGTGGCCGATTTGCCAAAGATACAAGAACCTGAAGAGGTAAAGGCGGGAAGCCCAAGCGACGATTTCCCTTTCTAGGATAATAAAAACGGAGGCCAGTAAGCCTCCGTTTCTCGTAACAAAATCCTAATTTACTTAACCACCAATTTTGCCACTTTTGTTGCAGTGCCTGTTTGTACCACGCAGAGGTACACATTGGGCACAATATTATTCGGAATTACTAACTCGGCAGTGTTTACTCCGCTATAGCCCTTAGATGAATGTAGCGTTGCTACTTTTTGACCCATAAGATTAACTAGCGATACTGTGTAACTTTCGGGATTAGAAAGGTTAAAGTTTAGTGTAAACGTGCTTGTAACTGGGTTTGGCCAGATATTCATTTGCTCAATTTTATTATCGGCAATTGGTTTTATACCCACATAAACATCTCCCTTTTTGATGCGCTGGGTGGTATATAGCCTATACTCCCCAGCGTTAAGTGTAAAGGTAACTTTGGTGTTTGATACAGTTATTGAGTCCTGTGTAAAGAACTCGTACCATTTACCAGTGGCAGGGAATGTGAAATCAGCGGTTTCGGTATCAACATTAAAATTGCCAATAACTGCTGCATCCATATCCTCTCCATCCAGCTTTATCCATTTTACGGCAGCCGATAGGTATGTTGTGAAGGTTGTGGTTTCAAATACCTCATAATCGGTTTTTAGCCTAATGAGCTGTGCATAGGTATTGTAAAGTTGCTTTCGATTATAATCGGAGTAGTAATCCCAGCGAATAGGCTTACGGCCAACTCTACCATTCTCATCGATGGAGTAATTGTAGCCAAGTTCACCAAATTGCCAAACCATTTTTGGTCCCGGAATGGTAAAAAAGAAGGTGGCTGCCAGAGCATTGCGCTTTAGTGCAACATCTAGGTTCTTAACGTTGTGATTTGGATTCTGAGAATTTCCATAGGTGAGGTTCTTGTACATCAGGCGCTCCTCATCGTGGCTCTCCATGTAGCCAATAAGGTGAGGCACGTTCCAACCACGTTGCTTATAGCTTACCCCAGAGAAGTTGGAGTTTGTAATCCATCCCATGGTAGCTTCGTTATAGGCATGGTTCATATTGCCCCAGAGCATCATGCCGTAGCTGGCTAGTTCTGTCTCCTCGCTATTATCGGTTAAGTGTTCTAGGATAATGTAGGTGTTGGGGTTTATGCTCCAAGCCTTATCTGCTATTCTTTTTAAGTTTCTTATACGAGCAGCATCGTAAGCCCATCCATCACTAACCTTATTGGTAAAACCCTTTGTAAAGTCGAAACGGAAACCGTCGGCCTTGTATTCTGTAAGCCAGTACTCAATTACCCTATCAAAAAGGTACTGAGTATGCGTGCTCTCCACGTTAAAATCGTAGCCCCAGCACCAAGGTTGGTGCGGACAAGTTTGGTTAAACCAAGGGTTATCGGCAGTTGGCTGACCGTAATCGCCAGCATTGGCATCAAAGTACATCTGTACAAAGGGCGATTGCCCAAAGGAGTGATTAAGTACAATGTCGAGTATTACGGCAATTCCACGTTGGTGACACTCATCTATAAAGCGTTTATAGTCGGTTGGTGTTCCGTAAGCTTTGTCGGGAGCAAAGTAAAAAGATGGGTTGTATCCCCAGGAGTCGTTACCCTCAAATTCCATAATGGGCATAAGCTCAATGGCGTTTATGCCCAACTCTTGAAGGTAGTTTAGCGTGTCGGTGAGTGTGTTAACGTATTCATCGCCAAGAAAATCGCGGATATGAAGTTCGTATATAACCAAATCGGTTTTTTTGGGCGCAGCAAAAGATTCAACCTGCCAAGTGTACTGCTCCTTGTTTGTTCTAAATACCGAGGCTATGCCCGTTGTTTTACCATCGGGGTATGCAGGTAGATTGGGGTAGGTAGTTGTGCTTATGTATTTATCGTTCCAAGGATCGCTAATTTGCTCGCAGAAAGGATCTGCTATTTTAAGGGTTCCATCAATTAGAAACTGGTACAAGTAATCTGTATTGGGTTCAAGGTTTGTTAGTGTAATCCAATAGTACTGTCCACTTGGAGTTCTATTCATGTAGTAATCTTCACTAATTACCCAGTTGTTGAATGAGCCAAGCAAAAAGGCATACTGTTTTTTTGCTGCAGGGTCGCTAAGTACAATAGTAACCGAGTTGTCGTTTAATCTGTTTACGCCAGGTTTAGCACCGGCAGGGAGATCGGCAACTGGGGCATTGGGGCGAACAAAGAAGTAGGTGGAATCCTTTACTGTATTTTCTCCATCGGTAGCGATGGCTTTAACCCAGTAAGTTCCGTGGCTTGATGCTGTATATGGAACGGATACAGTAGCGTTTGATGTTGTTACAAGTTCTTGATTGTTGAGATAAAGGGAGAGGCTTGTTGAGCCGTTGGCACTTGCCTGTATGTTGAAATTATCGTTAAGTTCAAAGATTGGGCTATCCTGGGTAGGGTAGGATATGTTTACGGTCAACCCATCGGGGTAAACATCGTAGAAAAGATCTTCGGTTTGTTTTGTTGCATCGCTGCTTCTGAAAACGAAGCACAATTTTTTGATGGTTTTACCATCGGGTACAGCATAAAACTCTTTTATGCTAGGGGTTAGCGTTAGTGTATATGTATTGGTTCCTGTACGGGTAAGCTTGGGCTGGGTAGTGTTATTTCCCCATGTGCCTTTAACGTACTGCCAAGTTGTTGTGCCCTCAACAAGGATACCTGTGTGTGCATAAACATCACCAGTGTAGTTGGCTAATCCGCCATTTCCTAATGTAGCATCAAAAGTAACAACAACCTCGTCGCCAGCCTTAGGAAGGGTAGGGGTGGTTGTGATAACTTGGGCTAGAAGTAATGGCGCATTTGCAAAGAACAGCAAGCAAATGAATAGTAATATGATCCTTTTTCCCATTTTAGCAACTTCTGAAATAAATATAGGGCATACTATAAGTATGCCCTATATCTAAAGTATTGTTATTTATTGAATTGGAGTGAACGTTAGCTTACGAGCATCGGTAGCCCAGTTAAGTTCAAATTCAACAGAGTATTTTTTGGTTGCTACAACCTTAATGTTACCACCTGCGTCAACAAAATTGTCTGAATCTCCAGCAAAAGTGGTTCCACCAAAGCCAAAGTTAGTAGTCCAGTCATGGTCTCTACGAACTTTGAATTCGCCATTTGCTAGAAGAGTAACTTCATCAATCTTGTAAGTGTAAACATCTCCCGATTTACTTTGGAAGGTGAAGTCAACATCATAGTTCCATTCAGCAGGAACACCCTGATCGTTGTTGAAAGCGTTACCAATTAAGCTCCATAGGAATGTAGATGGATCAACTGCAACAACATCTCCTGTTTTTGTGAAGGTTGATGTGAATCCATTAATAGGTTCCCATTTTAGTTCCACTGTGTAAACACCTTCCATGCTTAAAGGGAAAGCAATGTCACTGCCACCTATAGCAAGTTCATCCATAGAACCACCATAGTTAGTGAAAATGGTGAATTGGTTAGTAATTACTTTCCATCCTGTGTTGTAACGGAACTTAAAGTTTCCTTTTCTCATTTCCACCTCAGTTTTCTTCCAAGAGCCGCCATTTTGATCAAGAGAAACTACGGGTAACTCTACGTCTTGCGCTAACTTAAGATTCCAGTTTGAAATAGGAATAATAAATACGCTTTCCGAGGTTATGTCTAGAACAACATGGTAAAGACCACTGTTCTGTACGGTGAAATTCTCGCCATCAGCCGCAATCGCTGCTGTATCTACTGTGGCTGTGATTTGGTCGTTTTCACCAGCAAGGGTAAGAGTTCCCGCTGTTTGAGGGCGAATACCATAGCTAGTTTCTTGTAAACCAGTTTTAACAACAAACTTAAAGCCTTCGCCGCCAGCATTGATGTAGATAAATTTCTCGTACATACCATCTCTTGGTGTTGCTGCATAGCCCTCGCCTTCAACTAGACCCGATGACATCATTCCCTTTAATTCTAGGGAAGTAGATGCAGTAGAACCGCCTACAATGTACGCACCATCTTCAACAAGAATTGGCTTTGGATCTTCGTCGTCACTACATGCAGAAAAGGTTGCAAGTGCTAATAGCGCTATACCCGCAAGGGATAGTACTCTTTTGAACGGATTTCTTTTCATAATCATAGAATTTAAGTGTAACATTTAGGTTTAGTGTGTAAAAATTATTTGGCTAGATTTGGGTTTTCATCAATAGCCCATTGTGGAATTGGAAATACCTTTCTATCAGGAGTTGACTGGTTTTTTTCCCACCATGCATCATTAAACTTTCCAAATCGAATGAGATCTTGTCTCCGATGAGCTTCCCAGAACATTTCTCTTCCTCGTTCTTCTAGCAATTGGTCTAGAGTAGTATTGCTCCAAGGATCAAGTCCTGCTCTTTGCCTAACATCGTTTACCCATTGATCTCCATTTAACCCTTGCCTTATTCTTGATTCCGCTTTCATTAATAGAATGTCGGCATAGCGAAAAATAGGGAAGTCATTGCTGAGGTTTTCTTTGGCTCCTTTTTTTATTTCGAATTTAGCAACCCTAACTCCAGACATTCTTATTTGTTCAGGGCTGTATTCTGCCCCCATTATAAGTGCAGGTATGTTTGGGGTTAACACAAGAGGTTTATTTCCTGCTGCTGCATCAATAATTGGCTTACCAGCCATATCGTATTGAGGACCGTAAAGGAAACCTCGTTTTCGAGAATCATTATCAGCATAAGTATTAAAGTGAGCTTCCATTACTGCAAAACCATTCCATGGTCCAACTGTCATATCAAATGTGAGGTTATGATTATAGTGCAGTGTACGCATGTGAAGGTTGAAGCCAGTGAAGCGTTCTTCATCAAAAGGTATAGTCCAAATGTTTTCTGGTGAAGTTTCATTTTGAGTTACAAAAGGAGCAAGAGCATCTCCCTCTAAACTGTAGCCAAGCATCATAACAGAATCACAATATTTTTCGGCTATTGCCCATTGTGGCGTACCCGTATAAACCTCAGCATTAAGATATAGCTTAGCCAAAAGTGAATAGGCCATTCCTCTTGTTACAGAGTATTTGCTAACTTGATCCTCTGGTATATTTTGTAACTCTTTAGATATTTCCGTTGTAATGGAATCAAAAATGGCTGTGCGAGAGGAATTACTCGGTTTATCTTCAGCATCCTTAAACTTTGTAACATAAGGAGCTTTCCCATAGTTGTCGATTAAAAGGTAATAATAGTATCCCCTTAGGATTTTCAATTTGGAGATTCCTATTGCTGCACTTTCGGATGGGAGGTATTGTTCTAATGTTTCAATTGCTTTATTTGAATTCCTTACGCCATTTAAAAATCTACTCCACATATTGTTGATCGATTCATTGGCGTTTGTCCATTCATGAGTGTGTAATACAGCCCATTTACCTCCATCGTCCCAGTCAGTGTGCCTAGTTGGACACACCATCTCGTCAGATGTTAATTCTTGAGCGAACCACCAGCCACCCCAGTCAACAAATTCTCTCATAGGTTCGTAGGCAGGTGAAGGAATTATGGCAAGTTGTAACTCATTTTCTGGGTATTGATTCTCATTTATAGAATCATAAAGTTGATCGTCAAATTTGGTGCAACTCCCAAGCATTACTAGCCCTAGAATTGTGAAAAATAATATTCGTCTCATTACAGTAATTTTTACAGGGTTAATGTAACTCCTAACATAACCGATCTGGTTTTGGGGTAAACGTTAAAGTTATCCAGACCATAATCGAGCCCTGTATAGGTAATTTCAGGATCTGTTCCTTTGTACTTAGTAATTACAAACAGATTATTTGCTGTAATAGCAACTCGGAGGTTATATCCAGCCTTAAACACATTAACATTGTAGCCAAGGTTTATGTTTTCTAACCTTATGAAGGTTCCGCTCTCCAAATAGCGGCTGTTAATAACAGCTCGGCTTGTAACACCTAATGCTTTTTCAGAAATTGCTTCTTTAAGTGCATTGGTATTGGGAAGTACGCTTGGATTAGATAACATTAGTCTTGTTACATTGAGGACCTCTCCTCCAAAAACACCTCTAAACGCAAAGCTAAAGTCAAAGGATTTTCCCAATGTGAAATAATTTGACCACCCTAATTCAAAGTCGGGGTTTGCACTTCCTAAAATTCTTCTTTCGGCTTTAGAAACATCTCTAGTAACTCCACCTGATGCGGTATAGAATAAGAAGGCTCCGTCTTGCGATAAGCCAGCATATTCTGGCATATAGAAAGTGCCCAATTCCCATCCTTCTTTGATGTATAAAGCCCAGTTATTTTCTCCAACTAAACCTCTGCCTTGTAACCACCCTCTTTTATTGTTGTTCTCAGACCAGTCTTTATTTAGTTTTACAATCTTTTGGGTAAAGGTTGAAAATGATAGTTGAGTTTTCCACGAAAAGGAATTTGTGCTAAAAGGATGATACTGGATGTTTGCTTCAAATCCACTACTCTCAAAAGAACCAGCGTTTATCCATAATTCAGGGTAAGAATAAGCGGGATTTCCTTCAACTCTGATTTTTACTAATAAGTCATCAGTTGTCCTTTTGTAGAATTCAAAGGTTCCGTTTACTTTATTGCTGAATAATCCCCAGTCTAAGCCAATATTGAATTCCTTGTTTTCTTCCCACTTCAAGTCTGGATTAGCATTTAGATTAGAGGTGTACCTAGGTACGTAAGTACCTGTTTCATAATCGAAAGTGTTGCCATCTGGCCGAATTATTGGCCTATATGCATTAGAGTCAAAATTGTCATTTCCAGCAACGCCATAACCAACTCTAAGTTTAAGTTGCTCAATTAGATTAACGTTCTCTAGAAAAGGTTCCGATTTAATGTTCCATGCAACTGATGCAGAAGGAAAGTAACCCCAGCGATTATTTTTTCCAAATTTGCTGGAACCATCACGGCGAAGAGTTGCAGTGACAATGTATTTTGAGTCAATATTATAAATTGCTCGTCCAAAGAAGGAGATCTTATTATCATTGTTATAATAAGACGTAATATCTCCCTGCTTGATGTTGGCTAATGTAACGATATTGTAAGCTTTTATCGTATTAGAAGTTGGCCCTTTGCCATAGGCACTTATCCCAGAGTAGTGGAAGTGTTGGTATGAATATCCAAGGGTTACGTTTAGATTATGATTGGAAAAAAGATCTTTTGTGTAGTTTAATGTTGATTCAAGAGTCTTTGTCTCTTTATTATTGTACTCTCTTTTTCCTGAGCCCTCAGGAGCAGAGTATGTACCTAGTGGTTCAAAAATGAATTTTTCATCATCATCTCTAGCGTAACTTAGACTTAGCCAGTGCTTTAGTCCTTTGAATATCTCCCATGTTGATGTTATGTTACCCATCAGTCTTTTCGCTTCTCTTTCATTTTGAAGGTCGTTTATAACTCCCAATGGATTTACATAACCGAAATCTCTATTTGTTTCGTAGTAATTACCTTCTGAGTCACGAATGGGATCTGTTGGGTTTCTTTGTAGCGCTTGATAAATAACATCTTGTCGCCCATTAGCATCGTACTTTACATAGCTGTTATTTTCTTTTGTTCCGGAAATAGTTGAAGCAATAACTAATCTATTCTTGTACATGCTCCTATTAAAATTGAGCCTTCCAATAGTTCTTGTTTTGTCAGAGCCAAGAATAATTCCCTCATTTATTGTATGAGACAATGATGCTCTGAAGTTTCCAATGTCACTTCCACCCGAGAACGCAGTTGAGTATGCTTGGCTCACTCCTGTTCTATATATTTGGTCTTGCCAATCAACATTTGCACCGCCATCTACAAAGTTTGAACTTAGTCCATAGTTTGAAACATATTCTCTAATGTCTTTTGCCGACATCATGTCTAGTTTCTTGGCGATCTTATCAAATGATACAGTAGATGAAAACTCTATGGTTTCGGAACCTTTTGTCCCTTTTTTTGTGGTAATTATCACTACCCCATTTGCCCCGTTTGCACCATATATTGCAGAAGAAGACGCATCTTTCAGTACATTAAATGATTCAATGTCATCAGAATTGATTGTAGTAGGATCAACTCCAGGTACTCCGTCCACAACGTAAAGAGGTTCTGTTCCTGCAAACAAACTGGCCTGACTTCTAATTTTTACAGAAAAACCAGCATTAGGATCTCCTCCTTTTTTTGTAATAAGTACTCCTGCGGTTTTTCCTGCAAGACTCTGAATAGGATCTTGCATAATTCCTTTATTCAGCTCTTCCGCTTTAACGTTAGCAACAGCACCAGTTTTGTCACTTTTCTTCTGTACGCCGTAACCAATAACTATTACCTCATCAAGGCTCTCTGTTGCCTCGTTAAGGGTTACGTTAATTGCAGTACGTCCATTAATGGGTTGTTCTATTGTTTCGTACCCAATAAAGGAGAACACAAGAATTGCATCTTTAGGTGCTTTTAAACTATATGCACCAGATAGGTCGGTTGTGGTTCCGTTAGTTGTACCCTTCTGTAAAATGGTAACACCAATCATAGGGGAACCATCGCGTCCATCGGTTATTGTACCCGTAATGGTAATATCCTGTCCCATAGCGAACAGGCTACTTACCATGAAAAGCATTATAACGGGCAGTTTCTTAAGAAATTGAACACCGTGATTCATGATTAAAAAGTTAGGTTTTTGTTTTTCGTTCTGTTGGCTGACTTTCCGAAAAATTTCCTGAGCACAAGTAACAAAAATTTAAAGTTGATTTAACGTAAAATAGCTTGTTATTCACTAAAAATCAATGCAATCGTTCCCGCAAACGTTTGCAATAAGGAGTGGGATACATAATTCCCTATAAAGGCCTTTTATCCTCATAGCAAGAAAGTTACGTAAAAAAGCGGATCGAAGTCAATTACTTTTGTCAATCGCATAATAAAAAAGGCTATATTTAAAACGTTTGATTTCGATTTTAGCTCATTTTTGCACAAACCATTTTCAATATGAAATCTGGTCAGGTTACTATAAAAGATATTGCTAAGGCACTAGGCATTAGTCCTTCAACTGTGTCTAGGGCACTTAAGGATCACCCCGATATTAGCGTTGAAACAAAGCGCCAAGTAAACGAATTGGCCACTAGGCTTAACTATAGACCCAATGCAATTGCTCTGAGCTTACGTAGTCAGAAGAGTAACGTTATTGGTGTTATAATACCTGAAATTGTACACTTCTTTTTCTCTTCGGTTATTAGCGGAATAGAAGAGGTTGCCAATGCTCATGGGTACAGCGTTATGATTAGTCAGTCCAGTGAGCAGTACCAAAAGGAAATAATGGCCTGCGAAACCTTTATTAATGGTATAATAGATGGTTTACTCGTTTCGGTTAGCAAGGAAACGGTTGACTATACTCATCTAAAGCGCCTTGAAGAGGAGGGGATACCCATTGTGTTCTTTGATAGGATGGTAGAGGAGATTGCAGCCGACAGGGTAATTATTGATGATTTTGAGGGTGCCTACAAAGCAACAGAGCACCTTATTATACAAGGTAGGCGTAGAATTATTCACTTTGCTGGGCCACAAAACCGGCTTATTGGTAGGCGAAGGCTTAATGGTTATCTGCAAGCGATGCGTGATAACGGTGTTGTTATTGATGAGTCGCTGGTTATTCCTTGCGATACCTTTGAACTAGCCCTTGAGAAAACGCAAAAAATTATTGATGATGGAGTGCGCTTTGATGCCATTTTTACGGTAAACGATTTTACTGCAGCAGGTACACTCAAAGTGCTAAAGCGCAACGGAATAGATGTTCCAAAGAGCGTTTCTGTGGTTGGTTTTGGCGACGAAAATGTGGCCCAAATGGTTGACCCGTCACTTACTACCATTCGTCAACCTGGATATGAGATGGGTAGGCGAGCAATGGAGATGCTTATAGCACGAATAAGCAAGGCAAAGCAGGATAACTATGTTCCTTCTACCGAGGTTTTAAAAACAAGTTTAGTTGTTCGTGATTCGTCCAAAACACGATAACCTGCCAATATTTTGAGGAAATCCAGCTGTGGCTGGATTTTTTTTTCTTTTTTTTAAAAAAGTAGGTGAATCCCGAAAACGATTGAAATGCCGATTTTAGCCTTGAATTGCTTAAAAAACAACTGCTTGGCATGTAATACCTCTTTTTTTGCATCATTTTTTGTTTTACTTTTGGCATTGGCTGATTTTCCCTTTCCATAGATACAATCGTAAACTTATTCTCTCTATCATGAGCAAAAGACCTCGTTTGAGCTTTTGGCAGATATGGAATATGAGCTTTGGATTCTTGGGAATTCAGTTTGGCTTTGCCCTCCAAAATGCCAATGTAAGTAGGATATTCGAAACCTTAGGTGCCGAAATAGATTCAATTCCAATACTTTGGATTGCCGCACCTGTTACAGGTTTGATTATTCAGCCCATAATCGGCCATATGAGCGACAACACATGGACCCGATTGGGTCGTAGAAGACCTTTCTTCCTTGTTGGTGCCATACTTGCCTCCCTTGCATTAATTTTTATGCCTAACTCCCCAACACTTTGGGTAGCTGCGGGTATGCTTTGGATAATGGATGCATCAATAAACGTATCCATGGAGCCTTTCCGTGCTTTTGTAGGCGACATGTTACCCTCGGAGCAGCGTACCAAAGGGTTTGCTATGCAAAGTTTCTTTATTGGTACTGGAGCGGTAATTGCCTCAGCACTACCGTATATTCTAACCGAGTGGGTAGGCATTGCAAACCAAGCTCCAGAGGGAGAAATTCCTCCTTCGGTTCAGTACTCGTTTTATATTGGTGCTATTGTTTTTATCTCAGCAGTTCTTTGGACGGTATTCTCTACTAAGGAGTATTCGCCAGAGCAGCTAAAAGCGTTTGATGATGCTGAGAAGGGGAACGCTGTATTGGCAACATCTAATTCGGACAAAGAGGAAACCCGCCCTGCTAAGTTCTTCTTAAAAAACAGCATCGTCTGGATTGTTCTTGGTGCTGCACTTTCCTTGCTAGTATGGTACATGGGGTGGGATGCAGAGCTGTATATTTTAACCGTTGGTTTATTCGTTTTTGGTGCACTCCTTCTTCTATCTGGCATTCTGATTAAGATGGGGCTTCCCAAAAATGGCCTAACAGTTATAGCAAACGATTTATTTAGCATGCCACGCACAATGGGCCAGCTTGCCGTAGTTCAGTTCTTTAGCTGGTTTGCGCTGTTTGCTATGTGGATTTACACCACTGCCGCAGTAACCAAGCATGTTTATGGCACTACCGATACCGCATCGGAGCTGTTTAACGAGGGGGCTAACTGGGTTGGGATTTGCTTTGCCGTTTATAATGGAGTAGCTGCTATTGTGGCATTCCTGCTACCCGTAATTGCAAAGTACACTAGTCGCAAAATTACTCACTCCATATCTCTTATCGCAGGAGGCTTGGGCTTATTCTCTATTTACTTTGTAACCGACCCGCTTCATCTACTAATCTCAATGGTTGGTGTAGGACTTGGCTGGGCAAGTATTCTAAGTATGCCCTATGCCATTTTAGCTGGTGCTCTACCTTCCAATAAAATGGGGACCTACATGGGGATTTTCAACTTCTTTATTGTTATCCCCCAAATTCTAGCAGCAAGTTTACTGGGATTCTTTACCCGTGTTCTTTTTCACGGCGAAGCGGTTTACTCGCTTATGCTTGGAGGTGCATCAATGGTACTTGCTGCAATTCTGGTAATTTTTGTTCACGACAAGGACGATATTAAGGCTTAATCAATAACAAGAATGAAAGTAAGTGCATGCATCTTTGATTTGGATGGTGTTGTTGTTGATACCGCCAAGTACCACTACCTAGCGTGGAAGCGACTGGCTGCCGAGCACGGTTTCGATTTTACCGAGCACGATAACGAGCGCCTAAAGGGTGTTAGCCGAATGGCTTCGCTCGAAATCCTTTTGGAGATAGGCCAAAAAAGCGCATCGCCTCAGGAGAAGGAGCTGATGGCTGCTCGCAAAAACGCATGGTACGTTGAGTATATCGAGAATATGGATCCTTCGGAGATTCTGCCTGGTGCCCAGGAGTTTATCGAAAACCTTAGGGGTAGGGGTATTAAGGTGGCTCTAGGTTCGGCAAGTAAAAATGCAAGGCTTATTCTTAATAGAATAGGACTGGTAAACCATTTTGATACCATTGTAGATGGCACACGAGTGGTAAATGCCAAGCCCAACCCAGAAGTTTTTTTAATTGCTGCATCAGATTTGGGAGTAACCCCTGCGGAGTGCCTTGTTTTTGAGGATGCAGAAGCAGGTGTTGAGGCTGCCATTAATGGTGGTATGCGTTGCGTTGGTGTAGGAAATCCATTGGTGCTTAGCAAGGCAAACCTTGTAATTGATGGTTTTAAGAACCTTTCCCCAAACGACATTTTCGATAGGGTTTAGTGTGGGGAAATAGCTATTAAAAGTGAGATATCTAAGTGCTGCTAGCTATTTGTTGTGGACATATCTCTTAAAGGCCCTTAAACTTTTAACGTTTCACAATTAACGTTTACAATATGAATCAGTATCTTAAGCACGATGAGTGGTGCATAATAGAGGAGGGTTTTCATCCCGAGTTTGCTCGTGCTTCAGAAAGTATCTTTAGTCTTGGCAACGGGGCTATGGGGCAACGTGCAAATTTCGAGGAGAAGTATAGTGGCTCATCACTTCAGGGAAGTTATGTTGCAGGAGTATATTATCCAGATAAAACACGAGTTGGTTGGTGGAAAAATGGGTATCCAGAATACTTTGCAAAGGTTATCAACTCCACTAACTGGATAGGAATTGATGTTAAAATAGGCGATGATGAGCTGGATTTAGCTCGTTGCCAGGTAACCGATTTTCGTAGAGTGCTTAATATGAAAGAGGGTTACCTTGAGCGTTCATTTATTTGCGAAATGCCTTCGGGTGTTAAAATTGCCGTTAACGCAAAGCGGTTCCTTTCGCTTGCCAATTCAGAGCTGGGTGCCATCCGTTATAGCGTAAAGCTGTTAACAGGTAACGCCAAGGTAAGTCTAAAGCCATACCTAGATGCCGATGTGCATAACGAGGATTCAAACTATGGCGAGAAGTTTTGGGATGAGGAGCAGCGCCTTATAAGTCCAGAACAGGGCATGCTTGTTAGCCGTACCCGCAAGTTGGATTTTTATGTTGGACATGCCATGCGTTTCTCTGTTTATCATAACGACGAGCGCATTTCGCCAGAACTTAAGCTACACGACAAGGAGAAGTACGTCGCATCGGCTTTTTCTGTTAACGTAAAGGCTGGCGACGAGTTGGTTCTTTACAAGTACGTTGCTGTAGTATCATCGTTAAATCACTCAAAGGATAGCTTTTCAAGCGTGTTAACGGCTTTGCTGAATACCGCAACAGAAAAGGGGTTTGATGTGATGTTGCAAGATCAGGCTAACGCATGGACCGACCTTTGGGAGCATAGCGATATTACCATAGAGGGCGATGTGGCCGCTCAACAGGGTATTAGGTTTAATATTTTTCAACTTAGCCAGACCTACACAGGTAAGGACGAAAGGCTTAATATTGGCCCCAAAGGTTTCACTGGCGAAAAGTATGGCGGATCAACCTATTGGGATACCGAGGCTTACTGCTTACCATTTTACATGATAACACACGGACAAAAAGTTGCCCGCCAGCTTCTTCTATACAGGTACAAGCAGTTGGGAAGAGCCATTGAGAATGCCGAAAAGCTCGGTTTTACCAACGGTGCAGCGCTTTACCCTATGGTTACCATGAATGGAGAGGAGTGCCATAACGAGTGGGAGATAACCTTTGAGGAGATCCACCGTAATGGAGCCATAGCTTTTGCCATATACAACTATGTGCGCTACACTAACGATTATAGCTACTTACCAAACTTTGGTTTGGAAGTGTTGATTGCCATTGCTCGTTTCTGGGCTCAACGTGTTAACTACTCTACCGATAAGGGAAAATACGTAATGCTTGGCGTTACTGGACCTAACGAGTACGAGAATAACGTTAATAACAACTGGTACACTAATACCATCGCTTGCTGGTGTATGGAGTATGCTGCAGATGTTGCCGCACAAGTTAAAAAGTCGGATCCTGAGAAGTACGCTGCATTGGTTCAAAAGATTGGTTTTAATGAGGCAAAAGAACTTACTCTTTGGAACGATATTAGAACCAATATGTACTATCCTTTCGATGAGAAGTTAGGTGTTTATCTTCAGCAAGAGGGGTATATGGATAAGGAACAAATTCTGGTTAAGGATTTGGATCCAGCACATCGCCCAATTAACCAGAAATGGAGCTGGGACAGGATTCTTAGATCGTGTTTCATTAAGCAAGCCGATGTGCTACAAGGGATATATTTCCTAGAGGATAGATTCAACGCAGAAACCATTAAGCGAAACTTCGATTTTTATGAGCCTAGAACGGTTCACGAGTCTTCGTTATCGCCTTGTGTTCACTCTGTGCTTGCATCAAAAATTGGCAATAAAACCAAAGCTTACGAGATGTATCTCCGCACTGCTCGCTTGGATTTAGACGATTACAACCGCGAGGTAAAGGAGGGGCTACACATTACTAGCATGGCTGGTACTTGGATTTCTATTGTAGAAGGATTTGGCGGGATGCGCGTTAGAAACAACGCCCTGTACCTAAGCCCATTAATCCCCGAGCAATGGAAAGGCTACAGCTTTAAGGTTTGGTTCCGCGATAACCTTTTAAAAGTAACCGTAAGCCATTCGCAGGTAAACATCGAGAATCAGGATGGCCCTGCAATATCACTATCGGTTTACGAAAAGATGGTTACTGTGTCGGCCAATTCTACACAAGCAGTTGATATATCCGCATAATAGGTTTTGACATTTAGCGAGAGACAGAGTGCCTTTTTTTGGTACATTTGTCTCTCCTATGATATCAATTACTAAAATTTATAAATAATGAGTTCAACTGCTAAAAAATTTCCTGCCGGTGTGCTAACTGGCAATCAAGTACAGGAACTATTTGCATACGCAAAAAAGGAAGGTTTTGCGCTACCTGCTGTTAACGTTACAGGTACTAATACTATTAACGCTGTTTTGGAAGCTGCTCGTGAGCTTAACTCACCAGTAATTATCCAGTTTTCTAATAGCGGAGCCTCTTTTATTGCAGGTAAAAACCTATCGAACGATGGTCAGCGTGCAAGTATCTTAGGTGCAGTATCTGGCGCAAAGCATGTACATATGCTAGCCGAGGCTTATGGTGTTCCTGTTGTGTTACATACCGACCATGCGGCAAAGAAGCTATTACCTTGGATTGACGGTCTTCTTGATGCTGGCGAAAAACACTTTGCAGAAACTGGCAAGCCGCTATTCAGCTCTCATATGCTAGACCTTTCGGAGGAGAGCCTTGAGGAGAACATTGCTATTAGCGCAAAATACCTTGAGCGTATGGCTCGTATGGGCATGACCCTTGAAATTGAGCTTGGTGTAACCGGTGGCGAAGAGGATGGTGTTGATAATACCGATGTAGATAGCTCTCGCCTTTACACCCAGCCTCAAGAAGTTGCTTACGCATACGAGCAGCTAATGAAGGTTAGCCACAGGTTTACCATCGCTGCATCGTTTGGTAACGTACATGGTGTTTACAAGCCAGGCAACGTGGTGCTAAGCCCTGAGATTCTTAGGGATTCTCAAAAGTATATTCAGGAAAAGTTTGGTACAGAGGCAAACCCTGTAAACTTTGTATTTCACGGCGGTAGCGGTTCCGAGAAGGAAAAAATATCGGAAGCTATTAGCTATGGCGTTATTAAAATGAATATCGATACCGATATTCAGTGGGCTTTCTGGGACGGTATCCGTACTTATTACCACAACAAGCAAGGATATTTGCAAGGTCAAATTGGTAATCCAGAGGGCGAAGATTCACCAAACAAGAAGTATTACGATCCCCGTGTTTGGCTTCGAAAAGGCGAGGAGTCAATTATTGTTCGACTAAAAGAGTCTTTTGAGGATTTAAACGCTGTGGGTAGAGGTTAGTAACCATCGCTTTACCCTATACTTAAGGGGCAATAAAGGGAATACTCCTGTTTGGCTGCATGTGGTTTTAGTTTAATGCGCTAAGACTTATGCTATTGGGCAAATCGGGTTCCTTTTGTTGCCCCTTTCTATTTGGTAAAGCACAAATAATCCCATTTATGCGAAAACTTGTTCTTTCTGTATTTCTAATACTTTCAATATCAGTAATGGCCTTGGCGCAAACCATAAGTAGAGTTGAACCGCCCATGTGGTGGATTGGGATGCAAAATCCCCAGTTACAACTTATGGCTTACGGTAAGGGCATATCATCAGCAACGGTTTCATTTGTTTATCCCGGGGTAGAGCTAGTATCGGTTGAGAAAACCGATAATCCCAACTACCTTTTTATTAATCTGCAAATATTGTCAAGTGCAGCAGCTGGCACAATGCAGTTAACCTTTACCTTGCCTAATGGGGCAAAGGTAACGCATCCCTACCAGCTGCTTCAGCGCAAGGAGGGCTCGGCACAGCGTAAGGGATTTGATGCTTCCGATGTGGTTTACCTTGTGTTTCCTGATAGGTTTGCCAACGGCGATACCTCCAACGACTACATTAAGTCAATGGGCGATAGCCTTAATCGCGAGAATCTTTATGCCCGTCATGGTGGCGATATCCAAGGAATAATCAATAACCTAGATTATATCCAACAGCTAGGTGTTACAGCTCTATGGCTTAACCCTGTTTTTGAGAATAAGCAACCTGCTGCATCGTATCATGGGTATGCCATTACCGATTTTTATGCGGTTGATCCCCGTTTGGGTTCAAATGCCCTTTATACCGATTTTATTGATAGAGCACACCAACGTGGCATAAAGGTTATAAAGGATATGATTTTTAACCATTGTGGCGATGGGCACTGGTGGGTTAAGGATTTACCCTCATCGGATTGGGTGCATGCATGGCCAGAGTTTACCCGTAGCAACTACCGTGGTGCAGTGGTATCCGACCCCAACGCCTCGGAGTATGATAAACGGATTATGTCCGATGGATGGTTTGATAACTCCATGCCCGATTTAAACCAGAAGAACCCTTTTCTGGCCACTTACCTAATTCAGAATAGCATTTGGTGGGTTGAATATGCTGGACTCGATGGCATTAGAATGGATACGCACCCCTATCCCGATAAGGATTTTATGGCTAGCTGGGCAAAGGCTGTAATGGCGGAGTACCCAAACTTTAATATCGTATCGGAGGTTTGGCTAAACTATCCCGCTTGGTGTGCCTACTGGCAAACGGGAGCCAACAATCGCGATGGCTACGATTCTGCTGTGCCCACCGTAATGGACTTCCCGTTGATGTATGCCATGTACGAGGCTTTTTCGGAGGAATCGGGCTGGGATAAGGGGCTTATGCGGTTGTACGAGGTGCTTGCGCACGATTTTCTGTATGCCAACCCCATGAATATCCTTACATTCCCCGATAATCACGATGTAACCCGCTTTAATAGAGCCGAAGATAAATCGCTTGGGCGCTACAAACTGGCCATGGCCTTTCTGCTCACAACTCGCGGAATACCTCAGCTTTACTACGGTACCGAGATTCTAATGACAGGCGATAAGGGTGAGGGCGATGGAGTGCTTCGCCGCGATTTTCCTGGTGGATGGCCTAACGATAAGCGTAATGCTTTTACTAAGGAGGGGCGAACCAAACCTGAGGGTGAGGCATGGGACTACATCAGCAACATACTAAACTGGCGCAAAACAGCATCGGCTATACATAATGGCAAGCTAACCCATTTTTTACCAGAGAACGACATTTACGTTTACTTTAGGTACAACAAGGAGCAACGCGTAATGGTAATTCTTAACTCGGGGTACACTCCTCGATTACTAAAAACCGAGCGTTTTAATGAGCTGCTTAATGGCTACTCAAAGGGTAAGGATATTATTTCTGGTAAAAACATCGATTCCCTATCAAAAATCCAGCTCTCTCCACGAAGTGCGATGATAATTGAGCTGGAATAAAAGGTAGTTAGATGAAGTTGTTGCTTGTAATGCGCTCTAAATCAACTAGCGTCAATCTGTTAAATCTGTATTATTTGTGTTCTATACCAAATCCCTAACCATGAAAATAAAACCAAATCTCATAATTGCATTCGCCCTGCTAGGTATGGTGGGGTGCTCGCAAGGCGAAAGTATTCCTGGTGTAAAAACCGAGTCGGATATTGTTGGCTTAGCCTCACCTGTTCAGCTAGATGTTGATAGCGGAAAGGTTTTTCTTGCTGATTTTTTCCTGTCGCCATCGGCAATAGATTCTATCTCACTACCTGCACATTTTGCTAAGGAGCTAAGTTCCGATAAGCAAATGCTTCATCTTTCCTTTAATAATGAGGCTATTCCTGCTCTGTCGGAGATGAAGGTGTGGATAGGTAAGAGCTATTATTCCATTCTCCTAAAGAAGAGTGGTAAGTTGCCCGTTACAGTAACATTCGATGCTAAAGGGAAAAGCGTTAAAACAGTTCAGCTTACAGGACAAGTTAACGATTGGAACCCTGCAAGAACTAATCTGGAGCTGGTAAATGGACTTTACCAAACCACTCTATGGCTAAATCCGGGCAAGTACCACTACCAAATTGTTGTTGATGGCAAGTGGATGCTCGATCCTGCAAACACCGTTATAGAGGATAATAACATAGGTGGTCAAAACTCGGTGCTTAAGGTTGGACATGAAGCTAGCGAGAAGCCATTTATATACGCTTCGGCAACCAGTGGTAGCACTATCAACCTTGGTTCGCGTGGCAATATTAATGAGCTAATTGCCTTTTGGGAGAACTACCGCATCCCTCAAAGCATGATTTCAGTATCCGATTCTACCGCATCAATTGTAATACCTGCTAATGCATCGCAGTATAACCGTTCCTCCATACGTATTTGGGCGTATGGTGATGGCGGTGTAGCCAACGATGTGCTTATTCCCTTGGAAAAGCGTGCTGTTGTAACATCAACCACCCAGCTAAGTAGGCACGATTTACACACACAGGTGATGTACTTCTTAATGGTGGATAGGTTTGCAAATGGAACTACTGCAAACGATCACCCAGTAAACGATCCTGAAATTTTACCTGAAGCAAACTATTATGGAGGCGATATTGTTGGTATAACCCAAAAGTTAAAGGATGGATATTTTGACTCGTTGGGGATAAACACCATTTGGCTTTCGCCAATAACCCAAAATCCGTTGGGTGCTTGGGGGCTGTATCCAAATCCTCGCACAAAGTTCTCTGGCTATCATGGCTACTGGCCTGTGTCATCATCAAAGGTCGATTTTAGATTTGGTACTAGCGATGAGCTAAAGACCCTGGTTGCCGAGGCGCATCAACGCAATATGAATGTTATTCTCGACTATGTGGCCAACCACGTTCACAAGGAGCACCCGCTGTATAAGGAGCATCCCGATTGGGCTACATCTCTTTACCTGCCCGATGGTACGCTAAATACAGAGAAGTGGGACGAGCACCGCTTAACCACTTGGTTTGATGTATTCCTTCCAACTCTCGACTTGGAGCGCCCTGAGGTGTACGAGCCCATGTCGGACTCAGCGCTTTACTGGCTAACCGAATTTAACCTAGATGGCTTCCGCCACGATGCAACCAAGCACATTCCAGAGGTATTTTGGCGCCGACTCACCCAAAAGATGAAGCAGCTGCCCAATCGTAGAACCATTTACCAAGTTGGCGAAACCTATGGTAGCCGTGAGCTTATTGGCAGCTACATTGGTAGTGGAATGATGGATGGCCAGTTCGATTTTAATGTTTACGATGATGCAGTTGCAACGCTGGTTCGCCCCGAGGTCTCTTTCGAAAAGCTTAATGCCTCCCTAACGGAGAGCCTAAATGCCTACGGATATCATAATCTTATGGGTTACATCTCGGGAAATCAGGATAGGGCAAGGTTTATCTCCTATGCAGGCGGCGCGCTATCGTTTAACGAGGATGCTAAGTATGCTGGCTGGACTCGCGAAATAGGAGTGGGCAATGCTGTTGGCTACAAGAAGTTGGCCATGCTAAATGCATTTAACCTTACCATTCCGGGTATTCCAACCATATATTATGGCGATGAGTACGGTTCATCAGGTGGTAATGACCCCGATAACCGAAAGATGATGAAGTTTGATAATCTGCTTCCCGACGAGGCCAAAACCCGTAACCAAGTGTCGGAACTGGTTAAGCTGCGTCGTAGTAGCATGGCGCTAAACTATGGTACATATATTCCGTTAGTAGTTGAGGGTAGTACCTTTGTGTATGCAAGGGTTTATTTTAATCAAATGGTAATTGTGGCAATGAATAAGGGTGACGAAGCAAAGAACGTCTCTGTTGAAATTCCACTGGGATTTGCTAATTCTAATGTTAGTGCATCGTTTAGCACCCAGTTTAACAATAGCAATGGAGAGCTAACCTTTGCGCTTTTGCCAGCTTCGTTCGAAGTGTTTGTTCTTAGTAAGTAGAAGTCTATCAGTGTATAATGAAAAAGGGACGCATATTATGCGTCCCTTTTTCATTTATTATTGTGGATTAATCTACTTTATCCCTTTAAAAATCCTGCTCCATCTAATGTTTTTTGGGAACGATTTGTCCTTGTCTAGCGACAGCCATACAAAGGAGGCTTTTCCTACCACGTGATCCTCTGGTACAAATCCCCAGAAACGGCTATCGGCCGATTTATGACGGTTATCGCCCATCATAAAGTAGTAGTCCATTTTAAAGGTGTACGATGTTGCAACCTCTCCATTAATAAGAATGGTGCTATCCTTTACTTGCAAATCATTTGCTTCGTAAACATCAATAATTCTTCTGTAAAGAGGTAGGTTAGATAGGTTTACGTTAACTGTTTCGCCTTTTTTAGGAATCCAAAGCGGGCCAAAGTTATCTTCGGTCCAAGGGAAGTTAGGACTGTGAGGAAAAATACTCTTTGTCATCATGGTGCTATTCGTATTTTCCCTTTTTAAAACGGCAGTAACGTTGGCTAAGCCTTTAATCTTTTCAGCAGCGCTATTGGTAAGAGGTAGTTCGTATATGCCACCAGCAGGGTTGTAATTCTTTCTATCCTCCATCGATACGTTCAACTCGTCGAGATAGATGCTGTTTATTGATGTACCATTAGTTTTCACCAAATAGTTGTACTGCATCTCATCCACTTTCTCCTGTGGTTTACCATTAACGTAAAGCTGACCAGATACTATTTTAATGCTGTCGCCAGGTATGGCAACGCAGCGTTTAATGTAGTTCTCCCTCTTATCTACAGGGCGAACGCCTATGTCGAAGTTCTTTTTCACGTAATCGCTTCCCCACTCGCGGGATATGGCATAGTAGCTCTGGTCGCCGTACTGAACAATTATGGTATCGTTCTCGGGGAAGTTGAAAACAACAACATCATTACGCTCCACGTTACCTAACCCTGCAAGGCGTTTATAAGGCCATTTTACCCATTCAAGGTACGATTTGGTGCTTTGGGTAAAGGGAAGTGTGTGGTGCGCAAAGGGAAACGAAAGCGGGGTGTTTGGCATTTTGGGGCCATAGCTAACCTTGCTAACAAAAAGGTAATCGCCTACTAGTAGGCTCTTTTCCATAGACGAAGTAGGGATGGTATAGGCCTCAATAAAGAACATTCTAATTAGTGTTGCTGCTATTACTGCAAAAATAATGGCATCAACCCACTCAACCAGAGCGCTTTTTTTCTTCTCACCACGTTTTTTCCAAAATGTCCAGTTAACCTTTTGGCTTACATAAAAATCGAAAACTATAGCTAATCCAATAAGAAGGAAGTAGTTGCCAATCCAAATTACCCAAAGGGTGTAAATAAGAGCAGCAAACCCAAACTTAAAGTACTTGTTGCTTAGGATAGATTTAATCTGGTTCATTGTTTTAGGCTTATTTTGCGGCAATTTAATCTTTTTTGTTGATTATAGGGAAGGAGAGCAGGTTATCCATTGTTAAAAAACCTTTATTCACAGCTGTGTATTCGGCAGCAATAACAGCCCCAAGAGCAAATCCTCGCCGGCTTTTAGCCCTATGCGTGAGTATTAGCTCATCTTGCTCCGATTGGTAAGTAATGGTGTGTGTACCAGGAACTGTACCCTCTCGTAGTGCTTCAATGGGTATTTTATTCTCCTCAATAGCGGGTAGGAGCGACCATCCCTCAAGGTTTAGATTCTTGGCAACAATCTCAGCAAGCGTAATTGCTGTTCCGCTAGGAGCATCAAGTTTTTGTGTATGATGAATTTCCTGTATTGAGGGTGTATAACCACTATTGCCACTTAGAACTTGGGAAAGGATGTCGTTCAGCTTAAAAAAAATGTTTACACCCAAGCTATAGTTCGATGCGTAGAATAGGCTTCCATCCTTTTCGGTAAGGAGTTTCTTTACCTCATCAAGTTTGTTAAGCCATCCTGTTGTGCCACATACAACAGGGGTGTGCGCGTTTATACAAGCAGTAACGTTGGCAAATGCCGCCTCGGGGGTAGAGAACTCAATGGCTATTTCGGCTCGCGAAAGAGCTTCTGTAGTGAGCATTTGGCTGCTATCCTTGTCAACAATAAGAACAATTTCATGGTTACGTTCGTTAGCCACCTTTTCTATTTCGTGGCCCATTTTACCGTAGCCAATAAGTGCTATTTTCATTTGGGTTAATGTTACTAGGGTTTCTGCTACAAATTTATTAAAAGATTATACTATCTGCATATTTGTGCATTGCTTCCCTATATAATATCGAAACGTGCATGTTTAGAAAAAGAACACAAACTAGCATTAATAAGGTGATACGTGTTCCATCCAACCTTTAAAAAGTAATTCTGTCTGGATGAAACATTGGGCGTTTTCTTATTCCCTTTTTGTATGCATATAAAAGGCTACCCAAATTTAAGGGTATAAAAAAAGGGAAGCAAAGCCTCCCTTTTTAACTATTTTGTGTCCGAACTATTTTAGTGAATCAACAATAGACTTGAAAGCTTCTGGTTGATTCATAGCAAGATCGGCTAGTACCTTACGGTTGATCTCAATTCCTTTCTCGTGAATTTTACCCATGAACTCAGAGTATGACATACCGTACACGCGAACTGCTGCGTTGATACGCTGAATCCAAAGAGCACGGAACTCAATTTTCTTTTTCTTACGGTCGCGGTAAGCGTAGGTAAGACCTTTTTCTAGGGTGTTTTTAGCAACGGTGTAAACGTTACGACGTGCTAAGAAGTTACCCTTAGTTTGCTTGAGGATTTTTTTCCTTCTAGCCCTCGATGCAACTGAATTGACTGAACGTGGCATTGTTTTACTTGTTTTGAATGGTTAGCGTTCCTGGTGTGGAATCTTTTTGGCTAATTCATTCAGGTTAATAACTCAAATAGTAATCAAAAAAGGTTGTAGCTTATCTTAAGCCAAGCATAGTTTTTACACTATTTTCATCCCTGGTGTGAACAAGAGCTGTGTGAGTAAGATTTCTCTTACGCTTGGTAGCTTTCTTGGTTAGGATGTGGCTTTTAAAAGCATGTTTCCTTTTGATCTTCCCTGTTCCGGTTAAAGCAAAACGCTTTTTTGCTCCGGAGTTAGTTTTCACTTTAGGCATTCTTATCTATATATTTAGAGATTGGAATTGCTACTTTTTCTTTACCACTTTTGGGGTAAGGAATATAATCATCCGTTTTCCCTCAAGCTTTGGTAACTGTTCCACTTTACCGAATTCCTCTAGGTCCTGAGCAAATCTTAGAAGCAGAATTTCTCCCTGCTCCTTAAATAGAATTGAACGACCTTTAAAGAACACGTAAGCTTTAACTTTTGCACCTTCCTGTAGAAACTTTTCAGCGTGCTTTAGCTTAAAGTTATAGTCGTGCTCATCGGTTTGGGGACCAAAACGGATTTCTTTTACTACAACCTTAACGGCATTCTGACGAATCTCCTTTTGTTTCTTCTTTTGTTGATACAGGAATTTTTGGTAGTCGATGATTCTACAAACAGGGGGATCGGCCTTGTCTGATATCATTACAAGATCTAACTCTTGCTCATCAGCCATCTTGCGTGCTTCCTCAATAGAGAAAACCCCTGAATTCTCAACATTATCGCCTACTAGCCTTACAACACGTGCTCTGATATACTCGTTTATCTGATGCTGTGCGTTGTTGTCCTTTTTATTAGGCACAGGACGTTTATTTAAAACCGGTGCTGCTATGTTAAAGCCCTCCTTACTTTGGTTAATAACTAGTTTACTATTTATTGTAACAGTTTGGCTATTTCATTGTTCACGTACTCAGCAAATTGGCTTAGTTCCATTACGCCTTTGTCGCCTTCGCCTTGCACACGAACAGCAACTGAGTTTGTCTCAGCTTCTTTTTCCCCAACAATTAGTAGGAATGGGATTCTCTTTAACTCATTGTCCCTTATCTTTTTACCTATCTTTTCGTTGCGGTCGTCAATCAGGGTGCGAATATCGGAATTATTTAGGAAATTAAAAACTTTTTTCGCGTATTCGTTGTACTTTTCACTGATAGGCAACACAACAACTTGATCTGGGGTTAGCCAAAGAGGGAATTTACCGCCTGTATGCTCAATTAGTACTGCAACAAATCGCTCCATGGAGCCAAATGGTGCACGGTGAATCATAATAGGGCGATGGCGCTTATCGTCGTTGCCAATGTACTCTAGGTCAAATCGCTCTGGCAAGTTGTAGTCAACCTGTATGGTTCCCAGCTGCCATTTTCTTCCTATGGCATCCTTTACCATAAAATCAAGTTTTGGCCCGTAGAATGCGGCTTCACCTAGCTCTGTAACCGTTTTTAGCCCTTTCTCTTTTGCTGCCTCAACAATGGCGCTTTCTGCTTTTGCCCAGTTCTCGTCGCTACCAATATACTTCTCGGTGTTGCTTGGATCGCGAAGCGATATTTGTGCTGTATAATCAGTGAAATTAAGGGTTTTGAAGATGTATAGAACGATGTCTATAACCTTCATAAACTCATCCTTTAGCTGGTCTGGACGGCAAAAGATGTGTGCGTCATCCTGAGTAAAGCCACGAACCCGGGTTAAGCCATGAAGCTCGCCGCTCTGCTCGTACCTATATACGGTTCCAAACTCCGCAAGACGTATAGGCAAATCCTTGTATGAATGAGGTTTTGCTTTGTAAATCTCGCAATGGTGAGGACAGTTCATGGGTTTAAGTAAGAACTCTTCGCCTTCGGCAGGGGTGTGTATGGGTTGGAATGAGTCTTTGCCATACTTGGCGTAGTGTCCTGATGTTACATAAAGTTCCTTTTGTCCAATGTGAGGGGTGATAACCTGTTCGTACCCATGCTGTTTTTGCACTCGTTTAAGGAATTGCTCCAGTTTTTCGCGAAGTTGTGCTCCTTTGGGTAGCCATAAAGGTAATCCCTGTCCAACGCTTTGTGAGAAAGTGAACAGCTCCAGCTCCTTGCCAATTTTACGGTGATCGCGTTTCTTTGCCTCTTCAAGAAGAACTAGGTACTCATCTAGCTGCTTCTTTTGAGGGAAGGTAATACCGTAAATGCGGGTAAGCATTTTGTTCTTCTCGTTACCACGCCAGTATGCGCCAGCAATGCTGGTTAGCTTTACCGCTTTTATGTAGCTGGTATCTGGAAGGTGTGGCCCACGACAAAGGTCGGTAAAGGTTCCCTGTGTGTAAAAGGTTATGGTACCGTCCTGTAGGTCGGTTATAAGTTCAACTTTGTATGGATCGCCCTTTTCTGTGTAGGTTTTTAGCGCTTCGGCTTTTGAAACCTCTTTGCGAACAATTTCCTGCTTCTCCCGAACAAACTCAAGCATTTTGTTTTCAATGGCAGGTAGATCGGCTTCGGTAATTGTTTGGGTTCCAAAGTCAACGTCGTAGTAAAAACCATTCTCAATGCTAGGGCCAATGCCTAGCTTAACGCCAGGATAAAGTGCCTCTAACGCTTCGGCCATAAGGTGTGCCGATGAGTGCCAGAATGCATGCTTCCCTTCCTCGTCGTCCCATTTGTGTAGCTTAATGGTTGAGTCCGTAGTTATTGGGCGTGTTAAGTCGCGGGTTTCTCCGTTTACGGTTACGGATAGTACCTCTTTCGCCAAGCGATCGGAGATGCTTTTGGCGATTTCTAGCCCTGTTACCCCCTTGGGGTACTCTCGGATGTTTCCGTCTGGAAATGTAATCTTAACCATTTGGGTTTATTTATGAAAAACGTTTGCAAAATTAAGGAAATTACTTGAAAGATACGTGCGAAAAGGGAAAAGATTAGTATCTGTTTCTACACTATAGCAATTAGTTAATTGTTGATGGACATTTTGCCGTTTAATTGTGTCATTTAGCCAAAACTCAAAAAGCAGAAAACCCTTTGCTCTAGGTAAAGCAAAGGGTTTTTCTGTAGTACTACTTAATTTGCTGCAAGAACAAATTTTTTCTGATTAATAAATACGCAAGGGGTGTACTGCCTTAGATTGTAGTTAGAACTCATTGATTCTCCGTAAGCTCCGGCAGAACGTATTGCAATAATATCGCCCTGTTTTAGTGATGGGAGCTCTATGCTGGTGGCAAACGTATCTGAACTTTCACATATTGGGCCAACAACATCGTACGTATCAAAGGTGAGGGAATGGCTGTTAACAACCTCAATTTTATGCTTGGCCTGATAAAGGGCTGGACGAATGAGGTTGTTCATCCCAGCATCAACAATTGCAAATTTGCGCTCGTCGCCTTGCTTCACGTAGAGTACTCTGGTTAGCAAGTTGCCGCACTGCCCAACCAGTGAACGTCCTGGTTCAAAGTGTATGCTTATGTTCCTTGGAACCCTTAGGTTTCTATAGAACGTTAAAAAGTACTCGGCAAAACTTGGAATTGGGTTGTCGTTCGGGTTCTCATAATCAATGCCTAACCCGCCACCCAAATTAAGGTAGGATATATCCAAATGCCCATACTGCTTTACAATGCCGTTTGCATGGTGTGCAAGTTGAACAAATCGTTTTAGGTCAAGTATTTGGGAGCCTATGTGAAAATGAAACCCGATTACTTTTACCCACTGAAGAGAGGGTAGGCTATCCACCACTTGAATTAGCTCCCTATTGCTTAGTCCAAACTTATTTCGATTTGTTCCTGTGGTGATATGCTGATGTGTTCCAGCATCTAGATTGGGGTTAAGGCGCAAGGCAATGGTTGCTGTTTTCTCCAAGCGAGCCGATATTTTGTTGATTTGCTGCAACTCCTCAATGGATTCAACATGGATGCAAGCAATGCCCTTATCAATGGCAAACTCAATTTCACTTTCCGTTTTACCCACTCCTGCAAAAACAATGGATTGGGGAGGAAAGCCAGCATTTATAGCAGCAGCAATCTCATTGCCGCTAACGCAATCGGCTCCAAATCCTCTTTTTGCAATGGTTTCAAGAATGGTGTGGTTGTTATTGGCCTTTACTGCGTAGTGGAGTATGTAATTGTACCTATTAGCCTCTGTTTGTGCCGAGGCAAGTGTTTCCTCAAGTAGGTTAAGGTTGTATTGGTAAACTGGTGTTTCCATGGTTAGTGTTGTTCAATTGTAACTTCGGTTGATACTACTGTTTGAAGCGCCATTAGTGCTGCTTGTTTGTGACTGCTACTCACCAAAATGGAGATGTTATGTGAGCTCCCGCCATAGGATATTAACCCAATGGGTATATGCTTTATGGCATTAAATACTTGGGAAGCAATGCCTGGTTTTTCGGCAACAAAGTCGCCCACAATGCAAATAATACTGTGGTTGTGCGTTACCTCTACAGACGAAAACTCCCTAAGTTCCTCAGTAATTTTGGATAAGTTCGATGTGTCGTCAACGGTAAGGGTAATTGCCACCTCGGAAGTGGTAATTAGGTCAACTGCTGTTCTTTGCTGAGCAAAAACATCAAATACACGCTTTAAAAAACCATAAGCCATCAGCATCCGTAACGATTTAATTCTAATGGCTGTAATTCCATCCTTCGATGCCACGGCACGTATCCCGTTGGCTCTGTAGCTCGATGTAATTCGAGTGCCTTGGTCGGTTGGGTTTAGTGTGTTCTTAAGTAGTACATGAATCCCTTTTTCTCTGCAGGGGTGAATGGTTGATGGGTGCAGAATCTTTGCTCCAAAGTAGGCAAGCTCTGCAGCCTCGTCAAACGATAGCTCGCGTATGGGCGATGTGCCGCTTACATAACGTGGGTCGTTGTTATGAAAACCATCAATGTCAGTCCAAATTTGTACTTCGTTGGCATCAATGGCATTGCCAATTATTGCAGCGGAGTAGTCGCTACCACCCCTTTTTAGATTATCAACATGTCCTTTGGCATTTCGGCAAATAAAACCTTGGGTAATAATAATATTAATGCCATAACAGGCATCGAGTAAGCGGTTTAGGCTTTCGGTAATGTAAAACAGGTCGGGTTCTCCATCTTTGTCAATTCGCATAAAACCCAAAGCAGGGATTAGTGCGGAAGGAACCTGCTGCTCCTGAAGGCAGAGGTGAAACAACGTAGTAGATGAGAGTTCGCCTAGCGCAAGAATCTCCTTTTCTATGTTTATAGGTACGTTTGGCGCCAAAACCATGTCTATAGCCTTGTGGAACATCTTTTTTATTAACTCTTTACCCTTCATTTTAAACTCCGATGTTCTGAATAGCTCATTACACGTTTCCTCGTGCTTCTTCTCTACCTGTTTTAGTAACTCTACAGCTTTTGGTTTTTCTTGCATTGCAACAAATGCAGCGCTTTCAACCAGTTGATTTGTAACTCCGGCCATAGCCGAAAGAACCACAATAACAGGTTCTTTGCTTGGTACAATTTGTGTGAGCCTTTGGATTCGCTCCGCAGAACCAACTGAGGTTCCGCCAAATTTTAAAACTTTCATTTTGTTTTGAAGGGTTAGAGTAAAACAAAAAAGGCCTGCAGTATCTGCAGGCCTTTACCATTATTTAGAGTTATAAGAGTTTACACTATCTTCCCATTTCTCCTAGCCTGCTTAGGTTAATACGTTTCTTTATAGACATGGACATGGCCATCTCTACGCGTTTATACTGCTTAGAAACCTTTAACGAGCTATTTGAAATGTTTGCGTTCATTTTTGCTTTTTGCTGCTGCAATATTACTGATTTTTTCTAAATGTACTACCGGTACTCATATTTTATTCTGCTCATTGACAAGTGTTTTATTTAAACGTAAATTGTACCAAACTGAAACCTAAAGCAATGAGAACACATAACGTGAAAAACTTGATGACCCGTGGGGTAACCATTAAGGAAGAGAAAGTTAAGTCGTTAGCGGCAAATGTGCTTCCTAACACTTTGGTACTAGAAAACTACGAGCCTTACCCTGGCTACTACGGGTATTTTCATCCTCCATTCGACTCTACACCTCGTTCAATATTTATTGTGCTGGCAAAGGACTATAATATACTTGAACTTGCCAGGGTTATGGCAAAGGTAGGTAGAGAGCGTTTGCACGATTGCGATGGAACAATAGGGTACTTGAAAATTGATAACGACACGTTCCAGTGTATTCGCATTAAGCATTTAACTTGTTTTGACGATATTCTAGATATACAGAGCAGGTTTGTTAGCAATGGGATTGAGATGCTAAAGCACAAGGAGATAGATAAGCCTGTTCTTATCACTGTACATAAGTCATTTCTTATAGAAGTGGTTGCTGATGGCATTTTCCAGAATACGATTGAGGAGAATAAGTATTACTTTGAGCTGGATACCACTCTCACTTGGGAGCAGTTTAAGGAGGCTACCGAAATGGTTAGAAACAATATTCCTAACAATCTTTTTGATGCTGCATTAGGGTTTTTCTGGACGCTACAAGGGCCTGCCGATGTTATTCGTATTTACGATACAAAAGCGAACCTTGAGCGTATTACCGAAATTAAAGGCTTTTATGAGGCTGCCATTAAGCGGCTGTAGTAATATTATTACTTAACGTAACTGGGCCAGACGAACAATCTGGCCCTTCTTGTTTTACATTTGTATCCTATAATAACAAAGAACCAACTCCTGTTTCCATTGTTAAAGTAGCATAAGGAATTAAAGGCTAGCTTTAGTTCTGTTAACCTTCAATGTTATAGAATCAAAATTAGTTGTATGAAAAGTACAAAAAGCTATCAGTACGAACTGGAATTTCTTGTAAGGGATTATGAGTGCGATTTACAGGGCATTGTGAATAATGCAAACTATCAGCACTACTTAGAGCATGCCCGTCATCAGTTTTTGCTTGAGAATGGACTTGATTTTGCGCAGCTTCATGCCGATGGAATCGATTTAATTGTTACCCGTGCCGAGTTGGATTACAAGGCCTCTTTGGTTAGTCGAGATAGGTTTGTAGTTAAGCTTAATATAGAGCGAGAGGGGAATATTAAAATGGTGTTTAATCAGGATATCTATAGAATTCCAGATGGTAAACTAGTGCTTTCGGCTCGCATGATAGGAGTTGGCATACGCAATGGTCGTCCTGTTCGTCCCGATTCCATTGAAGGACTTAGTAAGCTTCTGGATGAGTAGATTGGTATCAATAATTTTGCTAAATTAGTAGTAACTGAACCAATTTTGGTAAGTTGGTAAATACATTGTAGTGGTGATAGAACTTTGCTCAGCAACCTACCCATCGGAACTATACGTTTTAAAAGGACGGTTGGAGTCCGAAGGAATTAGCTGTTTTATATCCAACGAAAACGTTATTGCTGTACATCCCTTTTTTTCCAATGCTGTTGGGGGCGCCCGATTAATGGTGTCGACCGACGATTATCCTCATGCCCTAACCATATACAACGAGTTTATTTGCGGGGAAATGGATATTAGCATATCCGATGAGTTTGATAAGGTGAAGGAGGAGCTCCGGATTCGTTCGGATATAAGGCAAAGTATCGCAAAGAATGCTGCTTGGGTTGAACCCACATTCACCCCACGGCACCATAATCAGCAGGAGGTAGAAGCCATTCTGCATGCCGAGCAGCAGCATGAGCAGAATAGGGAAAAGGAGCCGCTTACTTGGCCTCGGTTTATTGCAGGCCTTATTGACGGAGGGTTATCGCGGTACATTAGGCGTAACTCTACTGAGTTTTATTTGGAAGATGAGCTAATATCAACAAATGAGCGTGTAAGCGTAGCCGAAGAGTCCAGCATTACCTGTCCCAAGTGCGGTTCGGTAAATGTAAAGTTTGGTTTTTCTGTGCACCAGCGTCAAGGGGTTGGTGCTTTTATCCTAACATTTTTGTTTAGCATTCTGTTTGCAATGCCTGCGCCTTTTCCCAAGTACCGTAAACGTTACCACTGCTTCGATTGTGGCGAGGAGTTCAGGATTAAGTTAATGAAGGAGTGATGGTTACGCAGCACAGTGAAACCCTCACTTTTTTATAAACCTTAGTACAAATCGGGTACAAAGGTTTGATCTGTAATTGGTGGGCGTACATACGACTTATCATCCTTTCTTTCGGGAAGATCGATAGGAGGAGGGGTAAGATCCTCATAGGGAATTAGGCTTAGCAAGTGGTGGATGCAGTTTAGGCGCGCCCGTTTTTTGTCGTCGGCATGTACCACGTACCAAGGGCATTGTTTGGTATCGGTGTGGGCAAACATCTCATCCTTAGCCTTGGAGTACTCAACCCATCGGTTTCTCGATTCAACATCCATTGGGCTTAGCTTCCACCGCTTTCTGGGATCTTCAAGCCGTTCGTGGAACCGCTTCTCCTGTTCCTTGTCGCTAACCGAGAACCAGTACTTTACTATTTTAATACCAGAGCGTATTAACATGCGCTCAAATTCTGGGCACGAGCGGAGGAACTCAACATACTCCTCGTTAGTGCAAAAACCCATAACCTTTTCAACACCAGCGCGGTTGTACCAACTTCTATCAAAGAAAACCATTTCGCCAGCGGCAGGTAGGTGAGCCACGTAACGCTGAAAATACCACTGCGTTTTTTCCCTTTCGGTAGGGACTCCAAGGGCTACTATTCTACAAAAGCGGGGGTTAAGAATTTCTGTAATGGTTTTTATTGCACCTCCTTTACCAGCAGCGTCGCGACCCTCGAATATAACTACAACCTTCTCCTTTTTTATTTTTACCCACTCCTGTAGCTTAATTAGCTCCTCTTGAAGCTTGGTGAGCTCGCTTTCGTAAAAATCCTTCGATAGTTTATCCTTTTTGTACTCAACCTCTTCATAGTTGAGTTCGGCAATGTGGGGCTCATTTGCTTTTATGCTATTCTTCTCCTTTTTTTCGTTCTTTTTGTCCTTTTTGTGTCCCATGGGAGTGTGCTTTTTGGTAGAACAATTTACAAAAGGCTAGCTATTAATAAGCAAACTTTTGTAACTTATTTTCTAATAAAATAGGGCAGTGTGGCAAATTAGTGTTTTGCATTTTAACCCTTTTTAGGCCTTTAGGTGTTATGTGGGTGCTCAGTTTTTAATGGCTTTTGTATCTTTGCCGTCTTAATTTTTTGAGATTTGGAACAAGCAAAGGATTTTACAAAGGGGAATATTGGTAAGCAGATTTTTAATTTGGCGTTACCAATTATGGGTACGGCATTTATCCAAATGGCATACAACATGACCGATATGCTTTGGATTGGCCGTGTTGGAAGTGGTGCGGCTGCAGCAGTAGGTGCTGCAGGTTTCTTTTTATGGCTAGCAAACTCGTTTGTTTACACAACAAAAATAGGTGCCGAGGTTACCATTGCTCAGAGCTTGGGCTCGGAGCAAGGACACATGGCACTCCGCTACGCCCGCCATGCACTGGTTATTGCCATTATAATGGGTATTATTTATGGGCTATCCATATTTACTTTTAGCCCAAACCTTGTGGCGTTTTTTCAACTTGGCGACCAAGCGGTGAATAGCAATATGGAGGCATATCTAAAAATTATTGCTCCAGGTATGCTCTTTGCCTTTTTAAACCCTACCTATTCTGGTATGTACAATGGAAGCGGATTGTCGCGTATTCCATTTAATGCCAATGCAATTGGTTTGGTTATTAATATTATTCTAGACCCACTTCTAATTTATGGTGTGGGGCCATTTCCAAGAATGGAGGTTCGGGGTGCTGCTTACGCAACGCTTATTTCGCAGGGTGTGGTTACTGTAATCTTCTATCTGTATTCTCGCACATCAAAGTCTCCTTTCCGCGATATGCTAAAAGGATTTGTGCCAGACCGAGCCCTGTTTGCTCGCATATTTAAAATAGGAGTACCCGTTTCGGCGCAGAGCGGACTATTTGCGCTTTTTGCCATGATTCTTGCCCGTATTGCTGGTGGATGGGGCCCTCTTGGTGTTGCTGTGCAAAGCGTGGGTGCTCAAATTGAGGCCATATCGTGGATGACAGCTTCGGGATTCTCCACAGCCCTTTCAAGTTTTGTGGGGCAGAACTTTGGTGCAAAGAATTTTAAGCGCATCAGGCTGGGGTACTATCGTACGCTTGGATTAACCATGTCCATTGGTTTGGTTACCTCACTGCTCTTTATTGTGTTTGGCGAGAATATTTTTGGGCTATTCATACCTGAGCCACAGGCAATGAAGGAGGGTGGTTTGTACCTTCGCATACTTGGCTACTCTCAGCTGCTCATGATATTGGAAATTACCACATCTGGTGCTTTTAATGGTATGGGTAAAACACTGCCACCCTCAATTACTGGTATTGTGCTTAATGGGCTTCGTATTCCCATGGCATTGGGGCTTTCGGCATTAATGGGATTGAGCGGTGTTTGGTGGAGTATCACCATTTCTAGCTGGCTAAAGGGAATAGTGCTGTTTATTTGGTTCGCAATTATACTTCTAAAGCTTCCCATTGTTAGGGAAAGGTACACATTACCACAGAAGCTCTTCTTCCATATCATCCCCAATAGAACTCGACAGCAGTTTTTTGATGGTTGTAGTAACTAAGCCCTCTTTGTGTACTATTTTTGTATTTACTTTTGCGGCTGTATGTGCTACTAACACGGAGTAGTGCTATATTTACACCCCTAATAATTGAACAAACGTTTACAATAAGCGTTTCTCATTGTACATAAAAATGTTCGTAAATGATTAATGTTCAGGACAATTCAAGGGTAGCAGTTATTACCAAAGATTCCAATGTTACCTATCAGGAGCTTTTACAGCATATTGATGCCTTTGCTCAGATCTATGAGAACAAAGCCTATAAGATGATAGGTATTTATGCCGAGAATAGTTTAGAATGGATTTCTGCATTCTATTCTGGTATTCAGAATGGCTGTGTTGTTGTTCCAATTGACTATTTGGCTTCGCGCGACGATGTTTCATATATCCTTAACGATTGTAAACCCGATTTGCTATTTACCACCTCAAAGCAACAAGACGATGTTGAGGCGATATTTGCAAATCTTAGCCATAAACCAGAGCTCGTTTACCTTGATAAGGTTGAGCAGAATAATAGCACAAGGGAAGTAAAACCTTGGGAAGAGCCCTCCGATGTTGAGAAAACTGCGGTAATTATTTACACCTCGGGAACAACCGGAAGTCCCAAGGGAGTTATGCTCTCGTTTAAGAACCTTATTGCCAATGTTCGCTCAGTATCAAAGGATGTTGAGATTTACACAGAGGATAGGCAGGTGCTAATACTACTACCATTACACCATGTGTTCCCTCTTGCTGGTTCCCTTATGGCTCCTCTATACGTTGGTGGAACAATAGTTATTTCGCCATCGATGCAATCTACCGATTTGCTGGACACGCTAAAAAAGAACCGCGTTGCCATTATGATTGGTGTGCCCCGCTTATACGAGATGATTTATAAGGGCTTGAAAGCGAAGATTGATGCTTCGTTTGTTACCCGTACTATTTTTGCCATTGTTAAAGCGTCTGGAAGTAAGAAGCTGGCACGTAAAATATTTAAGCGAGTACACGATGGCTTTGGTGGACACCTTCTATACCTAGTTTGTGGTGGTGCTGCGCTACCAAAGCACGTGGGTGGTTACTTTCAAACCCTTGGGTTTGATGTACTGGAAGGCTTTGGTATGACCGAGGCTGCCCCAATGATTACATTCACTCGCCCAGGAAAGGTTAGAATTGGCTCGCCAGGTCAAGCCCTTCCCAACTTGCAAATTGAGATTAGAGACGACGAAATTGTTGCTAAAGGCGACAATATAATGCAAGGATACTATAACCGTCCGGAGGAAACAGCCGAGGTGCTAAAGGATGGCTGGTTGTACACTGGCGACCTAGGATATATCGATAGTAAGGGGTACCTTTTTATAACAGGCCGTAAAAAGGAGATTATTGTTTTATCGAATGGTAAAAACATTAATCCCGTTGAGCTGGAGCAAAAGCTGGAGAAAGGCTTTGCTGTTGTTAAGGAGGCAGGAGTTATTCTCCATAACAACCTGCTACACGCAGTAATACTTCCCGATTATGGTGAGCTTACTGCCCTAGATGTTAAGGATCCCGATGCCTACTTTAGAGAGCAAGTAATTGCTGTGTTCAACCAGAGCCAGAGCTCGTACAAGCGTATAATGAAGTTTACGTTGGTTACCAATGAGCTTCCGCGTACCCGCCTATCCAAGTTACAGCGATTTAAACTCTCCGAACTTGTTACTGGGGGAGGTAAAACAGGTAAAAAGGCAGAGAGCTATCCTACCACCGAGGAGTTTTTGGCTGTTAAGAGCTTTATTGAGACTCAGGTTGATATGGATATTCTTCCCAGTCATCACATAGAGTTCGATTTAGCGTTGGACTCACTTAGCAAGCTAAGCCTAATAGATTTTATTCAGCAGAGCTTTGGTGTTACCATCGAGGACGATAAGCTGCTGCGTTTTCCAACCTTAAGCCATTTGGCCGAGTACATAAAGGAGAAGAAGCAGTGGTTTAAACAGGAGAGCATTAACTGGGCCGAGGCCTTAAAGGAACGAGTTGATGTTAAGCTACCCAAGGCTTGGCCAACCCAAGGCGTGTTTAAGAATGTGGCTAAATTCTTTTTTAAGCTATACTTTAGGTTTAAGGGCGAAGGGGTAGAAAATATTCCCGATGGGCCATGTATTATTGCCCCAAACCACCAGAGCTTTTTCGATGGGCTATTTGTAGCATCCTTCCTAAAGCGTAAAACAATGCGTAAAACCTATTTCTACGCAAAGAAGAAGCATGTTAGCAACGGTTTCCTAAGGTTTCTTGCTGCAAAGAACAATGTTATTGTAATGGATATTAACAAGGACCTTAAGGTGTCTATACATAAACTGGCCGAGGCGTTGCGTAGGGGCAATAACGTTATAATTTTCCCCGAGGGTACCCGTACCACCAACGGAAGTTTAGGTGAGTTTAAAAAGACATTTGCCATACTTAGCACACAGCTTAATGTTCCAGTAGTTCCTGTAGCTATTGATGGGGCTTACAAAGCGCTACCACAGGGCTCTAAGTTCCCAAAACTCAATACAAAGATTAGGGTTAACTTTTTGAATCCGGTTTACCCAGAGGGGCATACAACCGATTCCCTTACTCAGGGAGTTCTGGAGTCTATTCAGAATGAGCTATCGCGTGTTGCTAGTTAGGAGGGCTATAAAAAACTTAGGGGCTGCAAGCGCAGCCCCTTTTTTATTCTATGCATTCCTGTATTGCGCTAAGCAGTATGTTGGGAAGAAGCGGTTTGGTTAGGTAGGCTCTAAATCCCATATCGAGGCACTGCTGTTTCTCCTCGTGCATTGCATATGCCGTTTGGGCTATAATGGCCTGTTCTGGCTTTTTCTTGAGGATTGCTTGTGCTGCCTCAATGCCGTTCATAATAGGCATTTTTATATCCATTAGCACAATGTTGTAGTCGTTGGATTCCATAAGTTCCACTGCTTCCTTTCCGTTTTGTGCCCAGGTAATATTAACACCCGTTGGATTTAGCACCTCCTTTAGGTATAGGTAGTTCATCTCCTCATCCTCGGCAATAAGCAGGTTGATGTGTTGCCACGAGCTAGCCGCGGTTTCGCTAACAGCGCTACGTTGCTTTTTCTGTGTGCTTTGGCTAGAATCCCAAAGGGCTCGGGTTTTGTTTGTTATGGGAACTCTAAAAAAGAAGGTAGAGCCTGCACCCTCTTCGGACTCAAGCCATATGTTGCCATTCATTAGCTCAATAAGCCTTTGCGAAATGGTTAGCCCAAGTCCTGTGCCTCCATATTTTCGGCTCAGGGTTTCATCAACTTGTCTAAACTGCTCAAAAATTTGCTTGCGGTGCGACTGCGGAATTCCTATTCCTGTGTCGGCAACCCAAAACTCAAAGTGAGTCTCCCCAATCTTTAGCCCAAGGGATATGGTCCCTTTATCGGTAAACTTAACGGCGTTGCTCAGCAGGTTGCTCAGCACCTGTTTTAGCCTTAGCTGATCTAGTATTACTCGCAGCTCACCAATGCCTTCGGGTACAATAAGGTTTATGTTGAGATGCGCCTTGTCCTGCGAAACGGCCATGTTAGTAAATAGGGAGTGCTGCTCGCGAAGCAAATCAATAAGGTTAAACTCCTTTTCCAGAATGGTTATTTCGCCAGCCTCAATTTTGGCTATATCAATAATGTCGTTTATTAGGTTGAGCAGGGTGTTACCACTACTATTAATAAACTTAACGTACTCCCTTTTTTGCTCGTGCGACAAATCGGGGTTAAGCAAAAGGTTGGAGAAGCCAATAATGGCGTTCATGGGAGTTCTAATCTCATGGCTCATATTGGCTAGGAATGCAGATTTTAGCTTGTCCGATTGCTCTGCGCGCTCCTTGGCAACACGCAGCTCCTCTTCTGCTTTGTGCTGTGCTGTAATGTTTCGGCCAGCGCCCACTAACCCAATTAGCTGCCCTTTCTCATCAAAAAAAGGAGTGCGGTGGGTTGATAGTAGCAGCTTTTCGCCATTGGCAGGTGTAATCCACCTTTCGTCTATAACGGGTGTTTTGGTGGTGTAGGCCTTTAAGTCTGAGTTGAGAATTTCCTTTGCCAGCTCAGTGGAGAATATGTCGAAATCGGTTTTACCTAGAATCTCGTTCTCATCGTTTATTAGCGCACCAAAGGCGTTATTGTAATTAACGTAGCGACCATCCTTATCCTTATGGAAAAGCGGGTCGGGAATGGCGTTGATGAACTGACGCAAAAGGGTGCGCTCCTTTACCAGCTGCTTCTCCGTTTGCTTACGAATGGATAGTTCGCTATTTAGCTCCTGGGTCTTTTGCTGTACGGTTTTGGTTAGCGACCAGTTCCAAAGGGCAATGGTAAATAGCGCAATAACAAAGAAGGATATGGCAATTACCGATATCCACATAATCCTTTTGGGAATTGGGGTTGACGACTCGCCAAACCACTTGTTGTATATGGCGTCGTACTCGCCTGTTGCTTTAATAATGGCTAGCCCTTCGTTAAGCCTGTCTGCTAGTCCGGGTAGGTTCTTGCTAACGGCAAAGCAGTAGCGTCTTGTTTCGAGAGGTGGGCCAAATGGCACAATGTTTTTTAGCTTGAACTCCTCGGCATACCTTAGCGCCGATAGTTTGGATAGTATAGCGGCATCGTGCTTGCCCGATGATAGTAGCCTAAGCGCATCGGCTTGGGTCGATGCGTACACAACGGTTATATTGTTTAGCCCCTTAACAATATCCTCAGAAATGTCGCCTTTTTGAATAATTATCTCCTTGCCGCTTAGGTTGTCGTAGTTAAAGTTTTTTTCGTTGTCCCTTACAAAAAAGGAGTATGACACAATGGAGTGGGGCTGAGTAAAATCAACGTATTTGGCCCTTTCGGTGCTGTAGAATAGGCCTGCTAGAATATCAACTTTACCCGTTTCGATGTTGCTAATAACCTCGCTCCACGTTTTTATCTCTATGTATATGTTTAACCCCATAACCCTAGATATCTCGCGTATAAGGTCGATGTTAAAACCATCGGGTTCGCCCTTTTCGTTGGAGAACTCGTATGGGTAGAACATGGAGTCCGACTGGACTATGTATATAGGCTTTTGCAGAGGTTCTCTGGAGTCGCGGGGCTGCGACAGCGAAATGCTGCTTAAAAGGGTAAGCGCAACAAGAATGGGGATAAGGGCTTTTAGGTATCGCATGGTTACGATAGTTTTTTGTGTGGCTCTTTCTTAAAGAACATAAAGCTATGCAGGGTATCAATTAGCTCTTCGGGCTTAATGGGCTTGGATAGGTAGTAGTCGAAACCCACTACAGCACCCTTAACCTTATCCTCGGCCATGGCGTAGGCCGTTTGGGCAATAACAGGCAGCTCGGGGTAGGCTTTTTTTATGGCCTTGGTAGCTTCGTAACCATTCACAATGGGCATTTGAATATCCATTAGAACTAGCGATATGTCGGGATTCGATTCCACAATTTTTATGGCCTCCTGTCCATTTTTGGCTCTTAAAACCGTGGCGCTGGTAATGTTGAGTATCTCCTTTATAAACATAAAGTTTATCTCCTCGTCCTCGGCAACTAGTATTGTTTTTCCGGCAAAGGAGTTGGCTTGTATCCACTCGTTACGCTCGGTTATTAGGCTATTGTTTACGTTAGGTATTATAAGCGGAAGAATAAAGAAGAATGTGGAACCCTTCTCTGGTTCGCTCTCAACCCAAATACGACCACCCATTAGCTCAACCAGTTTTTTTGATATGGCCAAGCCAAGTCCTGTGCCGCCGTACTGCTTGGTAACGGTTTCGTCGCCCTGGCGGAATCGCTCAAAAATCACGTTAATTTTCTCCTGGCTCAAGCCAATGCCCGTATCCCTAACATAGAACAGTATGGTTGCATTGTTCGGAACCATGTAGCCATACTCTATGTGCCCTTCGGAGGTGAACTTAAGGGCGTTGTTTAGCAGGTTAATGAGTATTTGCCGTAGCCTAAACGGATCGCACAGTATTCCAAACTCATCGTTGGCTATGGCCTCGTGCTTAATAAACCTTATGTGCTCCTTTTTGTGTTTTGCCTTCTCGGTTTGGAAAAACTCGTGAAGCTCGTACAGCATCCTGTTAACCGATGTGTTAGATTTGGCTATTTTAAGCTGACCAGCCTCTATTTTGGCTATATCAATAATATCATCAATAAGGTTTAGCAGGGTTTTGCTGCTGTTGGTGATGTAGTTAGCGTACAAATCCTTTTTTTCCTGCGGAATAGTTTTGCGGGCAATTAGCTCCGAAAAACCTATAATGGCATTCATGGGCGTTCTAATTTCGTGGCTCATGTTAGCCAGAAACGCCGATTTTAGCCTGTCGGCCTCTTCGGCCTTCTCCTTGGCAAAGCGTAGCGAGAACTCATTCTCCTTACGTTTTATGCTAGTGCTTACTTGGGTTGATATAAACTCAAGCAGCATTAAATCGTCTCGGTTGTAGGTATCGGCTGCGGTGTACGATTGGGTGCCAATAACCCCAAACACCTCGCCATCAATAATTAGTGGAACGCCCATCCACTGCAACGATGGTGTGCCCACCAAATCAATTTTACCCTCTTGGTTAAGTGCCTGTATTTGTTCCCTATTTACAAGTAGGGGCTTGCCTGTGTTTATAACGTATCCCGATAGGGTTTTGCCCTTTGGGAACTGGTTAAAGGTGTCATGCTCATCATCAAGGTAAGCTAGCTCTAGGTTGGCTCTGTACTTATCGAATCGGATAATGAAGAAGTTTTTGGCATCCATCACATCCTTTAGCTCGTCGTGAATTAGCTTAAACAGCTTATCTATGGATTGGATGTTGATTTCGGAGCTGGTTATATTGGTAAGCGCGTTCTTTATCTTCTCTATACGCCTAAAGCGGGTGATATCGGTAAGGCTTATTACGCGCATTCCGTTTATGGAGCCAAACTCGCACTGGTAGTAGAGCCTACGGCCCTGTTTGGTGTGTAGCAGGAACTTTTTGCGCAGGAACTTATCCTCGAGTTGCTTTAAGTTGAATGGGCTATACGATGGCGATTCCATTATGCTACTCAAAAGAATGCCCCTTTCCAGCGATACTCCAAAGGTTGAGAGGAAACTGTGCGTTGCATCAACAATAATACCCTCATCGTTTACGCAAGCACCTATAAAGGGCAGGTTTGCAATGGTGAAGCTATTGCCATATTCTATATGTCCCATAAAACAAGCATCGGTTATCTGTGTAACATCCTAAATTTTACCACCTCGTACTTGTAAAAATAGCAAATAGATTGAGGTTGATACCTGTTATTTGGAACTTTTTTGGAAATATCCTTTTTTGCGTTTTTTATTAAAATATTGATATTTAGTGCATACACAAATTAGGCGCTGCAGCTAAGTGATATTAATCATCTTTTGTAAAATCGCTTTGCGCAGGTTCTGTATGGGTAAAAGAAAAAGCGCTCCCGTATCCTTTCTAGTAGGAGGGGAGCGCTTTGTGCTATTGGGCAATTAGCTAATTACGCCAGAACCAATAAGCTCGTCGGCTAAGTACCACGCCGCAAACTGTCCCGCGGTAATACCCCGTTGCATCTCATCAAAAACAATGTAAATACCATTGTCCTGGCTCACCAGCGTAGCCTTTTGTAGCGGCTGGCGATAACGGATGCGCACCAGTAGGTTGCGGCTTTCGTGCTCCAATAGGGCTAGGTCTGGCCTAACCCAATGGGTCTCGTTCGATGGAATAAATAGCGCTTTACGGTTAAGCCCTGGGTGTGAGTGCCCTTGACCAACGTAAACAATGTTGCGCTCAATATCGGTGGCTATTACAAACAATGGCTCTGGTTTACCGCCAATGTTAAGCCCTTTGCGCTGACCAATGGTGTAGAAGTGGGCACCGTTGTGCTTTCCAACCACCATACCATCGGTTGGTTGGTAGGCGAAGGGTTTGGCCCGCTCCTGTAGGTTTGTAGCATCAACAGGAGGTAGGCTGTTGTAGTAGCTAACGGGAATCTCTATAATGTTACCATTGGGTATTGCGCTTAGCTTTTGCTGGAGGAATACGGGAAGATCAACCTTACCCACAAAGCAGATACCCTGCGAGTCCTTTCGCTCGGCAGTGGCCAAGCCCAGCTCAGCGGCAATGCGCCTAACCTCGGGTTTTTCTAGGTGACCAATGGGGAAAAGCGCCTTTTCTAGCTGGTTCTGGTTGAGCTGGCAAAGGAAGTAACTCTGATCCTTATTGCCATCAATCCCCGCTAACAACCTGTGGTAGGGTTTACCGTTTACCAAGGTGGTATCCTTGCGGCAGTAGTGACCTGTGGCAACGTAATCGGCGCCAAGGCTAAGAGCCGCCTTTAAAAAGGCATCAAACTTTATCTCCCTATTGCAAAGCACATCGGGATTAGGGGTGCGCCCCTTGGCGTACTCATCGAACATGTAGTCCACAACGCGCTTGCGGTACTCCGAGCTAAGGTCTATAAATTCGAATGGTATATTAAGCTTACGGGCAACCATTTCGGCAAACATCCTGTCGTCGTCAAAAGGGCAGTCGCCCTCCAGCAACCCAACAGTGTCGTGCCAGTTCTTCATAAAAAGGCCAATAACCTCATGTCCCTGCTCCTTAAGCAGGTAGGCCGCAACGCTGGAATCAACACCTCCAGAAAGGCCAACAACAACTTTACTCATAGCTTTACTTGTTGCGGCAAAGATATAAAATTGATTTTAGACAAGCCCCAGTCCCGCTAACGCAATGGAGAAGTATTGCCTTTGGCAAAAAAGCCGATATGGAAACAGATTGGCTAAAAAAATGCTATACCCACCAGTATCCCTTGGTTCTTGCAAAAAGTTAAGGGCTATGGAATACCGTTAGCTAATTTTTGCTAAGTTTGGATTGAATGACCGTTGTTGTACATATGCCTTTGATTTTGGGGGAATATGTAGGATGGGGTGTATATAATTATGTTAAGGGCAAGGTTGGAAAAAAGAACTACAGTGCAAAATTGATAGATTTTTTGTTTTGCCGACCTGCTAAAAGCGGAAATAGCCAACGCACATTGCGCACATTTGCAAGCCCCACGAGCTAACGCTCAAAACCAAAGCTTGCAAAAGAGCTGCAATTTTGCTTCCGCACCCGTGCTAAATTGTTACTTTTGAGTTTTAATTGAAACTTATTGAATTTTAAAAAGAAAAAATATAAATGGCAAAGAAAAACGGAAACGGAACGGAAGAACCTTTAGAAAAGCAACTCTGGAAGGCAGCCGACAAACTGAGAAAAAATATTGATGCTGCCGAATATAAGCATGTGGTTTTGGGATTGATTTTCCTAAAATACATTTCCGACGCATTCGAAGAATTATACGGGAGACTTAAAGCAGAAGAGGCTCAAGGAGCCGACCCCGAGGACAAAGACGAATACAAAGCAGAGAATATTTTCTTTGTAC
>JABNAD010000138.1_pt1 | contig 64206 bp, 55 predicted proteins | sample 7240381 | NCBI WGS metagenome assembly JABNAD01 (sample SAMN11332834, study PRJNA596920) | anaerobic digester metagenome | biome: digested sludge; isolation source: digested sewage sludge-derived enrichment culture grown on H2/CO2 | place: Germany: Goettingen
GGAGAGACATATATTAAGTTTATGTTGGAAAATCCAAGAGAGGGTGCATTAATTCTTGGATTTGATGAAAAAAGATATGAGAATACGTATGAGAAACAAGTAAATGAAATTCATTTAATTGCAAATCAGTATGAACTGATGCATTTATTTGGAGAACTGAATTTGAATCCCCAGGTGTTTGACGCTAATCTCGCGGTTTTCTTGTGGGCACACATTCAAGGCATCGCTCAGCTACTCCACAGCAAGGGAAAATGGATGGAGGAGTATTATGATGTTTCCATAGAGAATATCATCGAAGGGCAAATGAAGCTAACGAGACAGATGCTAGGAGGATTAAAATGAGTAGGAGACGGAGCATGATAATTACTATAATTTTATCGGTAATTGCAATTGTAATTCTGGGTATGGCTTCTTGGGATGGAACATTTTTGAGAACAAAATATAATATTGCAGAAGACAAATATGATATTGAAAAAAATATTATGTCAGAAGGAGAATTCCAATTAATTCGCGGGGGAATTGCATCTTCCAGCAGTCATAATATGCAGCCATGGAAGATAAAAATTGTGGATGAAAACACCTTTTCTTTATATGCGGATATGGATAAGAGATTACCCGTCATTGATCCTGATAACCAACAGCTACTTATGAGTTTGGGTACTTTTATTGGCTCCGTTAAGGAAACAGCAAAAAAGGAAGGCCTGGATTTGGATGTGCAGTATACACCCATTGATACTAGTAAAAAGCTTAATTTGATTGCAACATTTCAAATTATTGGGGAAGATAAAAATCAGATTGACGCTATTACATCTGCTACCCAAGGGGTGAAAAAGAAAACTCCTAAGCTAGAGAAGAAAGAACTTTTCGATTTAGTGGAAACGCCTTTAAAAGGGTATCAAATGGTATGGGTAGAAGGGGATCAGAAGTCACTTTTTCAGGAATACTTGCTAAAAGGTACAATAATTGAAGCGGATAATCAAAAAGCCATGGAAGAACTTTTGCAGATTTTTCGATTTACAAAATGGAAAAAGAACCACTATAGATACGGTTTATCGTTAAATACCATGTCTCCAGCATTACGAATGTTTGTGGAACCGCTAGTGGGAGCAAGTCGGAAATGGAATTCTTTTGGAAAAAATTCCATCACTGCTTTTGAACAACGATTGAAAAATGAAAAGGCTTATATGATCATTTCCCTTGAAAACCCAACACCGTCTGATTACATTAGAGTAGGTGAAGCCCTTTCTTTGCTAGGACTTCAAACAGACGGGTATACCATTAAACCGGCGGTTCAGTTGATAGAACCATTAGAGGGGATGAGTGAGATATATAATGAAATGAAAGAAACTTTTGGTATTCAAGGAGAGGTTATGATAATCCTTGGTTTTACAGAAAGAGGAGCCGGCTATCATGAATCTGTGCGCCATCAAGTTATGGATATCATCATACAATAGTCCTTTTATCAATAAAAGACTAAAGAAATCGGGCAGACAAAGGTCTGCTCTTTTTTTATGAAAGCTAATGCTAGGCGATCAAAAGAAAAATGATCGAGTTTATGTAGATATAAAATATAGGTCCAGTATTAAGAATATTTTTTCCTAGTACTGCTTTTGATAAGAATTTTTGCCTAGTTGATTTGATTTTGGCCATGAGAAATAAAAAATATGTTCTGGATTTTCGACAATTTTTATAGTAAAATAACTGAGAATCGACAATAAAATTGAATGATAACATGAGCTATAGGGATGATTTATCATCATTTATAAACTAACTTATTTCAAAGCATGGTCTGATTTTAATTGGTGACGGATAAAATTGCTGCAGCGGGTTTGAAAATGACTAAATTGGGGAGCTGAATGTGAAAAAATATATCTTGCTAATTAGTAACTTAATTATTATTTTCTCTTTAATAGCTGGATTTATTGGAGTGGTATATAAACAGACAAAATCATATCAGGTTTTGGCTGAAGAATACTTGGCCAATATCCTTAGCATGGCAGAGGTAGATATTACAAAGCAAATCGAAAATGCCATGACTAAACCTGTAATGGTATCAAAGACTATGGCAAATGATGAGTTTTTAAAGAAATGGTTCGCCAATGAACAGAAAAATCAAAATAGGGATGGTTATATGAATGAATTATACAGCTATCTCAATGCTTACAAAGAAAAGTATGGTTATACAACGGTTTTCTGTGTTTCAGCAGAAACGGGAAATTATTATTACCAAGATGGTTTGAATAAGGAACTTTCTAAATATGATGAACATGATATTTGGTATTATAATTTCATTAAATCAGGTAATGAGTACGATATTCAAATTGATACCAACGAAGCAGATGGCAACATAATTACGTCCTTTGTTAATTTTCGCATGGAAAGTGAAGATGGAAAACTTCTTGGTGTCATTGGAGTGGGGCTTGAAATTTCTGATATAGAGGGTATTGTTCGTTCTTATGAACAAAATTACAATTTATCTGTATATATTGTGAATGTGAGAGGTTCCGAAAACTCTTTTGGAAAAGATACAGACGTTTTTGTCAGTGAAGAGGAATTGGCAAGGCGCACTGGAATACAGAATAAAATATTAAATGATTTCTCTACTGAACCTTTAATGAGATGGTTTACATCCCCAAGTGAAAGGAAATGTATTATAACAAAATATGATGAAACCCTTGGATGGTATTTGGTTTTGGAGAAGGATACAATTTCCATTAATCGTTCATTTCAAAAAGGAATTACGGATAATATAATTTTTATGCTTATTTCTCTTGCTGCATGTATTATGGTTACAACGGCTGTTTTTTTGAATTTTAACCATCGCACCATTGAAATGGAAAATACAGATGAATTGACTGGGTTGCCCAATAGTAAGCTGTTTTATAGGAAATATAGATCTTTTGTGAGAAAGCGTCATGAGCGTAGAAAGACGATTTTTATGTTTGATATCGATAAGTTCAAAGAAATTAATGATACCCAGGGGCATTTATTTGGCAACGAAGTACTTGCTAAGGTGGGCGAATCGCTGAAAAAGACAGTCGAGGGCCATGGGATTGCAGCCCGATGGGGTGGGGATGAATTCATTGGTGCGCTTGATGCTGGGCCCCAAGAGGCAGAGGAAATACTGAGAAGATTTATGGAAGATTTATGCAATCTTGAGAAGGAGAATGGGTATATAGTGACTGTCAGTGCAGGTATTGCAGAAATTCACAAACCTTTTAGTGGGGAGCAATTGATTCAAATGGTGGATGAGGCAGTTTATATTTCCAAGCAGAACGGAAGGAATCGAATTACAATTTATAAACCCAATCATTAATCTCATCGTAAAATACAGCAAAAATAGTCCCTCTATGATTATTGAATTCATAGAGGGGCTGCTTTTTTAGGATAGGAATGGGGGCATTCATCTTTTAACAATAGCTATACGTCTTCAAATATAGTATTTAGAGAACTATTTTTTTTGTTGCAACATTTTCGCAAAAAAACCTGTCATGTTCAACAAACAAGAGAGTAGGCCTAAAGTCATGGATTACTCTTTCTAGTTGAATGCGTGAAAGAACATCAACAAAGTTAAGAGGTTCATCCCAAATATGAATATGGGCCTTTTCACAAAGACTTTTGGCTATGAGTACTTTCTTTTTTTGACCGCCACTGAAAACGGAGATATCTTTTTCAAACTGCACCCTGGAAAAATCTAATTTTCGCAAAATAGATTTGAATAAACTCTCATCTATGCCATTTTGCTTGGCAAATTCGGATAAATTTCCGCCAAGGGTGGAGGTATCTTGTGAAATATATGAAAGTTTAAGTTCCGGTGCAATATGAATGGTTCCTGTATAGGAAATATCTTCCCCGCAAATTAATTTTAGAATTGTTGATTTGCCTGTGCCATTTTTACCCCAAACAGATATTATATCACCTGTATTTATGGAAAAAGAGACATGTTCAAAAACAGTATTTTCGCCGTAATAAGCCGAGACATCGTCAAAGGTAATTAATGTTTTACTATGATGTGTAAACTGTTCCAATTTAAGATCTTCGGCGATTTCGATATTTTTCAATAAGTCCTGTTTCTCTTCAATGCGGGTTTCCATACGTTTTTGTATAGATTTGGCTCTTTTCATGGTTTTAGCTGCTTTATGGCCAATGTAGCCTCTGTCGCAGGGGCCCTCTCCAAACTTGCTTGCTTCTGTTTTATCTGACCACGATCGCTTTTCTTTTGCTGTTTTATTTAATCTGAATATTTCCGTTTTCAATTTCTCATTTTGGGCAATTTCAAATGAATCTTGTAGCTGTTTATTTTGGTACCAAGAAGAAAAATTTCCTTTTTGTATTTCAATGTTATTTTTATTAATAGAAAGAATATGATCAATACTGGAATCCAAAAAATCTCTATCATGGGAAACTAAAATAAACCCCTTCTTTTGATTGAGATATTTGCTCACAATTTGCCTGCCTTGAGCATCCAGATGATTGGTGGGTTCGTCAATCAGCAAAAATGTGTTTTCTTTTAGAAATAAAACCGCTAGCAAAATTTTGGTCTGCTCTCCCTTTGAAAGGGTATCAAAGGAGCGATATAATACTTCATCAGAAACGCTCAATAAGTTTAATTCTTTTAATAATTCCCATTGCAAATAGTTAGGGTAGATATCCTCTATTACATTTATTGTAAGTTGAGACATATTTTCAACGGGATACGGAAAATATGCCATTTCTACAGATTTCGAAATGGTACCACTATATTCATATTTTCCAAGCAAAAGGTTTAAAAACGTAGTTTTTCCTCTGCCGTTTCTACCGGTGAAACCTAGTTTCCAATCAGTATCTATTTGAAAACTTACACTCTCAAATACTGAATCATAACTTCCATCATATGAAAAAGTTAGGTTTTTAATGTTTATTTGCGACATGCATTGTCCTCCTCATAAAAAATAGACTGCAAGAAAGTTAATTCTTACAGCCTAAATAAAACGAGACAACACAAAAAAGTCCGTCTATCATAAGAGCCTTAAAAATGAATCACTTTCTTGCAATTTGGCACAACAAAACAATGGCAAACCATTATAATTGTTTAAATGCCTAAATTATTAGCAAGAAAAGTTAATCATTTTTTCAACTCCAATCTTTATCGTATGGTTTTATATTACTATAGTATTAATAAAAGTTCAAGTTGTTTTTGATCAACAGAGAACGGAAATTTAGTTACTGTATGCAATAGAATAGTCTAGAGGTATCATGTAGAATAAAAAATAAGCCCGTGCGCTTCATGAAGTATAGCTTAAATAGTTGTCTGCTTTTTTTGATTGCGCAACATGCCACATTTGTTTGTTGATAAATACTCAAATTGGTACTTTTGATATAGTAAGTCTGCGGGATAATTTGCAATTAAACAAACATAACTATCATCGTAAGTATTCTCCTCAAAATAATTATTAATAGCTTTCATAATTTCCTTGGCATAACCCTTGCCTTGATAAGCTGCGTCTACCATAATATCACTTACAACGTAAGTAATTCCGCCATCACCAACGATTCTCCCAAAACCAATTAGTTTATCTTTATCATAAAGAGACACTGTTAACAAAGAATTTTTTAGAGCAATTTGGCTTCGATTTATATCTTTACTTCCCATTCCGGAGCGAATCCGAAGGCTCACATAATCTTGTGCTGACGGCACTTCATAAACAAGTTGCATATTCATCTGTTTTCCTCCAAATATCTATATTCATTCAAGCATTCATTTAGGTTTTACTTGCTGATGCCTTGGGATACCACTAACACCATACAAAGCAGTATCTATTGTTTTGGTCTAAATTATTGAAAAGAACGCGATTACAATGATACCAAGGGCAATCCGATACCAACCAAAAACCTTGAAATCATGTTTTTTAATATAACCAAGAAGAAATTTTATAACTAAAACAGAAACTGCAAAGGCCACCACCATGCCGATTCCTAAAATTAACAGCTCAGCACCTGTAAATGAAAATCCAAATTTCAGTATTTTAAGGGCACTTAAACCAAACATAACAGGGACTGCAAGGAAAAAGGTGAATTCGGCAGCAACGACTCTTGATATACCAATTAGCAATGCACCAATGATGGTAGCACCTGAACGAGAAGTGCCAGGAATAATGGAAAGCACCTGAAATAGTCCTATGATAAAAGCGGTTCTATAGGTAATGTCATTTAATCTTGTTACGGTGGGAAAGCGTTTCTTATTCCATTGTTCAATCACAATAAAGGCTATACCATAAAAAATCAAGGCCAGAGCAATTACCATTGGGGTGTGTAAATTGGCTTCAATATAATCGTCGAAAAGGATGGTTACAATAGCCCCTGGGATGCATGCAACGACTACTTTAAACCAAAGAGAAAAGATATCTTTCTGTATGATTGGCTGTGTTTTATTCGCAAATTGAAAAGGAAACATTTTTTTCCAAAAAATCACCACAACAGCAAGGATTGCTCCGAGCTGAATCACAACAAAAAACATTTCTTTGAAGGCTATACTCGTATTCAGGGCAATAAATTGGTCTACCAGAAGCATATGTCCTGTGCTGCTGATGGGTAACCATTCAGTGATTCCCTCTACTATACCAATAAAAATAACTTTTAAAATTTCTATCAACTCTAGTGCCATTTTTTTAAATCCTCCTTTTGAATAATAAAAAAGCAAAAGCCAATTACAGGTAAAACAAATTGGCGTTGCTGGACGTTTCTACCAAGTATACCACAGATTTTACCTACGAGTACTTTAAGATTTACCTAATTATTTTGTCTCAAATCTACGATTTTGAGGTATGAAAAATGTCTAAATATTATTGACAAACATATCTTAATGATATATCATAAAGATATGTTAAGCGAATAGGATGTGATGTAAATGAAAGAAAACACAGGTAAATCCAAGTATGTGATATTAGGGATGCTTTCACGTATGCCTCAAACGGGATACAATATGAAGAAATGGATTGAGAATGAATATAGCCATTTTTGGCAGGAGAGTTATGGACAAATTTATCCTACGCTGAAAAAATTGGTTGCTGAAGGGCTAGTTGTTCCTTCTGATGAGCAGATGAATGGGCGAGGGAAGATTACATATTGCATAACGGATGCTGGTAGGAAAGAGCTTGCCCAGTGGTTACGTAAAGAGCCGGAAATAGAAAAGCTCCGATATGAAATACTACTGAAGGTTTCCTTCGGCGAGAATACTGAGCCGGATGTGTTGCTTGGCCATTTAGATGAGTTTGCTAAGAGAAACGAAAATATGATTCATGATATGAAAGAATATATGCAATATTTTGAACTTCTGAAAGAGCAGGGAGTGGACTGTACTTATAGCCAGTTGACTGCACTTTGTGGCGTTTACATCTATTCCGCAATGAAAGATTGGGCTGGGGAGGCCAAAAGAATTATTTCGCAGCGGGAGGTTGATTCTCAATGAGACAGAAGTTTCGCAAAGGCATACTCATTTTTTCCTTACTAATGTTTCCTATAACATTTATGCTTTTATCGCCTTTTGTGATAGTGGTATCAGCTGCAAATGGCGTATTGAATGGGAGTGCAATGATCTTTGGTCTGCTTTTATTGTTCTCTATGGTTGGCAGTCGTCTTTTTTGTGGTTGGCTTTGTCCAGGTGGCGCCTTACAGGAGTATGTTGCTGTGGTTAATGACCGCCACTGGAATAGTAATGGGAAAAATATCTCAAAATATATTACTTGGACAGTTTGGGTTTCATTTATTGTTTACTTATGGCTTCAAAATGACAACCTGAAAGGGGATTTCATGTATTTTATTGAATTTAACTTTCAATACTTTATTATTTATGCAATTGTAATGGTTTTAATTTATATGTTCACCCTTGTGACCGGTAGACGGGGTATGTGCCATAGCCTTTGCTGGATGGCACCTTTTATGGTGATTGGTGAAAAGCTAGCCGATTTTTTGCATATTCCAAGATTCAGACTTATGGCAAAAGCTGATGACTGCATTTCTTGTGGTCAATGTAACAAGAATTGTCCTATGTGTTTGGATGTTTTGACTATGGTTGAGGCTGGAGCCATGGATTCTTCTGAATGCATCAATTGTTTGGAGTGCGTGGATGGTTGTCCTAAGAAAGCAATTGCTTTTGGAATATGCCAAAAACATAGATAAGTCCAAATTTTTAGAACATGATATAAGTATTGTTTTAATTTGAAAGGAGTGTTTAAATGAGTACTTTGGTAGTATTTTTTTCATTTGAGGGGAACACAAAATTGGTTGGAGATGCCATTGCCAAAACAATGGGTGCAGATACCGTGGAGTTAAAAACCAGTAAACAATACCCGACAGCAGGAATTGGAAAGTTTTTTTGGGGGGGCAAAAGCGTTCTTTTTGGTGAGACACCCCAGCTCGTGAATGAAAGAATTGATTTGAGTAAATATGACACGGTTATAATCGGTACTCCGATTTGGGCAGGCTCTTTTGCGCCTCCGATAAAAAGTTTTATTACAGAATATCAGATGAAGGGGAAACGGATTGGGCTGTTTGCATGCCATGGTGGAGGCGGCGCAAAGAAATGTTTTTCTAAATTAAGAGAAGCTTATCCGGAAAATCAATTTATTGGAGAGATTGCGTTCTTGGAACCTAAGAAAAATCCCCAGGTAAGTGTCAATGAAGCCGCTAAGTGGGCATCAGAGCTTTAAAGCATATGAGATTCCATGGGAGATCGTTTTAATTGAAAAGACGATTAAATAGTCCTTTAAAAGGGGCTGAATAGATATCTGTAAAAAAGAGGCTGCCTTTATGGCAAGCCTCAATTTTTTTCTTTGCTCAAGATAACATCATATATAATTTGGGTTGATCAGTATAATAAAAATTTTTTCTGTATAGTTTATTTTAATAGCTCATCGGTAGTAATATTAAATATCTTGGCGAATGCAACAATTTCAATGTCTGTTACAAATCGGTTTCCACTTTCAATTTTTTGAATGGCATTCTTATCTAAATCGATTCCTATGAGTTGTAATTCATTTGCGAGCATTCTCTGTGATACAGTAGGGGTTAGAGCCTTTCTTAATTCTTTAATTTTATTTCCACAAAGATTTAATGAACCATCGGCATTTTTATTTTTATACATTACACACCTCCATATTGACATCTTCTACTTGTCAATGTCTTTATTATATGGTAAATTGTTATATAATATGACACTCTCTAAATGTCAATGGAGGTGATGTTAATGACTGATTATGAAGATATGTATTTCTTGTTGCTTAATAAAATAACAGATATCATTAAAGATTTGCAAGAAGTTCAGCAACAAGCAGAAGAACTGTACTTGGCGCAAGATGATGTGAGGATTGTTGAGTAACACCATGTCGAAGCGAACCGTTCCAAAAATCAAGAGCAGCCACCTAATTTTGGATAGCTGCTCTTGATTTCTTTTATACTAATTTTATTTTACAAATAACTAACTCTGAAAAAAGGCTTATGAATTATTCATCCATAAGTCCTTTTGAATTTTAATAAAAGTATAGAGAATACAACAAACAATAGAAACACTCTTAACTATAAATCCTTTTCTTCAATGTTCATATGGTTAAGTGCATATTCACAGCACTGGGCAACGAGAGAATTTACAGATATGTTATGTTCAGCGGAACATTTTGATAAGCGCTCTACCAAAGTCTTTTCCAATCTAAATGTTTTATTTACAAATTCAGTTTTCTTTATTTCAAACATGAATATCACCTCACATATATAATATAGTGCAAAAAAATGGTGAATTATATACGTTATATTTACACTTAATAGTATGAGTGTTAATTGACATTATATTTTGAGGTGATAATAAATGACGGACTATAAAGATATGTTCTGTTGCTCAATAAAATAATAGATATTATTATAATCTACAAGAAATACAAAAACAGGCAGAGGAGATGCACTTAGCGCAAAAGGACCATACTTCAAAAATTATAGAGTGACGCAAGAAAGAAAGTCGTTCATAATTAAAAACAAGAGTATTTACCATTCAATGTGGTGGAATACTCTTGTTTATTTCCTGTACAATGACGATTTAAAAGATAATGTATCCCCTAGTACTGTAATTTAAAATGCTTATAAAATTATTTATGGGGATAAGTATCAAATTCAAAACATCGCATTTCATCTTCATTTATTACTTTGATTTTATTTCCCATCTTTTGAATAAACCCTTGGGTTTCCAGTTCGTTCATGCATCTACTTAAATGCCGATAGCTAACTCCTAATATTTCGGAAAGTTCTTTATAGGAAAAGGGAAATTTAGCTATTTTTGTAGAATTATTCATATACTCTAAAATGTATCCAACTAAACGGTTTTTTAATGGATACAAGATGTTATTTGAACTAATATTGCTGATAGCATCAAATTTATTGCATAAATCCATGCATATATATTTTAAAAAATCATTATTATTGATTCCATAAGTTTTTATCTTTTCTATTGGAAAAGCTACACATAAACAGTCTGAGAGTGCTTCTACATGACACCTATATCTTGTTTCAGTAAAAAGCTCAATATCACCTAAATTAGTGATTGAATTAAATATTCTCAAACACAATATTTTTCCATCGGCTGAAACGGTAAATACCTTTACATTTCCTTCTAAAAGTATGTAAAAATACTCTATTCTTTCGCCTAATACACAGATCAGATCACCTTTCTTAAATTGAAAAAATTCATGACTCTGCTGAAGATTCTCGTCAATAATCTCTCCTAAATTAAATTTGTCTATATAGTTATTTAATCTTAGATTGTCTTTATATCTTTTCATAGTATCTCCAAATTTTCATTTAAACTGACAAATGTCCTATCCTGTATTCTTGTCAGTATGATAGTATCTATTCATTGCAGAAGGAGGTAACAATTATGTATAAAAGTATGGCTGCATTAGATGGTGTCTTGATTGGTTTAATGGTAGTGCTAAATGGACTTTTAGCTTCTAAAACGGGAAATACCCAATCCCTTGTGATAATCCATGGGGTTGGTCTGTTGGGATCCATCGTTTTACTTATAGGTAGTCGTACCCGCCTAATAAGCATTCAGGGATTGCCTTATTATCTTTTTACAGCTGGGGCATTGGGTATTTTTACTGTGCTATTTAACAATAGTAGCTTTTTAATGCTTGGAGCCACGCTTACACTTTGCCTAAATCTGCTTGGTCAACTTTTCGCTTCTATGATAATAGACCATTTTGGTCTGCTGGGTCAACAGATAAATAGGGTTAATTTTCTAAAACTCCTTGGTGCTGTCATAATGATCTTAGGAATTATCGCCATGAAATTAATTTAAGGAGGCTTACTATGTACATACTTTTTTCACTATTAGCAGGGATGTTAGTGATTCTATGTATTTCAATAAATGGAAGGCTAGCGCTCAAAGTTGGCTTAATTCAAGCTGGTATAACAAATTATCTAGTAGGGCTTTTCTGTTCAGTTGTTTGTATTATTCTAACAAGTCATCGATCGCCGTTTGATTTTTTTCAAGCATATTCAGGTATTCCATTTTATTTCTTTTTGGGAGGGATTGTCGGATCAGTAATAATGATTTTAAATAGTATGATAATAAATAATCTGTCAGCAGTTTATGTAACTGTATTAGTATTTATTGGGCAGCTCTCCATAGGTGTTTTTATTGATTATCTTCAATGTGGCAGCATACCCATGGGAAAAGTTATTGGAGGGCTAGTAATTGTAGCTGGATTATTTGTTTATATGAAGGGTGGTGAAAAAATAGATAGCCATAGCGCAGAATGATAGCACTGAGAATTGTTCTTGAACTATATTTTAAGAGTAGATAATCGTATAATACAAAGTAGCAAATATATGAATTTAGCTTTAAAGGTGTAGTGACTAAAAATGCCTTGGAAATGCCGTAAAACAGCATTCCAAGGCATTTTGTTTTATTTCCACTTGCTAAGTTTGAATCAATTTAAGATACTTTGGTATCTGTATAGTGCTGAAAATCAGTCACTTTTCTTTATACTATACCTTGTTTTTGAGAGAAGTACATCCTACAAAGAAAAGGAATCTCTAAACATTGAACGATAATGAAATTATTGGTATACTATGGCTATAAATCCAAACGAAGGGAGGTAATTTATGCCACTGAATAAAACCAAAGTCCAAAAACCCACCATATATATACCTGAAGAATTACAAGAACAGCTTGAAAATATACATAACTATCCGCTTATTGTTTTGCAAGCGGCTTCTGGTTTTGGAAAAACTACGGTCATCAGTGAGTACCTCCACCAGTCATACGCTCAGCAGGTTTACTGGTACACCTGTATGGGAGAGCCGCTTCGTAAAGCCTGGAATGGTATTTGCAAAGCATTTTCCCATATTGATGCAAATGCGGCAAAGAGATTGGAGATTTTAGAATATCCCACACGTGAAAACCTTGTAGATATTGTTGATATAATGAGGGGGTGTGAAATCAACGGAGATACATGGCTCATACTTGACAATTTTCAATACATACAAGGTGAATTGCCTGATCATATTCTGCACGCATTTTCATGCCACGGTTGTTCAGGATTGCATATTGTTGTTATTACCCAAGCCGTTGATTCAATAGATATTGTTGGAATACCCACACAACAGGCGATTCTCATTCAAAATGAAACCTTCTTTTTTCAAAAACAGGATATCGACGCCTATTTTCGTGCTAATGAAATTGCACTGTCTCAGGACGAACTGGATCGGCTTCAGATGTTTTCTGAGGGGTGGGCGGCTGCTCTGAATCTCCAGTTAATTCGTTACTTGCGTGAGGGGGATTTTGAAGTAAGCGAAAGCATGGACTCTCTGATTCGTGCCGTCATCTGGAATCGCCTAGAGGCAGATGAGCAAAGATTTCTCGTTTCTGTATCATTGCTGCAACGTTTTACTGTGCAACAGGCATATGTCCTTTTGGAAAAAAGTACTCTTCCAGCAGGTATCGTGGGGTTGCTTGGTAGCGGTTCTTTTCTTCGCTATGAGCGGGAGAATGGTTCTTATACACTACACAGTTTATTGCAAAATTTTTTGCGGCAGGAACTAAAAGAGTTGCCAGCTGATACAATTCGTAAAATGCAAAAGCTAGCCGCTGATGCGTATGCAATGGTAGGTGAACGATACTATGCTTTGTGCGGCTATTTAGATGCCCATGCGTTTGAAGCATTACTGTCTTTACCACTTAAAACCGCAGATTTTTCTTTATATCCAGAGGCTGGCAGTGCCCATGTGCTAGAGAGGGTATTTATCGAATGTGACCATGTTATTCTTCTTCGCTATCCTCAAACGTTATGCATGATTACCTTTGAGCTGTTTCGTTTGGGCAGATATGCGGCGTTTGACAAAGGCTGTTTACTGATTAACGAGCTGATTTCTAACCCTAAAAAAAATGGACTTAATGATGAGGAAATTAAAATGCTAGTGGGACAGCTTGCATTTTTACAATCTTTCATCGCCTTTAACGACATTGAAAAAATGAGCACCCTTCACCGAAAAGCTTGGGAAGTATTGGGCGGGGCTTTCTCAAATCGTGAAGACTGGAATGACTCATGGACATTTGGGCAGCCCTCAGTGCTGTATTTGTTTTGGAGTGCTAGTGGAGCACTGGAGAGAGAACTTAACTGCATGGATGAATGCTTGCCTTACTATATCCGTCTGACGGAAGGACATGGAACAGGAGCAGACTGTGCCATGAGGGCGGAGGCAATGCTGATGCGTGGAGAAGATACTTCTGCAGAAGTTCTGTGCCACAAGGCAATTTACCTTGCCAACAGCCAAAAACAGGATTGTATCTGCTTTGTCGCCGAAATGACCCTTTTGCGGATTGCTTTGCTTCGTGGGGACTTGGAAGGCTTTGAGAACATTAAGAAAAATATTTTGGAACGGACAAAAAATAGTATTGAATCTGCGGTGAAAAGAATGGCGGATTTGGCACTGTCCTTTGTCTGTGTTCTAGTGGAAGAGAATGCAATGCCTGAATGGCTCACGGATTTAAATAAAGTAACAGGGGTTTTATACGATGTGGCCATTCCTTTTGGAGTGCTTACACATCTGCGATGGCTGTTGTACCAAGGAAATAATGCAAGGGTGTTGGGAATTGCCCAAGGGGCACTTCCAGCGGCAGAACAGCATCACTTTATCCTGCCTCAGGTTTATTTTCATTTATTTATAGCCATTGCTTCCCACCGATTGGGGCAAAAAAAAGAGGCGGAAACGGCATTGGAATGTGCTCTTTCCCTTGCTTTGCCAGACGAAATTTATCTTCCTTTTGCCGAATATGGCGAGATAATTGCTCCATTACTAAAGTTACAGGAGAAAAACTCCCACATAAATAAACTAACAGCTCTGTGCACACGCCACAGGTTGGGCGTGGATAAAATCCGAAAAGCCGCCATGTACGGTCAACTTTCACCACGGGAGAGCGAGGTTGCACACCTTGCCGCCGCAGGGTTAAACAACAAAGACATTGCTTCTAGGTTGCTTATTTCCCAGGAAACAGTGAAGTCAACTATGAAAAGCATCTTTCAAAAACTTGGAATACGTTCCCGTGTTCAGCTTCAGGAATTAAAGAGTTCAGGAAAAATCTAAAACTAAATACCCCATGATGGATTACAACTTATGTCAAAGTCAAAACCTTGAGGGCTTTGCCCTCAAACACCCACAAGGGTTTCACCCATTGACCCATCTAAAACCGCATTTTATGCGGTTTTAATAAAGTTTTTGGTCTTGCTTTTTTCAAAAAGCAAGTGGGTTTGGGCAACGCCCAAGGTTTGTCTACCACGCTAACGCCGTACACGAATTGTACGGCGTTTTTTTATTTTCCTATAAACTGATTTTAAAATAAATACCCGATGGGGGGTATATCAATGCCCAAAAGACAGAGTATGCTGAAAATGTGGCATTCCGCCAGGCAAAAAGATTGGAAAGGAGGCGTATTATGCAAAACAGCAGAATCTTTCGTGCAGTAACACCTATGGAAGACGGCTGCCTTAAAGTAGAAATGGAATCCGACTGCACGGTTCGTCTGGATATGCACAGACGATTACAATCGGTGCGGTTTGGATTACTTCGCAATCAGGATGTATTCCGAAGTGTGGCAACAGATGGTTACCGACTAATATTTTACCAGAACGGCAGTGAGGTGCTGGAGATTTCCTCCGCCACCTTTATGGATCTGCTAGCCGTTGACCGCACCAAGTGACAGTCAGCGAAAGTTTTTTCTACCTTATGACGCATTCGTGCAAAACAAAAAAGGAGGTAATACAAGATATGAAGAAAACAAGAAAACGCATATGCAGTCTGTTACTGTCTCTATGCATGGTATTCACGATGCTGCCTACCGTAGCGTTTGCCGATGAAGGTGCGAGCACAACCCAAATAACTGCTTTTGAAGCTTTGGCAGATGATGTTGCGGTACAGGAGGTAAAGTTTGGCACAACCCAAGATGAGTTGAATTCTCCAAGTACCTTAACTGCCACGCTAACCAGCGGTGCAACCTACACAGCAACAGTATTGTTTTGGCAAAGTGACCTTCTTTGGGATGGCAATCATTCAGGTACTTTTACCCTTACACCAACCCTCAATTTGCCGTCAGATGTTATACTGGCAGACGGTGTAACTCCACCAACTATAACGGCAAATGTTTTAGAACTTGTTTCCGTTACAGGTATTACTGATGTTATAGACACAATGGGTGTAGGTGATCCCGTTGCCCTAAGTGGCACAGTTGCCCCTGCACATGCAACAAATCAGGATATTTTATGGAGCATTTATGATGCAGGAACCACTGGTGCAACCATTACGGACGGCACTCTATCTGCCACGGCCGCAGGGACAGTTGTGGTAACAGCTACAATCACAGATGGCATTGCAACAGGCACGGATTACACACAGGACTTTACCATTAGCGTAAAGGTTTTGACAGTGGACCCGTCAACCTATACTTTTGACCCACTGGAAGTAGGGTATGGTACATCTGAATTTTTCTACCTTGAGGATGCCCAGACGAAAACCCTCACCGTTACCAATACTGGGGATACGGAACTGACAGGGCTGAGTTTAAGCAATAGCTATGATGAAATGTGGTTTAACCTTAGTGGTAGTACACCTTTTTCTCTTGCCCCGAAAGCATCAGTGGAATTCACTGTAGAACCTATAGACGGACTTTCAGCAGGCACATATACAGCTACAGTTTATGTAGATTCCAGTGGAAATGTTTTAGCTTCGGTACCTTTAAGTTTAACCGTAACCAAAAGAGTGCCACGACTTAAATTTGGTACAACAGACGTACACAAAGTAGACACCGATTTCAGCGGAACTGGTTACAGCTGGAATGCCACCACCAAAACGTTGACACTGACCCCAGACTATGCCGCAGGAAGGATTCAATTTATGGATTGCGATTCTGATATGGCGACACTGAAGCTTGATGGAGACGTGACCATTGATGAAACAGCATCAACCTCCAGTTGTCTGGTAAGCACTTGTGATATGCTGACCATTGATCTTGATGGTCACACACTGACACTGATTACAGGGGGAAATGACTCTGAAGCACTCTATGGGTACACCACCACCATACAAAACGGCACCCTTGTGGCAAGGCTACAGGGCAGTGGTACAGATGATAACACCGAATCTATTAATGCAAACTACCTTACTGTTGAGAATGCCACAGTGATTGCTGATGCAGACAGCCCAAATTACGGCGGTACGTGGGTTGACACACTGAAATTAAATCAGGGTGCAAAGGTTTACACCTGCGGTGCAGTAGGGCTTAAGTTCACCACCGGTGATTATCTTAACCTAGCCAGTGACGACATTTCCATAACGGCTATTGGCAGCACGTATGCCGTTTATTTAGACGCTGATCTAGATTACACTTCAGGCTCTGCACTGAAATGCTGGACCAACACGGATACTACCCAGCCTTCCCCAGTGGGAGAGGGCACGCTGTTATCTTCCAAGACATTGGAGGAGTTAGAAGTTCTGTTGGGGACTTCAAAATACGTTTATATTGGCACGCAATCCCCAAAAAGCATTGTAACTGTTACTAACGGAACAGGAAGCGGCGAATATTCACAAAACACACCTGTAACCATTACTGCCAATACAGCACCAATTGGTAAGCAGTTTAAGGAGTGGACGGTAGTCAGCGGCGGCGTAGCCCTTGCAAATCCAAAGGCAGCAACCACAACCTTTAAAATGCCTGCAACTACAGTAGAGATCAGGGCAACCTATGAGGATATTACCACCACCCCTGTAACAGGCAATCTGTATATCGGTGATGAGTCGGTTTGGAACATAAAAAAAGACGACAGCGGAACCAACTGGGCGTGGGACGCTTCCAGTGCCGCATTAACACTAACAGGAGATGTGGATAATATTCAATTTGATACATCGGGTGATGTGAACGTAACAGTGAATGGCAACGTGAACACAGCTTATTTGGACAGCCACAATGTAAGTGCGGGGAAACTTACTATTAACGGCAGTGGTACATTGAACGTGACATGTGCTTCCTATCTTGACGCAGCAATTCTTGCGGAAAATGGGCTTGAAATTGCTGAAGCCACGGTGAATGTGAGCACAACAGGAGATTATTCTAGTGCAGTGGATGTAGGCAATGGCAATTTCACTATGTCCAGTGGTAAACTAAACCTCTGCACAACTGGAGCAAATTCAGAGGGAATTCACTGTTCCAACGGTGATATCCTGATTTCCAATACAGCCGAAGTGAAAACCGCACCAAGCGTTGCAGGAGTTGGGCTTCATGCTTCGGAAGACATTGAAATATCCGGCGGGACGGTGGATGTAACAAGTACAAATTACAGCGGAATTATTGCCTCTGGCGAAGTTCGCATCAGCGGCGGCTTGGTTACTGCAAAAAGCACAAGTTCTTTTGGTGCGGTTCGTGGGTCTACGGACGGTGTTACTGTTAGTGGCGGTACCCTTGTAACAGGTACTGCGGGTGCTTCCCTTGTAAATGGTATTGTTGGCAGTAACCTTACTGTAAGCGGTGCTAACACACAGGTAACCGTGAATGGATATATTAGAAATAATTGCAATTTAACCGTATCTGGTGGAAATGTTACGGTGACAGGCACAGTAGGGGGCACCCAAAACCTAACTGGTGGTAAGGTGTATGTAAACGGTGGGCAAGTGTACCCTACAGCATCTACCTATGCTATAATCGTTCATAACGGTACGGCAAGTAATTCCACAGTGGCAGAGGGTGCAACAGTGACCATAACTGCAAGCACCCCAGAAAACGGTAAGCGCTTTAAGGAGTGGATAGTTGTAGGTGGAGCAACTCTTGCAAATGAAAAGGCATCCAGTACCACCTTTATAATGCCTGCAAATGCAGTGGAGGTTACGGCAACCTATGAGGATATTCCATCTGGTGTAACCCAAGTTACTGGAATAACTTTAAATAAAACGGCTCTTTCTCTTTACAGCAACAAAAGCACAAAAACCGCAAATCTTACTGCAACAATTAAACCTGCTGATGCTACAGATCAATCCGTAACATGGCAAAGCAGTAATACATCTGTTGCCTCAGTGAATGAAAGCGGACTTGTAACAGCAGTTGGCAATGGTACGGCAAACATTACCGTTACCACAACTGACGGTGGCTATACAGCAGGCTGTACGGTTACAGTTTCAAGCTATACAAGTGGTGGCTCTTCCTCAGGTGGAGGTTCTTCTTCAGGTGGAAGCAGTCCTGCAAACAAAGCAACGATAAAAGATAATCAGCCAAACAAGCCAGTTACCGCAGTTGCTTCAGTAACGGCAACAGTTGGAACAAATGGCATTGCCAGTGCATCTATTTCAGATAAAGCGGTAACTGACGCAATTTCTAAAGCGCAGACTGAATTGAAGAAGCAAGGCAAAAGTGCAAACGGTATCTCTGTTGGGCTAGATGTCACCATGCCAAAGGTTGCAACTGCACTGACAGCAACCCTCACACGCACTTCTCTGAACGACCTTGTGAGTGCAGGTGTATCAAACCTTGAAATAAACGGCTCTCCTGTTGCTGTCAGCTTTGACCAGAAAGCACTGAAGGAAATTCAAAAGCAAGCAAACGGCAACATAAATATTACCATTACTCCCCAGTCGGAAATTTCTGAAACGGCAAGGGCAATCATTGGCACAAGACCTGTATATAACATCACTGTTAGCTACGGAAATAACAGTACAGTGTCTAGCTTTGGCCAAGGTGGTGCTACTGTAGCAATCCCTTACACACCAGCGAATGGTGAAGTTATCAATGGTTTGTATGCCGTTTATATAGATGAAAATGGGAATGCAACTCGTGTAGAAGGTTCAACCTATGATGTAAATAGTGGTAGTATTTTATTTACTACACCTCATTTCTCTATGTATGGTGTAGGCTATACCGCCCCAAGGGAAAAGCTTACTGACATTAGCAACCATTGGGCAAAGGAAAGCATTGAATATGTAGTAGACAAGGGCATAATTGACGGAGCTACGGAAACAACCTTTGCACCAGACACATTTATGACCCGTGAAACACTGGTGACTGCCCTTGGCAGACTTACTGGTGAAGATGTAAGTAGTTATACCAAAAGCAGTTTCACAGATGTTAAAGTGGGAAGCGCTTCCCAGCCATATATTGAATGGGCTTATGCGAAAGGCATCATTCATGGCATAGGGGAGAATCAATTTGCCCCTGACAGGGCAATCACTCGCGAAGAAATTGCTGTGATTATCGCAAACTTTACCAAGGCTACAGGCTACACTTTACCCGCTGAGGGCAAGGCAACTGCATATGCAGATGCTTCCAGTATAGGCAATTACTATAAAACCGCGGTTACAGCGATGCAGCAAGCCGGCATTATGACGGGCGGAACCAATAACAAGTTCAATCCAAAATCAAATGCGACTCGTGGGGAGGTTTCTTCTATGCTTCATCGCTATATCAAGCTAACAATTACCTCAGATATCACTGCTAAGGCGTGAAAAATTTCTTCTAGCAATCAGGTGCCTTACGTACCGGTTAGATCATAGACGGAGTTCTCCGTATAGACATTGAGCTGTTGCACCAGCTTGTAAGCGTGGGATTTTTTGGAAGTGCCTAAAATTTCTGCTACTTCCTTTGCGTTAATAAGTGTTGTTTTTGTCATATCAAATCATCCTTTCATCTCATAAAATACTTTTGTATCCGCCAGATATTTTATTTACTTACTTTATTGTTTCTCATACAATAGTATCTATAAGGGTGGTGTGTATCATGAATATAAGTGAGAAAATACAACTTTATCGTAAAGCCAACAAGCTGACCCAAAAGCAACTATCTGAGCTTTCAGGAGTTAGTGAGATTTCTGTACGCAAATATGAAGCAGGGCATAGGTTTCCTAAACCTGAGCAACTGAAAAAAATTGCTTCTGTTCTTGAAATTGGCGGTAATCAGCTTTTAGAGATAGAACTTGATGCCGTAAAAGTAGAAACTGTTGGTGATGCCATGGCACTGTTTTATCTTCTAAAAGAGAAGTTAGGCATGGATTTTGCCTATGACGTAACATCTGAGGATAGCATTGATCCAACTACAATCTATATCCACTTTAAAAACGATAAAATCAATCATTGCCTAGAGCGTATTGCCACTGAGGAAGCAATGGCAGAGCAGTTAAAGCAGTCGCTTGGAGGTCTTAATAATGAAACTGCAAAGACACAGCTTTTAACCGATAAATTTCTACTTGATTTAACCAAAGAGGAAATGTGCAAGAATGAGAATCTTCTTTGATGCTGTCGGTTGATTGAGAGTATTTATATTAAGTGAGGGGTTTGAATGGATACGAAACAAGAATTTATGGATGCGGTTCATATGGGGCGTGAAATAGAATTCAGCTATTGTGAACAGCATTATTTTGAAAGCCGACACAATGAAAACGACTGGTATATTTATCACGAAGAAACCAAGTACGAACAACATTTTGCCTCTGCTTATGATTTGCTAGCAAATACCATGTTGCAAGGGCGTAATATCAATGATATTTGGGTACAGATAACTATCGACTGCATATTATAAGTGTCCATCCAACTTACTGAATCTTTGTTTAATACAAAAACCCTCCCGTTCCACTAAGTCATAAAACTTAGCTAAACGAGAGGGTTTTCCTCTTGTTATCTTAATTGTAGGGACACCTTAAATTATTGGTCAAAATAATTTTTAGTATCATAGCAGTATCACAGCCTGTTACAAAGTGCCACAACCTAGTGTTTAAGCCACTTTGAAGCCGCTTGATGCTTATTCCCACTCGACATGGATGTAGATGTTTTTATATTTTTCAGGTGTAACTACTGTTAGTAACAAGGGCTTTTAGTCCTACTTTATCCTTATTATTTATGATATTTTACTTTTTAATATCAATTTAATATCAATTATTATATGTAATTTCTATTTTATACACTTTAACATATTTGATATTATCTGTATAATAAAAGGAAGTGCAAATGGTGCAACAATACAAATAATCATAACTACATTGTTGAAAAATACGCTCTTTTTATGATGACGTTTTACCAACTGTTCTGTTAACTTACCTTGATCAACTGCATTTTTTAATAAATTTGCATCATTTAATAATACTGTATAATAATCATATATACTATGATTCTCACAACTATCTAATAACTCTTTATACTTAATATAATATTCTGAAAAATCAACGTCATCTTTCAATGATTTTAACTTATTATATAATTCGTATATAGATATATAGTTTTGTTTTAATGACAAATATATAGCTTTATAATTCTTTAATATTGCAACTGTATTAAAAGCAAATGCTAAAATTGAAGATGATATTAATGAAATACTCACATTACTATTATTTGATGAAATTGTAATTATAGAAAAAATAATGAGAACTACTGAATAGTAAATGTTAATAATTGATAGTTTTTCATCAAGTTTCTTATATCTTTCAGCAGCTTCTATTCGACATTTTCTAGTTAGATAGAGAGTATTTAATAATTGTTGCTTATTTTCCTTCTGCATTTTTATTCTCCATATTATCTAGTAAAGATGAAACTATTAATTTTCCAACTATCTTCATTTCATGTTCATTATAAAAATCGCTCTTTAAACTATTACAAATCCAACAAGATTTAACTATATTATTGATAAGATATCCCTTACTGTTGTCTTTTCTATCTATTGTCATATCATTTATTTTAGCATGAATATCCAACTTAAAAAATTTTTTAAATCTTAATATCTCAATATTTTCGCCTGCATAATTAATAACATAGTCTCTAATCATACGGTACTTATCAATTGTTATACCACAATAATAACATTTATCTTCGTGAGAGTTCCACCATTTAGATAAACTATCTTCTGTTAAACTAAATTCTATCCCTCTATGTTCTGCACTTTTTGACATGTTTGATATGGCACCTTTCCCATATTTAAAGTAGCCACTTTCAAACTGCTTTCTTTGTGCATTCTTCACATTTTCTTTGCCTTTATCAGTTTTATTAAAAGCCTTTGCTTTCATTTTATTACATTCTTTGCAATATGAATGTAATCCGTCAGAATTTCTTTTATTTTTACTAAATTCAGATTCATCCTTTTCTATTCCGCAACAAGCGCATTTTTTCATATGTTACTCCTCATTATGTATATATTTGATATAGATCATGTTCAATATCTTTGATAGATTTAAAGATAAATCTGTCAAATTCTTTTTCTAACATATAGTCATTTAAGCCGTACACCCAATCTCTTTTTCTATGGCAAATATTAATTAGTATTTTCTGTTTTTTTGGCTTAGAGTATCTATCTACATTGGGTATATACGTTGTATTGTCTTTTTTAGAAACAAATTCCTTATGTGTTTTAACAAATCTCTTTCCAGTATAGTAGTTATTATTTAGAAGATCACTCTGGAGATTAAATCTCACGCATAGTTTCCTAACCAACCAATCCAACTCATGCAATATTGTTTCATCTTGATTCTGACAAAAAAATATAACCCATCCATAACGTTTTCCACCTTTAAAACATCCAGTTATTTTAAAATCTATCTTCCATTTTAATAAATCGATGTTTCCTTTTATTCTTTTGTCGTGAGATGATATATAGTCACTGAAAATTTTTTCTAAAGACAATTCCATTCTACGAACATTTTTGTCGGCTATACTTGTTGTTCCATCGTTATAAAATTTATACCCTAAAAAATCAAATTCTTCTATTTTACCACTATGATATTTTTCTTTATTTATGGTTAGGTCATAGTCATTAAGTTCCTCAGTTATACTATTTTTATATTTTTCTATATCTTTACCTTTACAAAATAACAGAATATCATCTACATATCTAATGTACTCTATATTTTTATCCTCATAATATTCCCTATCAAAATCATTTAAATATATATTTCCTAATATATTTGAAATGGCAATACCTTGAGGTACTCCTGTTGAATTTATATCACATATTGATTTAGAAGGTTCTGTATCACTAAGTGTAGGGTTTTTAATTAACTTATCAATTAAAGAAATGAAATCGTTATCATTTATCAAACTATACACCTTTTTCAAAAGAATATCATGGTTAATGTTATCATAATATTTAGATATATCAATTTTGATAAAGGAATCATATTTATGTGACAAAATTACTTCATTAACTTTATTTATCACATCAGGTACTTTGCGTTCAGCAATAATAGGTTTAAAAGAATTGTTAAGTTGATTTTTTACAACATCTATAATTATGTTATCCCTAATTGTTGGAATGGATAGCCTCCTAGGTGTCGAGCGTTTATTTTTTAAAATCAGAACTTCTTTATAAGCAGTAGGTTGATATGAGTAGTTTTTGATTTTTTTTGAAACGTTTTCTAATACAATTAGATGTTTTTTATCAAAATTACTTTTATTTATTCTATCTCTTCCAGTGGAGAGTTTGCCTTTTTTAGCTTTTTTATAAACTTGTATTAATGATTCTGTTGCAAAAATACTATTAATCATAAGCTACCCTTTCATTATTATAGTGTATTGCTGAGCATATGTAGTGGTTGCAGCACGTGTGCAACAGATATAAATATTCCTAAATAAAATAGGAATCTGTAGCATATGTATGCTATTAATAGAGCTTGTCTAATGCTCAATAGAAATTTTCGCAAAATTATACATTTGCGAGCTTAATACTAAAAAATGTAGTATCAAACTACTTATGCTCAGCAATAAACTATAAAAATAACATTAATTATTAATTTTATAAACACTCAATTTTTTTACTAAATTATACCATATTTTTTCGAAAAATAAAATGAATATTCTTAATAAGAATTATTATTTTTTCTATAATACTATAGCCCCCATCTAATCCAGATAGAGGCTATAGTATTATTAAAATATGATCTGATTTAACACAACCCTTGGCACAAGTCTCGTAGTTATTCATTCTTGTAACCCATTCTAGCTAATTAGAGAATTTTAGATTCTCGTTGTAGACATCTATTTTTACCATAGCTGTAACCATTGTATCCACTTACGCTTGTTCCTAATCGTTTTTTAAATCAAATTGTCGATTTAGTTTACCTCTCTTTTTCAACACTTTTATGCATAAACTTATAAAACGGTTCTTTCAAATCCAATATATCTAAAAACTTCATAACCTTTTCTTTAAAGGCTGTTAATCGTCTGTTTTCAGCCTCTATTTTTATAATATTAAGACGATGTTTCATTGACTTATATTCAGATAATTCTTGATTTTTTTCCTTATTTTCTTGTCTTAGAGCTATTAATTCAGATTGCAAATTTTTAACCTCTGACACTAATTTTTTCTCTATATTATCTTTTACAATTTGTATTTTAGCAAGTGTTTTTACATCCTCAAATTCGTCTTTATTAACAATGAGTTTACTGGTATTTAAAAGAGTAGGTTTAGAAGTAATTTCATCAATATTTTTGAGTCTTGCTTTCTTGGAACTTATATCTATAAAGTTGTTTTTTTCTGTGTTGAGTTTATCTTTCAAATTATCTATTTCTGCCTGATTCTGTTCTACAATTTTTTGTTTGACCTGAATTTCATGTTCAAGTTCTGCCACCTCTTTAAATCGCATCTCTTTCTTATAGTCGAGAACAGCTAAATGCTCTTTATTAGAACTTTTTTTCTCCCATACAATGTCATGCTCAAGCATTATTTCAGCCAGTTTTTCTTTTTCGGAATCTTGCCACTGATTTAGCTCTGTATTGCCACGAGTACCCCCTTTAAATCCTAGCTTATCTAATGCGCCTTTTAGTGTATTTTTAGTTTCTAAACCACGTTTGTTTCCATTTGTATATGGTACATAATCAATATGTAAGTGTGGTGTAGCTTCATCCATATGAAGATGAGCAGAAAATACATAAAGAGTAGGATTTCTTTTCTGAAAGTTTGCAATATATTTATGCAGGATTTCTTCAGCAATTTTTCCGTTTTCATCGGTGGCACTCATATCTCTAAAATTACCAATTTGTACAACAATTTCATAAGATATCTTCTCTTGCTTGGAGGTGCGTATTTTCTCGTAGTAATCAGGAATTTTCCTATCATTGCGTTTCTGCTTTGCATTATATTTCTCAAGGGCAGTATCAAATAGTTTATGATAGACTTGGTGTATATCTTCATTAATATAACAAGTGTTAAATTGAGTGCGTTTAGGGTCAACATTTTCCGTTTTAAATTCTCTTGAGTTATGCCCGATAGAACCTTTTCCTTTGGCGATGCTAATGGTTCGCTTCAAATAAAAACACCTTCTTCCTTAATTGGTATAACAGGAGTGTGCCACACTTCTGTTTACTGCTGATAAAGAGAATATTACCATCTAAAATCCTTATGGTATCCCTTTAAATCTAGATATTCTATTCGAGCTTTTTCTTGTTCTTCTTTAGTAACAGCAGTCTTATATTTGGTATATGTATTACGAGCAATAACGGCTTCAACTTTTTGTTTCAGTCCTGCGTCGATATCTTCACTCCAAATGTCATCACCGCCCAGATGATATTTCACAAGCATTAAAAATAGGTCATAGCTTATCTGTACATTTTTCAATCTATCAATCCATCCTTTCAGATTTAGAGCGTTAGCTCCTTTTGTTACTTTTGTCAAAAGTAACGCAATAGCACTTTCGACACTACGTATCAAAAGCGCCTGCGTTCTCCGAAGGGCAACGTGCCGTTGCATTGCTTCACCAACATACTTTATTTATCAGATATGTCGGTGCGTCGATGTGTCGATGTTTTAGATACTATGGTGTATCTCTAAAATACCGACGCAATCGACACGCTGATGAAAATTTTTCACTTAATCAAGTGTTAGTTTTATCATTTTACCGCTATGAGTACGGCTATTTTCGTATGTTATACCATACTCATTTTTAAGTCTATCTACGTTAATATTGAGCCTACGAGTAAGAGTGTTGGGTTGTAAATCTATATTGCCTAGAAACATCATTAAATCGCTGGCTGTACCTATCCAAGATGGATTATCTGCTATTAGTAAAGTAGATATTTTTTCTAGTAATGGATCGGGTGGTGGAGCTGAAATTTCATTTTCTACCTTGCTTAAATTCCAAATACAAGAATCTCTATCAAACTGCAAATGTAATATCTGATCCTGTTGATCACGACCTGCAACATCTAAGGTTGCGTTGCCATCTACACGCTTTGCTTTTTGTAATATAAATGCTCCATCTGCTGCACCAAGCAATCCATTACTACCAGAAATCGTATCAAAACTATCGTCGGCAGCTTGCTTTCTGGTATGATGTACTAATAGTAAGCATATTTTATATTTGTCTGTAAATCGCTTTAGTTTTGTTACAATTTCATAGTCATTGGCATAGCTAAATTTATCATTCATGTTCTCACGAATTTTCTGTAAGGTATCAATGATAACTAACTTGGTATTAGGATATTTTTCAATGAAGGTTTTTAATTGTTCTTCCAGTCCATTTCCTAATTGGTCAGACATTGTTGCAAAGTATAAATCATCTGTACTGTCCGTGCCAAACATCTTGGACAATCTGCCTTGTAATCGCCCATAATCATCTTCTAAAGCCATATATAGCACCGAACCTTGATGGGTTTTATATTCCCATAAATTTTGACCTGTGCTAACGTGATATGCAAGCTGAGCCATAAAAAATGACTTTCCCACCTTTGGGGCACCTACAAATAAGTAGATACCCTCATAGAGAAAGTTATCAATAATCGGCATTCTTGGTGGATAGATGTTATCAAATAGTTCGCTCATAGTAATGACATCTAAAATATTGCTATTTGTATCTGTACTTGATATAATATTAATGTTATTTTTAACCAGAGACTGGTCCACATCTATTGCCGTAGATGATTTTGGATCAGTCTTTTTTTGTATACTTTCCGTCAATTAGTATTCCTCCTTTAAACCTTGCAAAGTAAGCGTAATTAAATTAATAGTTTTTAGAAGTTCATCAAATTCATCTATTAATCCATCAATACGTTTTAGTTCCACTAAAACATCATTAAGCTGATTACGAAGAGCCTTATATACTCGTGGATTACCTTGTACCACAATATCCCGTTGTGATATGCGGTTAATTAAGTAGTCTTGTTTGGTAAGTCCCGAAAGCTTCACAGCAATTTCAAACTGGTTCCATTCTTCGTGGGATACTCTGAATGCTACTGTTTTATTTCGCCAACGATTTTTCTTATCTAGGTTTTTCTGTGACATTTAAATGCCCCTCTCAATAGATAACTTGTCTGCAATTTCTTTTTGTTTAGAAGGAAACATATGAGCATAACGATAGGTAATATCAATGCTTTCATGTCCTACACGTTCTGCGATAGCTACTGCTGAAAATCCCATTTCTATTAGAAGACTGACATGGCTATGTCTGATATCGTGAATCCTTATCTTTTCTACACCAGCAAGGGCACTTCCTCTTTTCATTTCATTGTGTAGAAAGTGCTTTGTTACTTCAAAAAGACGGTCATTAGGCTTAATTTTGTAAAGTGCATTGATATATTCATCTAATTCTTCTGAAAGAAAATCTGGAATTTTAATTATACGGTTGCTCTTTTCTGTTTTGGGTGTGGTGATATAATCTTTGCCTTCAAGTCTCTGATAAGACTTATTGATTGTAATAGTTTCTTTTTCTAAGTCAATATCAGCTGGTGTTAGTGCAAGAAGTTCTCCAATTCGTATACCAGTCCAATAAAGGACTTCAAAACAGTAAAATGCTATAGGCTTGTCCATAATGGCATCTGAAAAAGCTAAATACTGTTTTGTCGTCCAAAACTTCATTTCCTTACCTCGTTCTTTGCCCATATTACCAGCTTTTTGTGCTGGATTATCCTTTAAGCTATAAAACCTTACTGCGTGATTAAAGATGGCTGAGAGTTGATTATGTAAGGTTTTAAGATATACAGGTGAAAATTGCTTTCCATTTTCATCTTTGTGATTTAGCATGATATTTTGCCATTTGATAACATCTGCAGGACGTATGGCGTTAATCTGCTTATCTGAGAAATAGGGGAGTATCTTGCTTTCTGTAATATGTTTTTTGGTAAGCCATGTGTTATACTTAATGCGTGATTTAATATCCTGATGATATATTGAAACAAATTCTTTAAAAGACATTTCTAGATTGCCAGATTGGGTTTGCTTGAAATTACGTTCCCATTCTAGGGCTTCACGCTTTGTATCAAAACCTCGTTTGGTTTTGCCTTTGTTTTTACTAGTAAAGTCACGGTAGTAAAAGAAACAATACCATTTTCCGGTCTTATTATCCTTGTACGCTGACATTTTGTCCCTCCCTTAAGCCATAGAACTTTTCTTCATAGTACAGTCTGCTTACTTTCCCCGACACGGTCATGAACCCTTTGTGCCTGAGCTCATCATTGAGCTGGCGAACTACCTTATAGGCGAAAGATTTTGATACACCTAGTTCGTTTGCTACTTCTTCTGATGTAATAAATTTTGATTTTTGCATACTTTAATCTCCTTATTATTTTAGTTATGCTATAGTTTTTTACTATAAATATTATTATACTAATATTTATTATAATGTCAATATATTATTATACAAATATCTATTTAATTTCTGATAATATTTGATATACTAATTATAATGAAATTACAGAATGGAGAAGATGGATTTATGGATGTACGACTAGGTGAAAAAATACAACTATTAAGAAAAAACTTGGGGTATACACAAAAAGAGTTTGCTGAATTTTTAAGTATTCCTCAACCATCTCTTTCTGCTTATGAAAATGATAGGAATTCACCGACGACAGAGGTATTAATTAATATTGCAACGAAATGCAAGGTATCTTTGGACTGGCTTTGTGGGATTAGCACCACTGAAAATACTAAGTACCATATCAATGAAATGAGTGATTTGACCGAGTTGCTTTATACGTTTATGGAGTTAAATGAAATTGGTATTGATATTGAAGTTAATGATAGATTACCTAATGATATAGAAACTGATGAAGAAAAATGGTATACAAAACTCACGGTATATGGCAATGATAAACGATTTAAATATAATTCTACTTTGTGCAAAATTATTACTTCAATTAGAGATAACTTACTCGATCTTGAGACTTATGCGATAGATAAAGAAGTTTACGATATGCGCAAGGCAAAAAAGAAGGACTATCTTAAAGATTTGATACTAACAAAAAAAATCTTCCCTGACCTGAGCAGGGAAGAAAGAATGAAGAAATATAGAGAATGGTTAAGCGGAAAAGAGTAGAGAACAATGTGATTAAAGACAATTAAATTACCCTTATTAGCAAAGTTATTCGATGTTAATTAAAAAGACTTATAGGGACAAAATAATAAACAAAGATAGGAGAGAAACTATGTACAAATATTTTTTGCCTGTTGAAGATAATAAGCCGAAAGAATATACTGTAGAAAACAATTCGATTATCATAGTTGGTGCTAATGGAGCTGGTAAGAGCAGGTTAGGCGTTTGGATGGAAAAAAATGATCTTAGCAATACGCATAGAATTTCAGCTCAACGACAATTAGAATTATCAAATAGTATAAATCTAAAAAGTTATGAAACTTCAACAAATTTACTATTAACAGGGGTCGAAACAGGCAATAATTGTATGCATGATCAACGTTGGGGTTGGGATCAATATAGTGGTTTTAAATATGAAACAGGTATTCTTAAAGATTATGAACACGCTTTATCTGCACTTATAGCAAAAAACTCGTTAGAAAGAGATGTATATTTAGATCAATGTAAAAGTAAAGATATTGCTGGACAATCACATGAGATTGTGCCTGAATTTGTCATTGATAAGCTTAAAAAAATATGGAATAAAATATATCCGCATAGACAAATAGATATAGTTGATGCTAAAATTAAAGTTTTATTTAGCAATTCTGAGAATTCGATTGAGTATTTAGGGGCAAATATGAGTGATGGTGAACGAGTTGTTTTATACTTAATTGCACAATGCTTATCTGTACCAGAAGGCAAGATTATTATTGTAGATGAACCAGAAATTCATATTCATCGATCAATAATGAACAGACTATGGGCAGAAATAGAAAAAGTAAGACAAGATAGTCTATTTATTTATATCACTCATGATACACAGTTTGCGTCTAATCACAAATATGCGAAAAAAATATGGATTAAAAGTTATAACGGAATAAATTGGGATTACCAATTTGTTAATCAATCTCAATTACCAGAGCAATTATTATTAGATGTTTTGGGAAATAGAAAGAAAGTATTGTTTGTTGAGGGTACAGCAGATAGTTATGACACAAAATTATATTCGGAAATATATCAAGACTACTATGTAGTTCCTTGTGGTGGTTGTAGTGCTGTTATCTCCCAAACAAAAGCTATGAGAAATACTACTCAATTAAACCACATAGAATGTTTTGGATTAATTGATAGAGATTATAGAAATGATATAGAAATTGAAGCCTACAAAAGTCATGGTATCTATACTTTGGGTGTTGCCGAAGTTGAAAACTTGTTTTTAGTTGAAGAAATTCTTTTGGCAGTAAATTCCTTAATGGCTTTCACTGATAATAGCAGGGTAATACAGATAAAAGACTATATTGTTAATCAACGTTTTGCAAATCAGATAAATAGACAAATTTGTGAAGCGGTTGTTTCAGAGCTGAAATTTCAATTATCCGCTATTGAAATTTCAAATAACAATGAAACGCAAGCTAAAGCTGATTTATCCACTGCATATAACAATATTTCATACGAAACTATTCAAGCCAATATTGATAGTAAATTTCAGCAAATTAAACAGACGAGTGATTATAAAAACATCTTGTCGGTTTTTAATTGCAAAGGCTTAAGCACATCCATTGGGAGATTCTTTGATTTAAAAAATGATACTTATTGCGATTATATACTAAGACTACTACTTGGACAAAGTAAAGAAATTATTATAAATGCCATTATACCGTATTTACCATCAGAAATTCCACGTACTTAGTTTTAATATCAATTTAATATCAAAGCAATACAAAAAGCCCCGAAAACCCTGTATTTACAAGGCTTTCGGGGCTTTCTTTAATTATTCCCACTCAATCGTAGCGGGGGGTTTGGACGTAATATCATACACAATACGGTTAATGTGCTTTACTTCATTTACAATACGAACGCTGATGCGATCCAACACGTCATAGGGAATCCGTGCCCAATCAGCCGTCATAAAGTCAGTCGTTGTTACACCACGAAGGGCTAGAGTATAATCATAGGTTCTGAAATCACCCATTACACCAACAGAACGAACATCTGTAATGACTGCAAAATACTGATTAATGCTGCGGTCTAAGCCTGCACTTGCGATTTCCTCACGGAAGATAGCATCGGCATCTCTTAAAATGGACAATTTATCTTCAGTCACCTCGCCAATTACACGAATGCCTAAGCCGGGACCGGGGAAAGGTTGGCGCCATACCAAGTTTTCAGGTAAGCCCAGCTCAATACCCATCTGACGCACTTCATCCTTAAATAAGAGACGTAATGGTTCGATCAATTCTTCAAAATCTACAACAGAGGGCAACCCGCCAACGTTATGATGAGACTTAATCACGGCTGAATCACCCAGACCGCTTTCGATTACGTCAGGATAAATGGTGCCCTGAACCAAATATTTAACTTTACCGATTTTTTTCGCTTCATCTTCAAAAACACGGATAAATTCTTCCCCAATAATTTTTCTTTTTGCCTCTGGGTCAGTAATACCCTTTAATTTATTGAGGAAACGATCTTGTGCATTTGCACGTACAAAATGAGAATCGAAGAAACCGTCAAATACAGATTCTACTTCATTACCTTCGTTTTTACGCATTAAGCCATGATCAACGAATACGCAGGTCAACTGTTTGCCGATTGCCTTAGAAACCAAAGCTGCAACTACGCTGGAGTCAACGCCACCCGAAAGGGCACAAAGGGCGTTACCATTGCCAACCTGTGCACGGATTTTTTTAATCTGATCCTCAATATAATTTGTCATAGTCCAATCGCCGCTACAACCGCACACTTCATATAAAAAGTTGTGAATCATATCGGTACCTCTGGGTGTATGGTTTACTTCAGGATGGAACTGTACACCGAAAAAGTTTTTTTCAGGGCATTCAATGGCTGCGGCTGGGCAGGTTGCAGTTTTGCCTACAATGCGGAACCCTTCAGGCATTTCTGTTACGAAGTCTGTATGGCTCATCCAGCAAATTTCTTTATCACCAATACCCTTAAGCAGCTTACTGCTTGTGTCAAAGGAAACCTCTGTTTTGCCGTATTCACTCTTTTCATGGGCATTCCCAACTTTTCCCCCTAGGGTATATGCCATCAATTGGCAACCATAACAAATTCCTAAAACAGGAATTCCAAGCTCAAAAATTTCAGGATCACAGTGGGGGGATTTATCATCATACACACTATTAGGTCCACCGGTGAAAATGATGCCCTTAGGATTTTTTGCCTTGATTTCTTCTATAGGCTTATTCCAAGGCATGATTTCACAATATACATGATGTTCTCTGACACGGCGCGCAATCAGCTGATTATATTGGCCGCCAAAGTCTAATACGATAATCATTTCGTGGTTCATCATTTACCTCCATACAAATTTCAATGTCATCCGTTTCTTGAAATGAAAAGCCGCCGAAAAATTCCGACGGCAGATTCTCTATTTATATTAGCATAGGCCACAAATATTGACAAGAGAAAAAAACTATGAAATATATTGCCTGTTATTTGGAATCTTTGTAGAATATACAGTTGTAAACCGTTGACAGGTCAGCTTTACTTTGTTATCATCTTAAAGTCATTGTCTTAATTTTACTTTTTTTATTCATACCTACTATAAGGAGGGAAAAACATGGGTTTTTTCGAAAAATGCTTTAAGCTGAAACAGAATAACACTACAATGAAAACTGAAATTTTTGCAGGATTAACTACATTCATGACAATGGCATATATATTAGTGGTTAACCCTAGTATTTTAAGTGCATCTGGGATGGATGCCAGTGCTCTTTTAACTGCTACCTGTCTTGCTTCTGCACTGGGTACATTTTTTATGGCTTTTTTTGCCAATTATCCTTTTGCATTGGCTCCAGGGATGGGACTGAATGCTTACTTTGCTTTTACCGTTTGTGGCCAGTATGGCTACAGCTGGCAGGTGGCTTTAACAGCTGTATTTGTGGAGGGTATTATTTTTATTTTACTTTCTGCTGTAAATGTGAGAGAAGCCATATTTAACGCAATTCCATCTAATATGAAAAAAGCAACCAGTGTTGGTATTGGTATGTTTATTGCTTTTATTGGATTGCAAAATGCAGGTGTTATTGTTCCAAACAGTACTGTCTGTGTTGCGTTAGGGGATATTAAAAATATTTCTGTAGCATTGTCTTTAATTGGTACAATTATTACATTGGCGCTGGTTGTAAAAAAAGTAAAAGGCGCTTTGTTTATAGGAATTATTATAACTTGGGTTTTAGGTATTATCTGTCAGCTAACTGGAATTTATGTAGTAGATATTGATGCGGGAATGTATTCCTTAATTCCTCAAGGTTTTATCTCTGCACCTCCAAGTATTGAACCAATTGCCATGAAACTGAGTTTTCAAGGTGTAAATATTTTAGATTTTGTAACTGTTGTATTTGCGTTCTTATTTGTAGACTTATTTGATACCTTAGGTACCTTAATCGGTGTATCAACAAAAGCTGGTTTTGTTGATAAAGATGGAAAATTGCCTCGTATCAAAGGCGCTTTATTTGCTGATGCATGTGCAACAACCATTGGTGCAACATTAGGTACTTCCACAGTTACTACTTTTGTGGAAAGTGCTTCCGGCGTATCCGATGGCGGACGTACGGGCATGACCGCCTTTACCACTGGTGTATTATTTTTAGTCGCATTGTTTTTTTCTCCAATTTTAACAACAATTCCATCTTTTGCTACAACACCTGCTTTGGTAGTAGTTGGTCTGTTTATGGTTGAAAATATTAGAGAAATTGATTTCAGTGATTATACAGAAGGTTTTCCGGCATTCATGACAATCTTGATGATGGTTGTTGCATATAGCATATCAGAAGGTTTGGTGTTTGGTGTAATTTCTTATGTATTGCTGAAGGTGCTTAGTGGTAGACAAAAAGAATTAAATCCAGTTATCGTTATTATCGGTGTATTATTTTTTATTAAGTTAATTTTAGGATAAGAGATGTTGTGCATTTGCATGGAGTGTCTTTGTTCGTCTAAGTGAATTTATCAACTTTAGACTGATTTAGACGAGATATATGATGCTGTGCAAATTAAAAATGTTATTCTTTTGAGACAAATCATTGTACATTAAGTGGAATTTTTATGGGTGACTGTAGAAAAATGATTCCCCTTTAGCATATGTATAGTGGTTGTGTGATTGTAATAGAAAGGGCGGCTGTTCATTTTTGAGCAGTAGTCCTTTTATTGCATTTTGGAAATACAGAAATAACGACGTGTAATATCTGGAAACAGAGGGAATCGTTTAAATACTTATTGTTTCTTCGTGTAAAAAAATCTATAATACTTGTAGTATGAAACATGAGATGAATTTTGGAAAGGCGGATAGCAATGAAAAATTTACTGGTCGCGCAATCGGGCGGCCCATCTGCAGCAATTAATGCCACTTTATGCGGTGTGGTTGAAAAGGGATTGGCTGATAAAAATATTGATATGGTTTATGGAGCGCAAAATGGTATCATAGGAATTTTGGCTGAACGAATGGTTGAACTGAATTCTCTACTTTCTAACCCACAATCTTTACAGCTGTTATGTCAAACACCCTCCTCGGCATTGGGCTCATGTAGAATGAAGCTTTCTCATTGGGAGGAAAGCACTTTTGAGTTTGAAAAAATAATTTCTATTTTTAGAAAATATAATATTGGATATTTTATTTATATTGGCGGAAATGATTCCATGGATACGGTACATAAACTATCAGAATATTGCCGTTTGCATAAGATTAACGATATTTGTATTATGGGCGCTCCCAAGACAATTGATAACGATTTGATGGAAACAGATCATTGTCCAGGGTTTGGTTCTGCAGCGAAATATATTGCTACCACTTTTTCAGAAATTGCCTGTGATTGCAATGTGTATGCGTTACCTGCTGTAACCATTGTGGAAGTAATGGGGCGAGATGCAGGTTGGCTTACGGCTTCCTCTGTTCTGGGGAGAATCAACGGGGATTGCGCACCAGATTTAATTTATCTTTGTGAAAAACCGTTTTCCGTAGATGGATTTATACGAGATGTAAGAGAAAAGCTTGGGAAAAAGCATGCTGTTGTAATTGCAGTAAGTGAAGGGATTAAAAATGAATCGGGAGAGTACATCACCGATTGCCTTCTGGATAGGACAACAGATGCCTTTGGACATAAAATTTTGGCAGGCGCAGCAAGATATTTAGAAGAAATCATTCGACAAGAGATTGGGTGTAAGGTCAGAAGTGTAGAGCTGAATTTGATGCAGCGTTGTGCTTCCCACGTGGCAAGTGCAGCGGATATTTATGAATCCAGACTTCTTGGCATGGCGGCGGCAGACTATGCTATGGGAGGCGGAAGTGGAAAAATGGCTGCAATCAAAAGAACATCTACCAAGCCATATCAATTTGAAATTGAATTTGTGGAAATTCATAAAATCGCGAATCAAGTGAAAACTGTTCCTCTTGAATGGATTAATGAGCAAGGGAATGATGTTAAGCAAGAAATGGTTGATTATTTACTTCCGTTGATCCAAGGGGAACTGCCTTGTACCTACGAAAATGGGGTGCCTGTTCATTTTAGAATGCTGTAAAAGAATAAATTGAAAAATTGAGTAAAATTCATGAAAAATGTTTTTTGATATTTTTGTATAAAATTTTCCAAAAGGGTACATACTTTTTTCGAGGTGGATATTATGAAGAAAAAAGTTGTACTTCTGGCCCTTGCCGGCTTTTTTCTATCGTTGGGGCTAGGTTATTATTTAACAGCGAAAGAACAAGAAAAGCAAAAGCTTCCAATACAGGAACATACCGTTTTGGTTGGAAAAAAAGAAGTTACCATGAAAAAAGAGGGTAAAATAATTTACCAATATTACTATACAAAGGACGCAATTACGAAAGAGGTTACTGAGCCTGTTCCGGATTTTCTTGAAGGAATGAACCGCCAACAGATGCAAAGTATTTATAACGGGTGGCAAATTGTTTATTTTTCTCCTGAAAAGGTAATACTGCGGTGCTCTGTGGAGGGGAAAAGCAGTGAAGTCTTTGTTTTAAAAGAGTACGAAGGTTATTTGGCGGTTTTTACAGAAGATATTGATAAAAAGATGAGATTAAAGGAGCTGACGAAAGTTCCAATTTCAGTGTTACCTAATCCGGAGCGTCAACAGCTCATAGAGGGAATCTATGTTTTGGGTGAGGAAAACTTGGTAAGATTGCTATCTGATTTTACAAGTTAATTTTTGTTAATTATTTATTATTTTTTCCTAGACATTTTTTGTCCCACATGATATAATGAGCATGTGAAAACTCCCCAATATTTTCACATTGCGGTAAATCCGTAATCCCAATAAGAAATACCTTCTCTTTTTGAAAGAAGAGCAGTCATCGGCAGACTGCTCTTTTTTCCATGCATAGAAATAAGCAAGTCTATCAGAATATATTCCTGATTTAATTTGAATGAATAAGGGAATCATATTTTTACTTTTATTTTCATTTGTTTATGGTATAATTACCGCAAAGAAAATCCGTTTTGGCTATGGTGAGCCATATAAATTCAAACAAAGGTGGTGGGTTTTTGCCAAATTATGATGATTTTTCTTGGTTAGTAAATATCCCTTATTTTTGTTCTCAAGCAATTTTCAGTGATGAAACCGTGAATTATAGAGTGCCGTTAGAGCCTTCTGAGGAAGATACAGTTATCATTACTTTGAGGACAGGAAGAAATCTTCAGTTGCAGCCTTATTTATGTACAGAAACTGAGCGCTTTCCCATGAAAAAAATGTGGTCAAGCTTTGTATTTGAATTTTATCAGGTGGAATTCCCCCCATCTGATCAGAAGGAACGCTATTATTTTAGTATCGAGGGAGAAGGATTTACCCTATATTACACTAAATACGGCGTATTCGAGAGCTATCAAAGGGAAGGTTGGTTTGAAATTCTGAGGAACTATCATACACCTCAATGGGCAAAGGGAGCGGTGATGTACCAAATTTTCCCCGACCGCTTTTTTAATGGAGATGCAAAAAATGATATTCTGAGTAATGAATATATGTACTTGGGTAAACCAGTTAAGAAAGTAGAAAACTGGTATGAAAATCCTGAATTAGAGGACATTCGTAATTTTTACGGTGGGGACTTACAAGGCATTTTGACAAAGATGGACTATCTGGAAGGTTTGGGCATTGATGCCATTTATTTAAACCCAATCTTTCTTTCCCCCAGTAATCATAAATATGATATTCAGGATTATGAACATATTGATCCTCATCTAGGTGTAATTGAAGTGGATGAAGGGGCATTGGTCTTTGGTTCGGAATCCAATCACGAGGCAACCAGATATATTACTCGTATTACCAATGAAACAAATATGGAAAAGAGCGATTTGCTTTTTGCCTCCTTGGTTGCAGAGGCTCATAAAAGAGGGATTAAAGTAATCCTTGATGGCGTGTTTAATCATTGTGGCGCTTTTCATAAATGGATGGATCGGGAGGGAATTTATAACAATAAAATGAAGGGAGCCTTTCAGGATAAGAACAGTCCATTTCGTCCGTATTTTATTTGGAATCAGCAGGGGACTGCCTACGAGGGGTGGTGGGGGTATGAAAACCACCCCAAACTAAATGTGGAAGGCTGTTTGGAGTTGCGTAATAAAATTATGGAGATTGGTGCCAAGTGGGTATCACCACCTTTTTGTGCAGACGGTTGGCGGCTGGATGTGGCTGCAGATTTGGGAAGTACGGAGGAGTTTAACCACACTTTTTGGCAGGAATTCCGGAATACTGTGAAAAAAGCCAACCCCAATGCCATAATTTTAGCAGAACATTATGGAGATGCAAAACCATGGCTGTTTGGTGACCAATGGGATAGCATTATGAATTATGATGCCTTTATGGAACCGTTGACTTGGTTTCTTACAGGGGTATCCAAGCACAGTACAGATGCCAGAGATGATTTGTATAATAATGCTGATGTTTTTTGGGGTAGTATGATATACCAGATGTCAAAGCTACCCATTCAGGCTCTAACTACGGCAATGAATGAACTTTCGAACCATGACCATTCCCGTTTTTTAACAAGAACAAACCGCCAACTAGGAAGATTGGAGCATGATGGTGCGGAAAGAGCTTCCCAGGGCGTTCAATTTTCTGTGATGCGGGAAGCGGTCTTATTGCAAATGACTTGGTTGGGTGCTCCCACCATCTATTATGGTGATGAAGCGGGTGTTGCGGGTTGGACTGACCCTGATAACCGCAGACCCTATCCTTGGGGCAGAGAAAATAACGAATTAATTGCGTTTCATAAAGCATGCATTCTTTTGCGAAAAGAAAATGAAGCTTTGCGATTTGGTTCTTTAAAGCAATTATTTGGGGAATATGGCATCATAGGCTATGGAAGGTTTACGGAACAAAACCGTTGTGTTGTGGTGTTAAATAACAGCGATAATAAGAAAGAAATTTTTATGCCTGTTTGGCAAATTGGCGTTAGAGAAAAAGGCAGGATGAAACGCTTGATTTTGACAGATGCGCAAGGATATCATTTGGAAAGTGTTGATTATAGGGTGGAAAAGGGGCATATTTGTTTGCCATTGCAGCCTAAGAGTGGAATTCTTTTAAAGGAAGTGTAACGATGGATTGGAAAATAATATTCGAGGACGAGGAGATGCTGGTTGCCCTAAAGCCCCAAGGCATGCCTACACAGGCTGATAAAACGGGGGATTTGGATTTACTTTCCGCTTTGGAACAGCATTGCGGCCACTCTCTGGGCTTAATACACCGCCTAGATAGACCGGTGGGTGGTCTTCTTGTTTTTGCGAAAACAAAAAAGTCTGAAGCTGCTTTTGTAAAACAGATGCAGGAAGGGATTTTGGAAAAACGTTATCATACTGTTTTATTGGGTAAATTGCCAGAAGAGAAAGGAACATTAATCGATTATTTGAAAAAAAATATGCGAACCAATCTTTCGGAGGTGGTCTCTCCCAAAGACAAAATGGGGAAAAAGGCTGTTTTGCATTACAAAGTTTTGCAAACTAAGGTGGAAGAAAATCAGAATTTAAGTTTGGTTGAAATCCAATTGGAAACAGGCAGACATCATCAAATTAGAGTGCAGACCGCACATGGGGGAGCGCCAATTTGGGGAGACAAAAAATATAACCCCAAGTTTCAAAAAAGAGGACGCACAGAAATCGCCCTATGGGCATATTCTTTAAAAGGGTTTCATCCCGCAACAAATCAGCCTTGGTCTTTCGTAGATATACCTAAGGACGGGATTTTTCAGTTTTTTTATGGAAATTCATAAAACAAGCTTTGCATTTTCTCATTTTGTGTATTATAATGTGTGTATCAAATTATGGCGAGAGTGAATTGACTGAGAGTTTCTTTTGAGATACTACAGATTTCAGGTATCCTCTTATCATTTCCTTCGTATAATTAAGTATATTTAGAAAAAGAATAAAGAACTGAAAAGTTCTTTTATTTTAAACATACAATTAGCAATCACAAGCTTTGATGGCTAACAAGCTAAGGAAGGTGAAGAACATGGAAGGAAGATATACGAAAAAAGCGCAAGAGGTTTTGGCTAGAGCACAAGAGGCTGCGTTAAAATTGGGAAATAAGTACGTTGGAACAGAGCATATTTTACTTGGGCTAACTTTAGTGCAAGAAAGTGTAGCAGCAAAAGCATTGGAAATACAAGGGGTAACCTATCATCAGGTTATGGATCGCATTGTTACGTTAAATGAACACAATAGAACCTTTTATGTCCCCGTAGATTACACACCCAGAGCAAAACGAGTTGTGGAATTCGGACTTCAGGAAGCAGTAAAATTGGGCATGGGTTATGTAGGCACAGAACACATGTTAATATCCTTGATACGAGAAGAAGATAATATTGCAACAAAAATTTTGATGGAGCTAAATGTTAACCGCCAGCAGGTATACGCTGATATAATGAGCATGTTGGGTGCCGGCGAAAATGAAACCTCTAGCATTAGAGGTATGAATACAAACGGTGAGACCCAGGAAAAAAGTGCAACGGAGACGTTGGATAAATTTAGCCGTAATTTGACGGAAATGGCGAAAAACAATAAGTTTGACCCTATCGTTGGCAGAGACTTGGAAATTGAGCGTATTATACAAATTCTAAGCAGAAGAACAAAAAATAACCCTTGTCTTGTGGGAGATCCCGGTGTGGGAAAAACCGCTATTGTGGAAGGTCTGGCACAAAAAATTGTGGATGGAAATATTCCAGAAGTATTGAAAAACAAGAAAATTATCAGCCTTGATTTGTCCGCTGTCATTGCGGGTTCAAAATACCGTGGTGAATTCGAAGACAGAATGAAAAAGGCTTTGACTGAGGTTCGGGCAGATGGTAACATCATTCTTTTTGTAGATGAAATTCATACCATAATCGGCGCAGGAGCGGCAGAAGGGGCTATTGATGCTTCTAACATTTTAAAGCCATCCCTTGCCCGTGGTGAAATACAGCTGATTGGTGCCACAACATTGGATGAGTACAGAAAATATATTGAAAAGGATGCGGCCTTTGAACGCCGTTTCCAACCTGTTAAGGTGGAAGAACCCACGGAGCAGGCAGCCATTGATATGCTTCGTGCCCTACGGGATAGATATGAGGTGCATCATAAGGTAACCATCACTGATGAAGCGGTAGAGGCGGCAGTAAAGCTTTCTATGCGTTATGTGACAGACCGTTTTTTGCCGGATAAGGCAATCGATCTTATTGATGAAGCTGCTTCACGGTTGCGCCTGAAAACCTACGGAGCACCCGTAGCGGTAAAGGATTTACAAAAGAAGCTGGCAGAGATGGAGAAGGAGAAAGAGGAGTCTATCAAAACAGAAGATTTTGAAAAAGCATGTGAGATTAAAAAACAACAAGATGCTTTGCGTACCCAATTGAAGGAAGCCCAAAAAGACTGGGAGCAAAAGAACGACATCAATGCCCATACGGTGACACCGGAGGAAGTGGCAGAGGTGCTTTCCCGTTGGACGGGAATTCCCTTACAGAGCATAAAAGAGGAAGAAACGGCAAGATTGCTTGCCCTTGAGGATACACTCCATGAACGGGTAGTGGGTCAGCATGAGGCGGTAAAGGCGGTGGCAAGAGCCATTCGTCGTGGCCGTGTCGGTTTAAAAGATCCTAATAGACCCATTGGCTCCTTCCTGTTTTTAGGACCAACAGGCGTGGGTAAAACAGAGCTTTCCAAAGCTTTGGCTCAGGCACTTTTTGGCGATGAAAGCGCAATGATTCGCATTGATATGTCTGAATATATGGAGAAGCACAGTGTAGCCAGAATGGTAGGCGCACCTCCGGGATATGTTGGTTATGAAGAAGGCGGTCAGCTCAGCGAGAAAGTTCGCAGAAACCCTTATTCAGTAGTACTTTTTGATGAAATTGAAAAGGCTTCCCCAGAAGTGTTTAATGTTCTTTTGCAGGTGCTGGACGACGGACATATCACTGATGGCCAGGGACGCAAGGTGGATTTTAAAAATACGGTTATTATTATGACATCCAACGCCGGAGCAAGAAGTATTGCTGCGCCGAAAAGAATGGGCTTTACCAGTGTGGAAACGGCGGAACAAAGCTATGAGGCCATGAAAAAGGGCGTTATGGACGAGGTGAAAAACATCTTTAAGCCGGAGTTTATCAATCGTATCGACGACATTATTGTGTTCCATCCTTTGGAACAGGAGGATATTGTTGAGATCGTAAAGATTATGGTAAAAACACTTACGAAGAGAGTTGCGGAAAATATGGATATTATGTTAACCTTTACAGATAAAGCCATTGAAAAAATTGCAGAGGTTGGCTACGATAAAGCATATGGCGCAAGACCTTTACGTCGAGCCCTACAAACGAAAATTGAAGATGTTTTTGCAGAGGAATTTTTGAGTGGAAACTTTCAAAAAGGTAGTAAGGTTTCTGTTGGGGTTAAGACGAATGGATTCTCTTTTAGAACTGTAAAATAATTGTAGTTTTTCCTTTTGAAATAATGAATTTAGCTATATACCAAAGTCTTGTTTTGTGTTATAATCAACCTAATCCAAATGAAGAGAGAAATTTGGCGATATTTCGGATTTTTTATCGAAAGTATACTTTGAAAGTGATATTTTGGGAGGTAGCGAAATGGCTGTAATCGAGGAATTGATTCGTCAGGAAGAAGATGGAAGTATCAGCTTCGGCAATTATTTGATGGATGAAAAGAAAAAGGTTTTGGATTTTGAAGTAAAAGGCGATCTTTATAAGGTTAAAACATACAATGAAATTACAAAGCTGGAGAAAAACGGTAAAATGCTTATGGAGGTAGTGCCCGGCGCTACCATACATAAATTTTCATTAAATGAAAAAGGTGCATTTTTCATGATAGAGGGTCACGAGGATGTTCAGTTGACTTTGGAAATGGAACCATCTAGCGAATATAAAATTTTGATTGACGATGTAAACGTGGGCAAAGTTAAGACAAATATGGCAGGCAAGGTAACCATTGGTGTTGAATTGCAAAATAATATGCCCTATGTAAAGGTTGAAAAGATAGGCTGATAAAGAAAGTGGACTGTATAAATATACAGTCCACTTCAGATTATAGGCCGTTTTTTTGCCTGAATGAAATTATAAACGAAGTAGCTATGACTTTCCCATTTCCTAAAAATTTAGGGCTATGATAAGAGTTGATATGAAAAAAAATTCACTAATTTTATCCCTACTATTTAAAAAAAGTGGAAAAGATTGGGTTTGGTCAGGTGGACTGTATGAGCATGCAGCCCACTTTTTTCTAATTATAAAGTGAAATGTGGCTGGGAGTGGAGAAATGAAGATAAAAACAGTATTTGTTTGTACTGAATGTGGATATAAAAGTCCGAAATGGGCAGGTAGATGTACCAGTTGTGGAGCATGGAATACATTCGAAGAACGAGAAGAGATAAAAAGTCAAAAGGGACAGGCTTTTGCAAGGACTGTGGCCAAAAGCTCCTCAAATCAATTGGTTTCTCGGCTGTCTGAGGTTCAAATCATTGGGAATGAGCGTCTTTTAACTGGTATTACTGAGTTTGACCGAGTAATGGGTGGAGGGATAGTTAGAGATTCTGTATCCATTATCACGTCACCTCCAGGGGGTGGTAAGTCAACCTTATCCCTAATGGTGGCAGGTCAATTGGCAAAAGGCGGTAAACGAGTGCTCTATGCTTCTGGTGAGGAAAGTGACAGCCAAATTAAAAGCCGTGCTGACCGAATATTGGAAAAGGTGGAGGATAATATCTGGATTTTGGCAGATACTTCTATGGATCGGGTTTTAGAGGCAATTTCCGAGGTTGATGCAGATTTTATTATTTTAGATAGTATCCAAACCTTTGCCCTATCAGAATTTTATCCATCCAGAGCGGGAAATCCAACGCAAACCATGGAATGTGCTTCTGCCTTGGTACAAAGTGCTAAGAATAAAGCCAGACCTAGAGCTGTATTTATGATTGGACAAATGAACAAAAACGATGAGATTGCTGGTCTTAGAGCCTTGGAGCATTTGGTGGATACCGTTTTGGTCCTTGAAGGGGAAGGGGCAGAAGAACTGAGAAGTTTAATTGCCACAAAAAACCGTTTTGGTAGCACTGGGGAAATGGGCTTTTTTGCTATGACGGAAAAGGGACTTACTTCCATTGACAATCCTTCGGAATATTTTGTTACCAGAAGAAAAAAAGAAGATGCGGTTTCTGGCAGTGCCATCACGGTTTTGCGGGAAGGTTCCAGAGCGGTTGTAGCAGAAATTGAAAGTCTGGTTTCCAATTCCTTTACGGCATATCCGCTAAGAATCAGCGAAAATATGAAAAAAGATACTTTAAATACCCTTTTATCCGTATTAGAACAACGGGGTGGGTTAAAACTCTATGATAAAAATGTGGTGGTGAAAACCACAGGAGGCCTATTTTTAAAGGAACAAGCGGCTAGTCTAGCTGTGCTGATGAGCATTGTTTCTGGTGTGAAAGATGTTCCTTTGCCTTCCGATTGGGCATTCATTGCTGATGTGGGTTTAACAGGGGAATTGAAGAAAATCCCCGCAATGGAAGGACGGATTCGTGAGTTAGATAGAATGGGCTTTACCAAGGTGTTTGTGGCCGCTGAAGGTGCCAGAAAAGTAAAATTGGATAATTTGGAAGTCGTTGAATGCAAAAACCTCACACATTTATTAGGAAAAATTTTCCCGAAAGGGAAAAAATGACGAAACGTATAAGTTTTACTTATATAAATCTCTACAGATTTTTAGTTTACGAATAAGCCATCGTATATTATAATAGGAAACAAGGTTTTTAATTGTAAACTTTGGGTTTTGAATGAAAAGCATAATGATTAAGGAGGTATAAAGATGCAGGAAGTACAAATTAAGAAGTTTAAAAAGGTGCTTGTGGCAAACCGTGGCGAAATTGCAATTCGCGTATATCGTGCTTTGAATGAGCTGGGGATTCAAACTATAGGTATCTTTTCCAAAGAAGATAAATACTCTCTTTTCCGTACCAAAACCGACGAGGCATATTTGCTGAATCCCGAAAAAGGGCCTATTGACGCATATTTGGATATTGATAATATCATCAAGATTGCGAAGGCAAAGGGGGCTGATGCAATTCATCCCGGCTATGGCTTCCTCTCCGAAAATCCTGATTTTGTTTCTGCTTGTAAAAAAGCAGGTATCGCTTTTATTGGCCCAGAGGTTGAAGTAATGTATGCCATGGGTGATAAAATTTCATCCAAGCAGATGGCAATTGAATGTAATGTGCCCATCATTCCCGGTGTAGATCATGCAATCCGTGATTTGGATGAAGTGATGGCTGTTGCCGAAAAGGTTGGCTATCCCGTTATGCTGAAGGCAAGCAATGGTGGTGGCGGTCGTGGTATGCGTATTGTAAACGGCCCCGATCAAATGGCAAAGGAATTTGAAGAAGCAAGAAATGAAGCGAAAAAAGCTTTTGGTGACGATAAAATTTTCGTTGAGAAATACCTTCGTAACCCTAAACACATTGAGGTTCAGGTTTTGGGAGACAAATATGGCAACGTGGTTCATCTTTTAGATCGTGACTGTTCAGTGCAAAGACGTCATCAGAAGGTCGTAGAATTTGCACCTGCGTTCACCATTAGCGATGGAGTTAGAGAGAAAATTTTTGCGGATGCTGTTCATCTGTCAAAGCATGTAGGATACAAAAATGCCGGCACACTGGAGTTTTTGGTTGATGCTGATGAAAATTACTACTTTATTGAAATGAACCCCAGAATTCAGGTTGAGCATACCGTAACGGAAGAAGTGACGGGAATTGACATTGTTCAGGCTCAAATTTTGATTGAAGAAGGTTATCCTCTGAATTCCCCTGAAATCGGAATTTCATCTCAGGAAGATATTTGCTGTAATGGTTATTCTATTCAGCTTCGTATCACAACAGAGGATCCTGCGAACAACTTCTTGCCTGATACAGGAAAAATCAACGTTTACCGTTCTCCTGCAGGAAATGGCATTCGTTTAGATGGTGGCACTGCATACACAGGTGCGGAAATCACACCTTATTATGACAGTTTGCTGGTGAAAGTGATTGCCCATGACAGACGGTTTGAAAATGCAACCAAAAAAGCAATTCGTGCGTTAAAGGAGACCAGAATTCGTGGTGTAAAGACCAACATTCCTTTCTTGATTAATGTATTACAAAGTCAGATTTGGAACGATGGCAAATGTACAACAACATTTATTGAAAGCACACCTGAGTTGTTCCATATTGTTCCTGGTAAAGACCGTGCTACGAAAATTGCAGAATTTATCGGTAATAAGATCGTGAATGAGTCTAAGGGCAATAAACCGGAATTTGACCAAATTCCAGTACCTTCCTTTGGCAAAAATGAGAATGGTTCTACAATAGAAGTAAACGGCGCAAAGAATGCCTTCTTAAAAATGGGTGCAAAAGATTTTACCCAGAGCATAATGAAGGAAAAACGCCTATTTGTTACAGATACAACCATGCGTGACGCTCACCAGTCCTTGATGGCAACACGCTTACGTACCAATGACTTAATCGTAGCAGCACCCGCTACCAATATGGCTATGGAAAAAGCTTTTTCCGTAGAGGCATGGGGCGGCGCAACCTTTGATGTTGCTTATCGATTCTTAAAAGAATCTCCATGGATTCGTTTACAGCAGCTTTCTAAAGCAATGCCTAACACCTTGATTCAGATGCTTTTACGTGCATCTAATGCGGTTGGATATGCTAACTATCCCGATAACGTGGTACAGGAATTTATCAAAATTTCTGCAGAACGTGGCGTAGATGTATTCCGAATTTTCGATAGCTTAAACTGGGTGGAAAACATGAAGATGCCCATTGAAGAGTCGTTAAAAACAGGAAAAATCGTTGAAGGTGCTATTTGCTACACAGGTGATATTTTGAATCCAAAAGAAACAAAATATACTTTAGATTATTATGTTCGTAAGGCAAAAGAGATGGAAGCACTGGGCTGCCATATTTTTGCCATCAAGGATATGGCAGGCTTGATGAAGCCTTATGCTGCAAAAGAGTTGTTTACGGCTTTAAAGTCTGAATTAAACATTCCTTTGCATCTCCATACCCATGATACAACAGGCAATGGTGTAAGCACGGTTTTAATGGCGGCAGAGGCTGGGGTAAACATTGCCGATTTGGCGATCCAATCCATGAGCTCTTTAACAAGCCAGCCTTCTATGAACGCTGTTGCTGAGGCACTAAAGGGAACAGAGAGAGATACTGGCCTGGATACTGATCAGTTGACAGAATTAAGTCATTATTATGATGGTGTTCGTCAGATTTTCACTGGTTTTGAAAGTGAAATGAAAACACCAAATACTGAAATTTATAAGTATGAAATTCCTGGTGGTCAGTATTCAAACTTATTAGCACAGGTAAAAGCAATGGGTTCTGCTGACAACTTCGAAGAAATTAAGCAGTTATATAAGCAGGCAAATGACCTTTTGGGCAATATCATCAAGGTAACTCCTTCTTCTAAGGTTGTTGGCGATATGGCAATTTTTATGTCTAAGAACGGTCTGACTCAGGATAACATTTTGACAGAAGGTAAGGACTTATCCTATCCTGATTCTGTTGTGGATTACTTCATGGGCAATATCGGCAGACCTGAAGGTGGTTTCCCTGAAGAATTACAGAAAATTGTATTAAAAGGCAAGAAGCCAATTGAAGGCAGAGCTGGCGCTTTACTTCCTCCTGCTGACCTGAAGGCAATTGAGAAGCATTTGCTTGAAACCCATACAATGAAACGTATTAACCCTAGAAATATTATTAGCTATGCTATGTATCCTAAGGTATATGACGATTACTGCTACCATTGGGAATATTACACGGATGTTTCTAAATTAACCAGTGATGTATATTTCTTTGGTTTAGCAAAAGGGGAAGAAACCTCTATTGAGATTGGCGAAGGTAAAAATATTCTGATTAAGTATATTGATATGTCTGATCCTGATACTGAAGGTTTCCGTACGCTTACTTTTGAAATCAACGGTGCAGTGCGTGACGTAAAGGTACTGGATCAGAATTTGGAAGTTAAGAGTGACCGCAAATTAAAGGCGGATAAAAATAATCCTTTCCACTTGGGTTCTTCCATTCCAGGTACAATCAGTAAGGTATTTGTAAAAGAAGGGGATATCGTGAAAAAGAATCAGCCTTTGCTTACCGTTGAAGCTATGAAAATGGAAACTTCTATCGTTGCCAAGGAAGACGGCGTGATTGATAAGATTTATGCTGTTGAGGGCGAAAAAGTTAGCCAAGGAGATTTATTGGTATCCTTTGTAAAGGAATAAAATGATTTTGCAAATTAAAGGGCTATAAAAGTATAAATTTAGTATTCTTACACACTTAGAGGAAATAGGATATCTCAAAAGTTATGATTAACTGGAGAGGTATCCTTTTATCTTTGGAAAGACTGGGGGCCAGCCACGCAAAAAAGGTTATTACAATTTGTGTTGAACATAAATTGCAATAACCTTTCAATGTGTAGCCATAGGAATTTCATCACCCTATAGGGCATTCAAAGCTCCGTGGCGGTAGGTTTATTTACCGATTGACTTTTTGTACGCCGCAACATCAGCATCCGTCAGAGGCTTTAGTTCGTCGGGATTTCTCCATCTAACCCAAATTCGTCCCTTTAAAGAAGGAATATCTAAGGGTGCATCCATAGAATCCTTATCAATGCCGATTACGGTACCATTGTCACCGTTAAACATAATTTCAAAGGGCTTCTCAACGCCATTTTCAAATACAAACATTTGTGTGCTGAAAAAATTCAAATATCCAGCTTCGCTTAAAAGGTATTCTTCCAGTTTCTCTACAGAAGGGAATGTTATCAGATACCAGTTTCCATCTGTATCTGAAAAATCATATAATTGAAGACCTGTGAATTCCAATTCTTCTTCACCGGTAGCTCCCTTGTCAGTATTTGCAGCACCTTTTAAAGCTAAGGGTTTGCCATTTTTACCGTCACTTAATATTTCTGTTCCCGGTAAAAAACAGTCTACAAAGCCTTTTACTTCTTTTTCTTTCACTTTGGTTTTTATAATGGCGTAGTCACCATTGTCGTAAGATAAACTTCCAAGTTCATAAAAAAAATCCTTTAGTGTTTTAACCATTTCCAGTACCTCCAAAAAATAGTAAATCCTAATCAACTAACATTTAATAATATTTTGCACAATCTGTCAATAGATATTCTAGTTTTGCATTGAACTAAAGAAATAATCAGGTACTTTTCCACTAATTATTGTATCAATTAGCATAATTTTTTTTGTAAAAGCTATTTTTTCTTTATAAAGAGGATTGGCAATTTGTAATTCAAAGGATAAATTTACCCAAATTTTATAATTTATTTGATTAATCCCCTCTGATGTGAATGAAGTTTCATAATCTGAAGTAACTGCCCCTACTGGCATTAGCGTAAAGGGGATTTTAGGACCGTGGTTCGCGAAAAAAGTAATGTCTAATGCTGCGCCCAAAGGAATTAATATTCTCTCATTGGGCAAAGTCTGCATAGCAGCATTTATTTCATTATTTAATTGGGTGCAAAACATGTTAATCTGTTGTGTATTTGCAGTATATGTATGGTTTGTTTCTGTTATGGTCAAAAAGTCTTCCGTGGATAAAGGCAATTCTGTCAGTACAGTTTGGACGCAGTGATTAATTATTTCGTTGGCAATTGCCATGGAACGGGTATGGGAAATCTCCTGCAGAGAAGGGACTATCTGTTTTTCAATTTGCTTTAAAGCCAAAATGGTAATAAAAAAAACAAAAACAAATGTGAAAAGCAGAATCAAAGCTCCATTTTTTTTATTTTTTTTTCGTGATTTTTTTTTCAATATTTTCATCTCCTTAGAATAAGAGTATGTGGGAAAGCCTTAGAATATCAAAAAGAACGAATATTGAAAATTATTTTTTCATTTCGTTTTCTGTAAGTAGAAAAGGGGATTAAGATTGTTGTAATGAAATTTTACTTTTCCTCTTTGTTGATTTCTGCTATAATCATATTGAATTTAAAGGGGGTTTATGTACATGAGTGAAACGCATCAAAGGAGACGCCCGCCTGAAGGCGCTCCGAGAAGCAGTTCGTCACCTCGTTCAACTAGATCAAATCCGAAAAATAAAAAAAGACGCAAGCGTAAACGTGGCGGTGGATTTTTTAAGGTCTTTCTGGCGATTGCTGTTATTATCGGTTTTGCTGTTGGCGGTGCAGGACTGGGCATGGTGTTTGGGATTTTAAATGGCACAGATATGATTAATACACAGGATGTTACACCGGAATCATTTACTTCAATTATATTTGATGCCAAAGGCGAGGAATTTGACAAGCTTCATGGGGACGAAAATAGAGAATATGTAAAGTTAGCTCAAATTGCTCCATATATGCAAAAAGCTGTAATAGCCATTGAAGATGAACGTTTTTATGATCATAATGGCATTGATTTTAGGGGCATCATGAGGGCAGCAGTAGAAAATATTAGACATCTTAGTTTTTCTCAGGGTGCCAGTACGCTTACCCAGCAGTTGATTAAAAACGAGAAGTTGGATGCAAAAAAAACATTGGACAGAAAAATTAAAGAACAATATTTGGCTGTTAATCTTGAGAAATCCTTGGTTAAGCAGTTGGGTAGCAAAAAAGCGGCAAAGGATTATATTTTAGAATTGTATTTGAATACAATTGCCCTAAGCCATGGACTCAACGGTGTTGAGTCAGCTGCTCAGTATTACTACGGAAAAAATGCCAGTGAGCTTTCCTTGGCAGAAAGTGCAGTGATTGCTGGAATAACAAAAAACCCCAGCGTATATGCACCCGATATAAACTCTGAAAAGAGCAAAGAGCGTCAAACAACGATACTTAAGAAGATGCTGGACTTAAGTTATATTACCCAGGGAGAGTATGATCAGGCTGTAGCTGAGGATGTGTATTCAACCTTGGTTGGCAGTAAAACAGAAAATGATACCCAAAAGGCTAATCATAATTATTTTGTTGAGGCAATGATTGCTCAAGTTGCCAATGATTTGGTTGAGAAAAAGGGGTATAAAAAGGCACAAGCATATGATTTAATTTATAGTGGTGGACTCCAGATTTATTCAACCATGGATGCCACCATGCAGGATGCCATGGAAGTTGCTTTTAATACGGACAGCCTTTTTCCTGCATCCGATGGCACCCTAAGTGTAACCTATTTGATTTCGGTTATGGATACAACAAATCCGGATACCAATAGTAATCAGTCACATTATGAAAGAAAAACCACGGTAACCAGTGAGGATCAGGTAGATGCATTTGTTGAGTCTGTGCAAAAAGAACTATTAGATGATACCCATACGTTGGTTTTGGATAAGGTTACGACATCTAGGGCCTTGCAGGCTGCAATGGTTATTATGGATCAGCATAATGGTCAAATTAAAGCTTTGGTGGGCGGTAGAGGTCAAAAGCCCGGTGATTCTGTTTTCAACAGAGCAACCCAAGCCTTACGTCCGCAGGGTTCAGCGATGAAGCCCTTGGCTTCTTATGCACCGGCAATTGATATGGGGCTTTTAATGCCTGGTTCTGTAATTATTGACGAACCAGTTACCTATGGCAGTTGGTCACCAAGAAACTGGAACCGTAAATTTTTAGGTCCTTGCACTGTAAGACAGGGTATTCGTGATTCTATGAATGTTTTGGCAGTTAAAACTTTTATGATGGTTGGCGCAGAATCCTCTTTTAAGTATATGGAGAATTTTGGGTTATCAACCTTGGTGGAAGCAGACAAAGCTGCAACCACTGCATTGGGCGGTCTAACCCAAGGTATTTCTGTATTAGAAGGAACAGCTGCTTATGCAGCAATTGCAAATGGCGGTATCTATAATGAGCCCCAGTATTATACCGTTATTTATGACCACGACGGCAATGTATTGCTGGATAATTCAAAAATTGATACTCACCGTGTAATTAAAGAAACAACGGCATATATGCTGACGGATATGATGAAAGATGTAATTACCGGTGGCGGTAGTGCAACAGGACGAAAAGCAGCAATTAGCGGCATGACGGTTGCAGGTAAAACAGGTACCACCAATGATACCAAGGATTTAACATTCTATGGATATACGCCATATTATACTGCGGGTATTTGGATGGGATATGATACTTCAAAAGTTATCGCAAATGGAGGTAGTGCTCACTTAAACATTTGGCGTACTGTTATGAGTCAGGTACATCAGGGGCTTTCTAATAAAAGCTTTCCACAGCCTAGTGGCCTTGTTACACAGACGTATTGTTCTGCTTGCGGAGGAATAGCGACTGATTTATGTAGTCAAGATTATTACGGACTCACAACACATTCGGATCTTGCTGCGGCAAATTTTAAAGGCTCTGCTGGAGTTTGCACTGTACACAAGGTATTCAGCATTTGCAAAGAATCCGGAAAGCTGGCTTCTGACAAATGCCCTGATTCCAGCCGTATGGATGTTGTCCTTGCAGTTGATGATAAGGGTAATATTTTAAGCAAGCCTTCTAAAATACCGGAAGGGAAAATGGACATTAATATCAAGGAAACTTGTGATTATGACCATACAAATTCACCTCCTCCCTACGATGACACTCTCCCGACTGACAATGGTGGATGGGGTGGCAATAATGGGAATGGCTCGGGTACCAATACGCCTGGAGATACCAATTATGATGATGGAATACCTGATGAAAATACTTGGCAGGATAATAACTTTGGAATAAATTAAAATAAAAAATCTTCTGCACACCCAACTAAGGTGTGTGGAAGATTTTTTTATGCTTAAATCTATATTAAGAAAAGGGATGGATTTTCTGATTTAATAATGGTAAAATAAAAGCAAATTTTACGAAAGAAATGGCTTCTAGCCAGAGGAGGAATCAAAATGTCAATGGTTTATTTAAAATCACCCAGTACAGATCCTGCGTTTAACTTAGCGTTGGAGCAATTTGTTTTTGACAAGATGGATCGCAGCAAGGAATATTTTATGCTGTGGCAAAATAATAATGCAGTAATTGTTGGTAAAAATCAAAATACCTTTGGAGAAGTGAATCCCAAAGTAGTTGAAGAAAAAGGGGTAAAGGTTATTCGTCGTCTTTCTGGCGGGGGAGCAGTTTACCATGACTTAGGGAACTTGAACTTCACATTTATTATGGATGCAAAAGAAGCAAGTGATTTAGATATCAAGCTGTTTTGTCAGCCTGTTGCCTCTTTATTACAGGAGTTAGGGGCTGATGCACAAGTCAACGGGAGAAATGATATTACAATAGACGGTAAGAAATTTTCGGGTAATTCTCAATATCTAAAAGAAGGCAGAGTTATGCATCATGGAACAATTATGTTCAATTCGGATTTGGATGTGGTAGCAGCTGTGCTTAATGTAGCGGGAGATAAATTTCAGTCTAAGGCGGCAAAGTCGGTAAAAAGCCGCGTAACAAATGTAAAACCTTATTTAAAAGAGAATTTAACGTTAGAAGAATTTCAAAATCAGTTGGTTTCCTATGTTTTTGGGGAAATGCCAGTGGAGACTTATAGTTTAACAGAAAAAGATATAGAGGAAATTGAAAAAATTAAGGCCGAGCGCTATGCGCAGTGGGATTGGAACTATGGAAAATCACCTGAATATACGGTGCAAAAGGAACGTCGTATTGATGGATGCGGTAAAATTGAGGCATTTATGAACACGAAGGATGGTAAAATCGCTGAGGTGAAGTTCTATGGAGATTTCTTTGGTGTTAGTGATCATGGAGAACTATCAAAGTTTTTGGAGGGCTGTGAATTAAAAAGAGAGGCGTTAGAAAGAACTTTAGAAAATACGGAAATTGAAAAATATTTTCATGGGCTTACTATAAATCAATTTATAGATATATTACTTTAAAGACAAAGAATGCACCAAAATGAGAATTTATGACATTTTGGCGCATTCTTCTTTTTTATGTTGAAAAGGTGTATATATCAAAAAATAAATATTCCGCTTAAAACTTTTAATGAAAAATGAATAGATCACATCAATTGTAGAATAAAAGGTTAAAATATATAAGCGAAGGCAACTGCGTTTTTATTGGAGAATTAGGATGCCTTGGAAGTTTTTCTTTGCCGACCTTCATGATCCATTTCAAAATTATCTTTGAGGATGAGCTGGGAAATGGGAACAATTTCATAGCCCTTTTCTTTCAATCCCTTGATAATGGTATCTAAAACCTCAGGTGTATATTTTGCATCGTTATGGAAAAGGACGATTGAGCCGTTGCCAAGATGTTTATGATTTAATACTTGGTTTACTTCATGGTCTGCACCTAATTCTTTCCAGTCCAAGCTGTCTATGTCCCACTGAATTGGATAATAGGAATTGGCGAATGATGTCTCGATTACGGTGTTGTTGTACTCGCCAAAAGGAGGACGGAAAAGGTTCATTTCGATTCCTGTTAAATCCTTAACTGCTTTATGGCAATCAGCCAGCTCTTTGGCTATTTGCTCTGAAGATAGCTGATTCATATGAGGATGAGTGGATGAATGGTTACCCAAATCGTGGCCTGCCTCAGCAATTTTCTTTACCTCTTCGGGATAATCTGTTACCCAATAGCCACAAAGGAAGAAAGTTGCCTTTACTTCATTGTCAGCAAGTATTTGCAACAATTTGTCTGTGTCTTCAGCGCCCCAAGCGGCATCAAAGCTGATGGATACCTGCGGTTTATCGGTTTCCACGCAGTAAATGGGCAGCTTCCTCTCGTTTTGTGCAGAAATAATGGAGGAAACCTTTGTTGCCGCAGGGGGAACTACACAGGTACCTACCCCAATGCATGCAACTGCCGCCACTGCAAATAAAATATGCTTTTTTTTGATATGTATTGCTTTAAATAATTTCATTATGCTACCTCCGAGCTTTTTTACCAATATATCGATTTATGAGTGAAAATATGAAAAAAACGACTTGACAAATAAAAAAAATGATAATAATATAAATATATGCTTATAAACTAAACATTTATAAAGAAGGTGAAAAGTTGACACAAAGAGAACGGGAAATATACGAAATTATCCGTGATATGCCCATGATTGAGCAAAGTGAAATTGCCCAAAAACTAAACATAACCCGTAGCTCTGTGGCTGTGCACATCACGAATTTGCAGAAGAAGGGATATATTCTGGGACGAGGCTATTTGCTAAAGGAGCAGGATTATATTATCGGAATCGGCGCAGCGAATGTGGATATCCATGGTAAGAGCAAAAAGAGTATTATTTTAAGGGACAGCAATCCCGGCAACATGAATTCTTCAGCCGGTGGTGTCACTAGAAATGTTTCGGAAAATCTGGCAAGGCTTGGTGCCCCTGTAAGACTGATTACAGCTTTGGGAGACGATATCTATGCGGATCAGATTCGCAACGAATGCACTGCTGCAGGTATTGATTTTTCTCATAGCATGGTGGTTGAGAAGCATCCTTCTTCAACCTATATCTCTATTTTAGATGAGAATGGCGATATGTTTGTTGCTATGTCAGACATGTCCGTGTTGCAGCGCATGAGCATGGAATTTTTGAAATCAAAATCCGGCATCATCAGTGGGGCCAAATTTATTACATGTGATGCAGGCCTTCCGGAAGAAGTTTTAGAGGGGATTCTTGACGTGTATGGAAGCCAAACCCCTGTTTGTATTGACCCTGTTTCTTGTACCTATGCGGAAAAGTTAAAGCCTATTATTGGCAAAGTGGATACACTAAAGCCCAACCGCATGGAGATGGAAGTTATCAGTGGGATAAAAATTCAAAATGAAACTGATTTAGAGCGGGCATCAGATGTGCTTTTAGAAAAAGGGCTTAAGCATGTTTATGTAAGCTTAGGAGCCGATGGTTGTTTTTATATGAATCGGGACGGCGTAAAAATAAAACGAGCGTTAAAGCCCTTAGATCAAATGGTGAATGCCACAGGCGGTGGAGATGCGTTTATGGCTGCTGTACTATATGCAAGGTTATATGATTTCAATGTAGATGAAACGGTAGATTTTGCCTTAGCGGCAGGAGTCGCAGCAATTTCTTATAAAGGAACCATAAATCCAAATATGAGTGTGAGTTTGATTGAAAAAATATTGGAGGAAAGAAAATGAAGAGTTTAGAAAAATATTTGACCATTACACCCGAAATTCAAGAAGCAATTGCAAACAATAAGCCTGTTGTTGCTTTGGAGAGCACAATTTTAAGCCATGGCATGCCTTACCCAGAAAATGTTGCATTTGCTCATAAGGTAGAAGAAATCGTTCGTGGTGAGGGTGCGATTCCTGCCACCACAGCAATTATTGATGGTAAGCTTAAGGTTGGTCTGACTGCCGATGAGCTGGAGCTTATGTGCAAGGCGGAGAATGTAGGCAAAGTTAGCCGTCGTGATGTTGCAGTTTACTTGGCAACAGGTAAAGTTGGGGCTACAACGGTTGCTACAACAATGATGATTGCTGCTATGGCAGGAATCCAGGTTTTCGCCACAGGCGGCATTGGCGGTGTGCATAGAGGTGCTACAGAAACCATGGACATCAGTGCGGATTTGCAGGAACTGGCCCATACACCAGTAGCTGTAATTTGTGCGGGAGCAAAATCTTTGTTGGATATTGGCCTAACATTGGAATATTTGGAAACAATGGGCGTGCCAGTTGTTGGCGTTGACACAGATGATTTCCCTGCGTTCTACTGCAGAAAAAGCGGTTACAAGGTTGACTTTAACGCAAAAGATGAAGAGCTCATTGCAAAGATTTTAAAAACAAAATGGGATTTAAATCTTGAAGGCGGTGCAATAATTGCAAATCCAATTCCTGCCGAATATGAATTGGATTTTGATGAAATTGAAGCTGTAATTCAGCGTGCATTAGTGTTAGCCAAGGAGCAAGGCATTCGAGGAAAAGATACCACTCCATTCCTACTGAAACACATTAAAGAAATGACAGAAGGTGTTTCTTTTGCTTCCAATTTACAGCTTGCTTATAACAATGCAAGAGTTGCCTCAAAAATTGCTGTGGAGCTTGCAAAGCTAGATTAAGTTTTTAGTTAACTTACAAAAAAGATAGAGAAGAAAAAATTGGGATTTTAATATATTGTGAAAGGCTCGTTTGCAATGCTATAATAAGCATTTGTTTGACGAGTCTTTTTTGTCACCTAGATGTAAAATGGAGTTACTTATGTGATTGCAAGCGAGATTATAAAGCATTGGATTCTTCATAATAAATTGCAGAAGGTTAAATTCCATATGGATTTTAATACATCTCAGCCTGGGTTGTTTTGAACGGCTCACCATTTAAAACTAGGGAAGTTTTTCAAGTTTTATGTTATCTTTTAAGTTCAACTTGCTTTTTTGAGGTAGATTATATAAAATGCAAGAAAGAGTATTGGTTTGTTGAAAGGAGTGAAGTTATGGAACAGGGAGTATTTCAAATTGGCCCCATTCGTCCACCCAGTGAGGCAAATAGCCTATTGCTTCGAGTGACGGAAAACTGTCCTTGGAATAAATGTAAATTTTGTATGCTATATAAGAATAGCTCATTTCATACACGGTCTGTGGATGAGGTTAAAAAAGATATTGATGTTATGGCGGAATATCGAGATAGAATCTTAGAACATGTTCATCAAGGTGAGTATGACATGCAGGCCATTCGGCAGGAATATTTATCTATGCCCACTGATGATGCAAGAATTTGTTATCAAATGGTATTTACTTGGTTGACAGAAGGGGATAGACAAGCCATTTTTTTGCAGGATGCAAATACGTTGGTTTTGCGCCCCGAATGGCTGATTGAGATTGTCAGGTATGTTAGAGAACGTTTTCCGGAAATTCAGCGGATTACCTCCTATGGCAGGGCAAATACTTTAGCAAGGATATCTCAGGAGGACTTTAAGAGCTTGCGAGAAGCGGGACTGGACCGTATCCATTCAGGGTATGAATCAGGTTCTGATAAAGTTTTACAATTGATTTCAAAGGGAGCCACCCAAGAAGAAGAGATCATCGGCGGTAAAAAGGTGAAGGAAGCGGGTATCGAGCTTTCCATTTATTTTATGCCTGGTGTGGGGGGAAAAGCCTTATCCCATGAAAATGCCATTGAAACGGCAAAAGTTATCAATGAGGTGAATCCGGATTTTGTTCGTTTACGTACATTTATATTAAGAACTGGTTCTTTGATGGAAGAACTGCGGGATTCAGGTATGTATCAGGAGCAAAGGGATATTGATAAATTAGTAGAAATCAGGCAAATGCTTGCGCATATTGACCCCAAACGAGCACATGGAAAGCTTGCTAGTGATCATATTATTAATTTATTACAAGAAGTAACGGGTTATTTGGATAAGGATTTATCATCAATGTTGGAATATATTGATTCCTTTTTGGCTTTGCCTGAGAAGGAGCAGAAGCAATATCAGCTAGCAAGGCGCATGGGTTTCCCTTTAGACTGGAAATATCTATACCGCTTACAGCCTGAGGATCAGGCACGTGTGGAAGAAATGTCTAAAAACATTGTTGATGAGAAGGAATGGGAGGCTTTGCTTCACCGTTTTACAGATAGATATATATAATTTAAGGAGATGAAAGATTGGATAAGGAAGCGATTTTTACCACGGTAATTCCAATTATTTTAATACTTGGACTTGTGTACTTCAATATGCGTAAAATGCAAAAGAATTTAAATAAAATGAAAAATGACTGTGGTGGCGGTTGTAGTGGTTGTGCCCATAGTGCCAGCTGCAATAAGCCTGAAAAGGATGACGAGAAAAGTTGATAATATCTAATTGAATTTTAGATTAGCTTTTTATTTATAATTAAGATGTTTAAAGGGCCTGATTGCGTTAAAACGTTTATCGGGCTCAAGCTATATAAAAGGGTTCTAGCTTAGTAAAATATGGTCAAGGTTTCGTTTATTTAAAATTGTGCTTTAACTCAAAAAAATAATAAAAAAGAGTGCCACAATTGGGCACTCTTGAAATTTAACTTTAAGTAAGGAGCTGTATTATTCTGGAGATTTAGTTTTTTGCTGCTCCTCATGCTCTGTACGGTAACGACTCATTAAACCATGGAATAAATCCATTGCTGTTGGAGGTGTAAAGCTGATGGCATTTGCACCTGCTTCAATGGTGCGCTTAATGCTCTCTCTGGTAGGACCCCCTGTTGCGATAATGGGCACAGATGGATATTTTTCGCGAATGGCACGAACTACGTCGGTGGTTCGGCCGGCAGCGGATACGTTTAGTATACTCGTGCCTGCTGCTAATCTTCCGTCAATATCACTGTCAGCGTCTAAGACAGTGACGATAATGGGTATGTCAATAATTTCATGAATATGCTGAATGACAGAGTTGCTGGTGGGAGCATTTACGACTACACCCATAGCACCCAATGCTTCAGCGTCTTTAGCCAACATAACAACCCGTGGGCCTGTGGTGGTACCACCGCCAACGCCGCAAAAAACGGGGATGCTGGAGGCAGAAACAATGGCATCTGCAATAATTTGCTGAGGTGTAAAAGGATATACTGCCAGAACTGCGTCGGCATTACAGTTTCGGATAATCGCAATGTCGGTTGAAAATATTAACGACTTAATGCGTTTTCCCCAAATAACAATACCACTGGCACTCCAAATTTCTTCTGGCATTGTTACGACATGCTTTCTTAATCTACTATCAATGCGGGGGATGTTTTTTTCAGCCATACCTTAGCTCCTTTCACTATATAACCAAAATAATTCATATGAAAATTTGTGATAATTATACAACAATAAGGGTTGGTTGTCAAGGTTTTTTTGTACAAACTGAAACAAAAAGGTGAAATTTGGGAATGGAGTAAAATATCCACACCTTGACATTATTTGCGTTTCAGACTAGAATAATGGTATCGGAAAATATTAGTATTTTTTGGAGGATGATTATATTTTGGAAACCGTTATTGGTTTGGCCATATCTATCATTCTGAATGTGGTTTTGCTCTTTTTACTATGGAAATTGCAAGAAGAAAAAAAGCGTGCAATCATTACAGAAGAAGGAATCCGCATGATGGTGGATGCTGGTGGAGATAATGGCAGTATAGATGAAACGGAAAAAAAGATGATAAACAATATTTTTGATTTGGGGAATACCTCTGTAGGAGAGATTGCTACCCACAGAACGGATATTGTTGCAATCCCTGTAAATGCATCCATTATGGAGATAATGGAAGTGATTGCTGAAGAAAAATATTCTCGCATCGTAGTTTACGATGACAATATCGATAATATTATTGGTCTGTTTCATGTAAAGGATGTTGTAAAGTTTTTTATTGCGGATAATCACGATATAAACAATTTCGATCTAAAGGAAGTTTTGAAAAAACCTTATTTTGTTCCGTTTTCAAAAAAGACTGATGAATTGTTTACTGAAATGCAAAGAGATAAGGTTCATATGGCAATTGTCATTGATGAATACGGTGGAACTGCAGGGCTTGTCACTATGGAGGACTTGCTGGAAGAAATTGTAGGGAACATTTTTGATGAATATGATTTGGAAGAGGAAGAAGATATTAGCGTGATTGATGAAAAGGCATATCGCATCAATGGAACCACAGATTTATCTGATGTGGAGGATTTGTTGGATATTACTTTTGAAGATGGGGAAAGTTATGACACGTTAGGCGGATACTTAATTGGCCGACTGGGGAGAATCCTTGAAGAAGGGGAAAACCCGGAAGTTCGTGTGGCGAATTGGTTGTTTCGAATAGAGAATATTGAGGAAAAGCGGATTGATAAGGTTTATGCCTTACGCTTAGAAGAGGAACTAACGACAAATCATGAAAAAGCTATGTAAGGATAAAATCTTTTCATAAAATAAAAAACAGGAGGGATAAAAATGTTAGATAAAAATGTAATAGAACTCTTAAATTCACAAATTAACAAGGAATTTTATTCTGCTTACCTGTATTTAGATTTTGCAAACTTCTTTGAGTCCAAAGGTTTAGAGGGATTTGCGAATTGGTATAAGGTACAGGCACAAGAAGAAAGAGACCATGCAATGCTCTTTTATCAATACTTGCAAAATAACAACCAGCGTGTAGATTTTCAGGCAATTGGTAAACCAGATGTAGAAATGGAATCATTGATGGATCCTTTAAAGGCTTCTTTAGCCCATGAGGAATACGTTACAGATTCTATTCATACTATTTATACTGCTGCACAAGAAGTACATGACTATCGTACCATTCAATTCTTGGATTGGTTTGTAAAAGAACAGGGCGAAGAGGAAACAAATGCCAATAATTTAATCACCAAAATGGAGTTATTTGGTAGTGATGCCAAAGGTCTTTATATGTTGGATAATGAATTAAAGGCAAGAGTATATGCAGCGCCTTCATTGGTACTTTAAACTTCCTAAACGAATTAAAATGATCTGAAAAGCGTATACATATGTATACGCTTTTTTATATTGATTTGATTAGCTTGAAGCTATTTTTTTGGTGTGCATAAATGATCATCTTCTAAGGACAGTCTCAATTTCCTACTACTTTACTTCCTTTCACGAAAAAATTTGTCCCTCCATATTGTAAAAGAAAAAAGAAAGGTGAGGTTGCAACTATGTGCGAAAATAATGTAGCCGGAATGCAAACTTACGAGGGAAAGGTGCTGCCTCTACCAATACCAGAAGAAGAGCTTTGGAAGCTTGATCAAGAGGTGCTGACACCAGCAATACATCTTGAGCCAATACGAGAGATATTGCCTGAAATTAACATTGTTCCGGATGTAAAAGACATGGAAATACCTATTATTGCAGGAATCACACTATATAGCTATCTGAATTTTTTTAATGCCTTAGTATCTGTACCTGCTATAGATATATATATAAACGGGAAAAAAGTTGTTTCTGACCTAAAGTATTCAGAATTTACTGAGTATTATTTGGTTTTTCCAGGATATTACCGCATTCAAATTTTTGAAGCAGGTAAAACGGAAGATGAATTTTCCACAACGGTAATTAATTTGATTGGCTATCGAATTTATACCGTTACAATTTCTGGTTTAGAGGATCATGCATGTCTGCTTTTGGTAAATGACTGTATTTACCCTGTTCCTGAGGATTATGCATACTTACGTTTTGTTCAGATTTCTCCGAATGCGCCGTTGTTAAAAGTATATTTTGACGATAATCTTGTTTTGACAGAATTGGATTATAGAGAAATCAGCAGATATTTATCTACAACGGCTCAAGTGCATGATATAACATTTAGGGATTATATTTCAGATCACATTTTACTAGAGGTGCATAATTTTAGTATGGAGAATGAGACTGCTTACACAGCCTATACCTTAGGTGACTTTTTTTCAGAGGAAGGTCTGCAAATAGTAATTGCTAAGGATGGTATCAGCCACCTTACATTTTAATTGTTATTTTTCATAAAAGGCTAGTCCTTCTTGGGATTGTTTGTTATAATATGGACAAATATATATGTATGCAAATATGGAACTGAAGGAGTATGCTATGTTACTAAAAGGAAAAACAGTAGTTTTAGGTGTGACTGGGAGCATTGCCGCGTACAAAATGGCAAATGTAGCCAGTATGCTGGTAAAGTTGGAGTGCGACGTTCATGTTATTATGACGGAGAATGCTACGCATTTTATTACGCCCATAACTTTTGAAACTTTAACAGGAAATAAATGTCTTGTAGATACTTTCGATCGGAATTTCCAATTTCATGTTGCCCATGTCTCTTTGGCCAAAAAAGCAGACGTGTTTCTTATTGCGCCTGCTTCTGCCAATGTAATAGGAAAATTGGCCTGTGGTATTGCTGATGATATGCTGACAACAACTGTGATGGCCTGTAAAGCAAAGAAAATTGTTGCACCCAGTATGAATACCAATATGTATCAAAACCCTATCGTGCAAGATAATCTGAAAAAACTGGCTGGTTACGGTTACGAGATAATTCAACCGGAAAGCGGCATTTTGGCTTGCAAGGATACTGGCGAAGGCAAACTTCCCAAGGAAGAGGTTTTGATTGCCCATATCCTTCGTGAAATTGCATATGAAAAGGATTTCGTTGGACAAAAAATTATTATTACTGCGGGGCCAACTCAAGAAAGTATTGATCCGGTTCGCTACATCACAAATCATTCAACTGGGAAAATGGGATATGAGCTAGCTAAGGCAGCTATGCTTCGTGGTGCAGAAGTTACATTGGTAAGTGGTGTAACAGCTTTAGAGAAACCCTACTTTATAAATTATCTTCAGATAAAGAGTGCCGCTGATATGTTTGAGGCAATGAAAACGCAATTTATTGAAAATGACATTATCATTAAAGCTGCGGCAGTTGCAGACTATAAGCCAAAAAACGTGGCAGATGATAAGATGAAAAAGAAAGACGGAGAAATGAGCATCGAGTTGGATCGAACCCAGGATATCTTAAAGTATATGGGTGAGCATCGCAGGGCGGGGCAATTTCTCTGCGGTTTTTCTATGGAAACACAAAATATGCTTGAAAACTCCAGAATTAAGCTGGAAAAAAAGAATATTGACATGATAGTTGCCAATAATTTAAAAGTCGCAGGCAGTGGTTTTGGAACGGATACAAATGTTGTAACGATGATATCCAAAAAGGAAGAAATCCAACTAGAGCTGTTGACAAAAGAAATGGTTGCCCATAAGATTTTGGATGAAATTCTAAAACTAAAGGATTGAGAAGGAAGGCGTACCATAATAACGGGTACGCTTTTTCTTGTTTCCTATCTCTCTTAATAAGATCATTTGCTCTATGTAGTAGCAGGGTCTTGGATTTAAGAGTGTTTTAACGCAGTTGGACGAGTATGCAGAAGAAATATTTGAGATTGGCAAACAACCTATAGGGGCACAAGGCAATGGGCAGGTATGCTGGTAAGCCTGACATAAAAAACAAAGGGGCGTTATTATATCCTTGCTTTTTTCAAATC
>JABNAD010000139.1_pt1 | contig 64163 bp, 47 predicted proteins | sample 7240381 | NCBI WGS metagenome assembly JABNAD01 (sample SAMN11332834, study PRJNA596920) | anaerobic digester metagenome | biome: digested sludge; isolation source: digested sewage sludge-derived enrichment culture grown on H2/CO2 | place: Germany: Goettingen
GTGAGGCATCCTTTGGTACAATTTTGGAGACCGCAAGGAGTGCCAGAGACTGGAAAAACTCCAGAGCGTATCTGAATATTTTCTCAGAGTATTTTACCTACATGAACCAAAAACAGAAGCAAATGTCCATCAGTTTTCTTTATGAATTGATGGTGCACCGAGAGGGAGACATCCGCCGTCAGGCAGGGGATTTATTGGGAAATATGATTGCTCATTATGACATTGCCTATACGAAGGAACTACCCCCTGATGTAAACATAGTTTTGGATGAAGTAACCAGCTTTGATATGTGGGAAAAATACCTCTATATGATTATTAACCCTGATCATAAAATGATAGATAGGCATCGTCGATGGCTTGGATATGGCCTAAAGCGTGTGGTGACTTCTTTGTTGGAAAATTGTAAGGCGGATGCAAGAGGCAGATACATTGCCTCCTTCTTGGAATATTTCAAAAGCAAAGATTGGGGCGTGGATACAGCTTTTATTCTGATAGACACACTGCCCTCTATTCCTCAAGGATTATTAAAGGAACAGGAACAGGAGATACTGCTCTCCTTTATGGAACATTTTGCAAACCAAGAGTCCTTGGAAATTCGGGCCGCAATTCTATTGAATCTAAAGGATATGGCGGCAGATTATTTGAAAAATTATAATCTGGTGGAAAGTGTCATTAGAATTGTGGAGAGAGTGACCATCAAGGGCAATGTAAGCTTGGAATTTTTACTTTATATGATTGGGGAAGCATACGGAATCAAAGATGTTATTCGTGGTGTATCCTTCCGACGTATATTTGAGGACGACAGGGTGGTTTCGGATATCTTTTTAGAAAACTTAAAATCCGCAACGCCTTGGAAAATTAAAATTATTAATATTGAGCTTTTGTATGAACGCATCCATTTGGGTTTGGCAATGCCCAAGCTTCATGTTGCTACCCATCTTTCTAACTTATTAAAGATAAGTGAGCAGGTAACGGTACGCCACTTTGCTGGGGAAACATTGGTCAAGCTTGCGCCGCTCCTTTCTTGGGATCAGCGAAATGAGGTTGCCATTGAGTTAATCAAAGGGCTTGAAATCGGCGAATTTGAATTTTCCAAATATATCCCCCAATATCTTGGGGAGTATGTTATGTATTTGCATCCCAAGGAGTTAAACGAATTTTTATTAGAGATTTGCCGCCTGCAATGTAGTACCAACGATCGAATTGCCAGTGTTGCCTTGGATACCCTTGGGGTCATGGTGCGTCATTATGAAAAATACAGTGCTAGGTTTCCTGAATATATTGCAATTTATGAAGAAAGAAAAAAGAAAATCATGGGTATGATTCTAAGAGGCTTTGCCACCTATCAGACCAATGTAAACAGAGAAGCCTTCTGGGTTGTTGGGCATGAATTATTTGGAAGCAATGGCTTAACCCTTCGGGAAAAGAAAAATATTTTTGCGTTCATCAGCAAAAAGTTGGTTACGATGACGGACAAAGCGGAGGATTCGGAGCTAGGATTTTTTAATGACACTGCTAGCTGGAATGCGATTTATCGTTTTATCAGCGATTATTTGTTTACAAAAGGTAGCTTTTCCTTTAAAGAGCCTAATAAAGTAGCTTTCTTTCCTGGAAGCTTTGACCCTTTTTCTTTGGGGCATAAAGAAATTGCAAAAGAGATTCGTGATTTAGGTTTTATTGTCTACTTGGCAATTGATGAATTTTCTTGGTCGAAAAAGACCCAGCCCCATATGGTTAGACGGCAGATTATTCATATGTCTGTGGCGAACGAGGAAAATATTTATCTGTTCCCCGAAAATGTGCCTGTAAATATTTCAAACCCTGAAGATTTGAAGCGATTAAGAGAGCTGTTCCCAGGTAAAGAGGTTTATATGGTGGCGGGCAGTGATGTTGTGCAAAATGCTTCTTCCTATAAAATTCAGCCGGTGGAGGACTCCATTCAGACCTTCCCGCATATTCTTTTCTTACGGGAAACAGGTGATGACACTGTGCAACAGAAGAAAAACACCTATGAGTCTATTCAAAATGAAGTTTTAGAACTAAAATTACCCACCCATTTTGAGGATGTCAGCTCCACAAGGATTCGAGAGAATATTGACCATAATCGTGACATCACAAATCTCATTGATACCGTAGCCCAGAACTATATTTATGAGAATAGTTTGTATCTTAGAGAACCCCAATATAAACAGCTTTTAGAAACAAAGGCGGTGGAGGTTTCCCATTTTTCTGACGTAGAGGAGGCGGAAGGCGTTATTTTTGGCAGTACCATTCCCTCGGAGATGGTAAGTCATTTGTTAGAGGCTCTCCATAGAGAGGGAAGCGGCATGACTGTTGTTTTTGACAAGTTCGGTAGAGGAAAACCCGATGGCATCATGGTTTACCGCCACATTGCAACGACGGAGCTTTACAGCGAATTTGAAAATATTGAAACTGCAAGCTATATTCGTGAGAATACCTCAGGAAAAATCATCATGTTTGAGGCCTGCTATATCAGAGAAAATTCCAAAATTGATGACTTAGAGCAAATATTATTTACGGAATCCATAGCGAAAGCCTTAAAAGAGGATTATACCTATGGAGTTTTCAGCCTTAGGTCCGGATTTATTAGTGAAACCATTCAAGATGTGTTGGAGCGGCAAGGCTTTTTAAAGCTCATCAATAATACAACCAGAGACATTTATGTTGTAGATATGAAAAGCCCCATTACCCTGTATCATAATTTACAAACGGCAATCAAAGAGCCCTTTAACAGCAATGAACGGGTTTTGAAAACAATTCAAGAAACCCATCACCGCTTTCAGCGAGCATTGACAAAGCTGAACCCGGGGGAATTGGTTATTTCTTTTGATGCGGGGATGATGCATAATCGTTTGATAGAACTGATTACGAAAGCCAACGGAGTACCAAAAGAACCAACGGGAATACGCAGTCTTGGCCCCAATATGTGTGTTCCCTTTGGCAAAATATTAAAGGGGATTGTAATTCCCAATACGGTAACAAAGGTTTTGCATACAGAAAAAGAATTCGACAGAGAAATAAAGTCTTTTAAAATTAAGGAATTTCCTCAATATTTACCCTTGGATTGCCAAGTTCGCATGATTAGGTCCTTCCAGCGCCCGGTGATTCTGGTGGATGATCTTTTGCATAAGGGCTATCGCATTCGCGAGCTGAACCCTCTATTTCAGGAGGAAGCAGTGGACATTGACCGTATAGTCGTCGGTGTACTTTCAGGACGGGGAAGAGATTTAATGGAGATTCAGGGAAGACAGGTAGAAAGCGCTTATTTTGTTCCTTGCCTGAAGGCGTGGTTTGTGGAAACCACTATGTATCCTTTCATTGGAGGAGATGGTGTGGAGCAGCTAAGAGGCAGAAGTAGCAATATGATTGATTCGGTAAACTTAATTTTGCCTTATGTAATGCCTGGTTTCATACAGGATGCATCCAAGGAGGCCATTTATGATTTATCCATGACGTGCTTACAAAATTCTAGAGATATTCTTCGGACTTTGGAGATGGAATATCAAAGAGCATTTGAGCGAAGCCTTACACTGGACAGATTAAGTGAGGTTGTTATTTCTCCCAGATGCCCTGACAACGGCAGCAGTATTCGTTACGATTATCATTTGCCCGCATCTGTTTATTTAGAAAACGATATTGAGCAGTTGGTTCGCCTAAAGCATTTGGTGAAGTAAAAAAGGGGGTAACAAAATGAAGAGATGTGAATTTCAACAGGGTGTCATGATTCCGGTATCATTTCCCCGAGAGAGAAGTAAGGGTTTTTGGAGATTGACCCATTTCGGTCAGCTTGCCGAAGTCGAGGGTTTATTTTGCCTTGACAGCAATGTTTTGGAGGAAAAAAGTAAAGACATTGCTAATGAGTTGAAAGAAAACTATGCAATGGATTTGGAAAATGGCAATGCAGTTATTGTGAACTTAAATTGGGGTACGTTGGAGCAATGGAAGGAACGGCTGGAAAAGAGACAACAAGAGAAAAAAAGAGTGCATCTTTTAGCCCTTGGGGATGTGGGGAGTACGGTTTTGACAGCATTGAAGCTGTTAGGTGGTGACTGTATTCATACCTTAGGCATATACGATGTGAATGAAAATGTATGCAAAAGATGGGAAAGCGAGCTGAATCAAGCGGCCTTTCCTTGGGATTATGATAAATTACCTGAGGTAGTTATTTTAAACGAAAAAGAGCTTTTTGATTGCGACATGTTCGTTTTTTGCGCATCAAAAGGCATTCCTCCTGTAGGGTCTGAGGTAAAGGATGTGCGTATGGTGCAGTTTGAAGCAAACAAAGGAATTGTATCCCTTTTTGCAAAAAAAGCCAGAGCAAGTCAGTTTCAAGGATTGTTTGCCGCGGTTTCTGATCCTGTGGATCCTTTATGCAAAGCGGCATTTATGGCAAGTAATACCGATGAAAATGGGGTTTTTGATGGAAAAGGATTGCGTCCCGAGCAAATTCAAGGCTACGGTTTGGGTGTTATGAATGCTCGTGCCGCATACTATGCAAAAAAAGATGAACGATTTTCTTCCTTTTTAAAGGAGGGCAGAGCCTATGGCCCCCATGGACAGGATTTGGTTATTGCCAACAGCATAGACGCTTATGATGATGCCCTTTCCAAGGAATTAACCAAACTTGCCATTGATGCAAATTTGCGTACCAGAGATTTAGGATTTAAGCCTTATGTGGCACCTGCCATTTCCTCAGCTGCGATTTCTCTCATTTTAACACTGCGTGGTGAGTGGCACTACAGCTCTAATTTTTTGGGCGGTGTTTATATGGGTTGCAGAAACCGCACTACTCCTTGGGGATTGGAATTGGAAAGCCTGCCATTGCCACAATCGCTCTTTGTCCGTTTGGAGAAGGCTTTCCAAGGACTGGAGGGGATTGAATGAAAGAAAAACTAACCTTGATTTATCCTCGATGTCAAGATGTCCTTCGCACAAAGCGCCTTACTGCATTGCTGGAGGAGGTTTTGCAGCCTTATGATGTGGAAATGATTGAAACAGTGGATGCCCTTCATCCATTACAGAACTGTCGCATTATTTTTGCAATCCCATTGGGCATTTCTGGTATCAATTTGGAATACTTTCGTTTTTTGAAAAAGATGCGTACCGACCCAAACTTTTTTGAGGGAAGTGTTGGGGGGATTATCATTGATGGTGAAAGTGAACTTTATACAAAATCTGTAGCCAGAGGGCTTATGTTTACGGCAAATAAAGCGGGTTGTTCCTTCCCCGGTAGAGCCATGGTTGAGGGGACGAAGGATTTGCTAAACTATAATATTCAAGCTATGAGATTGGATACAGGCAACCTAACTGCATATCATGTTTCTGCAAAAGAAATGGTAAAACGGGTGATGTCATATCAGCAATTGCCAAAAAAAAGAGGTAATATATTAGTGCTTCATGCCAGCAACTATAGCACTTCCAACACAGCGCTCCTTTGGGATATGGTAAAGGAACAGTTGCAATATTGTGATATTACGGAGATATCCCTAAGAAACGGAACCATTCAGGATTGTAGCGGCTGTCCCTATCGCATGTGCATGCACTTTAGTGAAAAATCAAGCTGTTATTATGGTGGCGTGATAACCAAGGAGGTTTATCCTGCAATTCTTGCTTGTAATGCGATGGTGATTCTAGCACCTAACTATAACGATGCATTAAGCGCAAATATTACAGCATTTATTAACAGATTGACTGCACTGTTTCGCACCAATCAGTTTTACCAAAAGTATCTGTTCTCCATTGTGGTTTCCGGCTATAGCGGTGGCGACATTGTTGCGGAGCAGCTGATTAGTGCGTTGAGCATGAACAAGACTTTCCGTTTGCCTCCACGTTTTTCTATGGTAGAAACGGCGAATGATCCCGCAAGTATTTTTAAAGTAGAGGGAATAACGGAACGAGCCTCAGCCTTTGCCCAAGGGATAATGGAGGTGCTGGTGGAGAAGGAGAAGAACAAATAATCATAAGTTAAGTTCATTTAGTTTACATTTAAGTTGTTAGCCTATTTTTTATCGGCAAGCAAAAAATTGTCTCAATTCATGGGTAACATAAAGTTGCTTTTTCTATGTGTTATTTCCAAGGAAATGCATGTGTTTCTTCCTTTTAAAGGTAATTGGTTATAGGTAATTGTAAAAGCATTTTAGGCACTTCCCTTTTAGCTAAGAAAGAGGGAAGTGCCTAATTATTTTATTTACCGCTTGCGCCGTAGTTGGAAAGGACACGTGCAGAAGGATCGTTCACGTTACAGCCTTCCCATTCCTTGTTGGGCATCCAGAAATCCTTCACCATTTTAGCCTGACCGGGATAATATTTTTCAAAAATTTCACGGTACATCAAGCTTTCTTTTGTAAATGGTGTTGCAAAATCATATTTCTTGCATCTATCGTTAAATTCTTCGTCGGAGCAGATGCTTTCAGCATATTCTTTTAGATCATCAACCATGGAGTGGCCAACTGCATCGCTGAAAGCTGCCTTTTCACGATAAAGAATAGCATGGGGCAGCCAATCTCCTTCAAAGGCATGGCGTAAAAGATACTTTCCGATGCCATAGGAGTTTTGCTTCATAGCAGGATCAATGGACATAACATAGCGTACAAAGTCTAAATCTCCAAAAGGAACTCTTGCTTCTAAAGAGTTCACGGAAATACAACGGTCCGCCCGCAGTACATCATACATATACAGTTCTTCCAAGCGTTTTTTTGCCTCAGCTTGAAATGCTGCAGGAGATGGGGCAAAATCAGTATATTTATAACCGAAAATTTCATCGGAAATTTCTCCGGTCAATAAAACTCTTACATCTGTTTTTTCGTGGATTGCTTTACAAATCAGATACATCCCCATGCTTGCGCGGATGGTGGTAATATCGTAGGTACCAAGGGTATAAATAACATAATCCAAGGCTTCCAAAACATCCTCTCTAGAGATGATCACTTCAGTATGCTGAGAATGCAGATATTCTGCAACTTCTTTTGCATAACGCAGATCAATGGCATCTTTAGCCATACCAATGGCAAACGTGCGAATGGGTTTCTTTAGAACCTTAGTTGCAACGGAGCAAACCAAGCTGCTGTCTAAGCCGCCGCTTAGCAAAAAGCCTAAAGGGGCATCGGCATCCAATCTTTTTTCAATACCTTTTACCAGTAATTCTCGGATTTTTGTGCAGGTCTCCTCTAAGTCGTCAGTGGAATATGATTCAACTGCTGTTAAGTCACAATAGCGAACAAATTTACCATCAGCATAGTAGTGGGCAGGAGGAAAGGGCGTAATTTCTGCACAAAGTCCCACCAAATTTTTTGCTTCGCTGGCAAATACAATGGAACCATCTTGGCAATAGCCATAAAACAATGGACGAATGCCAATGGGGTCTCTTGCGGCAATCAAAGAATCCTTTTTACCATCATAAAGAATCAATGCGAATTCTGCATCCAGCATTTGAAACATGTCTAAGCCATATTCTCTATACATGGGCAGAATAATTTCGCAGTCGGATTCGCTGACAAAGGTATATTTTCCAGCCAGCCTTTCTTTTATAGTGCGAAAACCATATAGTTCTCCATTGCAAACCACAGCATCCCCTTCATAGGTAAAAGGTTGCATGCCACTTTCTGATAATCCCATGATGGCAAGGCGGTGAAAGCAAAGCATTCCCTGGCCAACTTCTAATGTGCGAGACATATCCGGACCTCTTGAAACGGTACGTTCAAAGCACTCCATTACTTTCTGTAAATCTTGCATTTTTTCTAAACCCATAATTGAACACATAAAAAAACACCTCCGAATGTAGTATGCAGCTAACTATCCTAATAATTAAAATTAGGACGAATAGCTGCCATCCGCGGTGCCACCTAAATTACTGTGTAAAAACAGTCTCTTTCTGGGTTCAATGAAACCCGTGTCCCATAACGGGGGACAAACCGTCTCACCTACTGCTCTAAAAAGAGGTTCAGATTGAGGCTAAGAAGTGTTATTCATATAAAAGCCTACGCAAAGTTTCCACTATCCTTTGCTCACTGAAGCGGTTTTTTTATATTACTTGTCTTCCTCATCGCCGTTTTCGATTTGTGTGTATTTTACACTGCATAGATTTCGCTGTCAATAGTTAATTTTTTGGAAATAGATAACGATATTTCCCTGGGAAAGTTGTATTTCACAAAATAATTTGTCAGGTATCCCATTTTATACATTAGAAATTGAGGGAGAAAAGACAAATGTACATCGGTTGTGGCTGAAATATGCACAGTGAATTTCAATAAATGAAAGGAATCCTTATTCATTCCTGTTAATTTCGTTACATTTTCTCTTTTTTGCAGTTTAATATTTTTGTTGACAGTCTACAAAGCAAACCCTATAATGACGTGGTATACAGCGACGGGGCTGCGGATGGACGCATTGCCATAAGAGAGGTTTTACATATTTCTTATGGCTGAGCGTTTATCTGCAGCCCCTTCTAGATAGATATGTGTCTAAACAAAGAGGATAGAGGAGGCTGGAAAATATGGAAAATAAAGTTCCCGAATTATTTGGATCAATGGTTTTTCATGAACATGTGATGAAGGAAAGATTGCCAAAAAGCACTTATAAAACAATGTGTAAGGTGATGCAGGAAGGAAAACGGCTGGATAAGGAAGTAGCAGATATTGTTGCTAATGCTATGAAGGATTGGGCCGTTGAAAAGGGTGCAACCCACTTTACACACTGGTTCCAGCCAATGACAGGTATTACCGCAGAGAAGCATGATAGCTTTATAGCACCTGCTGGAGACGGGCAGGTTATTATGGAGTTTTCAGGAAAAGAGTTGATTCAAGGTGAGCCTGATGCATCCAGCTTCCCCAATGGTGGTTTGCGTGCTACCTTTGAAGCAAGAGGGTATACCGCTTGGGATCCTACCTCTTTTGCGTTTATTAAAGACGACACATTATGCATTCCTACGGCGTTTTACTCTTACGGTGGGCAGGCTTTGGATAAAAAGACACCATTGCTACGTTCTATGGAGGCATTTAATAAGCAGGCAATGCGAATTATTAGATTGCTGGGTGATACGGAAACAAGCCGTGTGAATACAACGGTAGGTTCCGAGCAGGAGTACTTTTTGATTGAAAAGGACGTTTACTTGAAGCGCAAAGATTTAGTTTACTGTGGCAGAACCCTTTATGGTGCAAAGCCTCCTAAAGGACAGGAATTGGATGATCATTATTTTGGTGCCATTAAGCCTAGAGTAAAGGCATTTATGTATGATTTGAACCAAGAGCTTTGGAAACTGGGCATTCTGTCAAAAACAGAACATAACGAAGTTGCTCCTGCCCAGCATGAATTGGCACCTGTTTTTACTACGGTAAATATTGCGTGTGACCACAATCAGGTAACAATGGAATTGATGAAAAAAGTAGCAGATAAACATGGTTTGGTATGTCTTTTACATGAAAAACCTTTTGATGGTGTAAACGGTAGCGGTAAACATAACAACTGGTCAATTTCCACCGACAAAGGTGCAAACTTGCTGGAGCCTGGTGATTCCCCTGCGGAAAACACAAGATTTTTATTGTTCCTAGTTGCTTTGATAAAGGCAGTTGATGAATATCAGGATATGCTGCGTCTTTCTGTAGCTTCTGCTGGCAATGATCACCGTTTGGGTGCGAATGAAGCACCTCCTGCCATTGTTTCCATGTTTGTGGGAGAAGATTTGCAGGCTGTTTTAGATAGCATCGAAAGCGGCGTGGAATATGCAGGCAAGGATAGAGAAATGATGAAGGTTGGCGTTCATGTCCTTCCTAGATTCTTCAAAGATACAACGGATAGAAATAGAACTTCACCTTTTGCCTTTACAGGTAATAAATTTGAATTCCGTATGTTAGGAAGCGCTGTTTCCATTGCTTGCCCTAACTTTATTTTAAATACCATTGTTGCAGAAGAATTAGCTCTGCTTGCTGATGAGCTGGAAACGGCAGAAGATTTTACCACAGCAGCAAATGAATTAATTCGTAAGACAGTAATTGAGCACAAACGTATTATTTTCAATGGCAATAACTATGCAGATGAATGGGTTGAAGAAGCAGAAAAAAGAGGCTTGTTGAACTTGAAAACCACAGTAGATGTTATGCCCTATTATTTGAAAGAAAAGAATATTGCTACATTCACGAAGCATAGAGTTTTAACAAAAGAAGAAATTCACTCTCGTTACGAAATTTTGGTTGAAAACTATATTAAGGTAATTCATATTGAAGCTTTGACTATGTTGGAACTTGCGAAAAAGAGCATTTTACCTGCGGTTAGTGCATATGCCAAAGAATTGGCTGAAACAATCACACTTAAAAAACAAATTTCAACTGCAATTAACTGCAAGAGCGAAGAAGGTTTGTTGATCGCCCTTTCTGATATGTGTGCTGACTTTGTTGATAAGCAGAAAGCACTGGAAGATGCGTTGTCAAAGGCTAAGAATTTTGAGAATGAACAAATTGTGGCAGAGCATTACAAAGACGATGTTATTCCGGCAATGGTTGCATTACGTGCTGTTGCAGATGCTATGGAGGAACAGGTTAGTGAGAAGTATTGGCCTTTCCCTACTTATGGGGAGTTGCTATTCAGCGTTTTGTAATAGAATATTCACAGTACAAAAGATACATATAGTTTTTTCTCCTTTTATGGTATACTGAATATAATAGGAGGGACAATTTATGAATGAAAAACAAAAGGAAATTATGCAAATAATTCAAACCCAATGTATAAACGGCAGAGAAATGGATGTTCCAGATATTTTGAAGTACAGTTCTTCCTTGACTATGCAGGAGGTATTGGAGGCCATTCCTTTTTTAGAAAATAAAGGTTATATCGAGGTTATAGAAATTGATATGTGCTGCGGGGCCGATTATATTGTTACCGGAATTACAAAAGAAGGAATAAATAGTTTGCATAGCTAAATAGTCCTATATGCCACAGAATGTAAAATTCTGTGGCATTTTTTTGTTCGCTTTAGCTTGAAAAAATCTTACGGGTGTTGGAGGCTGCTTTTGCTTTCACCGGTGAGCCTTTGCCCTATACTAATGGAATACTCATTTATTATCTTTCGAATTTTACTGTGCTCACCATGTGTGAGGGAGAAGGGTTATTTCAATTTAAATCCTGTGATTGTATTCTTATTATATGTAATAAAAATACAAAAGATATAGGTTGGATATTATTACAAAATTTTCAAGTAAATTGTAAGCAAAAGACTAAATTATATTTAATATAATAACAAAATGTGATAAAATTAGTGAGATTTGTTTTTGTGGTTCAGAATAATCATAATCAGATTGGATGGGCGGTGATATATGAAAAAGGTAATACTTTTGCTATTTTCTGTAGCAATGGTTTTATGTGTATTTATTTGTGGTATTTCAATTCAATTTGACTTAAGAGATCTAAGTTTTAATCAGGAAAACATAAGGTTTTTGGCCAAAGATTGGCAATATCAAACGCAAGATAAACAGATTAGAGATATCATTCTCCCTAGCAAGATACCTGGTGATGCTGAAAAACCATTTCAACTATATAAAACGTTCCAAGAACCTATTGCAGCTGGTACTTGTTTGGCTTTTCGGTCTTCCCATCAAGAGGTACTTGTTACAATCGATGACAAAAAAATTTATTCTTTAGAAAAACCCATGGAAATTATAACCTTTCCAAAATCTCCAGGTAGTGCATGGAATATAATTACATTGCCGGAAGTTTATCCGGGTCAGATCATGAAAATTTCAATCGACTCGTTTTATGACAATTATCAAGAAAAATTTGGAGAAATGATGCTGGGTAGCAAAAGTGCAATTTTATTTCAAATTGCATTTGACTACTTTCCGGCGGTATTTATGAGCATTTTAGTGATTTTATTTGCTGTGATGCTAATTCTTTATGGAATTTATTTATTCAGAATTAGACACACTACAAACTTTTTATATTTAGGTCTGTTCGCATTCCTACTGGGGGTGTGGTTTTTAGCCGAGTCAAGATTCATTCAATTTTTCTTGGGGAAGGTGTTATTAACGTATCAATTGGTTTTTCTATCAATTGCTTTAATGCCCATACCGGGGATTTTATTTATTAACAATGCATTAAAACCCAAAAATCAAAATACATATCATCAATTAGCCATGGTAGCCATTGCTAATTTTTTCTTAATGATTATTGCGCAATCTTTGGGTCTCGTGGATTTTTATAAATGGATGCCGTTGTCTCATATCATTATTGTTTTGACAATGATGTTATATTTGCATACCATGGTAGAATATATCAGAACCGATTCAGTGGGAAAAAACAGATTATTGTTCCTTGGTTTTGCTGTATTTCTTTTCTTTGCACTGCTAAATATTATTTATTTTTATATCTCAGATCAATTTGACAGTGCTTTATTACTTCGTTGTGGAACGCTGATTGCTTTGCTTATTGTTGCTAAGGGTGAAGTTGACAAAAATCTCGAATTAATAAAAATTGGGATGGAAGCGGCGGCATATAAAAAAGCTGCTTATACAGATGCACTGACCCAGCTTGAAAATAGATACGCCTTTGATATGTATTTAGAGGAAATTTCTAAAGTGGAACCGGAGGATGCAGCGAAAAATGCAATTTGCATTTTAGATGTAGACGGGTTAAAGTTTATCAATGATTCCTATGGACACTGGGTGGGAGATCAATTGATTCGCAATATGTCGGAATGCTTAGAATCTGTTTTTCATGAGGCTGGAAGATGCTTTCGTATTGGTGGTGACGAATTTGCTATTATCTTAAAGGGAGAGAGGGCAGAACTGAAAGGCTATTTATATCAACTTAGAAATGAGATAATTGAAAGAAATATTAATAGACACAGTTTTTTAAGCGCATCATGGGGACTGGCTTTCCAGGCAGATACTAGAGGGAAAAGTATCTATGAGGCTTTTCAGTTAGCAGATACACTTATGTATCAGGATAAAGAGCGAAAAAGAGCGAATAAAATGAGATCACGAGATCGTAAAGAATTTGTAAATGATTAAAATGAAAATTCTTGGTGATCAAACAAACATCTATTTTACAGAGCTTAAATTCCTTTGAATATGCGATAGTCAATTATTATGATTGAATGAAAAAAGAATAGATTGCATAAAAAATAATGATTGAAATGCCTATAAACATAAGTTATGGGCATTTTTTTAATTTCAAAATAAATATTTATGAATAATTTATTCATCAACGTCAGATGATTATTCGAGGATTTCTATTTATAATAACCAAATTAGAATGACAAAAACCACTACCTTTAAGTAAATTAGCAAAGGAACTTAAAGGCAGGTATAGCTGTATTACAGTGTTGAAGCACAAATTTAGTGGGGCTTCTCTATGAAATATTTACTAATTTCCAGTAACAAGGAAAAAAAGGTTGAGTTATGAGGGTTTTGGTGGTATTCTGTCTGCGGGTGGTATTGAAAAAACTGCACCAAAGCGAAATGATTTGTAGACCCATAATGGAAAACTACTTTATCAAATGATGAAAGGTAAGATTTCTGAAATAGAGGATGCAAAAACTTGAATTACCTTGTGTTCAACTCATATCTATCGGGAATGAGATTGACTTGGATGTTGTACTAACCCAAGGAGGTGGTATGATATCAAAATTGGATTTATAGGACCTGGCAAGGCAGGTGTAAACCTTGCACGCTACTTTTTGCATCATGGATTAACGGTAAATGGTTTTTTGGGAAGAACTTTGGAAAACACTCAAGAAGCTTGCCGCATAACTCATACAAAAGTATATAAAAATTTGAAAGAAATTGTTCAAGAAAACGATGTTTTATGGATAACAACTCCCGATGATACGGTTCCAGCGATAGATATTGAAATTTCTAGGTTGAACGTAAAAGGCAAATCAATTTGCCACGCTAGTGGCTCACTTCCATCAACGGCTTTGCGGCTTTCCAAAGCAGCAGGAGCAGCCGTTTATTCAATCCATCCAATTTACGCATTTTCCCATAAGGCTGTGGACTTCGAGGAACTGAAAAGTGTGAATTTTTCCGTGGAAGGGCAGTTTTCATCAAAGGATGAAGATGTAGGCTTACAGATGTTAAAGAGAATAGGGAATGTCTATTTTGTGAGAAATCTGGAAACCTCAGCAATGTATCATCTTGCGAATGTCTTTGTGTCAAATCTTACCCTGGCACTCTTGGAGATAGGCGTGTCCTATTTTCAAGAAATCGGTTTGACGGAACAAGAAGCCATTTATGCAGCGATGCCTTTGATTAAGGGTAATATCAGAAATATTGAAGAAAAGGGCTTTTTATCCTCTCTTACCGGTCCGGTTCCAAGAGGAGACTGGAAAACGGTGGAACGTCATCTTGATGTCGTTCGAGAAGAGGATCAAGAACTATATAAAGGTCTTTCGCTTCATTTATTAAAATTGGCCAGAGCAAAGGGGAATGGGGAAAAGTTGAGTAGCTACGACAAGGTAGAACATTGTTTGAAAGGACTGGAAAAATGAAAAATACGGTTTTGACTTTTAAAGAAGCAAAGGTGCAAGGCAAAAAATTGACTATGCTTACAGCCTACGATTATTCCATGGCAAAAATCATTGATGAAAGTGGAATCAATGGGATTCTGATAGGTGATTCCCTGGGTATGGTGATAAAAGGGGATGAAGACACTTTGGCGGTAACGGTAGATGAGATTATTTATCATACCAAAGCGGTGAAAAAAGGTGCCAAAAATGCATTGATTGTGAGCGATATGCCATTTCTATCCTACCATACCAGTATTGAGGATGCCATTTATCATGCAGGTCGCATGGTAAAGGAAGGCGGGGCTCATGCAGTTAAGCTGGAAGGTGGAGCCAATGTTTTACCACAAGTAAGGGCAATTGTTGCAGCGCAAATTCCCGTTATGGGACATTTGGGATTGACGCCCCAGTCAGTGAATGCCTTTGGTGGTTTTAAGGTGCAAGGAAAAAGTGAAGAAACAGCAAAGCAATTGATTGCCGATGCAGTTGCCTTGGAAGAAGCCGGTGCGTTTAGTATTGTTTTGGAGGGGATTCCCGCTAAGGTTGCAGAACTGATTACAAAAGCCGTCTCCATCCCTACCATTGGAATTGGTGCGGGTAGAGAGTGTGATGGTCAGATTTTGGTTTATCAGGACATGCTTGGCATGTTTGATGATTTTATACCTAAATTTGTAAAGCAATATGCCTCAGTCGGGAAAATAATGGGGGAAGCAATTGGTATGTATATCGAAGAGGTGGAAAAAGGCCTTTTCCCAGAGGACAAGCATACCTTTAAAATAGATGAAGAGCAGCTGAAGAAGCTATATTAAAAAACAGGAGACAGAATTATGCTTGTAGAATCAATAAAAGAGGTACGAAATATCATAAAGCAATGGAGGACAGAAGGGCTTTCTGTGGGGTTTGTACCCACAATGGGTGCATTGCATGATGGACACCAGAGCTTAATGGAGCGGGCTGTTCTGGAAAACGATAGGGTTGTTACCAGTGTTTTTGTGAACCCCACTCAGTTTGGCCCAAATGAAGATTTTGAGGCATATCCCAGAGATATAAACAAGGACTATGAGGTATGCAAAAAGATTGGTGTGCATATTGTGTTTTCTCCTCAGGCAGAGACACTTTACTTTCCTGATAAGAGCACCACGGTGCATATTACTGGTTTAACGGATGTTCTTTGTGGGAGCAAGCGTCCTGGGCATTTTGATGGTGTTTGTTTAGTAGTATCAAAATTTTTCAATATCATTCAACCAGATAAAGCCTACTTTGGGCAAAAGGATGCGCAACAAGTAGCAGTTATCAAAAGAATGGTTCAGGATTTGAATTTTGATGTAGAAATTGTACCTTGTCCCATTGTCAGAGAGTCAGACGGTTTGGCTAAAAGTTCAAGAAATATGTACCTATCCTTTGAAGAGCGGAAAGCAGCTCTCGTTTTAAGTAGAAGCTTGGAAATGGCTAAAAGTATATTGGATAAAGGGGAGCGGAATGCATCCATTTTAAAAGCAGCCATGCTTTCTTGCATTATTCAGGAGCCATTGGCGAAAATTGACTATGTAGAAGTTGTGGATAGCCAAGACTTGCATAGCATTAGCGGCGAAATTACTCGCTCAGTTCTGATTCCCATTGCAGTCTACATTGGAAAAACCAGACTGATAGACAATATTATTTATGAAATTTCTTAACCTCAGAAGCTCATTAAGGCTATTCTGTGCCATGTACCATGATTATAAGGTGTAAAGACCAAAAAAGCAGCATTAAGCGCTTTCTAAAAACAGTTCTTTTGAATTCTTCCTAAGCGTTTTTTGTTTTTCGGATTACAATGAAAAAGACAGTATAATCTTAAGAATAAACTATGCTATCGTGGAAGGGGAAGCTTTGCATGAAAAAAAGCGAGGAAAATAAGAAATGCCCAATATGTGGATGTGCTGAAATTGGGGAAGGAATACTTTCTGGTTATGCTACGATGAGACCGGCGAATAAATATTTATCCTTTGGTTCAAATGTGCTTGCGGATGTATGCACAAAGTGTGGACATATTTTATCTTTTAGAGTTGCAGACCCTGAAAAATTTAAGTGATTGCAGTATTTATAAAGAATTAAAAGAGAAATGTCTTTTAAAAAAAGGTGCCTTCCAAATTGGATGCACCTTTTTTTTATCAGTTTTAAGCCTTTTTTCCGGTATCAGGGTATAGCGATGGGCCTTCATATAGAACAAATTTACGATAGCGCATTTTTAAGGTTCTATATTTCAAAATAATTTTAGATACACCCACAAGTACGTTATCAATATCATCCATGTCATATACCTGAGTGATAGAATGAATTCCTTTCGGAGGGATACTTAATATATGTCTGTCACACTTGGGGCGGTCTTCATATACTAAGTTGTTCCCTTTATAAAATGCAAGCTTAAATTCGTGTACAATTTGGGGCACATTACTACTATTATAAATTTCCAAATCATATCCCAGTCGAAAAGGTTGCTTAACTTCTTCATAAATTGAATTATTAAAGTTACTATTCAAATGATATTTAATTCGGACATCAGTGGGAAATACTTTAACACTGCCAATATGACGAATACACTCCGTGACAAACAGTGTACTGACGGAGCCCGCCACTGCACCAATAATACCAATATATTCACTTAGCATGGTTACACCTCTTCTCTTTCAGATATGAATATTACTTCAGCATTTGCTACTTATTAAAATGTAAAAATCAGATGGAAAGTATAGAATTAGTCTTTGTTTTTTGTGTGATTATTCATATTAAAGTACTATACCATGTAAAATTATATCACAGAAATAAATAAATACCAATCTATTTTAGTAAAAAATGTGGATTTCCTATGGTTTTATGTGTAAGTATGAAAAGGCAAAACATTGCTTGTTATGTAAACGAATTGTAACCATTTAATCCACCCATCTGCATTTTATCCATATCATCTTTCATATTAAGAATGGAGCACTTTTTTTAAAATAAGCTTTAAATAAGATTTATTAGATTTAAAAAGTTGCAAAAAGCATTGTTTATATGAAATATTTACAATTGTAAGTATCAAATGCTGTTTTTTTTGCATAAAAAATGGAAATAGATGTTGCAAAATGGAGAATGCATGATATAATTTTTATTAATTATATGTTTAATCTACATGAATTAAGGTTCAAAAATGGTAAAAAAGGATAATTAGTCGTATTGCAATAAAAGAGCCATTATGAATTTAATTCGTATGTGCACAGAGAAAAAGGAGGGGTCAAGTGAAATCACTAAAAATTAAAACAAAAATGGCAATTTTAATGCTGCTGGTAGCACTTTCGGGGATTGGTGTAGCGGGGACATCCATTTTAAGAATGGAAACACAAAAAGATATGTTCCTTGATACCATGGAGAAGGAAATCAGAGGGGAATTTGATCAAAAGATTAAAGAACAGGTGGAAGGTGCTGTATCAGTTCTGCAAAGTGTATATAATGAACACTTACAGGGCGCTTATACAAAAGAAGAGGCAGAAAAGATAGGATTTGAAACACTACGTAATATGAGATACGGAGAGGATGGATATTTCTGGGGTGACAAGACTGATGGAACTTGTGTTGTTCTTTTGGGTAAAGACACAGAAGGAACCAACCGAAAGGATGCGAAAGATGCAGCGGGCTTCCCCTTTGTTCAAGCCATTAAGGAACAAGCATTAAATGGTGGAGGATACACTGATTTTGTTTTTCCAAAACCGGGAGAAACAGAGGCAATGCCTAAAAGAGGCTATTCGGTATATTTTGCCCCTTTTGATTTGGTTTTAGGCACAGGAAACTATACAGATTTTATTGATACCTATATAGCCGAGGAAAATAAAATTGTTGAAGCCAGCATTCAAAAGTCCATCATAGAGTTGCTTATTATGATTCTTATCTGTGTAGGTGTATCCTGCTCGTTAGGATTTTATATTGTTTTAAGCATTGTGAGGCCCATTGGAAAATTAAACAAAGTTACTCGTACCTTAGCTGAAGGAAATTTGGATGCAGAGGTTGACACGGACAGCAATGACGAGGTTGGTCAGCTGGCAAAATCCATGGTTGTTTTAATTAATAGATTAAAAACATACATAGTATATATTGATGAAATTTCTTATTTGTTGGAAGAAATTGGACGAGGAAATTTAAATTTAACTTTCCAAAATTCATATGAAGGAGACTTTTGGAAAGTGAAGCAAGCGCTAATTGGCACGGCAGACATGCTGAATGATACCCTAGTGCAAATTAATATCGCCTCGGAACAGGTTGCAAATGGTTCAGAGCAGGTTGCAGCCGGTGCTCAGGCTCTTTCACAAGGGGCAACAGAGCAGGCCAGTTCAATTCAGGAATTGTCCGCATCAATCAATGAGGTCTCAGAACATAGCAGTGAGACGGCAAGAAATGCAGAGGAAGCCAAGGCGATTTCCGTTGCGTCTACAAGTGCGATTCAGCGTGGAAGTGAGCGGATGAATGAAATGGTTCAATCTATGGAAGAAATCAGCGACACCTCTAAGGAAATTGGCAAAATTATTAAAGCTATAGAGGACATTGCTTTTCAAACCAATATTTTAGCGCTAAATGCTGCTGTAGAAGCGGCAAGGGCAGGGGAAGCCGGAAGAGGCTTTGCTGTTGTTGCTGATGAAGTGCGTAACTTGGCTGGAAAATCGGCCGAGAGCGCAAAGAATACTGCTGATTTGATTGAAAAATCTGTTAGGGCTGTGGAAATAGGTGCAAATCACGTGAATGAGGCAGCCGCAGCTTTGGCAGATGTTGTGAAAAATGCAGAAAAGAGTTCTCAAATTATTCAATATATTGCGGATGCCAGCGAAGAACAAGCTACTTCTATTGCACAGGTGAATTTAGGTGTAGAGCAAATCGCAGTTGTTGTTCAAACGAATTCTGCAACCGCTGAGGAAAGTGCAGCAGCGAGTGAGGAGCTTTCAGGGCAATCGTTGATGTTAAAGGAGTTAATTGGTAAATTTCAGCTAAAGAACTTTCATGACAGAGAAGACACCAAAGTGGAGAATGTTACTTCTCAAATGTTCATTGACCCTATGGCGAAAAATTTAGAGGGCAAGTACTAAGTTTTGAAAGAATAATTAGTTCTAAAAAATCCCCTAAAGGTTGATTTTCGATCGATCAACTTTTAGGGGATAAATTATTTGTTACTATTATTTTTCGATATAGTCTTTAAACTGTAGCATTAAGCTTCTTTCTAGAGGATGAAGCTGAAAACGGTTCCTTTGGTGCAACTCTTCCAGTCGTTTTGCCCTGATTTTGGATGATTGCATGCTGATATTGCAAAGTTTGGCAATCTCTTTGTCTGAATGAACATCAAGGGCGGAAAGAACAACAGCTGGCATTGGAATATCTCTTGCAAAAATATCGTTTCTTTTTCCATTGTTTGAGAGTCTATTTCACAGTTTCGGTAGAAAGTGATTGTCTCAACGTGGCCTAACAAAATATGACCTATTTCATATGCTAATGTGAAGGGGATGCCCAAGATAAGAGACACTGTCGTTAAAAAAGATGTAATATTGATTTTGTAGCTTAAAAGAAAATCCGTCTCCATTTTTTGCATGAGGTTTCACCATATCCCATAAAGTGAATTTAGGATATGGGACGGTTTTTATTTTGTAATACCTACAGATTTCACCAAGATTAACAGGTAATTGATTAATCCCGCAGTCTCGTAGCACTTTCCAAGAAAGCTTTCTTGCTTGCTGATATAAACGATACTTCAATGATAACACTCCTTTTACATAGTATTGTATCAAAGGATAATGTTTATAAAAGCAAGTGGATAAAGGATTATTCTGGAATTGGAAAATCATTTACAACCCTAGCACAAGAGACTAAAAATCAATATCTTCAGCAGCTTCGTCAAGAAGACTTTTTATGTTTCTCGGTGTTTTATCAATCATTTCGCTGACGGCGGTTTCCTTAAAGCCTCTGGCGGCAACGTTACCTTCCAAACGAAAATTACGCATGGATGTAATGCCTAATATGCGATCAACAGCAGGCTGCATATTAGGTTGACTACGGTAGGCTTTCAAAACATCCAACTCATGGGTGGTGGGGTGGAAGGTCTCTCTCATTTCTCCAACCTCATTGATGTTCTTTTTCTCCATCAAAGGTGTGCTGTTCTCTGTCCAACCCATTAAAAAGGCGGGAGAGGTTCCTAAAGCCTCTGCAATTGGTTCCAGTATGGTAATGGGTAGGTTTTCGATTTCGCCTTTTTCGTAACGGTAGACAGTAGCCCGATTCTTCTTTAGTTTTTCTGCCAGTTCATCTACGGTGAGCCCCCTTCTAATTCTGCATTCTTTAATTCTTTGACCAACATTCATTTTGTAACCTCCTTCCTTTTGAAAACATAAGTTAAGTATAGCAGAAAATCGCATATATGCAATAGAATGCGACAAAATTGTTGCATTAAATGCGAATGTACAAAATTTTACAAAAAAGGTTGACTTTTCTACAATACTTCGTTAGTATTAAATTGTCGCACAACATGCGACAGAAAGGGGCGATAGCATGGTGGATACAAACAAATTAAAAGAGAAAATTCAGAAGAAAGGACTTACAGAAGCCAAAATGGCTGAAAAGCTGGGAATAAGCAATCATATTTTTCAGGATAAGCTAAATGGTATTGGTAAATGCTTTACCATAATAGAAGTACATAAACTGGTTCAGATATTGAATCTGGAGGGAAATGATGCCGAAAGAATTTTTTTTGCAAATTAGTCGCATGAAATGCGACATTAGGTTCTCTTTTTTAACAGCAAAGTGAGAACATAAAAACTTAATTCTAGTAAAAAGAATGTGTAGTATGGCTAGATAAAGAATTATAAAAAAGTCTGCTGGCCAATAAAGCAGAGGAGGGTTGGGAGTGCCTTATCAATACAGATTGCGGATAAGAGATGGCATAGGTGCGGGGGCTGTCACGTAAAAACCGGCTTTGTCCAAACTGTTGTGGAGTAAAATACAAGCTATGTATGTCATTAAAAATAATTGGATTGGCCGTGACCAATGTGAAATACATATAAATTTACCGTTTTAACGTAAAGGCAATTTTTAAATCAAAATGATTTGCGGAGATAGTTGACGTAAAAATAGGAGAATGTGGAGGTTACGTAATGAAATTATAGAAGGGAACAATAATTCTGTGCTAAGGTTTCATTGCATTAAGAAGTAAAGAGGGGGCTTTCCAAAAGGTCTTATCATGTGAATATATTTTTTGATCGCCAAAATATTATGTGTAGAATTTTAAATTTTTCTGAAAGCTTTTTCATACAAATTGACAGTCGTTTTTTTTTGATGGTTTCTGAGGTCTACAAAAGCTAGTTTGAGCGTATTTTGCAATAGGGAGGGGTTAAAATGTGTTATAAAATTACTTGCTGTTACCATTGCCAAGAGCGTCATCCGCTTTGTCATATCAGTTGCTGTCGGTATAAAGAAGAGCGAGAAAAACTGGATAAGCTTCGGGAGGCCCGAACTGCTCATAATGATGAGGTAGAGCGTTATAAAAGGCAGAAGCTAAACAAAGTTAAGAGGTGAAGCCATTGGCTAAGGAAAGAGATTTACAACTTTCGGAGTATGATATCTCCAATAATCGTTATCGGGAATTAAAATATTTTTGCAGGCAGTACAGGGAAAAGAAGAAGGGACTGCTTTCCATGACAGAACTTTCTTCTCCCCAATTCGGAGGAAAAGGTGGTGATATTTTTTCTGACAGAACAGCAAATGTCGCTATAAAAAGAGCAAAACTGTCTGCTGAAATTCAAATGATAGAGCAATCTGCGTTGGAGGCGGATGGTGAATTATATAAATATATCTTAAAAAATGTAACGGACGGGATAACCTATGAATATTTGGACATTCCATTTAGCAGGTCAGGGTTTTATGTACTTAGAAAAAGATTTTTCAGTATATTGGATAAAAAAAGATAAGAATATATTTTGCCTCAATGCTTGATAATGAAAAGAGCATTGGGGCATTTATCAATAGAAAAATTAAAAAGTATTTGATAAGCTTATAAACAGGTAAGATTGGTAAAATACAGTATCAATTGAAAGAAAGAGCATTTCTAATCCATAAATGTGAAAAACAATTATAAAATTTTCCATATATGAAAATATAAAGAAATTATAATGGTAAGTTAGATTTACATAATAATGAATTTTTGTTATAATTAATAAGATAAATATTCATTGTATCAAAAAATTTCAACTGGTTGGCGCTCGACCTTTGGAATCATCAGCACCACTCTTGAAGGGAGGCAAAAATGGTTTTAAATTTACTATTAGTAGCAACAATCATCATTGTATGTGTACTCGGAAATAGAATTTCAAATAAAATTGGAATGCCCGTTCTTTTAGTTTTTATTTTGTTGGGTATGTTTTTTGGTTCCGATGGTATGGTCAAAATTAAATTTGATAATTATTATTTTGCGGAACAGGTCTGTTCTATCGCACTTCTTTTTATAATGTTTTATGGTGGGTTCGGTACGAAGTGGGATGAGGCTAAACCCATTGCCGCTAAAGCAATTTTACTTTCATCCATGGGAACAATTTTTACTGCACTTCTCGTAGGAACTTTTTGCTTTTTCGTTATGGGTATTTCCATTTTAGAAAGTTTTTTAATTGGTGCAGTTGTAAGTTCAACTGATGCAGCTTCCGTATTTTCAATTCTTCGTTCAAAAAGGTTAAACCTTCGAGATCATACAGCATCACTTCTTGAAATTGAAAGTGGTAGTAATGACCCCTTTGCTTATATGCTTACCATAATCGTACTTTCATTTATGAATGGACATAATTCTATTCAGGAGTTTATATTTTTAATTTTTAAACAAATTGTATTTGGTGGTGTTTTTGGCGTAGGTATAGCTGTAATTACACTTTTATATTTTAAAAAATTTAAACTCTCAAGTTCAGGGTTTTATTCCATATTTATTATGGCAATCGCCATTATCTCCTATGCAGCGCCAACAGTCTTTAACGGAAATGGATATCTCAGCGCCTATATTACTGGAATTATTCTTGGAAATAGTAAAATACAGGATAAATCTGAGTTGGTCCACTTTTTTGATGGCTTGACAGGCTTAATGCAGATATTACTCTTTTTCTTGCTTGGACTTTTAGCGTTTCCATCTCAATTGCCAAAGGTGGCATTTACTGCTTTGTCAATCTCACTTTTTCTAACTTTTATTGCTCGTCCTGTGGCTGTTTATGCAATACTAACACCCTTTAAAAGTTCCGAAGGGCAAAAACGTTTGGTTTCTTGGTCAGGATTAAGGGGTGCTGCATCCATTGTTTTTGCTATCATGGCCACAATCAGGGTAAATGAAATGAATAATGATATTTTTCATATTGTGTTTTTCATCGTGCTTTTTTCGATTTTGATTCAGGGAACATTAATTCCCTTTGTTTCGAAGAGACTAAATATGACGGATAACGATATTGACGTTATGAGTACCTTTAACGATTATATGGATGAACTACCTGTACAGTTTCTACAGCTTGCAATTCCTTCTGATCACCGATGGGTTCATCAGAAAGTGAAAGATATCCTGCTTCCACCGGATTCCTTTTTACTGTTGATTGTAAGAGAAAAAGAAAATATTATGCCAAATGGAGATACAGAAATTTTGGCGGGTGACATTTTCATACTAAGCGGAAAATCACCAAATAGGATTGAAGGGTTAACTTTATATGAATTGAAGGTGAAAAAAGAATCGCGCTGGTATGGAAAAACAATAGCAGATGCCAGTAGCGGGGATGAACGGGTTATCGTGATTCGCCGAGGAGAGAATATTGTGATTCCCAAGGGAGATACCGTATTGCAGGAGGAAGATATACTTGTTTTTTCAGAAGTTTTATAGATGAAACAGACGGTTTATTTTAAATTAGGGTGACGTGGCACATGGCCATGTCACCCTAAACTTATTTGCAATAAAATAAGTTTGAATACTCTAAAATAATTTTATTTGTAAAATCATAAAACGGAAAACTACTTTAATCATTAAGGCAATCCTTCTAATTAAATGTGTTGAGCAATTGCCTCTCCCATTTCTTTTGTACCCATAAGTGTGGTGCCCTGTGAATAGATATCGGGAGTGCGCAAGCCTTGTTCCAAAACTGCTTTTACTGCATTCTCAATGGATTCTGCTTCTTTTTCCAAATAAAAGGAGTATTTTAACATCATCCCAACTGATAAAATGGCGGCAATGGGGTTTGCTTTGTTTTGTCCTGCTATGTCAGGTGCAGACCCATGGATGGGTTCATACATTCCAAGGGTACCGTCGCCTAAACTTGCTGATGGAAGCAGGCCGATAGAACCTGTAATCATGCTTGCCTCATCAGATAAAATATCGCCGAACATATTGGAGGTAACAATCACGTCGAACTGCTTGGGATTTCGCACCAGCTGCATCGCCGCATTATCTACATACATATAGGAAAGAACAACCTCAGGATAATCCTCTTTCATTCCTTCGGCAACCTTTCTCCAAAGGCGGGAGGTTTCCAGTACATTTGCTTTATCTACACAGCAAACTCTTTTTTTCCTCTGCATTGCAACTTCAAAAGCATTTTTTAGAATGCGCTTAATTTCAATTTCGCTGTAGGCTTCCACATCATAAGCCTCTTCGCCATACTTCCCATCACGATAGCCTCGTTCACCAAAATAAATGCCTCCTGTTAATTCCCTTACGATAAGGATATCCAGCCCTCCTGCTACGATTTCAGCTTTTAAAGGACAAGCATCTGCCAAAGCATCATAAATCTTTGCTGGACGTAGGTTGGAGAACAGCCCTAATTCAGAGCGTAAGCCTAACAGAGCTTTTTCGGGACGTTGGGCATTGGGAACATTATCCCATTTTGGCCCGCCAACAGCACCTAGCATAACGCTGTCTGCGGTTTTGCAAATGCTTAAAGTTTCTTTTGGTAAGCACACTCCGCAAGCATCAATAGCAGAGCCACCAGCCAGAGCATACTCGAAAGTAAACTGATGATGAAATTTTTCACCGACGGCTTTTAATATTTTAATAGCCTCTTCTGTGACCTCGGGACCAATACCGTCCCCTTGAATGACTGCAATTTTATATTCTCCCATAATCTTTACCCCTTTATTTTTTCCTTTGTCTGCTCTACCAAGCCACCGGATGCCATAATTTCCTTAATAAAAGGAGGGAAGGGCTGTGCCTGATAAGTACGATTTTTTGTATGGTTGGTGATGATACCACTGTCAAAATCGATGCTTACCTCATCACCGTTTTCAATGTTCTTTGCCGCTTCATCACACTCCAGAATGGGAAGACCAATATTTATGGCATTGCGGTAGAAAATACGCGCGAAGGTGGAGGCAATGACACAACTAATCCCTGCGCATTTAATTGCTAATGGGGCGTGTTCTCTGGAAGAGCCACAACCGAAGTTTTTCAGTCCTACAATAATATCACCTTTTTGTGCTTTCTTAGTAAAATCAGGGTCAATATCAATCATGCAATATTTCGCCAATTCTTCGCCATTGGATACGTTTAAGTATCTTGCGGGAATGATTACGTCGGTGTCCACGTTATCTCCGTATTTTAAAACTTTTCCGTTTGCATTCATTCAGCATTACCTCCAATTTTTCTGGGATCTGCGATTTTACCCGCAATTGCCGATGCCGCAGCTACGGCAGGGCTTGCCAGATAAACTTCGCTTTCCACATGACCCATACGCCCCACAAAATTTCTGTTTGTAGTGGAGACACAACGCTCTCCTGCTGCCAAGATACCCATATGTCCTCCAAGACAAGGGCCGCAGGTAGGCATGGAGAAGATAGCGCCAGCTTCTATAAAGTCCGTTACATATTCTCGGCGGATGCACTCCAAATATATTTCTTGCGTGGCAGGTATGATAATGGTACGAACGTGATCAGCAACTTTTTTACCACGAAGAATATCTGCGGCAATGGCCATATCTTCAATTCTGCCATTTGTACAGGAACCGATAACCACCTGATCAATTTTCACATCTCCAACCTGATCAATGGTTCTTGTGTTATCCGGTAAGTGGGGGAAGGAAACCGTTGGCTCCAAGGAAGAAAGATCAATGGTGATTTCTTCATCATATTCAGCATCTGTATCAGCTTCATATATATCAAAGGTTTTTTTAGAATGCTCTTTTGCATAGGCAATGCACGCCTCATCAACAGGGAAAATACCATTTTTTGCTCCGGCTTCGATTGCCATGTTTGCAATGGTAAAGCGATCATCCATAGATAATTCTTTGATGCCTTCTCCGGTAAATTCCATAGAGCGGTATAAAGCTCCGTCTACGCCTATTTTGCCGATGATATGTAAAATAACATCTTTACCGCTGACATAGGGAGGCTTTTTGCCCACAATACGAAACCTAATTGCGGAGGGTACCTTAAACCAGCATTCGCCGGTAGCCATACCAATGGCCATATCCGTTGAGCCGATGCCAGTGGAGAAGGCACCCAATGCACCATAGGTACAGGTATGACTGTCAGCGCCGATAATTACTTGACCGGGAACTACAATTCCTTGTTCTGGTAACAATGCATGCTCAATGCCTGCTTTCCCCACGTCAAAGAAGTTTTTTATATTCATATCATAAGCAAAGGTGCGACAGCTTTTACACTGTTCAGCCGCTTTGATATCCTTATTGGGTGTGAAGTGATCCAGTACAATAACTACTTTTTCTGTATCAAAAACCTCTGTTGCACCAGTTTTTTTAAATTCAGTTAATGCAACAGCGGTGGTAATGTCATTACCCATTACGATATCCAATTTGGCTTGGATTAACTGGCCTGGAACCACGCTATCTAATCCTGCGTGTTTTGCAAGTATTTTTTGTGTCATTGTCATTCCCATATGATTACATCCTTTCAATAATTATTTAAATTCAAAATGCCTTGGGCTTTGCCCAAACCCCAGAAGCCTTTTTAAAGGCTTGTGGGTAGTTGAGGCAACGCCCCAAGGTTATTGCTCTTTAAACTGACAGCATTTTGTTGATGGTACTTACCACTGCCCGCAGGGAGGACTTACCAACACTGGAGGAGGTGCCTGCTCCATAATATCGGTTTCCTTGAGCATCTTTGGTTTCGATGTAGGATATTGCCCTTGAATTTGTTCCTAATTCCATGGAGTGTCCACGGTAATTGACAATGTCAATTGGCATATGAATAAAATCATTTATGGCATGACAGAAAGCGGAAACAACTCCGTTACCCTCGCCTTGAATGAAATGCCGTTCACCATGGTAATCTATTTCTGCTTCAATGGCGAGAACATCTCGCTCGGCATCCACAGTTTCAGTGCGATATTGAATTAATTTTAATGGACTGCGGATATCAACGTATTCTTGATTGAATACCTCAAAAATCTTGTCAGGACTCAGTTCACATTGCATTTCGTCCGAGACTCGAGTTACAACTGCACCCACATCCTTCTGAAATGATTTTGGCATATGCAAAGAATAATACTGCTCCAAAATAAAAGTAACGCCGCCTTTGCCTGATTGGCTGTTGATACGGATGATAGGATCATAATTTCTTCCCACATCCATTGGATCAATGGGCAGATAGGGAACTTCCCAATGCTCAGGATGATTTTTCATTCCTTCCATCCCTTTGCGGATAGCATCCTGATGACTTCCAGAGAAGGCAGTGTAAACCAATTGTCCAGCATAAGGATGACGGGGATGAACACTCATTTTTGTGGTACTCTCATATATTTCTACTACTTCATCGATTTTTGTAAAATCTAACATTGGGTCAACGCCTTGGGTGAACAGGTTCATAGCAACGGTCATAATATCTGCATTTCCGGTGCGCTCTCCATTGCCAAATAAAGTACCCTCAACACGGTCAGCTCCTGCCAACATGCCCATTTCTGTTGCTGCAACAGCGGTACCACGGTCATTGTGGGCGTGAAGGCTTACCAATACATTTTCTCTGTTGCTCAGATTACGACACATATACTCAATTTGATCTGCATACAGGTTAGGCATAGCCATTTCCACAGTTGCAGGCAAATTAATGATTACTTTATGATCTGCTGTTGGTTCCCAAACATCAATGACCGCATTACAGATTTCTACGGCAAAATCCATTTCTGTCCCAGTGAAGCTTTCGGGAGAGTATTCAAAGCGGAATTTTGTTTCAGGATAGCTTTCTGCAATTTCACGAATCAGGGTAGCACCATAAACTGCCAACTCTATGGTTTCCTGCTGAGAATTCCCGAATACTACATCTCTTTGCAAAGTAGACGTGGAATTATATAAATGAACAATAGCGTTTTTTGCGCCCTTTAATGCTTCAAAAGTTTTTTGAATAATATGTCCACGGGATTGGGTCAAAACCTGAACTGTAACATCTTCGGGAATTAAGTTATTTTCAATCAAAGTTCTTGTAAATTCATACTCAGTTTCGGAAGCCGCAGGAAAGCCGATTTCAATTTCTTTGAAGCCCATTTTTACAAGAAAATCAAAAAATTCCAACTTTTGTTCCAGACCCATAGGAGTTTCTAATGCCTGATTGCCATCCCGAAGATCAACACTGCACCAGTAGGGCGCCTTGGTGATTCTTTTGCCAGGCCAAGTTCTATCAGACATATTAACTGTTTCATAAGCTTTATATTTTTGATAATTCTCCATTTTTCTTCCTCCTCAAATCTCTTCTTTTCTCTTTGATTTTGTTTGCTGCTGCAACAAGAAAAGAATTCTGCGCCACGAAAGTGGTTTATAAAACTGATACAGTAGAAAATAAAAAAAGCCTTTCACCTATTTGCAAATTTGCAAAGAGGTGAAAGGCTGACTTCCACGGTACCACTCTTATTCGCCTAAATCATTAGGCGCACTTTTAGGATACAAGCATATCCTATTCCGTGTAACGGCGGAAATTCCGGGAACACCTACCGACGAAGGTCTTTTCAGTGTCCTGCTCCAAGGCGAGTTCGGCTCTTTTCATAACACTGCCTCGCACCAACCGGCAGCTCTCTGAAGATATCCAAGAATCTACTATTCCTTTTCGTTGCATTTTTATAGATACAATTTAATGAGTACTTTAGCAGAAAATTGTTCTTGTGTCAATACCTTTTTCAATGAAAAAATATTCATTGCATAAAATAAAGAATCGGATGGATGCGTTTCATACACGCATAATTTTTTAATGAATCAATCCAGTTTCTTTAGTATCAGATAAATAGAAGCACTAGAATCGTGAGCTATTTGAGAACAGGCACTTACCTTCTCAAGCACAGATGTCTATTTTTTGTTGGTAAGGGAGCTTAGGGAGTGTTTAAATCCTGAATGCCTTTCTTAAGATGATAGTGCATGGCCATCGCTGCTCCATCAGCATCTCTCATTTCAATGAACTCTGCAATTTTTGCATGATAGGTAAGTGCATTATCAATTGACTTTACATCCGTACCAATTTGTGTTGCCGTGATGATGGAATCCTTAACTGCTGCCGCCAAGGAAGGCATAATGAGCTGAATGATATCGTTATGGGTGGCGGTAGCAATGGCAATATGGAAAAGTTGATCCTCCTTGATGATGGCTTCCTTCTGGACATCTTTTTCTAAAGTATTTACAGCTTCCATACGTTTTGCCGAATCAATAATTGCTTGAAGCTCTTGGGGGGTACCGTTTTGTATTGCAAGGCGAATACAGGAGGGCTCTAAAATCAAACGAAATTCAAACCAACTGTTTATTAGCTTTACCTTATCCTTCAAATAGGTCACGCCAAAAACATCGGTTGCCTGATCTTCCAAAGGTGAAACAAAAGTACCACTGCCCCGTTTGATGATTAAAATACCTTTAGCTGCTAGAAGTTTAATTGCCTCACGCAATGTGGCACGACTTATGCCCAATTGTGCAGAAAGTTCATGCTCGTTTGGTAATTTCTCGTTTGGCTTATATATCTTTTGTAAAAAAATCATATCGCTTAGTTCGTTAGCTGCAACTTGTGAGGCGGGAATAAATTCAGTTTTCACATTTTTCCTCCTTGTTCTTAAAGATCAACAAAACAATTAAGTAATTCAATTTTGATTCCTTCCACTTAATCACCGAAACTGCTTTTTTTAGAGCTTTTTGGGGGTTAAACGAAAATTTGAAATCAATGCATTTGCATACGCCACTCTTTTTATTTGAATACATTTATGTTTTTTGCAATTATAGCAAATTCCAATAAGAATATCAAACCTACCATAACATGAAAACAGAGGTCATTCGTAGAAATTCGATTTCAAAGTTGTATGACCAATTATAGCATAACAATTCTGTACATGTCTATGTATGTTTGCACAAATTTGAAAAATGGGTAAATTTCTTATTGACAATCGAAAAAAAATGCATATAATTTTTGATAACAAGAAAAAGATGTCTGACCAATTTCGGCAATGAAATGTAATCTAAAGCGAAGAAGTATTATATTTTTAAATATAAAGGAGGATTGTAATATGAGAAGTGATGCAATGAAAACGGGGTCAACTAAGATTCCCCACAGATCTTTATTTAAAGCACTGGGACTTACTGACGAGGAAATCAGAAGACCAATGATTGGTGTTGTTTGTGCCAAGAATGATATTATTCCGGGACATGTTCACTTGGATAAAATTGCCGAGGCGGTACAAGCTGGTATCCGCATTGCGGGGGGAACGCCTTTTGTATTCCCTGCAATCGGTGTTTGCGATGGGATTGCTATGGGTCATAGTGGCATGAAGTATTCTCTCATCAGCAGAGAACATATTGCAGATTCGGTAGAAATCATGGCAATGGCACATCCCTTTGATGCGTTGGTTTTTATTCCTAATTGTGATAAAATCGTGCCCGGTATGCTTATGGCGGCGTTGAGATTGAACGTGCCCAGCATTTTTGTAAGTGGTGGCCCTATGATGCCTGGCAGAACAATAGATGGGAAGCAAATTACCTTGTCTAATGCATTTGAAGTAGTTGGTGCCATTGGCAAAGAGGGAATTACCCAGGAAGTTTTAGATGATGTTGAAAACAACGCTTGTCCCGGATGCGGCTCTTGTGCGGGTATGTTTACCGCAAACTCTATGAATTGCATGACAGAGGTGGTTGGCTTAGGCTTGCCTGGAAATGGTACCATACCTGCTATCAGTGCCGCAAGAATTCGCTTGGCGAAAGAAGCTGGCATGAAAATTATGGAGCTATTGGATAAGAATATTTGCCCCAAAGATATTGTTACAGAGAAAACCTTAAGAAACGCTTTGCATGCGGACATGGCTTTGGGTTGTTCAACAAATACAGTTCTTCACTTACCTGCCATTGCCCATGCGGCTGGATTAAAGGTGGACTTTGAAGAAATCAATAAAATCAGCAAGGAAACACCTCATCTTGTAAAATTAAGTCCCGCAGGTTCAGATTGCTTGGTGGATTTGGATTATGCAGGGGGTATCAGTGCCGTAATTAAGGAATTGGCTGAATATGGTCTGTTTGATACAGATGTAATTACCTGTACAGGGAAAACGATGAGAGAAAATATTGAAAAGGCAAGGGTTTTGGATACCAATGTAATACGTACCAAGGAAACTGCTTATTCTCCTGATGGCGGCTTGGCAATTTTATGGGGAAATATTGCTCCTGATGGTGCTGTTGTTAAGAAGGGGGCTGTGCTGCCTGAAATGTTAGTGCATGAAGGTCCAGCGAAGGTATTTAACAGCGAGGAAGAAACCATCAAGGCAATCTTAAATGACAAGGTTGTTGCGGGTGATGTTTTAGTTATTCGCTATGAAGGACCTAAGGGTGGCCCTGGTATGAGGGAAATGCTTGCACCCACAGCATCCTTGGCTGGAAAAGGGTTGGATAATAGCGTTGCCCTGATTACCGATGGTAGATTTTCTGGTGCATCTAAGGGTGCATCCATCGGTCATGTTTCTCCTGAGGCGGCAGCTGGGGGTGTAATTGGGTTAATTCAAGACGGGGATATGATCAGCATTGATATGCTGAATAATAAACTGGAACTTAAGGTTGGCAATGAGGAAATCGAAAGAAGAAGAGGCGAATTTAAGCCTGTATTGAAAGAAGTACCCGATGGATACTTGAGAAGATACAGAGAGCTGGTAACCAGTGCAAACACAGGAGCTATATTCAAATAATTTTGAAGGTTTTCAGTTAGGTTTTAGGCTCATTGCTTAATTTAAACAAGTAGATAGGGCTTCAGTCAAAACATTTTTTAGCTAGGAAGGGGAATTTGTATGAAACGTTTTATGTCTATGGTTGCTATGACAACCGCACTTGTTGTATCTTTAACCGCTTGTGGCGGTAATGCCGCAAAGCCTGCAGCAGAGGGAAGTGATGCTACATCCACAGAACCTGTTGTCATAAAGCTTGGTACAACAGTAAACGAACAGGATAGCTTTCAAGTTGCAGCAGAAAAGTTCAAAGAATTGGTTGCAGAAAAAACAAATGGGGCATACGCAATCGAAATTTATCCTAATGGTTCTTTGGGCGATGAAAGAACCATGTTGGAAGGTATGCAGATGGGCACTTTAGATATGGGCATTATCACCAGCGGACCTTTTGTAAACTTCATTCCTGAAATGGGTGTATTGGACATGCCGTTCTTATTCCCAGATAATGCCTCTGCTTATAAGGTTTTAGATGGTGAAGTAGGTCAGGGCTTGCTGGATAAGTTTGAGGGTGCTAACCTGAAAGGCTTAGCTTACGCAGAAAGAGGATTCAGAAACTTGACAAATAACGTTAAGCCTGTAACGTCTGCTGCAGATGTAAACGGATTGAAGATCCGTGTAATGGAAAATGAGGTATACATCTCTACGTTTGGTTCCTTGGGGGTAAACGCAGTGCCAATGGCATGGTCAGAGGCTTTGACGGCTTTACAGCAGCATACCATTGATGGTCAGGAGAATCCTGTAAACGTTATCCACTCCTTTAAATTATGGGAATCTCAAAAATATTTAACAATGACCCGTCATGCTTATGCATCTGCTATTATTACTATGAGCTTACAGAAATTTAATGCATTGCCTGAGGATGTTCAGGTTGCATTTAAGGAAGCTGCACAGGAAGCCGCTGAATATGAACGTCAGTGGGTAGCAGATAACGAAGCAAACCAGTTGGAAGATATTAAGGCAAATGGCGTAGAGGTAGTTGAAAATCCCGATATTGAATCCTTTAAAACTGCGGTAAAGCCTACTTATGATAAATATGGCGAGAAGTATTCAGATTTAATTGCGCAGATTCAAGATGTATTGAGCAAATAATTATATTTGTTTTGGTTAAGGGAGGGCTACTTATGTCAGTCATAACATTTTTTAGAAAACTAAGCGATACCATTAACAAAGTGTGTTTGACAATTTGTGTAGCCCTTCTGGGCGCAATGGTAGTGACAACATCTGTGCAAATCATTTGCCGTGTGTTTTTTACAGCAATCTCTTGGAGCGAGGAGCTTGCCAGATATTTCTTGATTTGGACATCCCTGCTTGGGGCTGGTTGTGTCTATAAATCAGGAAGCAATATTGCGGTGTTGTTTGTTCAGGACTTATTGCCTCAAGGGATGAAAAAATTTGCAAAAATTTTGGTACATATCTTGTGCGGATTCTTTTTTGCCCTCGCAATTTACCATGGCATACGCTACATGGGGATGATGGGTATACAAAAATCTGCTGCTTTACATATCCCTATGAAGTTTATGTATTTGGCCATTCCTTTAGGTTGCGGCATCATGGAATTCCATGTGATTGATGCAATTTTAGGTGAAATATTTGGGAAGGAGGGAGCATGAGCATGAGCATTGTTTTGTTTGGTGTATTTATTCTATGCTTAATCATTGGTGTGCCGGTTGCATTTTCCATAGGTCTTGCGGCAGTGGCAGTTCTTTTTGCCGGTGGTGTAGACCGGTTGGTAGTAGTACAAAGAATGTTTGCAGCCTCCGATTCCTTTTCTCTGATTGCAATTCCCTTTTTTATCTTTGCAGGGGATTTATTGGCAAGCGGTGCAATCAGCAAACGTTTGGTTGCTTTTGCTGAATCCTTGGTTGGTAGCATTCGAGGGGGCCTTTCTATTGTTTCAGTTGTTGCGGGTATGTTTTTCGCCGCGATTTCCGGTTCCGGAGCCGCCACCACTGCGGCAGTTGGTGCAACCTTGATTCCTGAATTAAAGGATAGGGGATATCATGCAGAATCTTCTGCGGCATTAATTGCCTCCGCAGGAACAATTGGCGTTGTAATTCCTCCTTCGGTGCCCATGGTTCTTTATGCCGTAGTTGCCGAACAGAGTGTTACGAAGCTGTTTCAGAATGGTTTTTTACCTGGTGTTTTAATGGGGCTTGTGCTTATTGTCATTTCACTGTGGCAGGCATATAAGTTTGATTATCCAAAGGGAACTCCTTTTTCTTTTAGAAATGTTTTGGCTACCTTAAAAAGATCAATATGGGGTTTACTGATGCCTTTAATTATTTTGGGCGGTATCTTTTCAGGATACTTTACCCCTTCAGAGGCTGCCGTGGTTGCCGTAGTGTATGCATTGATTGTTTCTGCATTTGTGTATAAGGATATGACATTACAGTCCTTGTTTAAAATCATGGTGGGAAGCGTAAAAACTTCAGCAATCATTATGATTATTATCGGATGCAGTGGTGTTTTTGGTTGGGTTTTGGCCAATTGGAAAATACCAGAATCCATTGCAACGGCAGTATTGTCTGTTTCCAGCAATAGATTTGTAATTCTGTTTTTGGTTTCTGTGATTGTTTTGATTGCAGGTGTATTTATGGAAACATCATCGGCTGTTATTATTTTAACACCCGTATTTTTGCCTCTGATGAAGGCATTGGATGTGAACTTAATTCATTTTGGCATACTGTTTACCGTGGGTATTGCCATTGGTATGGTTACACCCCCTGTTGCAATCAATCTTTTTGTGGCATCTAGCATAACGGGTATGCCGATAGAGAAAATTGCTAAGGCTGTTCTTCCATATTTGTTTGGCTTAATAACTATTTTCTTTTTGATTGTGTATGTTCCTATTTTCATACCTGGCGTCATATTCTAGGGTAAATTTAATAAATTTGCAATTTGAAAAGCCCTGATTTGGTTGTATACCATATCAGGGCTTTTGTACTAGAGATAATTAATACTGTTATTTTAATCGATTCTATTTTACTTGTATAGAAAAATGTAATTTGGAAGAGAACGCAGATTTTATTGTAATGTTTTTTTGTTATTTTCTAAGCATTCTTCCAAATCAATGAAGATTGGTTTCCAAGAACCTCCTGAGATTCTTCGGTATTGGGCAACCTCTAAATCAGTTCCATTTGTTAATTGGAAAAATACAATACAGTATTGATATCCATCATTTCCATCAAACTCAATACGGATGGTATAATCCTTTTGAGATTTTCTGAGATCTCCTTTAATCAATTTACACCATTCTCCATATCGTATTTGAACATTTCCCTCAGCTTCCCATTGCCATCCATGATAGGGTGCGCATAAAAAGTTTTCACCAAAATAATGGATGTCGCTAATTTTATATTGGTTTTCTTCTTTTACTAAATCAACAAAGCCATAATAATAGGCAAAAACACCTGTATCTTTTGCACTACCTTCTATGGTTTCAATCTCAACAAAATATCGAACCATGTTTTCTTGAGGAGCTTCCATAGGCACCTGATGATATTTAATTAGATTGATATGCAAAATATTTTCGTAGGTCTTCACATAGTCACTATAGGGTAAATTCTTTTGAAATTGAGTAGAAAGAAGCTGGTAAGAAATTGGATAAGGCGCCGTGGCATCTCCAATCGTACCACAGCCTGCTGATCTTCCCACCACAGGGTTGGCCGCGTCACGCAAGATACTGAAATAGTTCAAAATTGTATTATCTGGACTATCTGTTAGTGAATCAGGCAAGGAGATCTCTTCTGGTTTTTTATCATAATTCTCATTCAAAAATTCTTGTGACAATATTTTGTTATTTAAAACAGGCAATTTAGAGGGTCGAAAGTATGTTTCAAAATCCACAGCGTTGCTTTCTAAAAAATCTTCGCAATTAATATATTGGGCTTCCAGTAAACCACCCATGACCATGATTGCTGTTTCGTGTTTTTTATGAAAAGATAAAACGCAGGATAGAACTGCGCAGAGTATGAAGATGAAGATAGGAATTCTTTTTTTACGTAGTGCAAGTTTAATGGTAGGGGGGATCCAATTGTTCAATCTTATTCATTCCCTTTTTCGTAATTTACCTTAATTATATTCTCATCCTACAACAATATAGTACTAATTAGATGTTTTCAGGTATAAGTTTGTTTGCAATTTATTATCAGCAATCAATAATAAAGCGTAAAAATGAAAATAGCAATAACCACAGGGCCGCGATTATTGCTAATATAAGTTGTGTTGAATTTTTGATTAGAAACAGCCAAAAAAGAGGTTTCGCTAGGCACAGCGGAATCTAGCAAAGATTAGCCAAGTTGAATACGTATTCCATCATATATTGCCTGGGCAAAATCAAATTGATTGTTGCGTAGTTTTTCTGCATCCTCTGCATTTGTAATATATGCTAGCTCCACCAAAAGAGAAGGCATAGGGCTTCTTCGCAAGACGTAAAGGGATGGCCTTATAAAGATGCCATTGTTTTTTGTGCCCACCTCTGCCACAATTTGATCTAATATGGACTGTGCAAGAGGATATGCCTTTGAGATCTCACTGTAAATATAGACTTCACTGCCATTATAGCTGGGATTGGTTGAAGCGTTGGCGTGAATGCTGATGAAATAATCTGCCCCCCATGCGGTTGCATCAGCAACTCGTGCGGCAAGACTGGTAGAATTGTTATAGCCCAAAGATGTGTCAATCGTTGGACGGGAAACTCTGGCCTCGTACCCTGGCGTATTATTTAACAGTTCAGCAAGATACATGCCTACTTGCCAAACAACATCTTGTTCGTACAAGCCGAACCCCACTGCTCCTTGATTTACGGAACGGCTATGTCCTTGATCTATATATATTTTAATTGCCATAGAGCCACCACCCTAATCAGATTTATATATTACATAATATTGCTTAGGTGAGTGATAGTGAATAAAAAAGGAAAATAGTACAGGTGTAATCAAAAAGTACAAGGTGTTTATCAGCTTTTGTTTTATACATTCACCTCAGCAGAAACAATTCTGAGGAAAGGAATGAAGTATGAACGGAGGGTATTTCAAAAAATGGAGATTAATCACATAGATTTGAGGAAGATAACTTTTAATCAATAGAAATCATCAAGAATCATGAAGATTTTATGCCACTTTATGGAGTTACAAAATCCATTTTATAAATGGTTGATTTTTGTAAATAAATAGAATAATATGGTTATATTATTCTTTGTTAAAATGTTGCTTTGTTGGGAATTTAAGTTTTAGTTTAGGTTATAAAAATTTAAGGATGATTGCATATAAAAAAAGTTGTACATAAAGCTTAAAGGAATTAAGATTGTAAACAAAATTAAATTATGTAGATGTTAAAAACAAATATATAGGAATGGGGGCGTATAAATGAAACTCAAAGGGAAAAGTTTCATGACGATTTTAATTTCTATAACCCTTTTGATTTGTTGCATTCTACCTGTCTCAGGTGAGGAAAGGCAGAGAAAAATTAGGGTTGGATTTTACGAATCCCCTTTTTTTCAAACTATCCAGCAAGACGGAAGTGTATCAGGCTATAGCTATGACTATCTTCAAGCAATTTCTCAATATACAGGATGGGAGTATGAGTTCGTTAAGAAAAACACATTCAGTGAGTGTTTGGAATTACTGGAAAATGGAGAGCTAGATATTGTTGGGGTCATGATTAAAACACCGGAGAGAGAGGAATTGTTCGATTTTCCAGACCTTTCTTCGGGCATTTGTATGTCTGTTTTGGTAACGGGAAAACAGAACCGTACCCTCGCTTATGAGGATTATCCAGCTTTTAATGGTATCACGGTAGGTCTTCAGAAAGGCCTAGTGAGAAACGATGGATTGCAGGAGTATTGTAAGAAAAAAAACTTCACCGTGCATACAATTGTATACGACACTCAAAAAGAGATGTTCGATGCAATGTCTAGAGGAGAAATAGATGCAGGGCTGATTCGGAGCAATCAGATTTCTCCTGAGTTTCGGGCAATTGCAAAATTCGATACAAATAATGTTTATTATGCCACGACAAAAGGAAATAAAAAGGTTTTAGATGGGCTGAACGATGCCCTTGAAAAGATTAAAATTACATCACCTAACTTTGATAATGATTTATATAATAAATACTTTGATTTTTCCGACGGACAGATGGCGGTATTATCAAATGAGGAATCTGCTTATTTGAAGGAACACCCAACGGTACAAGTGTTGTATGATGCAGCATGGGAACCGTATGAATTTGCACAAAAGGACGGTACACCTCATGGAATTGCCATAGATGTTCTTGAGATGGTATCGGAAGCAGTGGGCATTCATTTTCAATATACCAGTGTAGATAAACAAGACACAAAAACAGAGTTGTTTAGCAGTGGAAAATATGATGTTTTGTCTGCCATGACCTATTGCTATCAATGGGCAGATAAAAATGATGTTTACATTACCCAACCTTATCTAAGCGTTGATTATCTGGGGGTATATAAAGATATTAAAAAAACGCCGAACCGCGTTGCCCTTCCCAAGGGTTTTTATATTTCTGAAATTGTACAAAAAATACTTCCTCGAAAAGCAGTAATTGATACCTATGATACAGTAGAAGATTGTATGGATGCTGTGAAGGATGGCTTAGCTGATTGTACTTATGTTAATACATATGAGGCGGAGTACTATTTAACAATTCCAAAATACAGATTATTACAATTTCGCACGGTACAGGGCCTTTCACAGCAGCTAAGTGTGGGCATCTCAAAGAAAACAGATCTGCTTTTATATTCCATTATTAGTAAAGGCTTGGCAACGATTTCTCAGGAAGAGCTTAGGGAAATCATTCGTACCCACTTAAACCATCCACAACAAAGCAGTTTTTTTGACATGATGTATACCAACCCTGTTCATTTTGTGAGCATATTATCCATTATAGGATTCTTTTTAACGGCGTATTTTATTGTGTTTGTATTGTACAAGCATAAGAATAGAGAAAATGAAATATTGCAACTGACGAATAAAGCAAAATCCGAGTTTCTTTCTCACGTGAGTCATGATATGCGCACACCTATTAACGCAATTATTGGGCTTTCATCTTTGGGATTGTCCAGTGAAGATTTGGAAAAGTCTAAGGGATATCACGAAAATGTTAATCTGACCAGTCATTATTTACTTAGATTGATTAATGATACTCTGGATATGAGTGTGCTTGAGAATAATAAAATGAGATTGCATCTTAAGCCTTGTTATTTTAGTGATTTTTTAAGGGAGATTGAAATCATCATACATGAAAGGGCAATGGAGAAAGGAATTCATTTTCAGACACGGATGAATACCAATTATAAACAGGCTGTGATGTTTGATGAACTGCGCCTCCAACAGATATTTATTAATCTTATCAATAATGCAATTAAATTTACACCAACAGGGGGGAATGTTAGCTTTATCATTGAGGCAACAGAGTTAGAAGATAATAAAATTATGATGATGTTTACCATTCGAGATAACGGAATTGGCATGAGCCCAGAGTTCCAAAAGAGAATGTTTGATCCTTTCGAGCAGGAAGAAGATAGAATTCCTTTTTTAGAATCTGGAACAGGTTTAGGCTTGGCCATTGTAAGGCAGTTGGTGGAATTAATGGGAGGTACTATTCAGTGTAATAGTCAGCCGGGAATGGGTACAGAGTTTATTGTTAAAATAGAAACGCAGCGGTGCCAGGTTGCCTCTGATATTCAATGTAGGGAAAAGGACTCTCATCAGGATAATTTTTCATTTGGAAAAAGAATTTTGCTGTGCGAGGATCATCCTGTAAATGCCCAGATAGTAATCGCCCTATTGCAAAAACGTGGATTTATTGTGGAACATGGAGAAAATGGGCAGGCAGGGGTTAGAATGTTTCAGGATTCTCCTGTAGGTTATTACGATGCAATTTTAATGGATGTAAGAATGCCTTTATTAAATGGCCTTGAAGCGGTGGCTATACTTCGTTCCTTGGAGCGGGAGGATGCTACAAAAATTCCCATCATCGCCATGAGTGCAAATTCTTTTCAGGAGGATATCAATCTAAGTCTTGAGGTAGGAATGGATGCCCACCTTTCAAAGCCCGTAGATGCTATGGAACTTTTTGATACGCTAGAAGATATAATGAAAATGAAATCGAGTTAAATAAAAAATGTCATTGGTATAAAAAATGCCAATGGCTTTTTTGGTTGTGCTAAAAGTTGAGAGTATATAAATGTAGCTATTATGGATGATTGGATATAGAAATGCTATTTTATTAAAGAATACGATTTACAAGTGTCATAGTATTCTAAAATCTGATAAAGTTATTTTGTTATAGCTTCAACGTTTTTAGCAAACCAAGACGAGAAATATCATATAAAATAAAATTTTGTCAGTAAAATTAAAAATTTTTAATTAATCAAAAATTGTTGATTATCTTTTTTTGTAGTGATATAATACCTTTCAGGAAACACATGGTAGAAAAGGAGATGGTCTTGATAGGCGATAGGCTATTGGAAAGGATGAACACCATGGAAAATGGAAAGATCGATCGAAGGATTAAAAGAACAAAGACAATGATGCGTGATGCATTGGTGGATTTAATGAGTGAAAGGCCTTTTGGTGAGATTACGGCAAAAGATATTACCAGCCGTGCAGATTTAAATAGAGCTACATTTTACCTACATTATAACAATGTGTTTGAGTTATTGGATGAGTTGGAAGATGAAATCGCAACAAGCTTCTCCCAGATGGTGGAGAAAATCGACATTAGGCAAGGTGAGGAATGGGAATATCCTATTATAGGTCACATATGTAGCTTTATTGTGGATAATCAAAAGTTATGTCGTTGTCTTTTGCTAAATCCTAGGAGTGATCATTTTGCAAGAAAACTGACGGAAATTATGAAGCGTAAAGGACTACAGGTAAAGGAGGAGTTGGGAGTAGGCTTTGACCCTGTGCAGGAAGGATATATTCATCAATTTATTGCTTCCGGTGCTATGGGTATGATGAAGCAATGGCTGCTAGAGGGAATGCCTATATCAAAAGTGGAAATGACCGATTTTGTAATGCTAATCATACGTCCTATTTTTAATATTTTATTACCTGAATGAATGAAGCATTAAACCATTTTTAATGAGCAGAGTGAGAGAAGGAGTTAGAAAATATGCGGAACAAGAATGAAATTTTACTTGCTTTAGTATTAGCGGGATGTTTCTTCACAAGCGGTTGTACAGCAGCTAAAGCGGATGCAACTGTGGTAGAAGAAAAACCCAACATCGTAACAGGAACCGTTGAATGCAAGGAGGTATACATCCGTGCGAAAATCCCTGGTTATCTAACAAATATTCCAGTTGATGAGGGACAGGAAATTTCAAAAGGGGACTTACTGTTTTCCTCTGACCAAAGGGACATTTTGGTAAAGCAAACACAAGCTACCGGAACCTTAAATGCAGCAAAAGCAGTCATGGAAAAGGCTCAGGCGAATGTGAGTCTTTTGGAAACGGAATATGCAAAGTATCAGGAGCTTTATGAACTAGAAGCCGTTGCTGAAGATACTATGGATAAGCTGAAAACCCAGCTGGATGCTGCAAAGTTAGATGTTCAAGCGGCAACCTCTCAATATCAGGCGGCACAGGGTGTTATTTCTGAAGTGAATTTAAATTTGAGCCAGACTGCACAATATGCACCCTGTAACGGAACAGTCACAATGGTGTCATCTTCTGTAGGTGAATTGGTAGGCAGTGGCACAACTATTGTAACCTTAACGGATTATGACGACCGATGGATTAACGCCAATGTGGATGAGTATGAGGTAGGCAAGCTTACAATTGGGCAGACAGTTCCTTTAACAAGTAAGACCTATCCGGATACGATTTTCCATGGAAAAATTGTAAATGTAAGTAAAAATCCGGATTTTGCCATCAAAAAATCTACCAATGAATTGAATGATCAGGATGTTGTTACATATAAAGTGAAAATTGCCCTCTCTGGGGAAGACGATATCATGCTTTACCCTGGTATGTTGGTAGGCGTTAACCTGGATGAAGTGGGTGAGGCACAATGATAAAGCTGTTTTTCACAGGCTTCTTCAGAGAAATAAAGATGCTTTGGAAGGACAAGAGAATGCTTTTCATGTTTTTGATTGCCCCGGTGGCTTTAAGCATTGTGGTTTGCAATGCTTTTAGCAACCAAATAGTCAATAACATTCCATTCGCAGCGGTGGACGAAAATTCATCCCAAAAAACCAGGGACTTAATCCAGGCATTCGATCAATCTGATCGTTTCGATGTTCCTTATGTGGTAACAAATCAGGAGGATGCCATCAAGCTCATGGAATCTGGTGAAGTTCTTGGCATCATTGTAATTCCTACTGATTATACCCGCTCTTTGCAGTTGGGGCAGCAGGCTGAGGTGTTAATCGGTGTAAATAGTGCCAATAATATTATTGGCAACAGTGCTGTGGTTTCTATCATGCAAGTGGTGAAAACCGTTTCTTCTCAAATTGCCGTAAAGAGCTTCGTAGCAACGGGAAGCAGCATTGCAGACGGTACAGCAAAGGTTATGCCGATTTCTACAATATTACGCCCCTGGTTTAATCCACAGTTCAGTTATCTGGCTTATTTAGGGTTAGGCCTAACGGGACTGATTTTCCATCAGCTGTTTTTAATGACTGTTGCAACAGCCTTTGCCGAAGAAAAAAAGGAAGGTATCCTTTCGGGTAAGATGACATGGCGGGAAAGTGCAATCCATTTTGTTAATAAATTTATTTTTTACGGCGTTACGGGTTATGGAAATATTCTATTGACCTATTACGCAATAATAAAGATATTTGATTTTCCTATGAGAGGAAGCAGAGAGGATTTAGCTATACTTTGCGGCTATTTTATTCTTTGCTTGCTGGGGTTAGGTGCAATACTCGGAACCCTTTGTAAAAATACAATTCACGCCATTCAGTGGCTTATGGCGCTGACATATCCCTTTTTCATTTTGTCTGGCTTTTCGTGGCCTCACAGTGAGATGCCTGCAGTTTGGGTAAAGGCGGCGCAGTACTTACCATCAACTCACTTTCTTACTCCTGTAAGGGATATTGTATTAATGGGGGTGGGTTTTGAAACCACGACGGTTGCCCATAGCAGAGAAATGCTTCTACATCTAGCACTGGGTATTTTCCTTCTTAGCGTAATTACCTTTATGATACAGGCTTATTTGGCTAAGAGAAAGCAACAGCCAAAACATGGAAAGAAGGAGGTCGTTCAAGCATGATATCTGCATTTCGTTTGTTTTTTAGAGAGTGGCTTTATTTGCTGAAGCGCCCTCGTACTTTGGTTATCATGATATTCATTCCCATATTTGTTACTTGCCTTTGCGGTAGCTGCTACGGAAAGGGATACTTTTCTGATTTAAAAATGGGTGTTGTTGATTACAGCTATAGTGCAAAGACAAGAGAAGTGGTGGAAGCTTTTCGTGAGTCTCCCTATTTTGACATTGTTGGCTATTATGAGAATGAAGAGCAGATGGAATTAGCTATGAAGAACGGAGAAATTGTTGGCTGTCTCATTTTTCCTGAGGATTTTACCATGAATTTACAGCAGGGTAGGCAGGCACAGGTGCTTCTTGGTTCCAATGCAGTAAATATGAGTTATGGTAGTACCATAAACGCAAGAGGTTCTGAAGTTTTGGGCACAGTTTCTGCGCAAATTGCAGTAAAAAGTCTGGTTGCAAAAGGTGCCACTGTGGATGACGCATTAGCAAAAATGAATCCCATAGGTTTCTATACCCGCCAATGGTATAATCCTACGAATAATTTTGGCTATTTCCTATCCTTTGGATTTATTATTGCAACACTACAGCAGGTTTTGATTTATTTTGCAGCGATTTCTTTGATACGTGAAAAGGAAAGCGGAAATCTGAAAGAATTAAGAGCCATGAATCCTGTTATTCAAGTGTTTGCAAAAACAGTGGTGTATTATATCATTGCTATGGGAACATGGGCGGCTTGTACTTGGCTTATGATAAATAAATATGGAATTCCCATGAAGGCCGGTTGGGATGTTTGGTTTGCCTATAGCTCCCTTTTTGTGTTGGCAATCATTACATTGGGACAATTTTTTTCCTCTATATTACCAAACCCTGTATTTGCCACGTCTCTTCCTCTGGTGTTGACCTCTCCGTCTTTGGTGCTTAGCGGATACACATGGCCTACGATGGCATTGACCAGTTTTTATAAAAAGCTAGCGCAGGTGTTTCCTTTAACCCATTTTGCTTTGGGCTATCGCGACATGTCACTGATGGGTACTGGATTTGTAGCGATACGTCAAGAAATGATTGTTTTGGGCTGTATTAGTAGTATCTGTTTTGTTTTGAGCTGTTTTATTTGGTATATACGAGTAAAATTAATTCTGAAAAAAGAAGAGAAATTAGAAATTTCTGTGGAGAAAAACGAATTTCCGGCATTAACACAGTAATTCATTAAAGGAGAGCTAAGTATGATAAATAATAAATATCAAAAGGGAAGTGCTTTGCTTTTGGCAGGCATTTTGACTTTTAGCATGACAGCGCCGGCTTTTGCGAAAGTTCGGGTGGCAACTAAGGCAGAGGAAACCATAACAGGGCCAATGACATTAGAACAAATTCAAAAGGAAGTGCTAAAAAATAATCGCATTAAAACCACAATGGAACTGAACTATAAAAAAATTCTTGCGGGGTTGGATGCCATTGATGATGGGTTGAGTGATATTAGAGATGCTCAAGATAGCGCGGCTCATGCAAGACGGTCGGCTGGAGAAGCAGCATCACAGGGCAAAGGCACCATTGGCAGTGTTATTTCACCAACTTCCCCCGTATCGGATCAGGTTTTAGGTGGTGTAAGCAGTGGATTGCTTTCAGGCAGTGCAAAAATGGCAAGTGCCATGGAAGATATGACTGATAGTATTGCGGACACCAAAAGAGATGACTTGGAAGATCAACAGCAGGATTTAAAAAATAAAAAGCAAGATTTAAATAAAACACAAGAGGATTGGAACAATCAAGCATTGTTGGTTTCTCAGCTTCTGGTGGAAAAGACTGTACAGATAGAAAGCGGCATCCAACTTCTTGAACAAAAACAGGAATTGTTGGAACGGGTGTACCAAATTACAGAAAAAAAGGCAGCATTAGGTTTAAGCATCGATGTAGACCTAAAGCAAGCTAAGCTAACCGTGCAACAAAATAGTAAGGATATTCAAGATGCAAAGGATGGCTTGATACTCATAAAGCGACAGTTGAACGATTTAATGGGAAGACCCATTGATGATACCCTAGAAGTAGTTGCACCTGATCGGGCTAGAATTATAGAATTTGCACCCGAATACAGCGAAGAGTTGCTGAAGGAAGCCATTGACAATAACTATCAATTGAAAACCTTGCAAAGAGACTATCAGCAGGCAGAGAAAAAAACCAATGATTCAACGTTATATTCAGGGCAAATTAAGGCTCATGAGGTAGATATGGATATTGCAAAGATATCCGTGGAAACACAAAAAACCAATATTGCCAATGATCTAAAGAAGAAATTGGACAGTATCAATAAGGCTGCTGCGGCTTATCAACTTCAAAAAGATACCACTGAAAAAGCGAAAATTCAGTGGGAGCAACAGCAAAAATCTGCAAAATTAGGACTGATATCAGCTGTTGAGATTCAAGGTCTGCAACTTCAATTTGAGCAAACCGATTTGGCTCTCATGCAAGCTGCATATGATTATAATTTGGCTTGGGAAGAATATCGATTGTTGATGAAAGGAACCTCTCTAGATATTTATATTAATTATAAAACTGCAATTAGCGGATAAATTTAAAAAACAACAAAAACCTCCATTGTTTTGCATAAGTTGATATGCATCGTAATGGAGGTTTTCATTTTGGTGATGGACTATTTCATAACAGTGTTAGTACGCCATGATGTTTTGCCAAGTCAAAATCAATTTCTTCTGGACAATTTGGTTACTGTCTAGCATTGCACAACAATCTGTTTGCCATAGCATGTTTGTCCCATGGAACTCATGGAAAATTCATGGGCTGCAAAATGGAGTGCATCATCTATAATTTTTAGCTGAATTTAAATCATAGGGGGCCCTCCTTATCACTAGTAAAGTTCCTATCTTAGAATACTAGATATAGGTTGGCTGGCAAGGAGGGAAACATGAATGGCCTTTTTTCGGAAAAAGAAAATGCAAACGGAAAGTACAATCATTTTCATTGAGTCTTGGATAAATTTCCGCTATACTAAAAAGAGAAAGAGGTGAACAATGTGACAGCTTTGATGAAAATTCAAACCTTTATTCAAGCCTATGCCCAAGCAATTTCGTCTATTTTAGAATGTGATGTAACGGTGGTGGATAACCAATTAATACGAGTGGCAGGAACGGGAAATTATGCCTTCGAAGTGGGAAATACCATTGCTCATGCTAAGTTTTTTCATGAAATTTTGAAATCGGGGAAGTGTGGAATTATTACCAATGCCGCGGAGGATCCCAGTTGTATTGGTTGTGAAAAGCGTGCTTATTGCAAGGAACTGGCAGATTTGGCATATCCTATTTTTAAAGATGAGATAGTAGTAGGGGTAATCTCCATTGTTGCCTTTGAAGAAGGACAGCGGGAAAGCCTGCTGAAAAATCGAGGAAAATTAGAGGAATTCTTAAAATATATGACCATGCTTTTGGAAAGCAAGCTATATACCGCTGAAGCACGGGATCGCTTAGAGCAGCAGTTACAAGTGGTTCATGATGATAAAAAGGGTTGGTCTTTTGTTGGAACAAGCCAAAAAATGCAAGAAGCCATTGCCATTGGTTGCAAGGTGGCCAAATCGGGTTCTACTGTATTTTTGCGTGGAGAAAGTGGAACAGGTAAAGAGATTATGGCAAAGATGATTCATGGACTGAGCCAAAGACGTGATAAACTGATGATTTCCATAAATTGTGCAGCAATCCCAGAAAACCTGGTGGAAAGTGAGCTCTTTGGCTACGAAGAGGGTGCTTTTACAGGTGCAAAGAAAAAGGGAGCAATTGGGAAATTTGAGCTGGCGGATAAAAGCACTATCTTTCTGGATGAAATCGGGGATATGCCTCTCCATGTGCAGACCAAGCTCCTCAGGGTTTTACAGGAAAATAAGCTTGAGCGCATTGGTGGACACAAGCAGATTCCTATTGATATTCGGGTAATTTGTGCCACCAATAAAAACATTGAGCAGATGGTGCAAGAAGGAACCTTTCGGGAAGATTTGTACTATCGCCTGAATATTATTCCCATTGAATTACCGCCCTTACGCACTAGAAAAGAGGATATTCCCCCTTTGGTTGAGCACTATATTGAGTATTATAATCAAAGGTTAAACAAACATATTCAAGGAGTAACAGGGGAAGTAATGCAGACTTTAGTCAACTACAATTGGCCGGGAAATATAAGAGAATTAAAAAATATTATAGAGTATTTGGCGAACATTGTGGAATCAGAGGCAGTACACCTTTCCGATTTGCCCGACCATATTGTATTGCGCTCATCAAAGGGCTATGATGCATGGTCTTTAGATAAAATTATGGAAGAATATGAAAAACGAGTACTCTCAAATTTAATCAAGGAGGGGGATTCTGTGGAGGAGAAGGAAAAGTTAGCAGAAACACTGCAAATCAGCCGAGCAACCCTCTATCGCAAATTAAAAAAATACAATTTACTGTAATCTCATTTTTGAGAAATCATCTCATGGATGAGAAAGAAAAAATATATCATAACAAGCCCTTTGCATAGCACAATCTTGTGTAAAATGCGAGGGCTTTTTTTATGTATGTAACAGGAGAATAAAATCATATTCCATGAAATACGTTTCCATATTTAAATTTTTAAGTGAGTAAAAAATATCTGATTCATTGGATAGATTTCCATTCTTTGTTTTACATTTCTTCTTTCAATAAAAATGAATTGGTTTCAATGACCTTCTCAATGTTGAGAAAAATTGAGTGACGTAGTAGCGGGAAATAGGCAATTTTCCTTTGGCATTATTTTTGCTCTATATATTTGTGTAGAGATGCGATAGTTGTGATGTTCAAGGAGGAATTAACTATGGATATGAATCTAATATTGGATGCGATAAAGGCTGAGATGAAGCCAAGTATGGGATGTACAGAACCTGTTGCAATTGGATTGGCGGTTTCCAGAACTTGTGAGATGCTAAAAAAACCAGCGACACACTTAGATATGATTATAAGCTCTAATATTTTTAAAAATGCTTATAGCGTGCAAATTCCCAATGCAGGAACCAATGGAATAGAGCTTTCGTGTACGCTGGGTTTTGTTCTGAGCAAGCCAGGAAATACCATGGAAATTTTTGCTGAAATCCTTCCTGAGCAGGTTGATGAGGCAAAAAGATTGGTAAAGGAAGGATTCGTCTCAGTAAAGGTTCTGCCAAGTAGTGAGTTTTATATTGAATGTTCTGCAAGCAATGATGAAGAAAGAGCACATACCATAACTGAAAAGGCTCATGACAATATGATTCTTTCAGAAATCGATGGAGAGGTACTTATTGATAAACGTACACTATCTGCTTCAGAGAGCACAACCAATGGTTTTGATATAACAAAATATTCCTTTGCTGATTTTTATGAATGGGCCAATTTCATTGATGTGGCGGATTTGGCTTTTATCAAAGAAGGAATTGAAATGAATTTAGCAGTAGCCGAAATCGGAATGCAGAAAAAGTATGCCATCGGCGTTGGGCCTGCGTTGAGAAATTTAGTAGGAAAAGGACTAATTGCCAATGATATGCTTACGGAAATTAAACAGCTTACCGCAGCAGCCAGTGATTTTCGTATGAGCGGCGGTAATGGTTCCGTTATGACTTTTTTAGGCAGTGGCAACCAAGGTATTGAAACCATGGTGCCCATGGCAATTTTTGCAAAGCATAGAAATATTCCTGAGGAGACGCTTTTAAGAGCAGAATTTTTGGGCATGTTGGTAATCATGTACATGAAGTATCATGTTGGGCGTCTATCCCCTATTTGCGGCGCTACATTGGCGGCATCTGGTGGTGCCGCAGGTATGACTTATATGATGGGCGGCAATTTAAATCAGATTTCCGGGGCGGTGCAAAATATGATGGGTGGTGTTGCTGGGATGTTCTGTGATGGCGCTAAGGGCGGATGTTCCTTAAAGCTTTCCGTATGCGCAGGTGAGTCAGTTTACTCTGCAATGCTAGCCATGGATGACAGTATTATTCAGTCTACCGATGGGTTTATAAGTGAAAAGGTTGAGGATACTGCAAAAAATCTGGCTAGACTATCCCATGAAGGCTTGGCAGATGTTGATATGAAGGTAATTGAAATTATGATGGCAAAATAAAAGTCAAGTTAGGTAGCAATTGACCATTTGATATAGCTCTTGTGTAGAGATCCTTTGAGATATTATTAAAAATATCAAAAATAGAATAATAAACGTTTGAGATTCGGAAATTGGGCAATAATACTTTTTAGATATTCTGTAAGCTTTATGCCTGATTTGTTCTTCTATGCAAAATTATAATTTTTGTTTCCTCACACCCCTCGTTTTGCACAATGGCGTGCCAAAAGGGGGCACATGAAAATTAGTTATTTCAATATAAAAATCCCCCGAAAAGACTCCTTATTTTTAATTTAAGGGGTTTTTTTATATCTTACGATAGTCTTAAAATTCACAATAAACATTGCGGTCTTTCTTTATGATTGGTAGACTATTACAGGTAAAATAATACAATTTTGGGGCGGTGCATTTGGGGGGCTTCCGTTATGAGAGTGCCATTAGGGGTAAAAAAGTGATAAAAGGGGGGATTGTATGACGAAGCAAGAAATTAGTGCAGTTTATAGTTTAGAACTAAGCTCTATAGAGCGTTTTTGTAGCAATAATTTGGTTACACCAAGAAGGATGGAAGATGGGTCATTTGTATATAGTGAGGCAGACGGAGAAATGCTTCAAAGGTTAGTATTGTTAGATATCGTTGGTGTTTCGGAAAATGACTTTGTGAAATTAAGAAGTAAGGAAATCACATTAAAATTAGTATTACAAAAACAGATATGGCGGTTGGAGGATGGCTGCTTGGCTAAGGAGATTTGCATAGATATTCTGGAGGAAGAGGGTGATTTAAGAAGTTTTAACGCCCTAAAATATCTGGAGAGATTAAAAGCCTACGAGCATGAACCTGAGAAGATCCTCATTTATAACCCCAACTATAGAAATCAGGTGTTTCGACCTTGGCGCAGGTATTTTGCCAGGGGGTTGGATATGTCCATCTATCAAATGATTTTGGATGCAATCCTGGGTTTTGTCTGCCATGTGAATTTATTGAACGAAGGACTGTTGGTAAAATTCGTAGGAACGTTGGTTACAGTGATTATGATGCTTTTGATTGAGCCTTTTCTATTAAATCGTTTCGGCACAACCTTTGGTAAATGGGTATTTGGATTAAGGGTGGAGAAGACCGATGGAAATCTAATACCCTACAGAGAAGGATTGCGTCGAACATGGGGTGTTATTGGTAATGGTTATGGTTATATGATACCGATTTACAATTTAGTGTGCTTATTTAAAAGTTATAAATTATGTATAGAAAAAGAAGTTCAGCCTTGGGATGAAGGGATTTCCTATACCATAAAGGACACAAAATGGTACCGAGTAGTGGCTTGTATCTTTTTAAATGTACTCGTTGCTGTTATCGCTTTTGTTATGATCCGGGCACAGCAGTTACCTCCTAATCGTGGAGATATTACCTTAGAGCAGTTTGCTGAAAACTATAACTATTACTGCAAATATTATGATGTGAATGACAGGTTATATATGGATCAGAATGGCCAGTTGGTAGATAAATATCCTGATGAAGAAGTGCCTTATAACAAAGATTATATTATACATATTAGATCTCTTGAGACAATCTTTGTTTGTGATCCATCTGAAGAGCTGCCAAGGTTTAACTATAGAATTGAAAATGCAAATTTGAAAGAAGTCTCTTTTGTTTATGGCGTAGAAAACAAAGAGCATTGGACAGATATGGAAAAAACACAGCAGTATTTGATTGCTATGGCTTTTGGGTGTACCGATCAGGAAGTTAAATTATTTTTTCCGAATACTCCAAATATTGTATTATCAAAAATGCAATACGCAGATAATTTTAATTTTACCTTCGGAAACACCAGATATTTCTGCAATGTGGAAAAAATAGGTTACGAAGGTGATGATTTTATCACCCCTTTGGAGGACGGACAGAGAGCCTATTACAAAATGAATTTTGCTGTTACCAAGGAAAAAGAAGAGAGTGAGTAAATAAATTCTTATAAATGGTTTTTATATTGTAGAGAAATGGATGTAAAAAGCGGTAGTTTCCTAGTTTGGAAATTACCGCTTCAACTATCTAAAACTTATTTATCCATATAATGAGCTTTGCTCACAGAGAAAAGGAATTTAAGATGTTTCTCTCATTCTGATTGTTATATTTCCTCGCCTAAGCGCAGCTGTTCTTGCAATCCGTTGGCAACCTTATCTTTTTCTTGAATAAAATGCCCTGTGGAGGGTATTTTTTTTGTACGGTAATATTCAATATCTTCGGAAAGAAAGGCATAGGGTTTGATTACCGCAGTAATCACGCTGTTCTTCTTTAAGGTATAAACCTGTATGCCGGAAGCGCTTTTTGAAGCATTGATGGGAATCATCTCTGTGTTGAGCAAGGTAGCTTTATCACGATTACGCATTAAAACAAAATCTCCATCTTCATCCAGCTTTTCCATATAAACGAGTTTTGCCCGGGATGAATAAGCATTCACCAACTTGCGGCGGTTCATTTTTGTGGCGTAAGCAGAAAGTTGGACTTTAGCAGCTTTTCCATTTTCAAAGAAGAATACCACAAAACCTGAATAATCAATAGTTGCAGTCATATAAATAATTCGCTCTTCTGCCTCCATTCCCAAAAGATTTGGCAAATAATCTCCCAAAACACTGGCTTTTGTATCGGAAATATCGCTGGCTTTCATTTTGTAAACATTATTGCGGTCAGAGAAAAACAGAATTTCGCTACGGTTGGTGGTCTCTGTTTCATAAAGAATTTTATCGTCATCTTTCAGCTTTTGTTCTCCCGCAGAGCGTAATGAAGATAAGGGAATTTTTTTAAAATAGTTTTCTTCTGTTAAGAAAAGACGTATGCCATAATCTTCGATTAAGTCGTCTTTGGTAATGGTGACAACAGCATCTTCCTGCACAATTTCAGTTTTTCTCGGTTTTCCAAATTTTTTCTGCACATTCTTCAACTGTTTACAAATGATAGCTTTAATTTTTCCATCGCTTTTTAAGGTATCTTTCAAGTCTTGGATTTCTTCTGCCAAGGTTTTCAATTCCTCAATGCGTTTTAATATATATTCTTTGTTGATATTTCTCAGTTTAATTTCAGCAATATATTCCCCTTGGATCTGGTCAATATCAAAACCACTCATCAAGTTTGGGACAACCATGCTTTCTTGCTCTGTATTTCGGATAATGGCAATTGCTTTGTCAATATTCATGAGAATTTTAGAAAGACCCATTAATAAATGGTATTTCTCCTCTTTTTTATTTATATCAAAGGCAAGCTGGCGGCGGATGGAATCTATACGGAATTCCACCCAATATTTTAAAATAGCTCCCACACCTAAGGTCATTGGTCTACCTTGAATGAGAATGTTAAAATTGCAGCTAAAGCTGTCCGAAAGGGGTGTCAATTTAAAAAGCTTATGCATCAAAAGTTCAGGATTGGTATTTCGTTTAATGTCTAGAGTGATTTTTAGGCCATTCAAGTCCGTTTCATCCCGAATGTCTGTTATATCTCTGATTTTTCCGCTTTTTACTAACCCAAGAATTTTGTCTATAATGCTTTCAATGTTAGTGGTATAGGGGATTTCATAGACTTCAATACAGCTATTGTTCTTATCAAAACGGTATTTTGCCCGTAACTTAAAGCTGCCTCGACCTGTTTGATAAATCTGCTCCAAATCCTTGCGGTTATAAATGAGTTCACCGCCTGTAGAAAAATCTGGGGCAGGCAGATGGTCACAAAGGTTAATGGTATCATCCTTTATGAATTGTATGGTTGCCTCACATAGTTCAGATAGGTTGAAGCTGCAAATGGAGCTTGCCATACCCACGGCAATCCCTAGGTTTGGATTTGCCAAAATATTTGGAAAGGTTGTGGGTAAAAGTGCTGGTTCTTTTATAGTTCCGTCGTAATTGTCCACAAAATCTACAGTGTTTTTTTCAATATCTCCAAAAACTTCGGTACAAATTGAACCTAGTTTAACTTCGGTATAACGGGGAGCAGCATAAGCCATATCTTTGGAATATTGCTTACCAAAATTCCCTTTGGAATCAACAAAAGGCACCAAAAGGGCACTGTTACCTTCTGTTAATCGTACCAGTGTTTCGTAAATTGCTCCATCACCATGGGGGTTTAGTTTCATGGTTTGACCTACTACATTGGAGGATTTGGTTCTATCACCCTTTAATAAGTTCATGAGATACATGGTATATAAAAGCTTCCTGTGAGAGGGCTTAAATCCGTCAATTTCTGGGATTGCACGGGAAACAATGACACTCATGGCATCGGGCATATAGTTTAATTCCAAAGTTTGAGTTATAGGTTGTTCTTGTATAATAATTTCACTCGTTTCAGTGTTTGTTGTTTTCTTTTTTGCCATTTTGGTACACCGCTTTCTTAACTAATGTCTGTCAATTCCAGATATTTGTAGCCTTCTTCAGCAATAAATTCTTTTCTACCGCTTAAATTTTCCCCCAACAGAAGCTCGAACATTTCTTGGGTACGCTTTGCGTCATCGGGGGTAACCAACACCAAACGCCTTGTTTGGGGATTCATGGTGGTTTCCCACATCATCTCAGGTTGATTTTCACCAAGTCCCTTTGAGCGACTTATTTTTGTTTTCCCCTTAAGTTTGCCGAGAATCTCTGTTTTTTCATTGTCTGAATAAGCAAAATAAGTTTGTTTGCCGTTTGTAATCTCATAAAGGGGAGATTCTGCTATATAAACCTTTTTCTCATGTATTAGAGTTGGCACCAAGCGGTAAAGCATGGTCAACAGGAGGGTGCGAATCTGGAAACCGTCCACATCAGCATCGGTGCAAAGAATGATTTTGTTCCAGCGCAACTGGCTTAAATCAAAGGAATTTAAGTCTGAAGTATGTTTTGTTTTGATTTCCACACCACAGCCTAAAACCTTTAACAAGTCTGTAATAATGTCATTAGCAAAAATCTTATTATAATCCGCTTTTAAACAGTTTAAAATTTTTCCACGAATAGGGATGATTGCCTGAAATTCTGCATCTCTGCCTAACTTACATGCACCTAAGGCGGAATCACCCTCTACGATATATATTTCACGGCGGTTAATGTCCTTTGTGCGACAGTTTACGAATTTTTCCACACGATTGTTCATATCCAATGACCCTGTTAGCTTTTTACGAATGGAAATTCTGGTTTTTTCCGCCGTTTCACGACTGCGCTTGTTTGCTAAGACCTGCGCCGCAATTTTTTCTGCTTCCATTTTATTTTCGATAAAATAGATTTCCAGCTGTTCTCTGAAATAATCCGTCATAGCTTCTTGTATAAATTTATTTGTGATAGATTTTTTCGTTTGGTTCTCGTAGCTGGTAACGGTGGAAAAGGAATTGATGACCAGAATTAGACTGTCCTCAATATCTGAAAAGGTGATTTTTTTCTCATCCTTTTTATACAAATTATTAGTTTTTAAGTATTTATCTATGGCAAAAACAAAGGCGTTTTTAACCGCTTTATCAGGGGAACCGCCATATTCCAAAAAGCTAGAGTTATGGTAATACTCTAAAATATTCACCTGATTATTAAAGCAAAAAGCAGCTTCAAATTTTAATTTATATTCCGGTTTGTCCTCGCGGTCACGTCCCTTGGTTTCTGTTTGTAAATAATGAACATCTGTAAGGTTGTCCGTTCCGGAAAGTTCTAGCAAATAATCCTTAATACCATTTGTATAGCAGTAAATATATTTTTCACCGCTCTCCTCATCCATCAATTCGAAGGTCAAACCTGCGTTTACAACCGCCTGTTTTTTTAATATATCCTGAAAGTAGGTGAGGGGGATGTTAATATCCGTAAATACATCTCGATCGGGTCGCCATTTAATTTGTGTACCAGAGGGGTGTTTTTCAGCCCCTTCTTTCATAAGACCGCCCACATTTTCGCCTTTTTCAAAGTGGAGGCTATGGCAGATTCCATCACGATAAATAACTGCATCCATATATTCCGAAGCATATTGGGTTGCACATGTGCCAAGGCCGTTGAGACCCAAGCTAAACTCATAGTTCTCACCGGTGTTATTTTGATATTTACCACCAGCGTAAAGCTCGCAGAACACCAATTCCCAGTTAAAGCGATCTTCTTTGGAGTTATAATCCACGGGGATCCCTCGACCATAATCTTTAACCATAATGGAATGATCTTTATATCGAACCACTTCTATTTTATTTCCGTAGCCTTCTCTTGCCTCATCGATAGAGTTAGATAGGATTTCAAAAACTGCATGTTCGCAGCCATCTAAGCCATCGGAACCAAAAATAACACCGGGTCGAAGGCGAACACGGTCTGCACCTTTTAACGAGGTGATACTTTCGTTGGTATAGTTTGATTTTTGTTGTGATTTCATGAAAACACCTGCTTCTTTTGTTATCTGACTCTATATATAGTTAGGAAGTAAAATTATCCCAATGTATATAGGGTAACATTAGTTTGCCTATAGTGTCAAGGCAGTGAGAAAAGGATATGGGCTTATTGTTGACAAAAAACTTGATTTTTTATGCCGAGGTTGGTATAATAAATAGGCTTTCCTCAGGAAATTAGTTTTACTAATCGAATATACTCTGGAGATAATATGAAAGCGATGGTAGTTTTGACCTAAATTAGCTTATATCTGTAACAAAAAACTGCATATTTTTATATGGAAGCGTATCGAAGTGGTCATAACGGCCCTGACTCGAAATCAGGTAGTCCAGCAATGGGCTCGTGGGTTCGAATCCCACCGCTTCCGCCAAGTTAAAGTCATGTGTGAGGATTTGAATTCATACATGACTTTTTTGTTTTGTGTGGTAAAATTGAGTGGTTGATGAGTATTTATTTTAGGCGAATAGAGGAGTTAACTAGATGCAGATAAAATTGAATAGTAATCATTTGAAGTTAATTGCAATTATAGCTATGACGATTGACCATCTGTCAGATTTAGTTTTCCCAGGTTTTACAGCAGCCCCGATGTCCATTGTGATGCATCTAATTGGAAGATTAACTGCTCCTATTATGTGGTTTTGTATTTGTGAAGGATATCACTACACAAGGGATAGAAAAAAGTACATAATGAGATTGGGAATTTTTGCAGTGATTTCGCATTTTGCATATTGTTTTTCCTTTGGAATTCCACCAATTCCCTTTAGTACAGGAATATTCAACCAAACAAGTGTTATGTATCCATTGTTTATTGCTGTATTAGTTTTATGGTTAGATGATAATAAGGTGTTGCAAAAAAGAATTTGGCTAAAGCAAATCATTATATTTATGCTAATATGGAGTGCATTTCCAGCAGATTGGTCATGCATTGCTGTTTTAGCAATTATAGGAATGTATAAAAAACGTGGTGATCTTAAAGGCCAAATGAAAAAGATGCTGCCGTTGGTTTTTTTGTATGGTGTTGTTGCTTTTTTCTTTGTAAGCAAAGTTTACGCAATGGTGCTAATTGGCGTTTTACTTGTTTATCCAGTTTTGAAATTATATAATGGTGAAAGGGGTAAGGCGAATTGGATGAAGTGGTTTTTTTACGCATATTATCCGGCACACCTTATTATTATAGGTATTTTGAGACTTTTAATTTATGGGAACGTTTCGCTGTTGTTTTAACTGTGAGTACTATTAAATTTAAAACTTAGGTATACTTTGGATTTTTATTTGTGTGATTAAAAATATCAATCTTAAATTATGAGTCAATCGATAAGAATTATAAGCTTCTAATATTATGAGCATAATAGGATCTGATGCCGTTTAATGTCGGCTAGACATTTTGGGCAAAGCGCTTATTTGACGATTGGCATAGGTAAGCGAGGGATGCATATTAGGGGGAATCAGATTTTGATTATATAGAAAAATATGGTATAATATAATCATAAGTTTAAGTAACTACCAAAGATTATTTATATAATGATTTAGAAATAAAAGCCTTAGAGAGGATATATTGACATGAAAAAAATTAAATATGATGAAAAATCTCCTAGGTTACTCAATTCCATTGTGTGTGCAATAGATATACTAGGGTTTTCTAAAATGATATTGGATTCCTATAAAAACGGATTAGGAAATCATTTACTTAGTGAACTAAATTACCTTATTGAAAAAAACAAAAAGTGCATTATTCCAGACAAATATAGCCAAGGGAAAATTAAAATCTTTACAGACAATATGGTTGTTGCATATCCGATAGATTATGATGGGGAATCAGAATTAAATGAGATATTGAGTAATGTTGCTGAGTATCAATTCAATTTGGCGTTAGAAGGTTTGTTTGTTCGAGGTGGAATCAGCATTGGTGAGTTTTATATCAATGACGATATTGTTTTTGGACCAGCCTTGTTAGACGCTCATTATCAAGAAAGTGAAGTAGCCTGCTATCCAAGAATTGTTTTAGATGATAATACCGTAGAGCAATTACAAAAATATATAAAAAACTACAATAATATGCCAGAGGACCATATCATTCTAATTGACACCGATGGAAAATGGTTTATAGGCTATTTGAACACTATTTTTAAATATTATAAAGAATGCAGTAACGATTACGAGTTTGAACTAGTAAAAATTAAGCTATTGGAAAAACATAAAGAAAAGCTTGAAGAAATGTTAATGAAACATAAAGAGAATATATTTGTATGGGATAAGTATGTTTGGACTGCAAATTATCATAATTTCTTCTGTGATTTATACTTCCCGCAAGATAAAGATCTAAAGATTGCAAAGCACCTATTGCTTTCATGGCCTAGACAAATTTCAACTGGTGATTTTTGACTTAACAAGAATGGCATAGACGAAGGTGTTGAAGAGAAATCTTTTGACCTGCATAAGGCGGTATTTTACGTTTCTCATACCTATTTGGATTTTTATTCTGCATAGTAGGCAGACGGAACTATTACTGCATTGTTCTGTTTAGGAATATTCAAGCGCCATGGTAGGAACGAAAAAAGTCTACCAGATGAAGGTAGTCAGCAGTTTTCCTGAGGTGGTTTCGATCACTTTGGAATGGGAGCATTTCTTCTTTACAAATTCGAAGGATGCCGCTATAGCAGATAGTGCCCTTAAGGTGTGAGAAAGGAAAAAGAAGACAATCAGGTATGATATGTGGATACAAGTGCCTTTCCAGAACAAGGTGTTCAGGAGAATTTTGGACCAGGAATTGAAAAAGGTTTCTCTATATAAAGAGGCTGATCAAAATGGTTACAACCATTTTTGTCAGCCTCTTTCATTGTTTATTCATCTCATTTTTATAGCCGAGAGCGATCATAAAAAGCACAGGTGGTTAAGTGGTCGTTTACCATTCCAACAGCTTGCATAAATGCATAGATGGTGGTGGTGCCAACAAATTTAAAACCTCGTTTTTTTAAGTCTTTGCTGATGGCGTCAGAGAGAGGAGTACTGGATGGTACCTCTTCAATTTGAGTCCATGAATTAATAATGGGCTGATGATTGACAAATGACCACAAGTAATTATCTAAAGACCCAAATTCCTCGCATATTTTAAAATATGCCTTTGCATTACTGATAACGGCATTCACTTTTAGTCTGTTTTTAATAATACCGCTATTTTGTAAAAGAGCTTCAATTTTTGTATCGTCATAGGACACTAGGATCATTGGATCAAAGTCATCAAAAGCTTCGCAAAGAGTATCCATTTTTGAAAGAATGGTTGACCAGCTTAATCCTGCTTGTTTTCCTTCCAAAATCAGCATTTTGAATAGTTTCTTATCGTTGTGAACAGGAATTCCCCATTCATGATCATGGTATTCCTGTTCCAGGTTATTTTTCATAGCCCAATCACATCTTTTTATTTCGCTCATCAAGGAACCTCCTGACTTTTAAGGTGTTTGATTTCATCTTTTTAGAAAATTCTGTTGCTGTCTTCTCATAAGTGTTGCAAGATATAGGTTTGACGCCTTTTTATTAATTATGACTTTATCTAATCACTTTTTATTCATCTACCCCAATATCCATTTTGCCATGTAATAGTATGATTAAAATCTATTAAATGAAATATTTTCAAAGGGGCAGAGGAAGTTGATAAATGCCTCTGCTTTTTTGAATTTTTAAGATAACTGCTTTTCAAGTTGTTCTTTTGTTTCCAATAGATAATTCCCATATATTTTAATGGTTTCTTCATCTAACCTTTCTTTTGGCGCAGATATGCTGATAGCATACTCTTTATTAGGCACATTAATATAAATGCCCACACAGTGAACCCCAATTTCATTTTCTTCGATATCACAAGCATATCCTTTTTGCTGGGCCTCTTCTATTTTAATTTCAAATTCACGAAAGTTCGTGATGGTTTTATCGGTAATTTTAATGATTTCGCTTTTATTCCATACATCTATCAGCTCGTCCTTGGTTTTTTCGGCTAAAATAGCTTTTCCTACTCCAGAACAATATAGAGGAATAGATTTACCAATTGTAGAATAAAGACGTATAGAATTTTTTGACGCTTCCACCTTATCAATATATATGGCCATCGTATCATAACGCTCAACAAGGTGAACGGTTTCGCTTGTCTTATTTGCTAAATCTATTAGATATGGATGGATGATGCTAATCATATCATTATGAGCTAAAAATTTACTGGCTAGATTGCAAATTTTAAAGCTTAGCCCATATTTAAGAGTTTTTTCCTCTTGCTTAACGTAGCCCATAAAAATCAAAGAATTTAGGATTCTATGAATTGTGCTTTTATTTAAATCAAGATAATTACTGATTTCCGTAAGGCTTAAAGAGCCTTTTTCAGCTAAAAGTTCAATTGATTTAAAAAGCTTTTCGGAAACCTGAATAGGATTTTTATCATTCATTTAGTACACCTCGTTATCAAATTAAAGACGAACTTCATTTCTTTTATAAGTGCCAGTAATTACAATCTTTACATCAAAATCCTTTTACTATGCCAATGTAATCTTTTTTCCTGTCAAATTTATAGTCAAATTGTATTAAAAAGTTAATATGCTATTTTCGTATTATGATAGCATATTTCACAATATAAAACAATTATTTTTGTGAAGTTATATGAACTTTCAAATAGTTATTGACATTTTTCATTTTCAGTAGTACTTTAAAATAAAGTTTCATAATGTAAAAGCAAGTTCCACAATGCGAAATAAATGAAAATATAGAGAGTAGGGTGAGTTTAGGGTGAACGAAATTTTAGAAAGCATAAGTAAATTTAAAGTAGTTCCTGTAGTAGTTTTAGAGGATGCAAAAGATGCCATCCCTTTAGCCAGAGCTTTAAGTAATGGCGGACTTAAATGTGCGGAAATTACCTTTCGAACTGAGGCAGCGGAAGAATCTATTCGATTAATGGCCAGTCATTTTCCAGATATGTTAATTGGTGCAGGCACTGTTTTAACCACGGAACAGGTAGATAAAGCGGTAGGGGCTGGAGCTAAATTTATCGTAAGCCCTGGGCTAAACCCGAAAGTAGTTCAGTATTGCATTGACAAAAATATCGTTATTGTTCCTGGTGTTACCAATCCTTCTGGCATTGAACAAGCCTTAGAGTTTGGACTTGAAGTGGTTAAGTTTTTCCCTGCTGAGGCTAGTGGTGGTTTGAATGCGATAAAGGCAATGGCGGGTCCTTTTCCTAAGTTAAAATTTATGCCTACTGGTGGAATTAATGAGAATAATATAGGAGATTATCTTTCATTTTCTAAGATAGTGGCTTGTGGTGGGACTTGGATGGTGAAAGAGAGCCTGATTAAAAATGGCGAATTTGAAAAGATTGAAGAGCTTACGAGAGAAGCCATTAAAACTGTTTTTGGCTTTCAAATGAAGCATGTAGGTGTAAATTGTGAAAATGAAGGGGAAGCAAATGCATCCTCCGATAAGATTTCCGCTTTATTTGGTTTTCAAAAAAAAGTCGGTAATTCATCCATTTTTACGGATGGCATTGAATTTATGAAAACTCCCTATCTCGGTAAAAAAGGACATATTGCCATTGGTACCAATGATGTATTGGGAGCCATGAAATATCTGGAGAACTTGGGTGTAAGCTTTAATCAGAATAGCAAAAAATATAAGAATGATAAGCTCATAGCTGTGTATATGGAAGAAGAAATTAGTGATTTTGCAATTCATTTGGTTCAAAACTAAATTTTGATATGATATTTTTGAAGACAAAAGGTTATGAAAATAAAGAGTAGGTAAAAGAAATGATAGTTCTTGATGTTTCCAGAGAGATGCGCTGGTGGGATTTTAAAGTAATCTTTAGGGAATTATTGTTTTAAAGTATAGGAGGAATTTATAATGGCTAAAAAAATAGTTACTCTTGGTGAAATCATGTTAAGACTGGCACCAGAGGGTTATTACAGATTTGTTCAAGCTGATACTTTTGGTGCTACATATGGCGGTGGTGAGGCAAATGTTGCGGTCTCTTTGGCTAATTATGGCTTTGATGCAAGCTTTGTTACTAAATTACCTAAGCACGAAATCGGTCAAGCTGCAATAAACTCTTTAAGAAAATATGGTGTAGATACAACGAAAATAGCCAGAGGCGGCGATAGAGTAGGGATTTATTTCTTGGAAAAGGGTGCTTCTCAGCGTCCTTCCAAGGTAATCTATGATAGAGCGGGCTCTTCTATTTACACGGCGAAAGCATCAGATTTTAATTGGGATGAGATTTTTGATGGTGCAGATTGGTTCCATTTTACAGGGATTACCCCTGCCCTCAATGATGAGGTGGCTGAAATTTGTCTTGAGGCATGTAAAGCGGCGAAAGCAAAAAATATTACCATTTCTTGTGACTTAAATTATAGAAATAAGCTCTGGAGCAAAGCAAAGGCCGGAGAAGTTATGGCAACACTATGTGAATATGTTGATGTTTGTATCGCCAATGAGGAAGATGCTGCAGATGTATTTGGTATTCATTCTGCAAATACCGATGTTACTACTGGTAAGGTAAATAAAGAGGGCTATAAAGACGTAGCAAAACAATTAGCAGATAGATTTGGTTTTTCTAACGTGGCAATCACATTAAGAGAGTCTTTATCAGCCAATGATAATAACTGGTCAGCTATGCTTTATGATGGCAAAGAATATCACTTTAGTAAAACATATAAAATTCATATTGTTGATAGAGTTGGTGGGGGTGATAGCTTTGGAGCCGGACTGATTGCGGCAACTCTTTTAGGCTATGATTCTAAAGAGAGCATTGAGTTTGCCGTAGCAGCTTCTTGTTTAAAACATGCCGTTGAGGGTGACTTCAATATGGTAACCCTGGATGAGGTTACCAAATTAGCCGGTGGTGATGGATCGGGTAGAGTTCAAAGATAATAATTTTAAATCGTGCAAGTTATTTTTATTAACAATAGTATTTTCATATTTCTCTCTTTTTTAAAAATGGTTAGGTAATTTACCTAACCATTTTTTATGCGTTTTGCACAGTATTTTTATTAAAATTTTAAACAAAATGCCAATTGATATACTAGTATGTAAGTTGTAAAATAAGTATAAATCATGATGAATTACTCTGTGGAAAATGTGTAGTTTTTAAAATAAAGTGACTTTATTTATATAAAGTAAGCGGATTTATCTTAAAATTCACAGAAAAAATTAAAAAATGCAATTCATTTTGAATGACTATTTCGGCTTAATATGGAGGTGTGTGAATGAAAATGATTTTTCGCTGGTTTCCTTATGGAGACGACAGCGTGACTTTAGAACAAATTAAGCAAATTCCAGGCATGACTGGGGTAGCGGCTTGTATGCCTAAAATCCCAGTGGGCGAGGTTTGGAGTTTGGAAGATTGTAAGGCTTTGCGAGATGAGATCAATAAAGCCGGGCTTGAAATGGAGGTAATTGAGAGTGTTAATATCCATGAGGATATTAAAAAAGGCTTAAGCACCCGTGATAAATACATAGAAAATTATATAGAGACCATTAAGAATTTATCCTTGGTAGGGGTAAAGTGTATCTGCTATAATTTTATGCCTGTTATTGATTGGGCTAGAAGTGAGTTATTCCATCCTTTGTCAGACGGAAGCTTTGGCATGGCTTATCGCCATGATGATGTGGTAAAGTTAAATCCAACGACAATTGCTAATTCTATGGTATCTAACAGCGGAGGGTATTCTCTGCCAGGTTGGGAGCCTGAAAGAATACCTCAGATGGCTCTGGATATGGAATTTTATCAGGCTATGTCCACCGAGGAGTATTGGTCCAATAT